>WNGI01006944.1_pt2 | contig 10334 bp, 8 predicted proteins | sample 5400621 | NCBI WGS metagenome assembly WNGI01 (sample SAMN13153374, study PRJNA577476) | soil metagenome | isolation source: 20 cm soil or saprolite under Garry oak tree replicate 1 | place: USA:California | collected 2016-06-15 | reverse complement strand
AGAGACTGCGTTCCACCCAGCGTCGCGGCGAGAGTCTGGACGGCAACGCGCACTACGTTGTTGAGCGGCTGTTGGGCCGTCAGTGTGACACCACCCGTCTGCGTGTGAAAGCGCAAACGGCTGCTCGTGTCTGATGCACGGAATCGGTCGCGCATGATGCGAGCATAGAGGCGTCTCGCCGCGCGGAATTTTGCCACCTCCTCGAACAGGTCGCTGTGCGCTGCGAAGAAGAAAGAAAGTCTCGGAGCAAAAGAATCGACGGCCAGCCCCGCATCGATGGCTCGAGTCACGTACTCGATGGTATTCGCGAGAGTGAACGCCAGCTCCTGGACCGCAGTGGCGCCGGCTTCGCGAATATGGTACCCGGAGATCGAGATCGGATTCCAGCTCGGCAGCTCGTCGGCGCAGAAGCGAAACACTTCCGCGATCAGCGCCATGCTCGGCCCTGGCGGGTAGATGTACGTGCCGCGAGCGATGTACTCCTTGAGAATGTCGTTCTGAACGGTTCCGGTCAGTTTGTCGCGCGCGATTCCGCGTTCTTCCGCAACCACGATGTACATCGCCAGCAGCGTTGCCGCGGTAGCGTTGATCGTCATGGAAGTCGAAACTTTGTCGAGTGGTATGTCGAGCAAGAGCACGTGCATGTCCTCGACTGTGTCGATTGCTACTCCCGCCCGTCCAACTTCGCCGATCGCCCGCGGAGAATCAGAATCGAGTCCCATTTGTGTTGGGAGATCGAACGCGACCGAGAGGCCAGTCTGCCCGGCATCGAGCAACAGCTTGAACCGCTCGTTCGTGCTTTTCGCGCTGCCGAACCCGGCATACTGGCGCATCGTCCAAAAGCGACCGCGGTACATCGTAGGTTGAACGCCGCGTGTGAACGGCCACTGTCCCGGATCGGCGAGCTCGGACGCGTAGTCGAGCTGCGCGTCTTCGGGCCGATAAACGGTTTTGAGCGGGATGCCCGACGGAGAGGTCTTTTCGTCGGGCTTGTGCTTGCTCACGCGGGCCGGTCGGGTCGCGGCGGCAATCTCACGCGCCCACCGACCCCACCGCAGACAGTGCACTGGCACTCTTCGCTTCGCCGCTGAGCATTGCACGGGCTGCATCGACGTCGTTGGTGCTGCCGATGAAAAGCGGAGTACGCTGGTGCAGCTCGGTGGGCTGGATGTCGAGAATCCGCTCGTGACCATCGGTCGCGGCGCCGCCCGCTTGTTCGACGATGAATGCAAGCGGAGATGCTTCGTAAAGCAGACGGAGTTTTCCACGCTTGTTCTTACGATTGGCGGGGTAGGCGAAAAGACCACCACCGAGCAGGTTGCGATGGAAATCCGCGACGAGCGAGCCAACGTAGCGGGTGTTCATCGGCTGCCGATTGCCGTCCTGTCCGCGGTAATACTGCATCAAATTCTGGACGTTGGGCTCCCACTGACTGTGGTACGAATCGTTGACCGAGAGGTATCTACCGACATCCGGCGTCCTGATGTTCGGGTGCGAGAGCAGGAATTCGCCCAGCGATGGATCCAGCGTAAAACCGTGCGCGCCTTGCCCGGTGGTGTAAACCAGCATCGTGCTAGAGCCGTAAATGACATAACCCGCAGCCACCTGTCGCCTCCCTGGCTGCAGCATGTCTTCCATCTCACCGCGACTGCCGCGAGTGATTTTCCGAACGACGGAAAAGATCGTGCCTACCGGCACGTTCACATCAATGTTCGAAGAGCCATCCAACGGATCGAACAGGAGACAGTATTTCCCGCATCGAAAATGAGGAGGTATGTCGATGATGCCCGGCTCTTCCTCGGATGCCATCGCACACAGGCGTCCGCCGTGATCCACAGCCTTGATGATGATCTCGTTTGCAAGAACGTCGAGCTTCTGTTGCGTCTCGCCCTGGATGTTCTCCAGATCGGTGGCGCCGAGTATGTCAGCGAGCCCGGCACTCCGCACTTTGTTAGCGATCATCTTCGCCGCCAGCGCGAGGTCGTACAGCAGACCGGAAAGCTCGCCAGTGGCTTCCGGATGCAGTTTCTCCTGCTCGATGATGAATCGCTCGATCGTTACGACCGATGTCGCCGTGTGCTTGACCACTCAGAGATCCTTGTCGCCGGTAGCGAGGCGGGCCGCGGCATATCGTCGGGCATCGACTTCGTACGCGTTACTCGTGTAGCCGTAACGAATGGATTGCCAGAGATAGCTGACAGGAAAGGCCCAGTGTTGCAGAAATTGGTGGACGTGACGGAGCTCGTGCAAGAGGAGCTCTGGGTCGAGCGCAGTCGTCGGCGCAACAAAGATCGTTTTCCAGAGTGTGATCGCGGCTGCCGTGCTGGTTCCCAATGCCCAACCACCGATCCGTACCGGTAAGCCGCCGCGACGATACGTTGCCCGCGCCAGATCCGGGTACTGGCGGATCATCTCCTTCGGGAGCGCGATTCTCTCTCCAATGAGTGCCCTGACGAGTCTTGAGCCAGCTCCCATTTTTCTCCTTCCGCTTCGATCTCGATGTGAATCCCGTCGGTACGCACGACGACGGTCCCCACTTGGTCAGTACGCAGCACCTCGGCTCCGATTCGCGACAGGGCGTAGAGCACGTCAGCGCTGGGATGACCGTACTTATTGCCGGCGCCAACTGAAATGACAGCAACTTCCGGACGGACTGCATCCAGAAACGCATCACTGCTGCTGGTCGAGCTGCCGTGATGCCCGACTTTGAGCACCTGGGCGCGAAGATCACCGTGTTGCGCCACCAGCCAGTCTTCTTCCGCCCTCTCAGCGTCTCCGACGAGCAGAAAGCGCACCATGCCGTAGCGCACCAATGCGATCGTGCTCGCCAGATTCGGGTCCTTGAGTCGCACCGTCCAGGCCGAATCGGGAGCGAGGAATGCGACGGTAACTCCATCCAACACGATTGAGTCGCCCGGATGAACGCGATGCCATTCGATTCCCTGCTTCTTCGCTGCGGCCAGCGAGGCGATGTAGGCCTCTGATCCGCCGGCGAACGCTGCATCCCAATAGCTGTGCGGACGCATCGCACTCAGAACCGTCGCTGCTCCCCCGACGTGATCGGTATGCGGATGAGAAAGAACAAAGGCCTCGAGCGTCCCCCCACGGCGGAGAACGTATGGCAGCACTGTCGTGCGACCAGCGTCTCCTCCGCGCCAAGCCGGGCCAGCGTCGAGCAAAAGCCAGCGACCGCGATTTGTTCGGAGCAGGATCGCATCTCCCTGACCGACGTCGAGAACATGGAGCTCGACCTGATCGCTGTGTGACAGTGGGAAGGTCGGAATTACAGCCATCATTGCCAGCGCTGCCAGACCAGTGATCGCCGGAGGGGCCGGATACCGACTTGCGCAAGCGACAACGAGCGCGACAGCTGCCACCGCGGCGAGGGCCGCAGTTGGGAGGGTCGTCGCCACTGTAACAGCACCGCCCGGCACGGATGCAGCCGACCAGGCTATCCAGTCGAAGGCGAACAGCAGCGGATGGACGGATTGCGCAAAGAATTGCGCGACATCGGGGAGGGGTGAGAGAAGCAGCGCGAGAAAGAGCATTGGCTGCGCGAGGGTTATGACTGGCGCCGCTATGAGATTGGATAGTGGTGCGATGAGGCTAATCCGCCCGAATACCCAGGCGACAAGTGGCGCCGTGACCGCGCACGCGATTAACGAGACGACGAGCTCGCGACCGAGCTTCCCCTGCCATCCGTCCAGATGAGCCGCAAGATGTCTTCGCCATACCAAACCCGCCGCGACAAGCGCGCACATCCCCAACACGCTGAGCTGGTAGCCAACGTCGAGCGCTGTGCGCGGCTGGAACAGAGGCGCAAACGCACCAATTGCCCACGCCGCCCAAGGTGATGTAGGCCGTTGAGAGAGTCGCGCTGCCATCGCCACGCCGAGCATGGCCCCCGATCTCAGTGCTGGCGGAGGTGCTCCGATGAGAACCACGTAGATGCCAGTCGCGATGAAAGCGCCAAACAGCGCGGCTCGACGCGGCATGCGGGCGACCTGGAAGATTAGCTCGATCGCCGCGGCGATGACGGCGACATGGAGTCCCGAGATCGAGAGCATGTGAACCAGCCCCGCCGCCGCGTAACGATCGCGCATCTCGGTGGGTATCTGGTGTTGATCGGCGATTAGCAGCGCTCGTGCCAACGGAGCATCGTCGCCGAAGGTCGCGTCGATCGATCGCGCAGCTCGTGCTCTGACACGCGACAGTAGATCGTGTGGCGCTTCGCTCTTGCCCGCGTGAACAGTCGGGCGCTCCAACGGTGGCGACGTGACCGCGATGACCGCTGCGGCGGCGAATACCAGACAGAGTCCGGCTCGATCCGGCCGACGTCGAAGCAGCGCAATTCCGAAGGTGAGCGCGCCGCATGCAACCCCAATCCACGCGTAGCCGCCGAATCCGGCGAGAAGTCCGCCGATGTAAAAGAGATATGCGGCAGTGACGAGGGGCAGCGTCGCTCCAATTGTCTGTTACCGCAACGTTAGGTCACCGCCGCTTCCCGTGGAAATCATTCTCGGCGCCATGTAATCAAAGCATGTGCGATGGCGTTGATCTGGTTTGGCCGGACGCAGAGCCGTCGAGGCTAAACAGCGAGCGGAAGCTCCGTGCGGTGCGCCGCCACTTTGCCGATGAAAGTCGAGCCGGTTGTACCCGTGAGCTCGACGGTGAGATATCTCCCGATCAGCGACACGTTGCCGGGGATCATGACCGTCTTGAAATCACGAGTGCGCGATTGCAGCAATCCGCCTCGGCGCGCGGCTTTTTCAACGAGAACTTCGCGGCGTTCGCCGAGGAGTCTGAGGTTTTGCTCACGAGTCCCGGCGCGGACAGTCGCGATGAGCCTCGCCAGCCTGTCGCTGGCGACTTCGTCAGGAACTGTATCAGCGGCGGGAAAGCGCGTCGCGGCGGTTCCGTCCCGCAGTGAGAACTTGAAGGTGTAGGCGTCGTCGAAGCCGACTTGCTGCACCGCAGTCAGTGTCTCCTCGAAATCCACTTCTGTCTCACCTGGAAATCCGACGATTATGTCAGTCGTTAGCGCGAGGTCCGGAATTGCGGAGCGCAGCTCAGCGACACACTCGAGATAGCGCTCACGAGTGTAGCGACGCAGCATGCGCTTTAGCGTGCGTGTCGATCCGGACTGCATCGGGAGATGCACATGCTCGCAGCAGGCGCCGGTTTCGGCGATCGCCCGGATCACTCGCTGGCTGAAATCGTTCGGGTGCGGACTCGTAAAACGCAGTCGTCTGACTCCGTCAACTTCGCCAACGGCGCGAAGGAGATCAGCAAAATCGTGCTGGCCGTCGAAATACGAGTTGACCGTTTGACCGAGCAACACAATCTCCGAAATCCCTGAAGCAACCACTGCTTCGGTTTCGCGGAGGACGTCAGAGAGTTGGCGGCTTCGTTCGGGACCCCGGGTTGTCGGAACGATGCAATAAGTGCATTTGTAATCACAGCCGCGCTGAACCGGGATCCAGGCCTTCACGCCCTCGAAACGGCGCGGGCGGAAATCCTCGTAGTGTTCCTCGAGATCGAACTCCGTTGCCGTGGTGCGAACGCCTCCGCGTGCGCTGTCGATCAATGAAGGCAGATCGCGGTAGCTGTCGGGCCCGATTACGAGACTCACGTGTCTGGCTCTGTCGAGCAGCTGCGATCCGAGCCGCTGCGCCATGCATCCGGTAACGCCGAGCACTGCGTCCCGTTTCATCCGACTCTTCATCTCGCCAAGGCGGCCAATCACGCGCTGTTCGGCGTGATCCCGAATCGCGCAGGTATTGATGAGGATGACGTCAGCTCCATCCGGCTGTTCGACCGATTCGTACCCGGCTTCAGCCAGTTTCCCGAGCATGAGCTCGGTGTCGCTGACGTTCATCTGGCAGCCGTAGGTCTCAATGTAGACCGTTAGGCGGGGACTCTGCAGCATAGGGGAAAAATAAGCTTCAGACGCAGACTCGCGCTAATCCGTCAGCGCCCGGAGCCTGCTCCTGATGCTGCGGTCGATTGCGCGCCACCCGTTTGGCTCTCCAATGCCGCTGGATCGGACGGAAGCTCGATGTAGAAGGAGCTGCCCTTGCCTTCGGCGCTCTTCACCCAGATTCGACCGCGATGTCGCTCGACGACGAGCTTGCAGAACGTGAGGCCGAGCCCGGAGCTCCGCGTGCGTGGCGTTCGAGGCATCTCGACCTGACCGAACTTGCGGAATATGACCTCGTGGTATTCCGGCGGAATCCCGGGACCGTTGTCGCTTACGGTAAAAAGAACACCGTGCCCCGCGCGCCGTGCGCTCAGCTCCAGGTGTACGGGACTGGCGGAATGTGTCACTGCATTCTGGATCAGGTTGGAGAAGACGCGCTTGATCAGTCCCTTATCGCCGATGAAAACGGGCGCGTCATCGGCAACCGATACGGACACGGTTGTCCGCTCCTGCTGGAAGCGATGACCCCATTCGTGAACCAGCTCGGCGAGCAGCGCAGCGGGCGCCATCGGGCTAACGGTCAACGTAATGTTCGCCTCCTCGATGCGCGCAACCTCCAGAATGTCGTCGATCAGCGCGAGCAGATCCTCGGACTTCGACTCGGCGTCTCCAATCGCCCCCTTTTGCGACGTCGTGACCTGGCCGAAGTCCCCATCTGCCAGCATTTCCAGGGTAGCCAGCACCGAGGTCAGGGGGGTTTTCAAATCGTGCACGATCATCTTCATCAGGTCATCACGCACTCGTTCCAGCTCGCGCAGCTTGCGAAGGCTATCCTCCAGCGCATCTGTCGCCGCCTTGAGCTTCAGCAGGCTGCGTACGCGCGCTCCGAGCACGAGCCGGTTGTGAGGTTTGGTCAGGAAATCGTCGCCGCCCGCTTCGATCGCCCGCACTCGGTCGCTTGTATCGTTGAGGGCAGTGACAAAAATTACCGGGATCCGCGATGTCCGCGGATCGCGTTTGATGCGGCGACAGACTTCGAAGCCGGTCGACCGATCGTCGACGCCGAGGTCACCCGCGGGCATCGAGACGTCCAGAATGCAGAGATCGGGATGTTGATCGAACGCGGCAACAACGGCCGATGGCCCATCCACCGCGGTGATAGTCTCGTATCCGAGGCTGTGAAGCTGGTCGAGCAAAAGTTCGACGTTGGCGGGTATGTCGTCAGCGATGAGAATGACTTCGGGCTTGGACTGGCCCGCGCTGACCATGCTCAGGGCGAAACTCTCAGCCCGAAGCTGAGAATGAATCCGCGTTCTTTGATGTCGGAGCCAGTACTGCGGCTGGCGCGCTGCAGTGCGAAGTCGAGGGCCGCGCGTTCCCGCGTCAGCGGCAGACCGAAACCCGCGGCAAAAGACGTCTCCGACACTTTCTGACCATTCAAGCCGAACGGTAGCGTCCGAAACCGCGCACCGGCGCGCATGGTGATTATTCGCTGCAAAATGCGCGGGCCGCTGGCTTCGACTCCGACACCTGTGTCCCAGCCATCGAATGCCTGAATGCCGGAAGACGAGAGTGACGCGAGAGAGCTCCACCCATCGTGCGCCACACGTGCCGAGATCGACGCACCGGTGATGCCCTCGTACGTCACCGACGCCGAGTAATGGTCAGGAAGGCGTGCGCTGCCAATGGTGGTGTCCCCCGATTGCGCGCGAAGGTCACCGCCTTTGCGCCCCGACATCGCAAACCCGATTGCTCGTGACGGGTGATACTCAATACCCAATGAGCCGGCAAAACCAGCGTAGCTGATTCGCCCCGATTGCGAGGTGCTGAGGAATTTTGCGCTATCGGGGAAAAGCTGCGAGAAGAGAATTCGGTTGCTGCCGGTGAATACGTGCGCGCCAACGCCAATGCGAAACTCCGGCGTTCGCGACCACGCCAGCGCCAATCTCACGTCGTTGATCGCGCCAAGAATCCTGTTGCGCTCCCTTACGGAAACAGTGTCTGTCGCGGTGTCCCCGACAACCTGTTGGCGGGTGAGACTCGTCTCCAATGAGCGATCCAGAAACGTGGACGAGCTGAGTCCCAGCGTCCATGCTTGTCCCATCGGGAGCACGCCGACGGCGAGCGGAAAGCGGGCGGTGGTCGTCTTCGCCGTACCGGAAGGAGTAGTTACACGCCGGAATTCCGGTGAGTACTGGAAGAAAAGCGCGGCTGACCCGACGCCGGCTATAGACGCCGGGGTGACGAGACTCAGCGCATCAAAATCCGCAGCGCCCCCGCCGGTTCCCTCGGCGCGCGCGCTGAGCTGGCCGGTCGGATAGCCAAGGCCCTGCAGGCTGAGAGCACCCTGCGCCTGACCGCGAGCGGAAAAACCGACGGTGCAGAAGACGATGACAGTGAGATACGGTTTGCGCATCACGGTAACCCCAGTGGCACGCGAGAAGTGTAACTGATTCTCAGCCGCGGACGGAGTGCGGCGAGGTCCTCACTGGAGAAAAAACGGATCTCGAGCGGTGAGTTCCCCTCGTTCACCGATCGGAGTGTTATAGCCCTTGGCAGCGTGTCCGGCTTCTGCGCACGCCAGAGCGCGAAAGCCCCCGCGAGCTCGACGTTGGTCAGACCCGCGTCGCCGGGTCTGAGCTTGAGAGTGTCAATGCTGATAGCGCCGACTATCTGAGCGGCCTTCGCTGGATCCATGACGACTTTCCCCGCAAGAACTACCTGCGGCAAGAGCTGAACGGTGTCCGTCGGATCGATCGCGTCATTCGGCGACTGATTGAGCAGTAAGGTCGCACGCACGACTGTCGCCGAGTCGATGATGCTGGATGGAATGTCGAAGCGAAGGTAAACGCGGTGCGTTGGCAATCCGCCTACCGTCAATGTTCCGGGTGGCGCCGCCGGCGGCGCCTTGGCGATGACCGTGTAGTCCGTCAAATGACTAGCTACAATTGCCTCTCCCACCGGCGTCTTGGAAAGCGGTAATACCGTCAGCGGTTTCGTTGCGGTATCTGGAGTCGCCCTGAACGAGAGGACCGGTGTGAGCCCCGCTTCAGCTGAATTGATTCTCAGCTGAGATGAGCCCGGACCTATAGCACGCAGACCGATTCTCAGCCGCGCATTATTCTGAATCTTGCCGAGGACGGCCGAATTTGAGACATAGTACTTGAGCGTGTCTTTGAGGTCGGCGCGAATGAAAGTTTGCGACGAGATAAAGCGATCGGGACGGAACAGAGCGAGGATCGCCGCGGTGGAAGTGTCGTTCGCCGTAGTGTCGACGTCGTAAGCTTCGATCGTGACCGGGTCGGCACCCTTGATCGAAAGTGTGTCGATGCGGAGCTGAAGGTAGGCGCTGTCCACGCTCGAAATGGCACGCGCCGTGTCACCGGTAGGGATGAACGTCGTCGGCAGCGAGTCGAAGCGGATGACGACGCGCGTGTCCAGCGTATCCCCGCGGGCCGCCAGCAAAAGCCCGGGCTCCGCGCCAAGTCCCGAAAATGCCTGCACCGTCGTATCGAGAACTACAGCATCGAGCGTTATGTTCTGAACGTCGCCACCGATCGGCGGACAAAGAACCGGGCAGGCTCCCGAACTATCCAGTTTTTCCGAGCACGAAGGTAACGACACAAACAAAGCCGCGGTCGCGAGCAATCGCGGCAGGAAGGACGAAAGCTTCACTACACTCTTCCACGTGAAGGGTTCAGCACGAAAGCGTGGGGAAGCAGTTCGTCGAGCGTCCAGACTGCTTCCTTTCCGTCTCGCGTGTAGCTGGAGATTCTGATGTTCGGCGCGAACTCGTTCAATACCTGCCGACACGCGCCACACGGTGGAGTGGGCTCGCTGTCGTCTGAGGCGATCGCGATCTCGTCGAAGTCAGTGAGTCCTTGTGAGACAGCAGAGGCCACAGCAAGGGTTTCCGCACAGATCGCGAGACCGTAAGCCGAATTCTCCATGTTGCAGCCGGTAATCAGCTCGCCGCTTCGCGTGTGCAAGGCTGCCCCGACACGGAAGTTGGAGTACGGCGCGTACGCGTTGTCCAGCGCACGAAATGCCGCCTCTCGAAGGGAGGCATTCTGTTTCGATGCGCGCTTCATCAGACTACCAGCTCTGGCAAAAACGATCGCCCGCAACCGCGGAATGAGAGGCCAAACCACTCCGCAACCGTCGCGCCGAGATCGGAAAACGTCTCACGGTCGCCGAGATCATGCGGCACGACCCGCATGCCAGCTACAAGCAATGGCACGCGCTCGCGCGCGTGATCGGTAGAAGGAGTTGTAGGATCATTGCCATGGTCGGCCGTAACGAACAGCAGATCGTCCTCTTTGAGCCGCGATGTGATGGAAGGAAGCGCCGTATCGAATTCGCGCAGCGCATCATAGAACCCCGCAACGTCGTTGCGGTGCCCGAACAGCTGGTC
>WNGI01006943.1_pt1 | contig 10334 bp, 9 predicted proteins | sample 5400621 | NCBI WGS metagenome assembly WNGI01 (sample SAMN13153374, study PRJNA577476) | soil metagenome | isolation source: 20 cm soil or saprolite under Garry oak tree replicate 1 | place: USA:California | collected 2016-06-15 | reverse complement strand
GACCGCGAGGAGAGCGCATGCTCGTCAACCGCCGCCTCGTGCGCATCGAATGGGGCGATTGCGATCCCGCCGGGATCGTCTATTACCCGCGCTATTTCGCCATGTTCGACGCGAGCACGACGGCGTTGCTCGAGCGCGCGCTCGGCATGAGCAAATACGATTACCTCAAGGCCTACGATTTCGCCGGCCATCCGCTGGTCAACGCCCATTCCCGCTTTCTCATCGCCACCAGGTTCGGCGACGAGGTCATGATCGAGACGGTGGTCACGGCGCTGCGCCGCTCGAGCTTCAACGTGCACCACCGCCTGTTCAAGGACGGCGCGCTCGCGGTCGAAGGCTTCGAGACCCGGGTGTGGGTGCAAGGCGACCCCGCAAAGGGCACGATGAAAGCCAAGCCCTTGCCGCAAGCCGTGATCGAGCGCCTGTCGCAGAAGTAAGGCGCGGATTTGGTGCGCGCGCGACGCGATCCTGCGTCACGACGGCGCAAGGTTCGAACCAGCAATGGGGCGCCGATAGTCCGTCGTCCGCGTGTCCGCTGCGTCGAATAGAGGGACGCGATCCGCGGCCAAGGTCGCGTCCGCCGCGAACGCCGTCATCGTTTCATAGTCGCGCCTCGCCCAGGTCGCGACCGGAATCGGGCCGGTGAGCAGCATGAAATAGTCGTACCGGGCGCGGCGATCGTTCGCCATGATGAACTGGTAGTGCAGGCGGAAGAAGTCGAAGCGCAGCCGCCGGAACAGTTGCGGCGACAGCATATCGCGGAAGCGCAGCATCCAGATCCAAGGATTGCAGCGCGCCTCCCCGGCATGTGCGCCGATTCCTTCGACCGGATCGAAATCCCAAAAATTCATGATGTCAGCGCGCGACTGGCAGTCAACCCACACAATGGACGGCTCGGCCGCGAGCCGCGCGGTGACCGCGCGCAGCCGCACGGCCTTGGGATGCAGCGCCGCGCCCGGCGCGATCGAGCCGAGCGTGAGCAGCACCAGCGGCGGTCCGCGGCGGCCGATATCGGGATCGCGCTCGAGCGCACGCGCGATGACCGCCGGCGCCAAGGCGCCGCCGCCACTGTGACCGACAACGATGATCTCGTCGGCCGCGTCGGCGCGGACGGCGGCGATGAGGCGCTCGGCGCAGGCGTCGATCAGCGGATCGAAGCATGACCGCTCGCCCCGGGCGAACGCGCACAGGTGCGGCCAGTGACTGTTGATCTGCACCACGAACCAGCGGTCAGCGAGCGGTCGCAGCAAAGCAAAGATCGCGAACGCGCAGGCAATGCCGATGGCGAGCACCAGCAGCACGGGCAAGCCCAGAGCGTGCGCCGCGGCATAGGCGATGAGCCCGCCGCCGACGACCGACAGCACGAGCCACCAGATCAGCATCATCTGGAAGTAGATCAGCACCAGGCCGAAGGCCCACGACGTCCGCAGCACGCGCAGGATTGCGCCGCTGACGAGGTAGTCGAGCGCCCAGCCGAGCGCGCGCGGGATCTGGCGCGTCATCGGCTCGGCCATGTTGGCCCGGATCATGTGCTCTTGGCGGAGAAACTCGTAGCGGGTCGCAACCCGCCAGTTCGGCCCGGCTGCTTCGACATCCCAGTGCGCAAAGTCCTGCGCGTCGAGCTCGAGCGGCCCGAGCTTGCTCGTGAGCGGCCATATTGTCAGGAAGCGTTTCCACGAGCGCTCGAACAGCCGGTAATAGCCCTCGGCGCCCTGCGGATCGTAGCCGCCGACATAGATGACGTGTCGCCGGGCGATCAAAGCTTTCTCTGCGCGCATGCTCGATCAGGCACGTGGGCTCGCCACCGCTTCGACCACGGTCATGGCGGGATGCCCGGTCGGGATGGTTCGCGCCAGGCGAAGGCCGGATTGCTCGAACAGGCCGGCATAATCCTCGACCGTGCGCTCGCGCCCGCCGCACAGCAACATTACCTGCAGGTCGAGCCAGCGCCCCGGCCCCGGACTGTCGTCGGAAGGCAACGGCGCTTCGAGCACCAGCACGCGCGCCTGCGGGTGCATGGCGCGACGCACATTGGCGAGGATGCGAACGCAATCCCGGTCATCGTAGTCGTGCAAAAGATGGCGGAGGAGGTAGACGTCGCCGCCTTCGGGCGCTGCGGTCGTGAATACGTCTCCGGTCACGAAGCTCGCGCCGGGCAGCGGCCCGCCCTCGCCGCGTTTGGCCGCGGCGATGGCTTCCGCCATATCGAACAGCGTCGCACGCAGCTTCGGATAGGCGGCGAGCACGGCCGACAGCAGCGAGCCGTTGCCGCCCCCGACATCGACGACGTGATCGAATTGCGAGAAGTCGTAGGCGGCGACGATCGCCGGCGTCTCCGGTCCATGCACCTCGAGCATCATGCGATTGAAGCGGCGGGCCTCGTCCGGATGTTGCGCGAGCCAATCGAAGAACGGGGCGCCCTTGAGCGCTTCGAACGCGGTGCGCTCGCCGGTGAGCGCGTCGTCGAGATGCGTCCACATGTCGGCGAAATAGTCGTTGAGAAAGATTGCCGTCGTCCGGGTGTTGTTGGGCGAATGGGAACCGAGCAGCCGCCCGAGCGGCGTGAGCACAAAGCGCCCGCGTGTCGACTCGGCCACGATCCCCAGCGTCGAGAGCGCGCGCAGCAGCCGATAGACGCGATCGGGAACGAGACCGCGCGCCGCGGCGATCGCGGCGTAGTCCTCGACGCCGTCCTCCATCACGTCGGCGAGACCGAGCCGCGCGAAAGTTCCAACCGCGCGCGTCACCCACAGGCTGCTCAACAGTTGCAGCATTTTCTTGTGCAGCAACGCCGGATTGACGTCGGAGGCTTTATCGCGCTTGCTGTCCACGATCCCGTTCCGCAAGACATCGTGCCGCGGCGACGCCCAAGGGGGGCCGCCGCGCGCTCCGCATAACCCAATTCATCGGGCGAGGCTAGGCACGCGCGCTCCTGCAGCCGCCGCCGCGCCCGCCGCGAATGCTGCCGAGATTGTGCTCGTGACGCCCGCGAACATCACTTTACAGTGCCCATCGCTTCGGGCTCAATGCCGGCAAAAGACCGCGCACCGGCCACAAATTCCCGCGAGGAGGAACACGATGTCAGCGCATCGAGCCAAGCGTCCCATCACATTGATCGCTGCAGCGGCAGCGCTGTCGGTCGCCGCATCCGCCGCGCTCGCTCAGGACAAGACCTTCGAGCTCAAGCTTTCGCACTGGGTGCCGCCCACGCATCCGCTGCAGAAGGCGATGGAAGAATGGGGCGCGTCGATCGAGAAGGCGTCGAACGGGACAATCAAGTCGAAAGTGTTCCCGTCCCAGCAGCTCGGCAAGGCCTTCGACCACTACGACATGGCGCGCGACGGCATCGCCGACCTTACCTATGTCAATCCGGGCTATCAGCCCGGCCGCTTCCCCATCATCTCCGCCGGCGAATTGCCGTTCCTGGTCGGCGACGCCAAGGGCGGCATCCGCGCGATCGACGCCTGGTATCGCAAATACGCGCCGAGCGAGATGAAGGACGTGAAGTATTGCTTCTCCTTCATTCTCGATCCGCTCACGTGGCACTCGAGCAAAAAGAAGATCGTGGTGCCGGCCGACATCAAGGGAATGAAGGTTCGCCCGTCGCAAGCGACCGTGGCGGCCTGGGTGACGCTGCTCGGCGGCACCAACGTGCAGGCGAGCGCGACCGAGGTGCGCGACGTGATGGAGAAGGGCGTGGCGGAGGCGGTCACCTTCCCTTGGGGCTCGGTGCCGCTGCTGGGCGTCGACAAGGTCACGAAGTATCACATGGATGCGCCGCTCCACACCGTCACGTTCCAGTGGCTGATGAGCCCGCGCACCTATGCCGCGATGTCGGCGGCGCAGAAGAAGGTTATCGACGACCATTGCACCACCGAGTGGGCGGGAAAATTCGCCGATCCGTGGGCGGATTTCGAGCACGCGGGCCTGGCCAAGGTCAAAGCCGAGCCGGGGCATGAGGTGTACACGATCACCGACGCGCAGCTCGACGAATGGAAGAAGTCGGCCGAGCCATTGGAGAAGCAGTGGACCGACAACGTCCGCAAGGCCGGTGGCGATCCGGATGCCATCATGAAGGAGCTCAAGCAGTCGCTCGCCCAATACAAGGCGACGTACTGACCGGCAGCTTCCCCGCCGCGCTCGCTCAAGCCGTCGCGCGATGAAAACGGCGGAGGGCGCGTCTCGCCGCTGCTTGCGGAGACGCCCACCCGCCCGAGCGGCGCTTGCAGTCGCCGCCCGCTCTCGCGCATGCTGACCGGCGCGCACGTCGATTTGAGGAATGGCTGATCCCGTCATGGCCGCGGCCCAATCGAACCCGGACGTCGTGGTCAGGCGTGGCCGCATGGACCGCTTCATCGACGGGATCGAGCTGCTGGCTGCGTTCTTCGTCGGCATCGTCGCCGCCGACATCTTCAGCTCGGTCCTGCTGCGATACTTCTTCAGCGTCCAGATCCCCGACAGCTACGACTTCGGACGGCTCCTTCTGGGCATCCTGATCTTCTGGGGCATCGCCGCCACCTCGTACCGCGGCACTCACATCACGGTCGACCTCGTCTACGCCAATGTCGGGCCGAAACTGCAGCGCTTCATCGACGTGTTCGCGACGCTGGTCCTGCTGTTCGTCGTTTCCTTCCAGACCTGGACCTTGTTCGACAAGGTCCTCAGCACGCGGGCCGACAACGTATTGACCTTCGATCTGCGGTTGCCGACCTGGCCGTTTTTCCTGGTGGCCTGGCTCGGCGACGTATCCGCGGTGCTGCTGATCGCCGTGCGCACCTACCGGCTGATCTTCCGGCCGGAATTGATGGGCGGGCAGTACCAGATCAGGCCCGTCGAGTGAGCGTGGCGATGGGCACGGATGCGGTCGCCATCATCGGCTTCATCACGCTGTTCGCACTGATGCTGCTGCGCGTGCCGGTGGGCATGGCGATGGGGTTGGTCGGCGTCTCGGGCTTTGCCTATCTCGTCAACGGGGATGCTGCATTCAAGATCGTCGGTCACACATCCATGCGCACGGTGACCGATTACACCTTCGGCGTCATCCCGATGTTCCTTCTCATGGGAGCGTTCGTCACCAATTCCGGCATGAGCCGCGAGCTGTTCCGGGCGGCGAACGGCTTTCTCGGCCATCGCCGCGGCGGACTCGGCGTCGCGACGATCGCGGCCTGCGGCGGCTTTGCCGCGATCTCCGGTTCCTCGGTCGCAACGGCAGCCACTTTTTCCACCGTCGCCTATCCGGAAATGCGGCGCTACGGCTATCCGCAGTCGTTTGCCGCCGGCGTCATCGCCGCCGGCGGAACGCTCGGCGCGATGCTGCCGCCATCAACGGTTCTCGCCGTCTACGGCATCATCACCGAGCAGGACATCGGCAAGCTGTTCATCGCCGGGATCGTTCCCGGCATCCTCGCCGCCTCGATGTACATGATTACGGTCGCCGTCATCGTCTGGGCGCGGCCCAAATATCTGCCGGCCGGTCCGCGCACCCAGTGGAGGGAACGGCTCAAAGGCCTGCGCGACATCTGGGCGACGCTGCTGCTTTTCTGCTTCGTCATCGGCGGCCTCTACGGCGGTCTGTTCACGCCGACGGAGGCCGGCGGCATGGGCGCGGGCGGCGCGTTTTTGATCGGCGTGCTGCGCGGCCGCCTGACCCGCCTCGACATCCGCCGCTCGCTGCTGCAGGCGACGCGGACCGCCGCCGCGGTGTTCACGGTGCTGATCGGCGCGCTGCTGTTCGGCTATTTTCTCACCATCACCCAGACGCCGCAGAAAGTGACCGCATTCCTCACCGGGCTCGGGCTCGGCCGTTACGGGGTGCTGGCGCTGATCATGGTCATGTACGTGGTGCTGGGATGCCTGATGGATGCGCTTGCCATGGTGATCCTGACCGTCCCGATCATCTTTCCCGTGATCAAGGAACTCGGTTTCGACCCGATCTGGTTCGGCGTCATCATCGTGATGACCGTGGAGCTGGGGCTCATCCATCCGCCGGTCGGAATGGTGGTCTTCGTGATAAAAAGCGTGATCCAAGACATAAACTTCTCGACCATCTTCGCCGGCGTGCTGCCTTTCATCGCGACCGATCTCATTCGGCTGGTGATTCTGATCGCCTTTCCGGCCATCGCGTTGTGGCTCCCGTCGCGCATGTGAGTTTGCACCGCTTCGACACAGGAGGTTGAAATGGTTCGTCCGCTAGTCGCCGCCGCCTTTTCGCTGTTGATCGCAAGCCCCGCCGCGCTTGCCGCCGACGAAAGGCAAATGGAGGAGAACAAGAAGATCGTCGCCGCCTTCTACGACGCCGCGGTCAACCAGAAGGACTTCGAGAAAGCCTCGCAATATCTCGGCGCTCGCTATACCCAGCACAATCCGTTGGCCGCCGACGGCCGGGAAGGCTTCAAGGGCTTCATCACCTTCCTGAAGGACAAGTTCCCGAACAACCGCAGCGAGATCAAGCGCATCTTCGCCGACGGCGATTACGTCATCGTCCATGTCCATGCCGTGCGCGAGCCGGGCACGCGCGGCAACGCCATCGTCGACATTTTCAAGCTCGAGAACGGCAAGGTGGTCGAGCATTGGGACGTGATCCAGCCGATCCCGGAGAAAGCCGCCAACGACAACGGCATGTTCTAGCCGTGCCCGTTGACGTATGCTGACGCGGTAGCAGCGAGTGAGACCATCCGCGCGGGTAACGACTTATGGCAGCATACGTTCGCAATCGACTGGCGATCGCGCTCGCAGCCGCGATGTTGCTTGCGCCGGTGGGCCCCGTCGCATGGTCGCAGGCGACAGGGCCAATCAAGATCGTCGTTCCCTACACCCCCGGCAGCGGCCCCGACATTCTCTCTCGCCTGATGGCGGAGCAGATCGGACGCGCGCAGGGACCGACCGTGGTGGTCGAGAATCGCCCGGGCGGCGGCACGGTGATCGGAACCGAAGCGGTCGAGCGCGCCGAGCCGGACGGCCGCACGGTTCTGCTGGTGGCGAATTCCTTCGTCATCAATCCACCCTTGCAACGAGCGAGCTATAATCCGTCGACGAGCTTCGAACCGGTCTGTTATCTCGCGGCGACGCCCATGGTCCTGGTCGTGCTGGGCTCGTCGCCCTACCGGACGCTGAACGATTTGATCGCCGCGGCGCGCGCCAAGCCCGGCGAGCTCGCGTTCGCAAGCGGGGGACCCGGCTCGTCGCTTCACATCGCCATCGAGGTGCTCAAGCGCGCGGCAAACCTCAACATCACCTACGTGCCCTACGGCGGCACCGCGCCGGCGATCAACGCGCTCATGGGCAATCACGTGGCCGCGGTCTGGGCCGACTATCCCACTGTGGTATCGCAGCTGCAGTCCGGCGCGCTGCGCGGGCTCGTGACCACCTCACACGCGCGCATCGAGACGCTGCCGGATGTGCCGACGCTGGGCGAGACCGGCGTCAGCAAATACGAGGCAGAGATCTTTTACGGTATCGTGGCGCCGGCGAAGACGCCGTCCGACGTGCTCAACCGGTTATCCGGCTGGTTCAGCAGCGCGCTGAAAGCCCCCGACATGAAACCCAAGCTTGCCCAGCAGGGACTCTTTCCGGTCGGGATGTGCGGCGAGGAATTCGGCGCTTACCTGCGCCGGCAGGTCGAGGAATACAGCCGCGTCATTCGCGAGGCGGATATCACGGTCAAATAGTTCGGCGGCTTGCCCGCGGCAGACCGGCGCCGCCCGCAGGTAGCATTCGCGCCGGCGCCGATAGAGCCTCCCTCGCGCCAAGGTAGAGGCGATGGAACGCTCCTTCAAGAAAGAGGTGCAGGCGCTCACGCTCGGCGAGGGCGAGACCTTCCGCGGCGAGGGCATCCTCGCGGTGACCAAGGCTCTGCTGCAGTCCGGCGTGAGCTACGTCGGCGGCTATCAAGGCGCGCCGGTGTCGCACCTGCTCGACGTTCTGGTCGACGCCGAGGACATCATCGGCGATCTCGGCGTGCATCTCGAAACCTGCACCAACGAAGCTTCGGCCGCGGCCATGCTCGGCGCCTCCATCAACTATCCGCTGCGCGGCGCGGTGACGTGGAAATCGATCGTCGGCACCAACGTGGCGGCCGACGCGCTGTCGAACCTCGCCTCCCCCGGCGTCGTCGGCGGCGTCATGATCATCCTCGGCGAGGACTACGGCGAGGGCGCGAGCGTGATCCAAGAGCGCTCCTACGCCTATGCCATGAAATCTTCGATGTGGCTCCTCGACCCGCGGCCGGATCTGCCCACCATCGTGCGCATGGTCGAAGAGGGCTTTGAGCTTTCCGAAGCGAGCCACGCGCCGGTGATGATGGAGTTGCGTATCCGCGCCTGTCACGTCACCGGTGAATTCAAGGCCAAAGCCAATCGCCGCGCCGCGTTTTCCGGCAAGAACCGCCTCGCCGGGCCGCCGCGTTTCGATTACGGCCGGCTCGCGCATCCGCCTGTCATTTTTTCGCAGGAGCGGCTCAAGGTCGAGGAGCGGCTGCCCGCCGCACAGCAATTCATCCGTGCACGCAAGCTCAACGAGGTGATCGCCGGCGATCTCGCCGACATCGGCATCATTGTCCTGGGCGGGCTCACCAACGGTGTGCTGCGCACCCTCGCGCGGCTCGATCTCGCCGATCTCTACGGCGCAAGCCACATTCCGATCTACGTGCTCAACGTCGCGTTTCCGCTGGTGCCGGAGGAGCTGCGCGCGTTCTGCGCGGGAAAGCGCGCCGTGCTGGTCGTGGAGGAAGGCAGTCCCGACTACGTCGAGCAGGCGGTCAACGTCGAGCTGCGCCGCGCCGACATGACGACTCGCGTCTTCGGCAAGGGCGTGCTGCCACGCGCGGGCGAATACACCTCGGACGTGCTGCTCAACGCGCTCGCGTCGTTCTTGACCGAGAGCAGACCCGCAGGCATCGACGCCGATGTGATCGCCGCGCGCGCCAAGAACATGCTCGCGCACAAGGCCGCCGCCATGGCCGCGGTGGGCGACATTCCGGCCCGGCCGCCGAATTTCTGCACCGGGTGTCCGGAACGGCCGGTGTTCAGCGCTATCAAGCTGATGCAGCGCGAACTCGGGCCGACCCACATCAGCGCCGATATCGGCTGCCATTCGTTTGCGACCTTCGCGCCGTTCAGCCTCGGCAACTCCATCCTCGGCTACGGCATGTCGCTCGCGAGCGCGGCGGCGGTCGCTCCCAACATGGCGCGCCGCCCCATCGCCATCATGGGTGACGGCGGCTTTTGGCACAACGGTCTCATCACCGGCGTCGCCTCGAACCTCTTCAACAAGGGCGACGGCGTGCTGATCGTGATGAAGAACGGCTACGCGTCCGCCACCGGCCAGCAATATGTGCCGTCGAGCGCTGCGAACCGCCTCGGCGGACCGACCGGCATGAGCATCGAGCAGACCTTGCGCTCGTTGGGCGTGAAGTGGCTGCGCACGGTGCACAGCTACAGCGTCGCCAAGATGACGAAGACGCTCAAAGCGGCGATGCGCACGGCTGAGCGCGGGCTCAAGGTGATCATCGCCGACGGCGAGTGCCAACTCGCCCGCCAGCGCCGCCTGCGCGCGGAAGAAGCCGAGAAGCTCAAGCGCGGCAAGCGGGTGGTCAAAGTCCGGTTCGGCGTCGACGACGAAATCTGCACCGGTGACCATTCCTGCATCCGCCTGTCCGGCTGCCCTTCGCTTACGGTTAAACCCAATCCCGATCCGCTGCGCAGCGACCCGGTGGCAACCGTTATCGAGAGCTGCGTCGGCTGCGGGCTGTGCGGCGAGGTGGCGCATGCCGCGGTCCTTTGCCCCTCGTTCTATCGCGCCGAAGTGGTCCGCAATCCGAGCTGGTGGGATCGTGCGCTCCACCGCGGACGGCAAAGGATCATCGGCGCGTTCGCGGCGCGCCGCGCCGAGGCACGCGTATGAGCGGCCCACGGCCGATCGGCATTCTTATCGCCGCGCTCGGCGGCGAAGGCGGCGGCGTGCTCACGGGCTGGATCGTCGCCGCGGCCGCCGAGCTCGGCTTTCCCGCGCAATCGACCTCGATTCCCGGCGTCGCCCAGCGCACCGGCGCCACCACCTATTACATCGAGATCGTGCCGGTGCGGGCGCACGAACTTCCAGCGCGCCCGGTGCTGGCGCTCGCGCCCGGCGTGGGCGATGTCGACATCGTGCTGGCGAGCGAGCTGTTGGAAGCGGGCCGCACCATCGCCTCTGGCCTCGTCACGTCCGACCGCACGCTGATGATCGCTTCGACCGCGCGCTCCTACCTGGTGGTCGAGAAAATGGCGCTGGGCGACGGTCGCTATGACAGCGCGCGCCTGATCAAAGCGATCGAGACGCATGCACAAAGCCACATT
>WNGI01006940.1_pt1 | contig 10336 bp, 11 predicted proteins | sample 5400621 | NCBI WGS metagenome assembly WNGI01 (sample SAMN13153374, study PRJNA577476) | soil metagenome | isolation source: 20 cm soil or saprolite under Garry oak tree replicate 1 | place: USA:California | collected 2016-06-15 | reverse complement strand
CGGCGTTGGTGTTGCAGTCGGGGTCGGCGTAGGGGTCGGTGTGGGTGTGGTGTCATTAATTTGGACAATGTTTGCCACCGACGGAACGCCGTTCGAATTCAGGATGAACAGCATGTAGTAGCCTGGCGGAGTGGTGTTGGGGTTTGAAGGCGCCGTCACATTGAGTCCCCCGCTAGCTTGCGAGAAAGAGGGCCGGCATATTCGCTGGCCCATGTTAAAGCCATGCGTGACGGAAGAAAGCGCGATCAGTGTCACCTTTGAAATGCTTGTGGCGTCGGGTGTGCCCACGAAAAACGACTGCCCGTACGCAACGCTCGTGGGCGCCGACGTGATAGTTGGGCGGGAGCCGTTGAACAGATAAGGAGGCGAATATATTTCTGCTGAGGTTCCTCCAAAGTCGCCGCCGGCTGACAAGACGCGACCGTCGGGCAACAGCAACGCTATCGAGTGATAGCTTCGAATCGTAGTGAGGCTCGCCATCGTTGTCCACGTACCGGTCGCCGGATCCCACATTTCGGATTCGTACGCGGGATTGCTCGGCTGGGTGTTCGGATCCTCAGTTCCTCTGCTTCCGCCGGTCACCAGGACTTTGCCGTCCGGAAGCAATGTAGCGTTGTGGAGTTTGCGTCCTCCCGTCACCATCGCTCCAGTGTACGTCCAAGCGGGAGTCGAACTATTCAGGTCGATGATCTCTGCGGTTGCTGTCGGAAATGTAGTGCAGTTCGTAGCGTAAAATCCGCAGGGGCTTCCTCCCATCACCAACACTTTGCCGTCATCGTACATGACGCATGACCCCCAATGGCGCGTGCCGTACTGGTTGCTCGCCACTGAGCTCCAGGCGCCAGTACCGGAAGTATCAAGGTATCGGCTCGCCTGGGTGGGCCCAGCACAGAAAACTTTGCCGTTAGGCGCAACAAACATGAATGGATAGAAAGGCAGAACGAGATCCGCTGTACTCAGGTTGCGCCAGGATGCGGTTGCGGTTTGCCAGACCTGAGGCTCAGGGTTCATACCCTGTGTCGGGTCGATCTCGCCAGCGATTACAAGCATGTCGCCGTTTGGAAGTGTGGTGTTTGTCGGGTACCAGCGGCCGTTGTTCATATCAGGCAGTCGTGACCAGGTATTGGTAGAGGGACTGTACGTATAGGCACATGACAGGCCCACGTAGCTCTGGATATGTCCTCCGGATTCGAGCAGGCAGCCATCTGACAAGAACGCATGTCCCCCACAGAAAATGTTGGAACCCGATTGCGTAGCGGCGGTAACCGCATTTGTCGCTGGATCCCATAGCTGGGAGTGATCCCCCCTTGTCCAAAACAGGACTTTGCCAGTCGGAAGCATATGAGCATGAATTGCCTCATATGGCCAGGTCATCACCGAGGACCATTGACCGACCGTGCTACTGTCCTGGGCACGCGACAACGGAGCTGCCCAGAAGAGTGATATGGGGAGCGAGAGCAGTGCAAGGACCCGAACCCCGCTCCGGCAGTACCTTCGGGAACAACAAAATGCAGATGACTTCCAGCCAATCATATGTTGCGTAAGCGAGTTGCGTACCGTCGCAAAACGGATTTACAAATTTGTACGGTAGATGTCAACCGCGTGTCGGTCAACCAGGACACCAGGGAATTGACCAGCGATTGTTTCTCCCTCGACCTGCAGCAGATCAGAATCCTGCTCAAGGTCCTCTACCGCATCCCCGAAACTTCAGTTGTTTCGGTGCTCCGAGACTACGCAGGAGACCCGTTCGAGAAACTCGTCCTCCCCCGTGTCCAGGAAGCAACCAAGGAAGTTACCGCAATCAAAACCGCTGCGGATATTGTCAAACAGCGGGAACACATCAAGGTCGCTTCCCTCGAAGCAGCCAGGAAAAAGATCGGTGATTTCATCACCATCCAAGACCTGGTGATCGAGGATGTGGCCCTGACCAAGGAATTGGAAACCGCTATCGAAGCCAAGATGGTCCAGCAACAGCAAGCCGAGAAGGCATTATTTTTCAAACAGCAAGCAGAAACTGACGCACAGACCGCCATCATCCGAGCCAACGGTGAAGCTCAAGCAATCCAAATCCAGGGTGCAGCCCTGGAGAAAGTGCCCAAGCTCATCGCCCTCAAAATGGTGGAAAAATGGAATGGCGTCTCACCCAAGGTAGTAGGCGCTGGAAGCGGAATGAGCGTGCTACTCCCCGTAGAGGAAAAACAATGAACGACAGAATCGAACTCGCAATCGTCAAGGGCGCCACCAGTGGCCGTCGTTGCATTAACCGACACTCACCTCATCCTCGCCGATGATACCACCTACGAACAATGGTTCGAGGGCCTCAAGGCGATCAAATGGTACAAGGATAAACTCGCCATCGGCTTTGCTGATTACCTTGCCTGGGGACGTAATAAATTCGGCCCCGAGAAGGTGGACGTAGCCATTGAGCAATTGGAATTTGAACTCTCCTACGTCAAGGCCGCAGACCTGATCAACATGATGCCCGAAGAAATGCGTTACTCCAACCTCACTGGCGATCATTACGTTGAGCTGGCCAAGTCCGATCTCCCAGCCAAAAAGAAACTGCAATGGGCCAGGGTGGCATCTGAGCAAGACCTGAGCCCCTCTCAGCTCAAGCTCTCCATGATCGAGGGCGAAGTGGTAGATCGCGCTGTTGCCCGGCAATTAAACAGCGGGATCATCACCGTCCAGGGCATTCGTGGTGAATTTGATATGTGGGTTCGCAGAGTCGGAGGATTAGAGGGAATCCTCGCGATGGAGCACGCCAGCCGCCTGGAGATTCTAGGCGAGCTACAGCCAATCGTGGAGCTTGCGCAGGGCCTCCGCGAAACCGTTGAAGAACCAATTGAAGCCGAACAAGTGAACCTATGAAAACATTACTGATATTGATAGCAACGATAACACCCGCAACAGCTACACCAACTATACCGCCAGGCGTCTTTTCCCTGGTAGGCAACGGCGCGCCGATTGCTTCCGCCAGTTTAGCCAACCCGAATGTTGATGGAATTGCGATCCGGCAAAAGTGGGCCGACGTAAATCCGTCTCCCGGTGTATTCAATTGGGCTTACCTGGATACAGAGATTGCGCGCGCCCGCGCCGCTGGCAAGGCCGTGCTTCTGCGAATCGCGGACGGCGGCAACAGCATTCCCAGATGGGTCCTGAACGGCGCAGCCACGCGCTATTCCTACAGAGACACCGACGGCTCGATCATCACGATTCCAGTATTTTGGGATGCGTATTTTCTTGCCAAGAAACAAACGTTAATTGCTGCGGTCGGCGCGCGCTTTAGCGGGAACCCAGCGGTCAGGATAGCATCATTCGGGGTTGCCAATTCGCGTAGTGCAGACTGGTTTGTGCCACATAATCCGACTAATATTTCAGACTGGCACCGTGTCGGTTACACGAGTCAAAAACTGATTAACGCCTCTAACACGACCATCGGTGCTGAGATGGCTGCGTTTCCCAACCAGGTCATTGTGATGGCCCAAAATCCGAATGGCAACCTTGATCCCAGCCCTGATTACCTTTCGGCTGCTGTTATCTCCAATGGGCGAGCGCAGTATGGTGATAGGCTTGTGGTGGATAAATACAATCTTTCCGCAAAGACTCCAGTAGCTCCTCCTCCGAACGGAAGTTTCTGGTCGCTTTGGTATCAAAGCCGTCCAGCAGTTGGAGCGCAGATGTTGTGGAATTGCGCTAACGATTCCAGTTATCGGATGAACGGCGGTGTTCCGGCTGATCCTTCGACCGTTCTGTTACATGCGGTACGAACTGGCCTTGGTTATGGGGCGCATTATCAGGAAATCTATCAGATCGACGTGCTGAATCTGACCGCTGCGATTGCCCAGGCCCACACATTGCTTACTTCGCCTTGATCCGGAAGCTACTCCTAAAGCTAGTCCGAAAGATATTCGGAGTGAAACTCACCTTCAGGCTGCATATGGACAATGGCCACACCCGCATTATGGCCATGACAGCGTGCCGTGGCGATACGATTGTGATCTCGGATGCAAACGGGCATCGAGTCGAAGTTTATGTCACTTCGCCTTGAACTTTTGTCCGCGCCAGTGATTCGTATTAGCGTTATCGCGATACTTTTCGCAAGCCTCGGGTGATTTGATTCCCTCGTCTGGGATTGGGATACCCAGGAGCATGCACCATTTATTGCGTCCCCTCCTCAACCACTCTGGCGACACCCCGCATTCGCGCGCGCTTGAGCGCATGGATGGGAACCCAGCTTGCTCGGCCATGCCAGGGACGGAGTGCAGTAATTGATGCACTCGGGCCAATAGATTTGATTTCTGATTGTTGATCTACTTGCTCTAACTCCTGTGGCAGAGAAGTCATCCAAATCCCGTCCTGATCGGTCAATTTATGGATTTGCACATCCCGATCCAGGATGATCTTGGTTGGCTTTAACCCCATGAAGATTGCATTTCTCATGGACACCACCGTTAATTCCTCACCCTCCTTTGCATAGCGTACGGTGTAAATTTGTCTCTTCTCGTCGCGGGCCACCAGATCGGGGTTCACTTTTTCCACTTGCGAAGTTCTCGTGCCGAAGCGCGAGGATCTCGTCTACTTCGTCGACCTCGTTCGCCGGCTCATCCAACGCGGACGCAAGTTGATCGGTTCGACGCCGTGGCAACGCGATGACGATGAGTGAACAAGGCCCGCTCTCCGTCATTGATGGACCGAAGATCCAGCATTCATTAGCTTAACCAACTGCACCGGGGTATTCAGAGAAGGAAAAGCAATGACGGCCCAACACCGCCAATTGGTCGTGACGTTGAACTGCACCGAGTTTGTCGAGCACTTCGCAGCGTGCAGTGCTCTACCGGTGGAGGTTCGACACCTGAAGTTCGATATTCCCTGGCAGGAGATTGCGGCGCGCCGTTCCAGCCAGGTGTCGGGAGCAGACGCGGTGAGTGACGAACTTCGCGCTGCCTTCCATGAGGCGGAGGTGATGTTCGCGTTCGCGCCGCCACGCGGCGTGGCACAGCTCGCGCCAAAACTCCGGTGGGTTGAGACTCCGGCGACCGGATACGATCAGTTGAACGGCACCGGCCTCTTGGAATCGGAGGTCACGGTGACGACCGTCGGCGGACTCTTCGCCGGAACGGTGGCTGAGCAGGCGTTTGCTCTGCTCCTGTCTCTGACGCGGCGTTCGAGCGAGTTTCGCGCACTGCAATTGGAATCGACGTGGAAACCCCTCCCGGTTCGTGAGCTGGAAGAAATGACGCTCGGGATCGTCGGGCTGGGAAACATCGGCCGAGCCGTCGCAAAGCGTGCGAAATCCTTCGGCATGCGCGTTCTCGCGGCTCGCCGTGTCGCGGAAGGAATGGGTCGCGACGTCGATGCGATTTTTTCGTTCACCCAGCTAAAAGAGATGTTGTCGCAGGCCGACGTCGTCATCGTCAGCGTTGCCGGGACCGCCGAGACAACCAACCTTCTCGATTCCGCCGAACTGGCTGCGATGAAACCCGGTGCGCTGCTGATCAACGTGGCGCGCGGTATCGTCGTCAACGAAACGGCGTTGCTCGCTGCTCTCCGCAGCGGCCATCTGGGTGGAGCCGGTCTCGATGTTTTTGCTCGCGAGCCCCTACCTTCGGATCATCCGTTGTGGTCGTTGCCGAACGTCATTCTCACTCCGCATGTGGCCATCACGACTCCCTCACGCATGCCACGCGCGATCACCCACTTTGTCACCAATCTCGGGCGCTATTGTTCTGGAGAGCCGTTGCAGGACGTGGTGAATCGGCGCTGAGATCTTCACGCAATGGCGCGAAGGTCGTCGAGGCTCTGGATAACGTAGGTAGGTTTCGGACCATCCGCTGTAGCGGTGTGCGCATCGAGTCCCGCACCTTCGAGCCAGACGACATCGATGCCCGCAGCGCAGGCGCCACCCACGTCGTCGATCAGACTGTCGCCAACGAACAATGCCGCGCGAGGTTCGAGCTCGAGGTGCTTCAGCGCCGTGTGAAAGATTTCGGGGTGCGGTTTTCGACGTCCGAACTCCGCGGAGATCAACGTCACGTCGAAGAGATTTGCGATGCCTTCGCGGGCGAGGATTCGGTGAATGACCGGGCCGTCGTCGAAATTCGAGACCAGCGCCAAGCGGTGTGTGGTCCGCAGGTGACGCAACAGCCGGGCATGCTTGCGCGGAAAGCGAGTGTGAGCTGCCAGCTGATCCATCTGCATTGCCGCCAGCTCACGGGCAGAATCCTCAAGGTCCGGGCGCTCGATGCCGATCCGTTTGAGAGCGCGCAGATACCGTTGGTGCGCCGGGATCTCGAAATGGTCCGCCGTCCGCGCGCGTGCAATCTCCGCCGTTTCAGCGGCCAGAGCGTCGAGAAAACCATCGAATGGTAGGCCGGCAATTCGTTTCGTCGCGGGTTCGCGAAGCGCTTCCATGGCGGATCTCCAGGACGGTTCCATGGCTTTCATCGTCGGCGCCTTGTCGTCGAAGAGAATCAGCGTGCGGAAAAGATCGAAAAGGATCGCTTTGTAGGTCATCGCCTCGCATTTTTTTCCTTGCGAAAGGATTTCGGGGTGGTTTACACTCATACGTTCTCGCCGCCTCAGCCGCAAGAAGCGATGCGGCAAGATTCATTTACCAAGAAGGTGGGCATGCAAGAGATTTTTCGTGATCCAACACGAACGACCAAGCCGCGCGAATCCGGAATTACCCACGTCATTGACAAGGGGATGTCGGTTCAAGATGTCGCTGATCTCTGTGAGGTTACGGCCGGGTATGTCGACATCATCAAGTTCGGCTGGGCAACGTCGGTGGTCATCGAAAATCTCGATGCAAAAATCGCCGCGTGCCAGAAACGTGGCATCGCCATCTGTTGCGGTGGAACCCTGTTCGAGATCGCCTACCATCGCGGCAAGCTCGAAGAATACGTCGCATTCCTGAAGGACCGGGGCTTCAAGCTCATGGAAATCTCCGACGGGGCCATCGACCTTCCCGAAGCGGACAAGCTGAGGTTGATCGAGCGCCTGGCGCGAGATTTTACCGTCCTTTCCGAAGTTGGCAGCAAAGACAAGACGGTCGTGGTCGCCCCCTATCGGTGGGTGAAGCAGATCAAGAACGAGCTCAACGCCGGGGCATGGAAGGTCGTCACCGAAGGGCGTGAATCGGGCACCGTCGGACTCTACCGAAGCAGTGGTGAGATTCGCACAGGGCTGATTGAAGAGATCGAGGTGGAAATCGACTCGACACGGTTGATTTTCGAAGCGCCGCAGAAAGAGCAGCAGGTCTGGTTTGTCAAGCACTTCGGCTGCAACGTCAATCTCGGCAACATTGCGCCCGGTGAAGTGATCTCGCTCGAAACGGTTCGGCAGGGCCTGCGCGCGGACACGATGAAAAAGGACTGAACCGCCGTTGCAGGCATGCTTCGACGAGCTTCCAATAAACCTGCGCCTGTTCTCCGTCATTCCGCATGGTTTAGGCGGGAATCCAGCTCGATGGACGTGGATGCCCGCCTGAAGATTGCAGGCATGACGTTTGGCGGAGCGAACAGTCAGTGTGGACGGGCCGGGGCATCGCTCCGCTAGAAGATGCGTACGCCTGCCGTTCGGGATCCGGCTGTCGTTCTCAACCCCGGAACCGCCGGTGTCGGGATCATCCACGCCCTCGGCATTGCGGGTGTGCCGATCGTCACAGTGGGTCGTCGCTGGCCGCCGCTGCTCGGGCGGTTTTCAAAATTTCCGTTTCAACACTTCACCTACGACGCCAATCGGGAATCACTCGACACCGTCCTGCTGCGGGTGAGCGAACAGATCGAGGGCCGGGGCGTCCTGTTCCCGGCGATCGACATCGATCTCGAAGTGTTGGTCCGCGAACGGGAACGCCTCGCCGAGCGCTTCCACGTGCCTGCCGCGCCGCACATCGGCGAACGGATCTTCGACAAAGATTGGCAGTACGAGCTGGCCGCAAAAACCGGTGTGCCGATCCCTCGCACCTTGAAGTTTCGCGCTGGAGAAACTCCCGACATTGCAGAAATGCGGTTTCCGCTGATTGTCAAGCCAACGGCACGAACCGCGGAATCGGGAGGCAAAGCGTTTCGCTTGCGCGTGATGGTCGATCACGCCGAATGGACGAGTTGCCTCAATGATCTCGCCGCGCAATTTCCCGGCAGAGAATTTCAACTGGCGGAGAACATCCCCGGCGAGCCGACACAGCTCCACACGGTTGGTTGCTACGCCGATCGCTGCGGACGCGTGCTGCGCACGTACACCGGTCGCAAGATATCGCAGCGCCCCTACACACACGGTGACGCGAGTATCGCGGAAACGATTCCGCCCGACCCGCGCGTTGTCGGCCACGCACGCGCGCTTCTCGAAGCAGCGCGGTTCCACGGCATCAGCCAGGTCGAGTTCAAGCTCGACCCGCGCGACGGCGAGTACCGGCTGATGGAAATCAACGGCCGCACCTGGTCGTGGGTCAAGCTGCCGGCGTTCTCGGGCGTCAACCTGCCGCTCATCCAGTACTACGATCTCACCGGTGATCCGCGGCTCCAGGAAGCCCTGTCATCGCCGCAGCGACACGACTATTTCCTCGTCCGTGATTTCCTCGTCCGGCTGAACGACCTCGACGTCGAGCGCAAAGCCATCGCCGAGCTCTCGCGATCGAAGCAACGCGTATCGGCCGTGGAGCTACCCAGCGAACCCCTGCTGAACGGTGTCCACCGCCTCGCCTCCTTCTTGATCGCCTACTCCGGCGGCAGCTTGGAATGGCTCACGAGGCTGAACCGTTCAGCCGATAAGTTGCAGGAAAGTGTTGACTCGCATGGGTCAGCTTTGCCATGAGGGTTTTCGTGGGGTTGAGGTGGTGTGGTGAGGAGTGAAATGGCGTCCTCATGGACGCATGATGGTTTCCGGACCGCTGAAGTGGCGAGGCTCGCGGGGCTCGATGCTGAGCGGATTCGTCAGATGGTTCGCGACGGATATTGCCAGGTCGCGCGAGTTGGTCGCTATCTGCACTTCACATTCGCCGAAGTTGTCTTGTTCCGAAACAACCGTGCGCAGGTTCTCAATCAGTTCGCGTGCTCCGATCATTTTCGTCTATTCGCGTGCCGATACCCGCCAATTGTTCCGCTGACTCGGCCGCGATAATAGGTAAAGTTCGCTAACGCTCACCCGGATCATGCTATTTTTTCACCTTTCCAAGTAACGAAAATGCTTCAACCACATCAGTTCCCCGGGCAGCGACGCCACTTTCTTGGGACGCAGTCTGAACCGCTCAACCCCATCTTGGGCTCACATCAACAAGCAAGATACCCGTTTGCCTTGACAGGCGAGACACTATCTTCCGTTGGCGTTGGCGCCGATGCCAATGGAACTGGGACGACGAGATTTAGCAAAGGGATATCTGTACCGTATTAGCAACGGTGCAGAGATAAGGGTCGTTACCGCATAATCGACTGCTGACAGTTCAGTAACCCACCGTTGGTCTGGAGTTATCGTAATTCGATTCATGCTCGACCAACGATCGGGATTTCCCCAAATACCGTGGGAAATAGGCACGTGAAAAATTCCGTTTTGATCAGACGAAATCGAAGGAAGACTGACCTGATCGAGGATTTTATTCACTTCGAATGTAGGGTTAGCGACGAGATCTTCGTATCGCAGGAAGATATTTCGACATCGTCCGGTGCGTAAGATTTCCGCCTGAAGGTTGTTCACTACCCACGCTAGTGCGGAGCGATAAGCAGGGCGTCGAGACATGAACTTATTCTTCCCAAGTCCCATCAGAGCTTTGGCTCTTTCCCACGAGAAAACGCATCCTCGACTGTCGCGAACCAGGTGAATAAACGTAACATTAACTCCCCGTATCCTAGAAACGGCTAGACCAAAAACGGGCCTTTTCGAGGAATCGATGATCACCTTGCCACCCGTTTGGTCATTGATAGCACGATAAACGGATTGAATCTGGCTTAAAAAGCTTTTGTAGTCGTGGCTGTTGAATGGACGTCCTCGTCGAATTAGGTCGGTGAAAAACGACCAGAACGGTTGTACGTTTGGCGATCTTCCTTGCTCGAAGTCTTGCCTTGGCTGAGCTTGGAGAACATTGTGCAAAAAGGGGCAGTGCACCAATTTAGAGCCGCACCCACAGAAGCTGTTATTTCGGACGCTTTGTTCCCAAAGATATGCGATCTCGCCTACTGCAACACTGCCTGGAGCCATTGAAAGCAGGTTTTCCAGAAGTGTGCTGCCACTTCTCGTATACCCCAGAATAAAGATTACGTTGATCTTGCCGGTTTGTTGGGCCGTCATAAATTGGCGCTAGCGCCGTAGATTTTATCTGGCGTCAATTCGTGCAGCAATGATA
>WNGI01026102.1_pt1 | contig 10338 bp, 11 predicted proteins | sample 5400621 | NCBI WGS metagenome assembly WNGI01 (sample SAMN13153374, study PRJNA577476) | soil metagenome | isolation source: 20 cm soil or saprolite under Garry oak tree replicate 1 | place: USA:California | collected 2016-06-15 | reverse complement strand
AAGAAAACCAAATACTCTCATGGCTTTGCCATTTGAAGTCCAAACGAAGCACCAATGAGCAACCAGGAGGAAAACACATACAGCAAAACTGACAGCGTTGGCGAATTCAGAGAAGTGGCTAGAAATGAGGTAGCAAAACATGTGACGAGAGCCTATCTTGACCTTGTTTTCCAGCTAGCAATATGCTATGATGCGTATAGCAAATAGCTATAGCAACGGTCCGACATCTCTCGTCCTGTCGTTGTTGTAAAAAAACCTTTGGTGAGAGATACCTGGGTGTGGCAGATGCCACGTGTGTCCAGGTTCCTCAAAAAAGCGGGAAAGAAAAGAGCCACTATGGGTACCGAGTTGATGACCATTCTTCCGGCTGTTCTGCTCGTCCTGTTTGTGCTCATTTTGCTAGCAGCACTTGTCTCTTGTTTGGAAAGACTGAACAGTGCTGCTAGAACTCATGATGAAGTCACAACAGGTGCCCAGAGACAGCAAAGTTTCCTCAATGCATCTGATCTCCATATTCTACATCTTCTAGGTATGTGGCGGTAAAGCCCTACTCATGTGTGCAGTTCGTTGGACAATAGAAGGATAAGCTATCCACTTCGTTTTAACTTGTGGAATTCGCCAACACTGTCAAAACTGACAGCAAAACCCAACGAAAACCATGAACAACCATGGACGCCGGTAGACAAAACGGAACTGTAACCGGGCTCACCAGGCCGCTCGAAACAAACAGCATGAGAAGGCTGTATACATGTGATATAATTCCCACAATATATCAAAAGGGGACAAAGCCCCAAGTGGAACCCGCTGTCCATCACTTCATCTGCCTCATTTACATTGACACAGGAGAAACTGACTGTTTGCCAACAAACAATGAAAAAAACCACCAGAAAACGCATCTTCAGACACGTTGAGAAAAACCGCAGGATAGTAGCATATTCTATGCACGAGAGGGTATAAACCCGCTCCAGAGCTAGAGGGAACGATGCCGGAATTACCAGAAGTAGAGTATACCGCACGCCAGTTGCGTTCAAGTGTGGTTGGGACGACTATTAGAGATGCTCTTGTATTTTGGGAACGCACTATTGGACATCCCGAACTCGCTACATTTCTTCTCAAGGTGGCCGACCGTCGTATAGAGGCGATACGTCGACGTGGGAAATACCTTGTGCTTGACTTAGAGGGTGATCTTTTCCTTTCCATCCACCGTCGCATGACAGGCAACCTGTTTCTTCTCCCCTCGGGATGGGAGATTGATACCAGTCTTCGGGAAACGGACCCAGTTGCCTGGAGCACGAGGGGGCCATCTTTTTTGGCTACTTCAGCGGTAGACCTGGTAGAGGGCTCTTCGTACTCCGTTGATCTTGCAAAGACCTGGTACTGCCGTGTTTGTTTCAATCTTGCTGACGGGCGGCGTCTGCTTTATACTGATCCGCGCAAATTTGGGCGCATCGAGCTCTGGCCGCGCGACTGCGAAGCTGTAGCCTTCAAGGGTCTGGGCCCTGAGCCTCTAAGTACAGCATTCAACGCGAAACAGCTGGCGCAAGCTCTAGCCGGGCGAAAGAGCGCCATCAAACAGGTGCTATTAGCGCAGGAAGCGGTGGCCGGCCTGGGCAATATCTATGCTGACGAGGCACTGTACCTGGCATCAATTCATCCTTTGCGCAGAGCTGATTCACTTAGCCCCACCGAGATAGAACTATTGTATCAAGGCATTGTTTCAGTGTTGACCCTTGGCATCGAGCATGGAGGCACATCCTTCAGTGGTTACCGTGATCTCTGGGGTGAAGCCGGTGATAACTACGACCATATGAAAGTCTATCAGCAGGATGGGAAGCGATGTCTCCGCTGTGGGGCGCTCATCGAACGTATCGTCCTTGCGCAGCGGGGTACTCATTTTTGTCCAGGTTGCCAGAAACTCACTGTGGAGTGAAAAATGCTGCTGTGCACTGTAAAGGGCCATGACCCTGGGGTATATTGGTAAATGTCACATCAACCGTGGCTGGTATATGGCTCGGCTGCCGACCCTGCAATTGTAACGTGAAAGAGACATATCCACCGTTATCGCTTGCTGCCTGTGAATCAATCGGTTGATCACCACCCTGGAAATGCACCACCGCCGTCGCGTTAGCGCCAACGACTGGAGCGATATCCTTCGTGATCCTCGCGTAAATTGTGATCGTTGAGTTAGGGTCGGGGGCATTATTCGATGACCACGCGCCGCAACGGTAGGGTGGAACGGTGGGTACAGGCGATACCTGTGACTGAAATCCTTTATCGATGGTTACTTGTTTTTGTGAATTGGACTGACCGCTTACAGATGGCGTACAGGCTGCCAGTGAGAGCAGAAAGCTGAGAGCAAGGACAGTTAAGAATATAGAGCGAAAAGTATGCATGTTTCCTGTTTCCATAATGTGAGCAATGCTCATTTCAAAAAAACAAACCATGTAAGTAAATGCGTGTTTGCTCGCGACCCCGCGGAATATCATTTTAAATATAGTAACACCGACAAATTATACCGTACAAGTTTCATACTTTTGGTAGGAGATTTGTATAAACAGCCATCCAAAAATTGCCTGGATCGCTCGTTATAGCATAAAACACATCTTTTGTTGATTGAATAGCTTGCTCATTTTATGCAACTATGGTAAACTATGACTGGTTAGAAAGCTCCCTGATGCGTTATTCTTAAGAACGTCCCTACCTACACGAGGTTTGTTTTTTCTGTGAATTATCACTCTGATGAGCAACTGGAGTTGCTGAATCTGTTGTTTCAAGAGGAATCTTCTCAACAATCTACCCTGGGAAATGAACAGCGCAACCGCCAACAATCTCACGCATCAGAGCAAAAGTCACAGGACGCGAAAGGCAATGACGCATCATCTGAGATCGAGGTACGTCCTGACGCAGGACGCGAGCAGCGTAAGGGAACACCTGAAGTTATCTTCGGCGAAACAAAAGGAGTAGCCCAGATTATTGCCATGGCGCAAGAACTGCTGAACGAATCCGGCAGAGCGATCGTCAGCAGAGTACGGTCAGAAGCAATAGCCCCACTTCAGGTGGCGTTTCAAGAATACACTGTTTGTGTTCATGAGTCGGCCAGGTCAATGGTCATCTACAAACCCGACTTTGTGCGGCCTCGTAGTGGCGGGCATGTAGGAGTTATCAGTGCTGGTACGTCCGATATTCCGGTAGCTGAGGAAGCGGCGATTATCGCCGGAGAAATGGGTTGCCGCGTGACCCGTATCTATGATGTAGGGGTAGCGGGTTTACATCGTCTGGTTGAACCATTGCGTAACCTGCTTTCCAATGATGTAGATGCGATCATCGTAGCCGCTGGAATGGATGGAGCGTTGCCGTCTGTAGTGGCAGGGATCGTTCCTGTTCCTGTAATTGGTTTACCGACGTCGATTGGCTATGGATTTGGTGGCAATGGAATTGCCGCATTGCTTTCGATGTTGCAAACGTGTGCGCCAGGTCTCTCTGTGGTTAACATCGATAATGGTGTTGGCGCAGGTATTACAGCGGCGCTGATTGCCAATCGTGTGGCGCAAGCACGTGAGCATCAGTCGCGCTAAGGAAGCAGCGAGAAGTTCTCTCTGTTCAAGAGATGTCTCACTGCTTCATAAGTTGGGCAATGTGGAAGTAAGCGCATAAGAGAGGCGGGACTTTCTATGGCAAACAACAAGCGTGGACCAGAACCGGGATCGCAAAAGGCAAAACATGGAGGCCAGGCCGTGCGCGAAAAGTATGGCCCTCAATTTTACTCCAAAATAGGGAAGATAGGTGGCGACACCGTCAAAGAGAAACGGGGACCGCACTTCTATGCCGAGATTGGAAAGAAGGGCGGCGAGTCTACTAAACGTCATCAGGGTTCAGAATTTTATTCCAAGATTGGCAAAAAAGGCGGTGAACGCGGTCGTGAAGCTCCCGAAGAGGAGTAACTATACGTAACGAGTACCTGGTAGATAGTTAAAGAAGGAGTGAGCGACTGGCTTCGCCGGTTGCTCACTCCTTCTTCATATATGCGGCCTGCGACGAGTAGCTCAAAGGCCGCTTTTGCCCATCATGGTACTCCGCTCGTGAAGGCGGTGGATTTGGTGGCACTGCTGGTGTTGAACTCCCTGGCGTTGAACGCGGCTGATTGAGATGGATAGCTGGTATGCGCGACGTACTGCGTTCCTCCATGCCAGCAGCAATCAGGGTTACCCGGATGGTATCCTTCAACATCGGGTCGATGACTGCGCCGAACGTAATATCCGCCATATCATCGATCGCCTGCGAGATTCTTTCCGCGACCTCGTTTACCTCGAAGAGTGTCATATCCTCACCGCCGCTAATATTGAAGAGGACGCGTTTTGCTCCTCGAATAGAGACGTTAAGGAACCCGCCCGCGACAGCTTCATCTGCCGCGTGTTGCGCGCGGTTCCGGCCTTGCCCTTGCCCGATGCTCATCAACGCTCTACCCGCTTCGTGCAACACACTACGAACATCCGCGAAGTCCACGTTAATCATGCCTGGTACAGTGATGACCTCGGCAATACCCTGAACCCCCTGGCGTAGCACTTCGTCGGCAAGTTTGAATGCATCGCTTAAGCTATGATCCTGTCCTGTAGTCGCGAGTAAGCGATCATTCGGAATGGTAATCAGGGCATCAATCTCTGCACTGAGTTCCGCCAGCCCCTCCTCCGCAATTCGTCGTCGTCGTGACCCTTCAAAGGTGAAAGGGAGTGTGACAATACCAATCGTCAATGCCCCTATCTTCTTAGCGATTGAAGCGACAACAGGAGCTGCTCCAGTACCAGTTCCTCCGCCCATGCCAGCAGCTCTCTGTGGCTGCACGCATACCTATCCCCGAGTTGCCCCCTGCCCCCACCCCTTTCGTATAATGTTGACCAAGGTAGATGCGTCCCTGTGCTTCGGAAAGCGAAAGTACCTGCGCATCAGTGTTCATGGCGATAAAACGCACCCCTCGCACACGCGTGCTGATCATGCGATTTACGGCATTCATACCGCCACCACCAACACCCGCTACGACAATATCGACATGGTGTAGTCCTTGCTCTAGCGCATCCAAAGGTGACTGGGTAGGAAGGACATCCTCTTCCGTGTCGCGTCGGCTCCAGCTGGGTCGTACTCGCTCATCCTGTCGCTTCGCGTCTTCCGACTCTATCTCATGTCGTAGTACAGCCCACTGATCCTCTTGCTCGTCGTATACGTCTGCTGGCCTGGATTCAGGCTTCCCTGCCCATTGCTTTGGGGCTATGTCACGTTTGAATGCATTATCGTGCGACATCGATTGTATGCACCCCCAATTTCTCATATTCCTCTTAACAATAAAATAGTTTATAGCGACTACAAATCTACTGGATTGAGCAGGTATGTACAGCTTCAACAGGCATTCTACCTGCATTGTAACAAGTATGTCAAGTGCCTCGTAGACCTTCCCGCCTGGTTTAATAGAGAAAAGAAGACCGAGCGGCTTTGATAAGCGCTCGGTCTTCTTTGCGATTGAAAAATGTTCACTCTTTTTTCAAAGAGATGCCGCCGCTTGATTTAGCAGCCTTTTTCTCTTTCTGCATCTCTTTCTTCTGTTTATTTGACTTGGGTGCGGCTTTTTGCACTTTTTTCTGTTCTTTATTCGCCACGAAGCTTACCTCCTGAAATCCGTTAATGAGTGCATACAAAGCGACGAGTATCGGAGAAATTCCTTCTCTTTTTCTTGCCTGAGAGGCTATTTCTCTCTGCACCCCCTTTCCAATGAAGTTCTCTCAATATGCGCTAGGACCAACTTTAATAGACCTTTGCTGGATACCAGTATTGTACCAAATTTTTCAAAGAAGAGGTAGTTGCTATTACCTCTATTCCAGCAAGGATGCTATGTTACACGAGTTGAACAACTTGCCTGAACGAATCAGTGCAATTGTTGTTCCTCGGCGGTAGCCAGCGCATGGGTAATCATACGGATTACGCTGCCTATATCCGTTGGCCTGCGCAACTGATGGATTCCACGGCGTTGTAGCTCTGCAACCGGTAATGTAGCGCTCATCACGATAGCCGGTACTCCGCTGGTCTCTCTTTTCTCCTGGAGAAGATCAAACAGCTCTATTCCATTTAAATCTGGTAATCGATAACCCAGAAGCATCAGGCATGGATGAATTTGTGGAGCCTTTTCCAGCGCCTGATGGCCATCTGCTATAACAGTTGTGTTATATGGAGTCTCCTCCTCGATTAATTCCCGAAGGAAATGTCCGATAGTAGCATCATCTTCGACGATAAGGATTGTGGAGCTATGCGGACTAAGTGCGGCCGGTGGTATGACCTCCCCTGGCATCGTTATCCTCTCTCTTCCTTCCTACATGTAATAGACAAGTTAAATGAGTGCTTTTTTTACTATATCTTAGTGTAACGTTTCTCGAGCAAAAAAGGTTACGCTTAGCTTCGCTTATTGTAAGCGAAGCTTCATGAAAAATAAGCGGATATGCCATTCCCGCTTCGAACACTGTGATACATCCTGTATCAACTGATGGTGATTCTGTTTGAATATTGGGCGAGAAGGGGCTGCTAGGAGCTGCTCATGAGACTCAAACCAGTAAATTAATCAGTTTATCAGCTATATAAATGACGCCTCGCGGCCGTCTACCGTTGAGGTAACGGTTTACTTTCTCACTGGCAAGCGCAATTTTCTCAGCTTCAACTTGCCCTATCCCCGTCGGCGCGGTGCGAACATCACGTACTTTACCGTTAATCTGCACAACCAGGTTGAAAGTATCCTCATGAAGAGCCCGCTCATCATAGCTCGGCCACACCTGGAAATGAACGGAATAGTCACCGCCCAGCCGTGACCACAATTCCTCGGCGAGATATGGGGCGAACGGGGCCAGGATCAGGACAACTGTGCGGGCTGTTCGCTGCCACTCCTCCGCGGACATAGATGGTTTCTCACGAGCGGCCCAGCGGGTCAACTCCATCAACCCTGAGATAGCAATGTTGAACTTTAAACGCACGATGCTTTCCTGCACCTTCTTGATGGTACGATCGATCATGCGCAAATCGACGCCACCAGCACCGGGCTGGTGATTCCCCGTAACTAATGACCAGACTCGCGAGGTAAAGCGTTCCATTCCAACCATGCCCTTATCGCTAAAGTCACCGCCCTCTTCCCAGGGTCCGCAGAAAAGCAGGTACATTCTCAGATTATCAGCTCCATACAGAGACACGTACTCGTCCGGGTTCACCACATTTCCCCGGCTTTTACTCATTTTGAAGCCATCTTTGATCAACAGCCCATGAAGGCGTAAATGGGGGAATGGCTCAGTGAATGGCAGGTGACCAAGGGCATGGAGCGCCATAGTAACAAAGCGCGCGTAGAGATGGTGTCGCGTGACGTGTTCCTTGCCACCAAAATAAATATCTACGGGTAACATTCGGGTAGTGCGTTCGGGGTCCCATGGCCTGTCATTGAATTCACTCGACGGATAGCGCAGGTAATACCAGCTCGAGTCTAAAAAGTTATCTGATACATCGGTTTCCCGTTGCGCTGCACCACCACAGACAGGGCAGGTAACCTGTACGAACGACTCAACGGCGGCCAGTGGCGACTTATCGGTACCTGTAGGACGAAAATCTTTCACAATTGGTAGGAGTACCGGCAGCTGGTCCTCTGGCACAGGGACTGTGCCGCAACGTTGGCAGTAGATGATGGGAATTGGCGGGCCCCAGTAGCGCTGTCGCGAGATGAGCCAGTCGTGCATCCGGTACTGGGTAGCTCTCCTGCCCTTACCCTTTTGTGCGAGCCATTCACAGATAGACTCTTTTGCCTCTGTGGAAGATTGACCTGAAAAAGGGCCTGAATTGATTAAGATCCCTTCACCTGTCCATAGATCGTGCTCAACCCCGTCCTCAGGGCGGATAACGTGGCGCATCGGAAGCCCCAAGTTTTGTGCGAATTCATAATCTCGCTCATCGTGAGCTGGGACACCCATTACGATACCCGTTCCGTAGCCGGATACAACATAGTCTGCAACATAGACAGGTACTTTATCGCCATTGATGGGATTGACGACATACCGTCCAACAAACACTCCATGCTTCTCTGATTTCCCTACCGAGTAAGTTTCCGCAGCCGTGTCTGGAATTTGCAACTGTTTGACAAATGCTCGCACTGCATATTCATATTCGCTGCCCTGGATGAGTTCAACAAGGAGGGGGTGTAAAGGTGACAGCGCCAGGAAGGTCACGCCAAAAAGAGTATCTGGGCGCGTGGTGAACGCGGCAAAACGGATATTACTTCCCTTGACGACAAAATCAACCTCACACCCACGCGAACGCCCGATCCACTCGCTCTGTAGGGTCTTGCTCACCTCGGGCCAGTCGAGGTGGTCCAGTCCCTCTAAAAGAGCATCGGCATAGGCTGTGATGCGCAGATACCATTGTTTCAACAGCTTCTCGGTCACCCGGGTACCACAACGTTCGCAGCGGTCGCCCTCAAGCTGTTCATGGGCGAGCACGGTTAAACAGCCTGGACACCATAGTACCGGCGCCTCCTTTCTCACCGCCAATCCCGCCTTGTAGAACTGCAGAAAGAGCCACTGCGTCCATCGATAGTAATGAGGATCACTGGTGACGATCTCGTGTTTCCAATTCCATGCGGCACCCATCGCTTTAAGCTGCTCTCGATAATGTTCAATTGTTTGGCTTGTCAATTCTTGTGGATGTATCCCGACCCGTATAGCGAAATTTTCGGCGTGTATGCCAAACGAGTCGAACCCTATTGGCTGGAATATCTTCTTGCCGCGCATCCGTATATAGCGAGAAAAAGTATCGGCGCCACTATAGCTATAGACGTGCCCTACGTGAAGACCCTGCGCTGATGGATAAGGAAATTCCACCAGGTTGTAAAACTTTTCCTCGGGATTTACGTGGTCGATGTCGATATTCCAGAGATCATCAGCTTCCCAGCGGGCCCGCCAGTATGTCTCAATTGCCTGCCTGTCATAAGAGGCGTCGTTTAAATCCTTCACCATAGTAGAGGAATACCTCCTTGTCTCCTTGCCCCTTTGTTGCTAGAATGTGTGTTCAGGATCGTTTGCTCTATCGTAACATATTTTTGACTGCTTTGATGTTAACAATTGCGTAGTACAATAGAGATGCCAGAAAAGTGCCAGTAAAGTTCATAGGAGAAAACAATCCGGGTTTTAAGAAATAGGAAAAACATGATAAAAGCACTCGTCTTTGATTTTGACGGACTTATTGTAGATACTGAAATGTCATCTTATCAAACATGGCAGGAAATATACGCGGAACACGATTGCCAGTTGCCTTTCTCAACATGGGCCATATGTATAGGCGGTTCACCTCAGTTATTCGATCCCTGTGAATACCTCGAGCAACAGATTGGTCGTCCTGTTTTGCGCGAGGAAATTCGTTTACGCCGGCGTCAGCGGCACATCCGCATGGTAGAGACTCAACCTGTGCTGCCAGGAGTTGAAGACTATCTTCTCAGTGCGAAGCGCCTTGGCCTAAAAATTGGCGTGGCGTCCAGTTCAAGGCATGAGTGGGTCGATACCCATCTCACCCGCCTGGGCCTTATCGACTATTTTGATAGTATTAAATGCTTCGATGACGTGAAACGTACGAAGCCTGACCCTGAATTATATCTCGCTGTTCTTGATGCGCTAGGTGTTCACGGTCAACAAGCAATCGCATTGGAAGATTCTCCCAACGGAGTGATTGCCGCGCAACAAGCGGGTATTTTCTGTGTAGCGGTCCCCAATCCCGTGACCAGCCAGCTCTCCCTGCTCCATGCTGATCTTTGCCTCTCGTCCTTGACCGAGGTGTCGTTGGAGCAACTACTGGCCAAAGTTCGGGGAACGGTAAAACATGAACATATCCATTGATAGATTGGTTGGTCATGGCTTCTTTTCCCTCCCTATATTGGCGTTTGACATTATTACCCTGACACACTAAGCTTGTTGAAGACAGAAACAGCGCTATGAAGGAAGAAGAACTACATGGGATTAACTATTTATCAGGTAGATGCTTTTACAGAAAAGTCATTTTCAGGTAACCCGGCGGCTGTATGCCTGTTGACAGGACCAGAAGATGATCAATGGATGCAGCAACTGGCGCAGGAGATGAACCTCTCCGAAACGGCCTTTTTACTCTGGCAGAAAAACGGCTTTAGTTTACGCTGGTTCACTCCCGCTGTGGAAGTCGATCTTTGTGGGCATGCTACGCTTGCCAGCGCTCATGTGTTATGGGAGCAGGAATATTTAAATCCAGATGAGCAAGCACGTTTTCACACGCGCAGCGGCCTGTTGACAGCTGATCGTCACGGGG
>WNGI01016786.1_pt1 | contig 10338 bp, 8 predicted proteins | sample 5400621 | NCBI WGS metagenome assembly WNGI01 (sample SAMN13153374, study PRJNA577476) | soil metagenome | isolation source: 20 cm soil or saprolite under Garry oak tree replicate 1 | place: USA:California | collected 2016-06-15 | reverse complement strand
CGCCGGTTCACGAAGACGAAAATTCCGTTGCGGTTGCTGCGCTGCACGTCGGGCCGCGAGGCAAATCCGCGCACAACCAGTTCGGCAGCGCGCTCCTCGGTGGCCAGTTCGGCTTCGGTGATCGCGGCGCGCATCGGCGAGGATATGGGTAGGATTTCAAACAGTTCTTCGAGGGCCTGGCGTCCAAATAGCTGGTACACGCGCTCGGCCATCGTTTCCACGGCCGTGGCGTTGATGATTTCCTGCGTCGGCGTCTTCAGGACGAATTGCTTCGCGGGATGCGCGAGTGCATAGTGCGTGACGAGCGAAGCGATGTGGCCCAGTTCCGTGGTCTCGGATTTGAGAAAATTCCGCCGCGCGGGCACGCAATAAAAAAGATCGGCCACACTGATCGTCGTCCCCGCCGGAAGCCCTTCCGGCTTGATGCTCACGAGCTTGCCGCCGGCAAACTCGACCCGCGTTCCTTCCTCTTCCTCCGCCGCGCGCGTTTGCAGCAGCAGGCGCGAGACCGCCGCGATCGAAGGCAGCGCTTCTCCGCGAAACCCGAGCGTGGCGATGGAGAGCAAATCGTCGGCCGTGCGCAGCTTCGATGTGGCGTGCCGCTCGAACGCCAACAGCGCGTCGTCCTGCGCCATTCCAGTGCCGTCGTCGATCACGCGAATCATCCGCTTCCCGCCGGATTCCACTTCAACGCGAATCGACTGCGCCCCCGCATCGAGCGCGTTCTCCAGCAATTCCTTCACGACGGACGCAGGCCTCTCGACCACCTCGCCCGCGGCGATCTTGTTCGCGACGTTCTCAGGAAGTATGCGTATTCGCGTCATCACACTTCAGGGGCTAAAGAGTCTGTGTGAGAACTAGCCTTGACTCGTCCCTTATACTGCACGAGAGAGGGGACGCGATGGGTAAATTTTTGGATGACAACCCGGACCAGGCGTATTTGCTGCCGCCGAGTGTGCGCGATGTGTTGAGCCCGGGCCATTTGTGCTTTTTTGTGCGGGGCGTGGTGGCGAAACTGAACTTGGGCGGCTTCCGAGACGAGTACGGAACCGAAGGCGGGCCCGCCTACGCGCCGGAGATGTTGGTTTCGGTTTGGCTGTACGCCTACGCGCTGGGAGTGACCAGTTCGCGGCGGCTGGAGCAGCGCATTCGCGAGGATTTGGCGTTTCGCTATTTGGCAGGCGGGGCGGCGCCGGATCACTGGACGCTGAACGATTTCCGGCGGAGGCACGCGAGGGGGCTGAACGATTTGTTCACGCGCATCGCGGCGAACGCTTCGCGGAATCGCCTGGACACCGAGCAGGCGCTGCGCGAGGCGCGGGCGCGCATACGACGGGACATTCGCCGTTGGCAGAAGCAATGCGACGCGGAGGATCCCAACGAAGGTGCGGGCAACGAAGTGGGCCTCGAAGTAATCGCGCGGCTGGAGCAGCAACGGGAAGAAATTCCCGCGCGCCTGGAGCGGCTGCAAAAAGCGGGCCTGAAAAAACTCTCGCGCAGCGATCCGGACAGCCGTTTTCTGCGCGAGCGGGGCGGGTTCACCCTGGGCTACACGGCCACGCTGGCGGTCAGTGAGGATCACTTGATTGTGGGGCAGTGCGTGACGCAGGAGACCAACGACAATGACTTGCTGCTGCCCCTGGTGGATTTGGTGGAGCAGGAGTGTGGAGAGAAACTGCACTGTGCGAGTGCGGACATCCAGACTCGAATTTGGCGCGCTGGTTGAATCGTGGAGGACCGCTGCGGACGCGGGCCCGCGATCCGGTCCATCGCCGCATGCGACGGAAATTGCGAGACCCGGCAGGCCGCGCGATGTACGCCAAACGCAAAACGATCGTGGAACCGGTGAATGGAGTGTTGAAAGAGCAGCGCGGGATGCGGAGGTTCCGGCGAAGGGGACTGGCCAAGGTTCGGGTCGAGTGGGCGCTGACCAGCACGGCGTATAACTTGACGCGCATGTGGCGCGCCCACTAGCCGCCCCGCAACCCCAATTTCACCGAACCATTCGGCAGTAAGCGTCATATGCTCAAACTCAAGGTACAAAATCGAAGCGGCATCGAGTCTTCACACAGACTCTAAAGCCCTTTCTCTCCTCAAATGTCTAATGTCGGAGCTAAAGCTCCGACCCACAAAATCGACAATCGCCATTTCGCAATGCCATTCGCTCCGACCATTACGAACCCAGCAAAACCCGCAGCGCCGCGGCCGGGTCAGGCTGGGCCATCAGATGCTCGCCGATCAGGAATGCATCAAATCCCGCAGCACGAAGACGAGTCAGATCTTCATGCGTGCGCAGCCCGGATTCACAGACGGCAATGCATTCGTCGGGAATGGCCTCAATCAATTCATGTGATGTCTCGACGCGTACTTCAAGGGTGCGTAAATTGCGGTTGTTCACGCCGAGGATGCGCGCGCCAACGGCCAACGCCCGCGTCAGCTCCTCGCGGGTATGGACTTCGACGAGCGGCTCCATTCCAAGCTCGCGGCCGAGCGCGAGCAGTTCGGCAAGTCGCGCGTCATCAAGCGCCGCGACGATCAGCAGGAAGGAATCCGCGTTCGTCGCTCGCGCCTCCCAGACCTGCCACGGGTCGACAATGAAATCTTTCCGCAGCACGGGCAAACTGATTGCCGTGCGCGCGTCCCGCATGTGCTTCAAATCGCCCTGAAAGAATTCTTCCTCGGTTAGCACGGAAATGGCAGCCGCGCCGGCAATTTCGAGACTCTTCGCCAGCACCACGGGATCAAAATCAGCACGAATCAAACCGCGGGAAGGCGACGCCTTCTTCAATTCGGCAATCACGTTGAGCGAATCTCGCTCCAACGCCGCGCCAAAGTCCCGAACGGGCAGGGCTTGCTTCACACCGTACCGCAGCACCGTCTCGGGAACACTCTTCTTCCGGTGAGCAATCGCAACGCGGCGCGCCTCGACGATTCGGTCAAGCACAGTCCCGGATTTGATTTCTGCCGCCATAGGCGTGCATCTAGCCTCAAGTAGAGCGAACGCGGAAACATTCATGCTATCTTCCACCGTCGCGGGAGTCAATGACACGTGGGCCGTGAGCGTGGGAAGTGGGTCAATTGCCGAGAAATCCGTCTCTTCGCACGAAGAAGTAGACCAGCATGAGACCGACTCGCAACAGGCAGAACGCTAGTTCCATCGATGCAAGAAACCCGAATGCACGGTAAATACCGCCTGGTGCCCCTTCGTTTTCCCAATATCTCGGGTCCGCAATTTTGTTGTATAACCAATAGCAAGCGAGGAGGAGACTTGCGGGGATCACGTCCGCAGTTAGGTAAAATAGATAATCTTTGAAATTGTGGACACCGCCGGGAACTAGACTAAGAAGCACTCGAAATATCAGAAACAAACTACCAAGAAAATACAGGGCCCAAAAGAACACTCTTTTCAGCGGAACTGGTTGCACGGTTCTATCTCCGCGAATCAGACAAAAATCAGAATGTCGATGACATTTGAAGATTACATACTACACGAGCCTGATCTTCGTGACAGAACGCTGATAAAATCCGCGCATTAGAGCAATCTACATTCCGACTGCTCGAATACCTCCGGAAGGTCGGCAGATCAGAGACTGGTACACTACGCGAGCCAAACTACGCGAGCCGAGCCTTGACACGAGACTGCCGCTGGCATACGGTTTCCTGCAAATACATAAGTTGAAATCGAAAATTTCGTCTTGGCGCGAAAGGAAAAAACTATGGTGTCACCAAACAGGCTACAAGATCGTCGCGCATTCCTAAGTTTTCTGGCGGCCAGCCCCGTTCTGGCGTATGCGGGTTTCTCGTCCCGCTGGGTGGATGATGTGATGGCGGAGCCTCTCCCCCCTCAGGGCACGGCGGCCCTCGGCGCGCAGAACGATGCCGTTATCAAGTCCGTGAAAGAAGCGCTCAATGTCTTCGACTTCGATGCCGCCGCACGCACGAAACTTTCGACGGCCCACTACACGTTCATCACGGACGGATCCTTCAATAACGAAACGCTCCGCGCCAATCGCGAAGGTTTTAACAAGTATGGGCTACGCATGCGCCGCCTGACAGGCATCACCAAAGTTGACCAGTCCGTCCGGCTCTTCGGGGTCAATTGGGAGTCGCCGATCTTCCTTTCTCCCGTTGGAAGGATGAACGCGTACTATCCGCAAGGGGCGGTGGTTGTTGCTCGGGCCGCCAACGCGACGCGGACGCTGCAAATCCTGGCGGGGTCGGCTGCAATCCTGGTCGATCCAAAGGTAATGGGGGACGTGATCGCGGCTCGCGGCGAACCAGTCTGGTTTGCGGGGTTGGGAGACACATTGGATGCCCCCCTCATCAAGCGCGTCGAGGCCACAGGATGCCCCACGCTCGTGTGGACCATTGATGACGGCGGGGCCAACACAATTGGCGCGAAATCCGTGCAACGCGCCGGCGTCCGCGACCTGGACCGCGGGGCCGATGAGCGCTGCTCCGGATGCCATGACAACCTTCCCAAGGTCACCAGGGTCCAAGCGAGCGATCCTATCGAGGGGATTGGCTCTGTCGGCGCGCTTAATGGTGAGAACAGCCTGAAGCTTAGCTGGGACGATGTGAAACGCGTCCGGGACGCGACTCGCATGAAGCTGGTTCTTAAGGGGATCGTGACGCGCGAGGACGCCGCGCTTTCTGCCCAACACGGGATTGATGCCATTATCGTTTCCAATCACGGCGGCCATGAGGACGCCAGCGCCCGGGGCACAATCGAATGCTTGCCGGAGGTCATGGAGGGAGCCGCAGGTAAGATACCGGTCCTCATCGACAGCGGATTTCGAGGCGGCGCGGATGTTTTCAAAGCGCTAGCGCTCGGCGCCACGGCGGTTGGGATAGGGCGCCCACACATCTGGGGGCTTTCGTCCTTCGGTCAGGAAGGCGTCGAAACCGTGATCGAGATTCTACGGCGGGAGCTGCAGGTCGTCATGGCCCAGACTGGCGCGGCTTCGATTGCGAAAATCCGCCGCGACTCGCTCGTTTCGCGGAGCTAAACGATACTGAGAAGCGCAGGAGTAAAGAATCATGGGAAAGAATGAGGAAACAAAGAAAAACCTCCCGAGAAGAGATTTCGTCAAAGCCGCATTCGCCGGCATTGGCGCGACCGCCCTGGCCGGAATTGGCGCAAGCGGAGCCGAAGCCGCCAACGTTGCCCGGCACTGGGACAAAGTTGCGGATGTTGTGATCGTCGGGGCTGGGGCAACAGGACTTCCCGCCTCCATCGAAGCCGCCGAACACGGCGCCTCCGTGATTGTGATCGACCAGAACTACGATATCGGCGGACACGCCATCGAAAGCGGGGGGAATATCGCTCTCGGGGGCGGGACGAGTTTACAGAAAAAATTCGGCATCGAGGATTCGCCTGACCGCATGTTCGAGGACCTGGTGAGCTGGCATGACTACAGGTTCAGCGACAGAGAAATTGTCCGCGCTTTCTGCGACTGGAGCGCCCCAACCTTCGAATGGCTGCTAAAACATGGAGTCGTGTTTCCGGATAAATCTCCGGGGCAAGCGGATGGCGGCCCGGAAACGGTTAAGCGAGGTCAAACCGTGATCTGGACCGGAGAAGTCAGTGCGTTCTCTCCGAATGGAGGGAATGGGACCGCCCTCATGCGGCCGCTCGAAGCGAGCGCGAGGAAGTTGGGCGTGCAAATCCTGCTGCAGCACAACATGACGGGCCTTATCCGCGAGGGGAATTTTTCTGGAAAAGTTCTCGGAATCACGGCAACCAACCAAGGAAAGACCCTGAACATCAAGGCGAAAAAGGGCGTGATCCTCGGTACAGGCGGCCACACGAGCAATGTGAACCTCCGCAGAATTTTCGACCCCAGACTCACCGAAGAGTACCAGGTGGTGGGTGAACCCTACTCGCGCCAAACCGGCGATGGAGAAATCGCCGCGATGCAGGTCGGCGCATCGCTTTGGGGCGCGGCAAACCAAACGGTGGAAACGAAGTCGCGATCGCATATTTTTGAGAAACCCTACGTGATTGGAAACCGCTACGGCTACCCGCAGGGCGGTGGACGCCGTAATGAAAACTTGAAGGATAGTCCAATCGCAGGGCTTGCCCGCGCGATCGGCTTGCAAGTAGCGGATTTCCAGAATCTCATCCAGGTGAACCAGGTGGGACGAAGGTTCGTGAATGAAACGGCCACGGGATTCGATTGGTGGAATCCTTGCCTGGAGCTGAACGGGGGGAAAAGTGAGGGCGGCGGGCCCATCTGGGCAGTCTTTGACGCGGATGGAGCGAAACGCGAAGGATGGGTTTGCGTGCCGCCATTCGTCGACCCTGACGGCTGGTTTTTTAGCGGGAATACGCTGGCGGAATTGGCCGGCAGAATTGTCAGCAAGTATCAGAAGCAGCCCATGCCAGCCGCCGCCTTGGAAGAAGCGGTGGCCCGGTACAACTCCTTTGTAGACGAGGGAAAAGATTCGGACTTCGGAAAGCCGACGCCGAAGTACAAGATTCAGACGCCTCCGTTCTACGCGGCGTGGTCCACACCTTGCATCCATGATTGTATTTCCGGCCTGCGGATCAACGGCAAGGCGCAGGTGATTGACTTGTGGGGCGCGGTCATTCCGGGCCTTTACTGCGGGGGCGAGACAGCGGGTGGATTCACCCAACATGGTCTAGCAAAGTCGATTACTTTTGGCCGCATCGCAGGCCGCGAAGCTGCCCAGGCCGCCGCCAATTCGTGAAGATTCCGCCGAACGGTATGCACCAGTTCGGCGTACCAAAAGCCGTTCGCGGCCTCGAAGACTTACCTGGCTCCAAGCTGGAGTTTGGATTCAATCGCATTCTCGAGCACGATCGTTTTCTTCACCCCGGCCAGACGTATCTCCATGAGCGAACGCGAACCGTCAGAATTTACGCGGAGCAGTGCCGCGTCGCCCGTGTACTTGACTCCATTCTTTACCCAAGTTCCCTGCGCAGTGGCAAAGAAGCGCCCGGCTTTCCACAACGTCACGCGCACTTTCGAGTTTTGCGACTCCCAACTCAAGTCATAGAGGCCCGCGGGAACTTCCGCTCCGCTCATCGTGACCGCAGTCTGCAAGAAAAACGGGCGGGAAGTATTTGCGCGAGCGGGGAAGCTCACGAACAGCAGAATGACGAATGTTTGCACAACGAATCTGAATTTCATATTCAACTCCCTGGTTACCGGTTTAGCGCCGTCCCCGGTGCGTTCGACTGTCTAAGCTTCCTACATCGGTAAATCAACACCAGACTCAAATTGGTTTGGAACCAAATTGGAGTGCATCCCAAATTGGCAGGCGTCCAAATTGGGCGGGAACACTTGCTGGAGTCTGCCCCTGGGTCCCGATGCCGTCTATCCGCAATTGGTCTTCCAATTCAAACTGGTTACTTCCCTTTTAGATACACGGCATACAATTTTTTGTGAATTGACTATGACTTTTGTGGATCGAGTATGAATCGGAACACAGAGTATTGCGGCCGCAGCTCTCGAAGTTCTCCGGTTCGGTTCAAACCAACCTGTTCACGGTCTTAACATCCGCGATAGGAATCCGTAATGTTAGGTAGACCCCTATACTAGGAATCGCTGCTGTTGTGAGGCTGAATTGCACTATTCTTTCCGGGGGGGACATTGGCTCAAGAACGGCTTGTCGCACTCGAACGCGAAATTACGGAATGCCGCAAGTGTCCCCGCCTGGTGCGTTACCGCGAGGAAATCGCGCGCACCAAGCGCCGCGCGTATCGCGATTGGACTTACTGGGGACGCCCCGTGCCGGCCTTTGGCGATCCCGATGCTGGTCTCGTCATCATCGGACTCGCGCCCGCCGCGCATGGCGCCAACCGCACCGGGCGCATGTTCACCGGGGACCGCTCTGGAGATTTCCTGTACGCGCAGCTCCATCGCGCCGGCTTCGCGAATCAGGCGCACTCGAAACGTACCGATGACGGGCTTGTCCTTACAGGCGCTCTGATTTCCGCGGCGGTCCGCTGCGCGCCGCCTGACAATAAGCCGCTTCCCGAAGAAATCCGCAACTGCTCGCCTTATCTCGAACGGGAACTCGAACTCCTCCACCCGCGCGCGATTCTTGCCCTCGGAGGCATCGCGCTCAACACCTATCTCGATCTTCTAAAGAAACAGGGTCTGATTCCATCACGCGCACCCTACCGCTTTGCGCACGGAGCGAGCTTTCTTCTCCCGCCAGGTCTTCCACGCCTCTTCGCTGCCTATCACCCCAGCCAGCAAAATACGCAGACCGGGCGCTTGACACCCGCCATGTTCGCCCGCGTTCTGCGCAATATTCAAAAATTCCTAAAGGCCTGAGAAAAGCGTGATTGGCTCATCCGAAAAGCTGATGAAGAATTGAGATTGAGTGCGTGTGCTCGTGTCTACTATAATGTATTGTTTTATTGTCGGGCGCGGCGGTCCCCTGTTTTCCGGGAAAGCGGAGCCAGCAGGCGGCGTTGCGCGGGAGGCTTGCCGAACGTGTGGGACGCTCTACGTGAAAAGAAAATCGGTGTGCGGATTCTTCTCGGAGTCGTCGTCGGGGTTTTGGGGCTTGGAATGTTGCTGTACCTCGTGCCGCAGCAAAGCGGCAACGAACTTACCGGGGAAGATGTCATCGCTCAAGTAGGCAACCAGACGATCACGAGCGCCGACGTGCAGACCCAATTGAATCGCATTTCGCGCAATGGGCAGATTCCTGCCAGCATCCTGCCGTTGTACGCGAGACAGATGCTGGATCAGCTGGTTTTCGACCGGAGCTTGGAGCTCGAAGCGGACCGGCTGGGTTTTCGGGTCACGGATGAGGAACACGCCAACTTTCTCCGGAAACTGATCCCTACGGCATACGCAGGCGACACTTTTATCGGCATGGACAAATACACCACAGAAGTCCAGACGCGCTTTCAAATGACGGTGCCGGAATTCGAGGCGCAAGTGAAAAAGGAGCTTCTCCAGCAGAAATTCCAACAACTCGTGACGGATGGCATCACGGTCACCGAAGATGAGGTGCGAGAGGAATACCTGCGTGGCAATGAGAAGATCAAGATCGACTACGTGTTAATCAAGCCGGACGATTTGCAGTCCAAAATCGACGTTTCCGACGCTGAACTGGCGGGCTATTTCGAGAAGAACAAGGCCAGGTACGTTGTTCCCGAGCGCAGGACCGTAGATTACGCAACCCTCGATTTCACGCAACTCCGGCAGCGCGCCCAGGTCTCGGAGGACGAAGAGAAGATCTTTTACCAGCAGAACGTCGAAAGCTATAAGGTGCAAGACCGCGCGCACGTCGCGCACATTCTGTTCAAAACTGTCGGCAAAACGGATGCTGAAGTCGCCGAAATCAAAAAGAAAGCGGAAGACGTTCTTAACAAGGCGAAACACGGCGGGAAATTCGCCGACCTTGCCAAGCAATATTCGGAAGATACGACGAAGGATAAAGGCGGCGATCTGGATTGGATCGTCCGCGGCCAAACCGTTCCCGAATTTGAGGCAGCGGCATTCAGCCTGCCGAAAGGGGCCATCTCGGACTTGGTTAAGACCCAATATGGCTTCCACATCATACAGGTCATCGATCGGGAGACAGCCCGCACGCAGACCTTCGACGAGGTGAAAGCCGCCATCCAGGCGCAATTGCAGCAGCAAAAGGCCGAACAGCTTGGCGAAACCCTTTCCGCGCAAATTGCCGAGGAAATCCGACGCAGCGGGCGTGTCCCGATCGACGAACTCGCCAAGAAGTTCAACCTGGTGAGGGGCGAGGCAAAACTTGTCGAAGCAAATCAACCGCTTCCAGAACTAGGGAACTCTCCCGCCGTCCTCGACAATGTTTTCCGCCTGCGCCCCGGCGATTTGAGCGCTCCGCTCCGCACCGACCGCGGATACGTTGTTCTCACCGTTAAGGATATTCAACCAGCGCACGCGGCGTCGCTGACCGAGGTTCGCGACCGGGTACTGACTGACTTCCGGCGTGAGAAGGCGCTGGAACTCGCCAAGACTCGCGCCGAGGAACTCGGCAAACGCGCGAAGTCGGGCGAGAACTTCGCTGCCGCCGCGAAGGCTCTCGGCTTCGATGTGAAAACGAGCGAGCCGTTCTCGAGGACCGGGTCGATCCCTGAGGTCGGAAGCGCGAAGCAATTCTCCGCTGCGTTCAAACTTCCGGTCGGCCAGATGGGAGATCCAGTCTCTCTGGGAACGAATTGGGTGGTCTATCGTGTCGCCCAGCACGATCCCATCAACGAAGAGGATTTCCAAAAGCAAAAAGCGGCGATTGAGGCGCAAGCTTTGCAGGCAAAACGCCAGGCTGCTTACGAATTGTTCCGATCCACACTCGAAACACGCCTCCGCCAAGAGG
>WNGI01006938.1_pt1 | contig 10338 bp, 7 predicted proteins | sample 5400621 | NCBI WGS metagenome assembly WNGI01 (sample SAMN13153374, study PRJNA577476) | soil metagenome | isolation source: 20 cm soil or saprolite under Garry oak tree replicate 1 | place: USA:California | collected 2016-06-15 | reverse complement strand
AAATCTCCCGCGCTCGTTTTGCTCGATCTCCAATTACCGGACGCAGAAGGATTGGAACTGCTGGACCGAATAAAAACCGAGCTCTCGGAAATTCAGGTAATTATTTTGACGGCGCACGACTCATTGCACAATGCGATCGAGTCGATCAAGCGAGGCGCTTACCATTTCATCAGCAAACCGTACGCGCCTGAAGAACTGCTCAGCTTGGTGGAGAAGGCGTTGGAAAAACAGTCGCTCCTACAGGAGACGGAAGAACTTCGGGAAAAAACGCAGCAACTCGAGAAGCGCTTGGAAATCGCCGAGACACGGCTGACGCCGATTTTCAAAAGCAAGGCGATGCAACAGATCGACGAATTAATCAACGCGATGGCGCCTTCCGAAGCAAACGTGCTCATCGTGGGCGAGAGCGGTGTGGGCAAGGAAGTGATTGCGAATGTGATTCACGCGCGCAGCCGGCGCGCGGGAAAAACAATGGTCAAGCTGAATTGTGCGGCATTTCCGCGAACCCTGATCGAGGGCGAGCTGTTTGGTTACGTCAAAGGGGCGTTTACCGGTGCGATGAACGATTTCCCTGGAATGATTGCTGCGGCGAATGGCGGCACACTTTTTCTCGACGAAATATCTGATATGCCTGCAGATTTGCAGACGCGGTTTTTGCGCGTGCTGCAGGAGCACGAGTATCGGCCTCTTGGGAGTACGCGCACAATTAAGGCCGACTTTCGTGTGATCGCTTCGACCAATCGGCCTATTGCGCAAGCCCTCTCCGAAAACCGTCTGCGCTCTGATTTGTACTACCGGCTAAACACCTTCCAGATTGAGGTGCCCCCGCTCCGGGAGCGCAAGCAGGATATCCCGCCGCTGATCGCTTTATTTTTAAGACAATTTTCTCAGCAACTTAACAAGCCAGAGCCGGCCATCGCGCCAGATGCTTTTCAAAAATTGCTCGATTACGCCTGGCCGGGAAATGTTCGGGAATTGCAAAATGCAATCGAATACTCAGTCGTGCTGGCGCGGCAGGGCGTGATTGGCGTGAAAGAGCTGCCCACCGAAGTTCAACTGCCTGCCGTATTGCAACAAGCAGAGCGTGGTGGTCCGCCGCGAACGGGCGTGCAAAGCCTCGACGATGTCGAGCGAAACACCATCCTTCAAGCGCTCGCGGAATGTCACGGCAACAAAAAAAAGGCAGCGGAACTTCTCGGGATCCAGCGTCCCACGCTCTACAACAAGATGAAGCGCTACGCGATCGAGCTCTGAGAAAGCCCACAAATTACGCGAATTGACGCTAGCCGATGTGCAGAGACGGCTCTACCAGCCGCATTCAGGCAGGACACATTTTGGATTTTGAATTTTCGATTTTAGATTGAGCGGTAGAGCGATCAGCGATCATCAATCCCAAATCTGAAATTTAATGTCCCGGCATCTCGAGCAAGTCCTGGCGCATGCGGAGAATCAGCTCGCCGCTACGGGCGCGAGGCGTCCCACTGAGGTCCTCCCTCTTTACAAGAAATTTCTCAAGGTCGAAGAGCATCGGCTACGCCTGAAACATCAAGCCGGGGGCGGTGGTCGCGAAATTTGTGCGCGCCGGGCCGAGCTCGTCGATGTTTTGTTACAATACGTTTTCGGCGCTGCGGCTACCGCTGCTCATAGCGACGTGGCGTCCGGGACTCCGCTTGCATTGATTGCGCTTGGGGGATATGGCCGCGGCGAACTCAATCCGTTTAGCGATGTCGATGTCATGCTTCTGCATCGCCAGGGCAGGAGAAAAATTTCGCCTCATCTGGAGGAGATGGTGCAGCAAGTCCTCTATCTGCTCTGGGATAGCGGCTTCAAGGTTGGACATTCCACGCGCTCGACCAAAGAAGCGATTACGCAGGCCAATCACGACATGCTGACCAAAACCGCCATGCTCGAGTCGCGTTTTCTCGCAGGCGACGCGGAGCTGGCGCAAGAGTTTCGCGAGCAATTCCGTTCGAAGTGCGTGGAAGGACACGAACGGGAATACGTCGAAATGCGAATGCATGATCAGGTCGCGCGGCACAAGAAATTTGGCGACAGCGTTTACCTCCAAGAACCGCACGTGAAGAGCGGATGTGGCGGACTCCGCGATTATCAAAATCTCCTTTGGATGACGTATTTCAAAGAGGGTTCGCTGAGCACAAACCAACTGGTCGGGAAAGACTGGCTGAGCGAGACCGACCAACGGCGGATCGAGCGAGCCTACGATTTTCTCCTGCGCCTACGCACCGATTTGCACTACGCGACCGGACGGGCCACCGACATTCTGCACCTCAACATCCAGGAACAGATCGCAAAACGGCTGAACTATTCCCAGGGAAACGGACAGCTCCACAGTGAGGCGCTCATGCGGGATTATTACGAACACACCCGAGACATCTTCCGGGTCACCGAACGGATCACAGCGCAATTCGTCAGCGGGCGGGTCACGAGTAGGACCCGTTCTCTTTTCGGTTTTCTTCCGTTGATACGAGCGGACAAAACTCCGATTGAGTCTTTTTTTATTCGCAACAAACAGCTGCACCCGGCTCAACGCGATCTTTTCCGCAAAGATCCCGAACAGATGATGCGCGCCTTTCAGCTCGCGCAAGAACACGCCTTGGATTTGAGCCCGGATCTCGGTGACCTGTTCAGCCGAAGCCTCGCGCAAGTTACCCGTACTTACCAATATGCCACGGCGCCACGAGAAATGTTTAAGACCATCCTATCGCGCAAAGGTGAAGTGGGCCGAGTCCTTCGAATGATGCATCGAGTGGATTTTTTGGGACGATACATTCCCGAATTCGGCCAGCTGACCTGCCTCGTGCAACATGAGTTTCTACATCGTTACACGGCCGACGAACACACGCTGGTCTGCATCGATAAGCTCGATGCGCTGGCGCGGACGGAGGATCCGAAGCTGATTGCATATCGCAAAATCTTTGAGCAGCTCGAGGATCCTCTTGTTCTCTATCTCGCGCTGCTTCTGCACGACACCGGAAAGGCTGTCGGCGCTCGGCCACACTCTGAAGCCAGCGCGCTTTTCGCCCACCGCGTCGCGAACCGTCTGCGGTTGTCAACCGAGCAGCGTAAGGCTCTTATCCTGCTGGTCGATCATCACCTCACGCTCTCCAATATCGCGCAGCAAAGAAATCTCGATGATCCCGCAACCGTGAAGGAGTTGGCCGACATCGTGAAGCACCAAAAAAACTTGAACGCACTAATGCTGCTTACTCTGGCTGATGGACAAGGCACAAGCGCCGAGGCATGGTCCGATTGGAAAGAATCGCTTGTCTGGCAACTCTTTCATGAGACTTCGCGTTACCTGGCGGACCAGAAGTCCTATTACGAACAAGCAAAAATCGAGCGCGAGGGCTTGCAGGTTTCCGTGGCTGAAAATCTTTCTGCCGATTATGCGGATGAAATTGAGGCCCACTTTGAGTCAATGCCGGATAATTATTTTCGTGCCTGCGATGTGCCCGAAATTGTCGAGCATCTCAAACTGGTTCGCTCGTTTTTTGCAAACGTTTCCGGTCGAGGAGAGCAGTCGCTGGCGCCAAAGATCAGATGGAAAGCTTTTCCCGAGCAAGGCCACAGTGTCGTCAGTTTTTGCACCTGGGAACGCGAGCAGTTACTGGCCAAAATTGCTGGATCGTTTTCGGTCGTTCCAATTAATATTTTGAGCGCAGATATTTTCTCCCGCGGAGATAGCGTCGTTCTGGGTGTCTTTCGAGTGTGCAGCCCGAAGGGACATGCCGTCACCGACCAGCGTGACTGCGAACTCGTCGAACAGACTTTGCAGAGCGCGCTCGAGCATGAGAACTTCGATTTTCTGCCGTTAATCGAGCGAGCGACGCGTCAAAGCCGGCGTCGGGACGTCCAAGAAATCGAATTTCCTACTTGCATTGCCATCGATAACAAGGCGCATCCGACTTACACGCTCATAGACATCCAAGCTCCGGATCGCCTCGGTCTGCTCTATCATATTCTGTCATGCCTCGATCGCGAGGGTGTCTCCATCGCGCTTTCTCGTATTAACACACAGGACGGCGCCGCCATCGACACGTTGTACGTCGTGGATCGGTCAACGCACGCTAAGATTACAGATTCGCATCGCATCGCTGCACTGCAGAAACATCTTCAGAATGCAATCCTGAGTGCACGGCTGCTAAATCCAAGTAAATAACGGAAGGCGAAACCGCATCGATGGTTGCTGCTCCTTGTTTTACCTTGCTATGAATGTGCTCATCCTCGCTGCGGGCTACGCAACGCGTCTTTATCCGCTTACGCTCGACAAGGCCAAGCCGCTGCTCGCGGTAGGAGGCAAACCGATAATCGAATGGGTCCTGGACAACCTCGCCGACGTTCCAGATCTGGAGACGGTTTACGTCGTAACGAACGACAAGTTCGCGAGCAACTTCCAAGCCTGGGCCGATCGCTATCAAGAACGACAACCGAAATTAAAATTCAAAATCATCAACGACGGCTCCAAGAGCGACGAAGATAAGCTGGGCGCAATTGGAGATATCAATTTCGTCGTTATCCGGGAGAATCTAACCAAGAGCGATTTGCTCATTGTTGCGGGCGATAACTTATTTAGTGAATCGCTCGCTGCCTTCGTTGCCTGCGCGAAGAAGACCGAAGCAACCGTTGCTGTTTATGATGTCGGCGATGCCGAGGCCATCAAAAAATACGGTAATATCGCGATCGACGCCGACGGAATCATCACCCACTTTGAGGAAAAGCCAGAAAAACCCCAGAGCACCCTGGCTGCGATCGCTCTTTATTATTACTCACCCGAAGTGCTTTCGCTTTTGACCACTTATCTCGCGGCCGGCAATAACCCTGATCAGCCGGGTCGCTTCGTGCAATGGCTCTACACGCGTAAGCCCGTGAAAACGTTCGAGATCACCGGCAGATGGCTCGATATCGGAAGTAAAGAAACGCTGGAAGAAGCCGATAAAATTTTCGCAAAGCTTGCTCGGTGACTCTCTTGCAGCGGCGCTCTCTGAGCGTCACGCGATTGGGATCGGCGATCGGAGCCCGCCGCTACGAGCTTACTTCAATCGGCCTTCGTCAAATTCGATCAGATCGAAATAAGTTCGAATATCCTTGCGCCCCTCGCCTCCCGCTTCTTTGAGAAAATGCAGGAAGCGCGCTTTTTTTGCTGCGGTATCTGGATGGCGGGAAGTCATTGCCTGGTTCCAGTGTTCGATTGCTTCGGGGGGATGTTTCTCGCCGTTTTTTTGCACCCAGTTCAATATCGCGCCATCGTCATCCAGGGCATTGGCGGCTTCTTCAAATGCATCGCCGTTCAGTTTTAGAAAGGCGAGCAAATGCTTATCGAAGCCGACGGTTTTATAGTTGTAGCCATTAAGCAGCCCTTTGCGATGGAGCCTGGCCTTGTCGATCAACCGTGGCAGATGCACGTACCCGCCAAGCTTTTCGTACGGACTGCGTGGATGCAGTCTTTCCATCGAGGCAAAGCTTAAGTCGCGGGTAAAGGCTGCGGCGCGCCTCCGGGAAGATCAGGTTGGGGCGCGTTCACGCCCGCTCGTGTTCGTTCCGGTAGCAATTCTCCCTGCGTGAAATCAGCCTGGCCAATCACGAGTTGGCCGGAAAACATCCCGCCTTTCTCGACTGTGATCGCTTTGGCCGTGACATTGCCCTCGAGCGAGCCTCTTTTGTCAATGTGAACCATCGTTTCGGCAATGATCTCGCCTGTCATCTTTCCCCTAATTTCGATCCTTGCGACTTTCACTCGCCGGAAGCACTGAACATCGGCTCTGCGTTCGACAATTACATGTTTAGCGGTAAGACGGCCGGAAATTCTCCCTGAAAAATTGATCGTCGCCGTGTCATTGCAATGCAGATCGCCGCGCAGCTTGCCTTCAACTAAGGCCGATTTGCAAATCACCCTGCTGCTGCTCAGGTCGCCTTTGGCGGTGAGATGCACGTTGCCCCAGGTTCGAATGCTTCGGCTGAAGCCTGTGGTGATTTTGTAATTCTGTAAATCAATATGCGCGCTGCATCCTGGGCAAATTGTCGAGGTGGCCGCGCCACTGACCTGATGTTTTCGCTGGCATTCAAAACATTCGACAACCGAGCTGCGTTGCCGATGCCAAAAACCTTCGAATTTCTGCAGAATCGAAGAATCCTCCGTCGCGGCTGCTTCTTCTTTTACGCGCAGCTTTAGCCCAGCCTTCGGCGCAAATGGAGAAAAGTAACGACCGCACTGGCGGCAGAGTGTGCTTTTCGCCGCCGCGTATTCCATCTGCTTAAAGCCACAGTGTGGACATTCCACACTGACCTTAGCGGGCGACGGGTTGGCCACTGGTTACTAAGCGAAGGACTTTCTCTTTATCCGCGACCCCCAAAGGCGGCCTTGAGCGGCTCATCGTGCCGGACAACTTCTGGACGTCCCGGCGCCGCCTTAGGTAGAGCTCCACTGGTGACTTCCGATTTGCCAATAAAAGTTGCCCCCTCTTCGATGACCAAACGCGCTGCTTTCAAGTCTCCTTGCAGCGTACACTTCGATTTTAGCTCGCAACGCTCACCCACCGTGATGTTGCCGTGCACCTTGCCGTACACCGTGATCGATTTCGTTTTTATCTCGCCACGAATGTCCGCGTTCTCCCCGATCGTCAGCACGCCATCAGAATTGATTTCCCCTTCGACTTTCCCGTCGATAAGAAGCTCTTTTTGAAACTTGATCGAGCCTTTGATTTCGACATCGCTCGATAGAATGTCTTTGCCTCCGTGATCTGCCATAGGTTTTTGGTAATCCATAATTGTTGATGTTCTTGGTTGTTCGCGGCTCGCAAGATGATTGTTGTTGTCATCTGTATCCAAATGCAGCGATCTTTCTCCGACCGACGACACTGGCTTTTGCGGGACGAATCTTTTTAGCATTCGTCATTATTGTAACGCTGGCTGGTACTGTCAACGTATTCTCACCGTGGCAGTGAATTTTTTTACGGCTCAACTGCGACCCGGTAGAGTTTCCCGATCCCGTTCTGCGCCGAAAAGATCAAGAATCGCGGGGCTCGCGCAGGTGTTCTATCCAGCACCGAACCGAGCGCCGTCCGAGGCACTGCCAACCCAAGAATAGCCGAGGAATTCTGCGCCACGCGTTCGAAATCGTAAGCGACTACCCAAGTCACCTTGCGATTTTCGAGAATTTCGCGCGCCTTTTGCCAATCATCGGCAAGGAAAAAACGCGCGCTGTCTTCAATGCCCGATAGGCTCTCGTGCGAGCTTCCAGCCGCGGCAGGCTGCCCCGACCAATAAGCGATTGATGGGGAAAGCCACCATGGCGCGAGAAGCGGGCGCAGTTCGGACGATTGCAAATCGATTGCCAGGTCGCGTATCTGCACCGATTCGTTCCGCTGCTCGATCCGGCGGGCGGATTCTGTTTCGTTCGGCCAAAGACATGCGTCCCAGTCACGCAGAATTGGAAAAATGGACAACCAAAAAGCGATCCAAACCGCCACGCGCGATTTGATCGGTTCAAGCAAACTCGGAAGCACGAGCGCAAAAATCAACATGAAAAAATACGCCCAGCGCGCCTGCCAGATGGTGAGAAAATAGGTAGCGATAAGCAAAACAACGACTGCAAGTACTGGGCTTTCGCTGTTACCCGTGCCCTCGCTCTTAATCCTCCGAAACCCGAACCAAATCAGCAACGGTGCTACCGCGATCATGTATCCCGCCCAACGAAACCAAACCGGATTTGCCGGCGAGACGTGCGCAAGTTCGCCAATGGTACGGGCCCAGTTTTTGAAAGTTTCAGTCGGTTGAAGGAACGACATCGACGGAGTTCGCTGCTCAATCAAAAGCGCGATCGCAATGATCAGTGCAAAACAAATCCAGCCGGCGCGCCGGGATTTTGCGAAAAGCGCTTTTCGATCTTCTAGCAGGCTTACCGCCACGACGATTAGAAATAAAACTATCGATTCATAAGCAGACACCCAGATCGCTAACCCCCACATGATTCCGCTAAGCGCACTCCATCCCGGCGCTGGTTCACATCGCGAGCTCCATTCCGCGCAAATCGCGATCGTCACGAGCAACATCGACAATGATTGATGATCGGGCCGGCCAAGCTCGCTTCCATGAACAAGAATTGGGCTGATCGCGTACAGAATCAGCAGCAACCAACGATAACGGAACTTCATTCGCCGGGACCACCACCAGAGAAACCAGCCGCCAATCAGGGCGAGAGTGGGTGAGATTAACGCGCCCGCCAAATCGATTGCATGCGCGGTGAAAGGCTTTAGCAAGATCGACAAGGCAAGGATTAGATAATCCAGCGGCGCGGTCGTGTGGGGAGTTGTCCCTTCGGGAAAGTTTTCGAAATCGTGATGGCGCACGATCAATCCCGGAGTTTTCGCGCACAACCGCACGCGCGTCATCCGCGCGTAACAATCTGCGTCGGTGAAATAAACGTTGCCAGCAATGAAAACGTCCTGATAATTCGCGCACCGCGTTGCCAAAATCAGTACGCTCAGCGTTGTAATCTCGATGATGGCCAACCCGATGTGCGCGACTCGTTGCACAACTCGATAATCGCAAATCGGAAATCGAAAATCGAAAATGAAATTTGGTTTGCCAAGCCGTAGCCTTCGAGCGCCCAAAATCAAGGCGTGCACAACCAGTCCGTCTACGCTCCGCTCCGGCGTGACAGCCTTCGCTTTGCCGCTGCGCTCCAAGCGAAGGCTTGGGCCCGCCAGGATTCGAACCTGGGACCAAGGGATTATGAGTCCCCTGCTCTAACCGCTGAGCTACAGGCCCGGGGGATTACGGAATTAATCACAGCAAATCACTCGTGACCAACCCCGAATGTGTTCGGGGGTGGCTCGCGCCGTTGTATCCGCCAAACACTCGCCTCCGCTGCACTACTGCGCGGCAGACGCCAGAACACGCCAAAGGTCAACAGGCGGAAGACCGAAAATGTTTGACCATTTTTGGTTTCCTTCGTCATCTATTTCACAAACGGTTTTATGGAGGCGAGCGCAAATCATTAATGTGGGAGCGGCCTTAGTGCCGCGATCATCGGGATACTATGGTCGCTCCCACATTATTAACTCCGATGTTCGCCCACCGCGAGCACTGCTACAACATCACCGCTTTAGTGATTGTTGGCCACTATTTGCGCCGCCGGTTTGCTCACTTGAGGAACCCGTTAAGCAACATCGCGTTCACCGCGTCGTAGCGCCTTGTAGATCTCGTGAGATAGGACGGAACAAAACTCAGGAAGAGCGTAGATAAGATCACAGAAGACAATATAAACATAATAAGGAAATAGAAAATGTGACCGAAGACCGATAAGTGCAGCCTAAACAAAAGGCGCTGCCGCCGGACGGCTCCACTGCGGTATATCTTCAATGTCGATGCGGGCAGCGCGCGAGTACTGGTCGATCAAGCCGCGGCCCCGCACGGACCGGAAGATCATCGCCATGCATTAAAGAACCCGCGAAGCTTTTACTGATCGTTAGCGACTATTTGTTGCGCAGGTCTGCTCACTTCAGGCCGGGCCGCTCACTTTCTGGATTTTGAATCTTGCTCGTCGAGACGCGCGGTACAGTCGCGCAGCGGCTACTCGGAAATCTTCCTTCAATGCCCGATGGTCGCTTCCTGCTCCTGGTAGCACAACACAAGTGATGCGATAAAGGGGTAACGTCGAGTGGAAAGCCCATGCGATGCAGCATGGCGTAGACGCGAATCTTTAGGCACCGCTAGCGCACTCGACGCAGAATCCCCGATACGTCAATGGGGGATTTGCCAAGCCAAAAATCGGGGCTTTTCCCCGATAGGCTACGGGCAAATAATATCATAAGTTTTGCTTTACAACTCGGCAACGGCCACCACAGCTGGTGCATTCCAAGCCGCATTTATCGAATTCGTATATAAATAATTCTACGAAAACATTACTAATAACACTACTCGGCTTCATTGTCCTTTCTGCTTCTGCTGCCGTCTATAATTCAGACGGCACGGTGGCGAATGTGCAGGCTTTGCATAACGCCGCGGTAGACGGCGATACGATCACGCTCCCGGCCGGAACGTTTCACTGGACCACCGGCGTAACAATCTCGAAATCAATTACCCTACAAGGCGCAGGTATGAATTCCACCACGATTACCGCCGGTAGCATCACGATGGTAAAACTTCAAACGTCATCATCCACCGTTACCGGAATCCACTTCATCCTTTCTTCGCCCGGAACTCGGGATGACAGCATAATAACTGCTCATGGTCAAAATTTTCGTATTCACCACAACAAATTCGAAAACGGCGGCGGCTACCACATACAAACTTTCGTCCTATCCAGGGGAACAGCTA
>WNGI01008559.1_pt2 | contig 10339 bp, 4 predicted proteins | sample 5400621 | NCBI WGS metagenome assembly WNGI01 (sample SAMN13153374, study PRJNA577476) | soil metagenome | isolation source: 20 cm soil or saprolite under Garry oak tree replicate 1 | place: USA:California | collected 2016-06-15 | reverse complement strand
GCGCGGGTTCCGAACCTATGGCTCCGCCGCGGCGGGGCCGTAGGTTTGTATAGTCTGTTCCCGCACGGTCTGAACACGCTTTACGTCCACACCTACTCTTGAGGTCTCGCCTTACTCAAGGAGGCCACTTCCCAGGAGAGTCAGGCGCCCATGGGATGGTGACATGGGATGGGTAGCTCCGAGGCGCAACGAAATCGGCGTTAAGAGGCGCACTGAGAGTCTTCAGCAGATTGGACGGAGGTGGACTGCTCCAAGGAACAGGCGCTACAGCATCAGCAACCTTCGTTAGCAGCTTCCACTCCTTGTTTGAAACGTCCTGGTGTGCGAGGACATTGCTGGCCGCCATGAGGAAGCCCTGAATTGCCGGGTTTGTTGGTGCCGACGGACCTCGGCGGTCCAAGCGAGGCCAAACAAACGGTACCGACGGGACGTGCGAGAATAGCGATCGCCAATCCACTTGAGACGCTGGATTCGGCAGGAGCCCTAGAGCACGCAACCGGTCAACAGCCATCAATCCCTTAACGATATTCTCAAAGAATTTCTCCAGGCCCACCCCGCCTCCCGAGGAACAGCCGTTCCGGGCAGCGATTCGCTGGTCAATCTGTTCGCCCAAGTCCGTGCCACCGGTGGCTCTAAGGGTCCTTTGTCCAGAACCCTTCCATTGTAGTCTGAATCGATTCGTGACATTTGGGTCAACGCTCACCTTTACGTCCTCATCCTCGAATGGACTTCCGAGAGTGATTTCCGTCCAACCTGATGAGTTGATAGGCTGGACCTGACCGGAGTATCTCCTAATCCAAAACCGTGGACGTTGGGTCCATTGGACGCTCGGAAGGAGCACCTCCTCCCAGCGCACGGCAGTATCACTAACACAGAATACGACACCGCCGGCCGGCGGAGGCTGCAGGAAGGAGTGTTCGTACGTTTCAAATCCGGGACGCAAGGTCGAAGGAGGAATGTTGTAGCTCCGCTCCTTGAGAACCGACACGATGTGGCTAAACCCCTGCGTAGCGAGGTTGGGTTTCGCTGTCACTGAGTTGCCGGTGGCTCGGAGTCGCCATACGTGGTCAGGCTTGCCGCTTGCCGGTCCATACTGTCTAGAGAAGTGAAATTGATGTGGCGGTCTCAACAGGAGTGTATCTTCGTAACCTTGGCCCTGACCCTTCTGCACAGACCATCTTGAGCGGACCAAGGGTGCAGCGAGACCGGTCGACAGCAGTCCCGCGTCCACGGTCAGTTCGATGTACTTCCTTCCATTGTTATCCGTGTGCGCGGTGATGCTTCGAGAGTCTTGGTAAACGGCCGCAGAATCCCGGTCGAATACACCGAGGTAGAATGGAAGGTAAGACATTTGGTTCGGTGCCGTCGGATTGCCTACCGCGAAAGAGGGCTTCTCGAGGAGGTCCAAAGTCACGCCAAGGACTGCTGGTGGCTGGGTCTCGTATCGTAGGTATTCCGAACGGAAGGTACCGTCTGGACCACCATCGAGTATTGATGAGTCGGTGAGCATTGCCGCGTAGCTTGTTTCGACACTCCCCGCATTCGGATCAACCACGTCCAAACGCGGAACCGAGAACGTGAATTCTTGCGAGTGATCCGCGGCTCCTTCCGCAAATCGATATGACATGTCCTGAGTCATTACCATCACCCATGTAGACGTGCCGGAGACCACGCCCGATATCGTCCTGATCGGGTGAAGTTCGGTCTTAAAGTCATGCCCACTATCCTCTACCCACCAACCTTCAACCACAACGTGAGAACCGATGGGGAAGAATCTCTCGACGTATCCGTCAAGCGTTCTTACTTCGGTTTCAATCGCGCCAAGCGGAAACCCGTCCGCGGCCGCATTAACACGGTTATCATGGTTGGGATTCCGGGAGACCCATTGGAACTCGGGGTCTGGCATTATGATCAGATTCAGGTCGTTATCGCAGAACTCCGTGCCCGATATGAGCTCCCCGATATTTTGTGCGACCTGCGCTCCCAACCAAGGATTGCAGCTAGCCGTCGTGTTCGTTATTGGGATAGTGTAGTTCTGATTCGAATACCTGATACCGACCACGGTCCCCGAAATACTTACAGGCCACTGACACAGGTATTCCCAGTATACTTGGCCACGAAACCTCGATCCTGCTGTTCCGCCGGAACTACAAGATTGGCCCTGGCCCGCTGTGGGCCAAGCGACACCAAGAAGCGAAGAAACAACCGCGACTTGTAGAAGAGTCGCAAATCGACGGTCCATACCTCCCCCTCTCGCTTGAATCGCCTGCCTGTCCATCCGCCAAGAAAACCGGGGCTGCCAGACACGCCTAGTCCAGAAAACGCAAAAAGGCCCGCCGAGCTGGTACCTCGCCCGGCCGGTTTCGCGATTTGCTTCCCTCGAGGCATTGGCGATCCATGCGACATCGCGCCTCAAGGTTCATTGGATCTGAGTAACATTCCCAATATTGGGCTGCACGCGGCAGGTCGCAATTATGTGCTTGAGAAGGCCCACCCGCCCCCCGCAAGGTACAGGTAGGCGACAACATCATGGCGACCAAGTGATGAGCTGCGACGCTGCGGTTCGGCGTTCTCCGAGGAGGCGTACCCGCATAGGGATCTAGCGATTCGCTGCAAAGTAAAACATTGGCAACCTTCGAAGGCTATGGCTTCTATCAGAGCGTGAGGTGTGGTGGGCGACCACGAGGTAGCCATTTCCCAGATGACTTTGTACTCGTACTGCATTCCCTACGACAGCGGCGCTGCTCCCAATCCGTACTGGGGCACGTGCACCCTCGTTATCTGCAAACCCGGTATCCGCCGTCTGGCAAAGACAGGAGACTGGGTCGTGGGATTGGGGTCTGCAGCGTCGCCAATCGGTGATATCTCCGGTCAGGTCGTGTTCGCAATGCGTGTATCGGCAATCATGCCTATGGAAGAATACGATCGGTTTTGTAAACGCAATCTTCGCGGCAAGATACCGAACTGGCGAAGCCGGGTTTTCGAGAAGAAGGTCGGGGACTGTATTTATGATTTTTCCAGCGGTGAGCGTCCCGCGATCAGGCTGGGCGTGCACGATGAACGCAATCGCCGCAGGGATCTTAGCGGAGAGAACGCCCTACTGTCGGATCACTTCTATTATTTCGGCGACCATCCTCGACCATTACCGCAGCATCTGCGCCCCATTATCCAACAGACACAAGGATACAAATCCAGCGCTAACGCCCCATACGTGGAGCCATTCATTGTCTGGATAGAAGGCCTCGCCTTGAAACCCAACAAACCCTATGGAGATCCTCAGCTCAAGCCTAGAATCATGGCGGATGCTGAATCCCAAACTGCGTGCAGTGAGCGGGACCTGATCAAGGACGATAACGACGAAATGTGCTCGTAGGTAGCGATATCGCGATCGAAGCTGCGCCTCGCGGCGCCCTGCCGCAAACGCGTCCTCTCGTGCCGCAAAAACGCCCTAGCCGGACGACTCATCTGACGATAAGAAGGAGGGACTGCGGCGGCGCCGTTGAGGGCACGCAGTCGTAAGGCCCAACAGCAATCGAGGGGGTCTTCTTGCCCACACGGACAAGCACGAGCGGTAGCGACCTTTTCATCGTCGACAACAGCAACGACGACTGGAAGGTCGCGCGATACCTCCACGATTGGTGCCAAATCTCCAAGGCCATCGATATCGCGACCGGGTATTTTGAGATCGGGTCGCTGCTGGCGCTGAGGGACGAATGGCAGAAGGTCGACCAGATCAGGATTTTGATGGGCGACGAAGTATCCCTGCGCACCATGCGAGCCTTCGAGGAGGGTCTGTCGGGAGTCGTGCGGCAGCTGGACGCGAGCCTGGAAAGGGAGAAGGAGCAGAACCCCTTCCTCTCGGGAGTCGATGCAATCGTAGAGGCTATTCGGTCCGGCAAGATTGCCTGCCGCGTTTACCGCAAGGAGAAGTTTCACGCGAAGGCTTACATCACCCATGCGCGTCTGGACGTCGTTGGTGCCTCCGCCCTTGTTGGCTCTTCGAACTTCACGTTCCCCGGACTAACCGAAAACATCGAGCTCAATGTCCAGATCACCGGTCGTCCGGTGGCGGTGCTGCAGGAGTGGTTCGATGAGCACTGGGACGAAGCCGAGGACGTCACGCCGGAGATCCTCCGCACGATCGAGCGGCACGTTGTCGAGTACACCCCGTTTGATGTCTACGCCAAGGCCTTGCAAGAGTTTTTCCGCGGACACGAGCTGACCGCGACTGAGTGGGACGAGACGCGCTCGAAGATGTTTCCCAAGATCGACCGCTACCAGAAGGAAGCGTACTGGGCGCTGATGAAGATCGCGCGCCAGTACGGTGGCGCGTTCCTCTGCGACGGCGTCGGCCTGGGCAAGACCTTCGTTGGCCTCATGTTGATCGAGCGGCTTGTGCTGCACGAAGGGAAGCGCGTGGTCCTCTTCGCGCCCAAGGCAACGAAGGAAGGCGTTTGGGAGCCCCATCTCCGCGAATGGTTGCCACACATCGGTGGTGTCGGTGGTAACGCGGACTTCAGCAATCTCGCCGTCTTCAGCCACACTGACCTCGGCCGCAAGGGCGACTTCCCTGAGCGGTTCGTTCGGATTGCGGAACTTGCCGATGTCGTGGTGATCGACGAGGCCCACCATTTCCGTAATCCAGGCCGCCGGGGCGACGCGCAGGAGGGGATGGAGCCGTCGCGGTACTACCAGCTCTTTGGTCTCCTGGACAACGCCGTCCGGCCAAAGACGCTCTTCATGCTCACCGCGACGCCCATCAACAATCGGCTGAGCGATTTCCGCCACATGGCTGAACTCTTCACACGGCGTGACGAAGCATACTTCGGGCGCACGCTCGGCGTGAACAACTTAAGTGCCCATTTCAACAACATGGAGAAGGCGCTCCGCGTTCGCGTCGGCCACGACCTCACAGATGTCGCCGAGCAGATGACGGAGGCGCAGGAGATACTGGCGACCGATGAGATCTTCCGTCAGCTCGTGGTACAACGCAGTCGGGGGTATGCGCGCGAGAGCCAGATCCGGGAGACGGGCAAGGCGACGGTGTTTCCGGAGCGGCATCCGCCGCAGGTGGCGGAGTACTCGATTCGGAAGACCTACGGCCGACTTCTGGAGATGTTCGAAAAGGCATTTCAGAAGCAAAACCCGCTCTTCACGCTCCCGATGTACTACCCGCTGCATTGGTACACGGGGCCCGACAAGAGCATCGATCCGTTGGAAGAAGGCCGCCAAAGGCAGGTCGTCGGATTGATTCGGACTCAGTTTCTCAAGCGCTTTGAGAGCTCAGTCGCCGCTTTCGAGCTGTCCTGCGAGCGCCTCTTGAAGAAGCTCCTAGCCTTCCTCGAGGTGCACAGCAGCACGGGTGCCGAGAAGAAACGCCTCGAGCGCTGGAAGGCCCAGAACAGCGAGATCCTTGGCTACGCGGTCCAACGCCACCTCGATTTTTGGAGTGATGCGGACGAGGAATCCGAGGAGGATGACGTCATGCCGCAGGAGATGCTCGACGCCGTTGAGCGTCTCGATCCCAAGGACTACGACCTGGCCGAGATGATGTCAGAGACGTTTCTCGATCTTGAACAAATCGTGAACTTCCTCGAGGAGGCTCGGAAGTTCGAGCCAAAGCACGACGACAAACTGCAGAAGCTAGTCCGCCTGCTGAAGACGAAGGAGCTGGCGGACCAGAAGGTACTCATGTTCACGGAATTCGCTGACACGGCTCGTTATCTGAAACGACAGCTCGACAAGGCCGGGATCGATGGCGTTGCGCAGGTCGACAGCGGCACCAAACGTAACCGCGCGGACGTCATCCAGTGCTTCTCGCCCTACTACAACGGCACTTCCTCGCAAGTACTCGCTGACAAAGGGCGCCAGGAGATCCGTGTCCTCGTCTCGACCGACGTCCTCTCTGAAGGCCTGAACCTTCAGGACGCTTCCCGGATGATTAACTACGACATTCACTGGAACCCTGTTCGCCTGATGCAGCGCATCGGTCGGGTCGACCGGCGTATGAACCCCGGGATCGAGAAACGTCTCATGGCCGACCACCCGGAGATCGGATCGTCGAGAGGAAAGGTGAGTTTCTGGAACTTCCTCCCTCCCGAGGAGCTGAACGCGATTCTCACGCTCTACACGCGGGTCACGGAGAAGACGCTTCTGATCTCCAAGACGCTCGGCATCGAGGGAAGAAAGCTCCTAACGCCCGAGGATGACTACGAAGCGCTCAAGGAGTTCAATCAAGCATACGAGGGCACGAAGACCGCAGTCGAAGGGATGCACCTCGAGTACCAGGCTCTGCTGCAGGCGGACCCCACGCTCGATGGTCGTCTCAAGCGCCTACCGGGTTCCACGTTTAGCGGGCGCAAGCGGGCGTCCAAGGGAGCCCGCGGCGTTTTCTTTTGCTACGCGCTCCCTGCACTCGACAAGGAGAAGAACGAGTTTACGGAGGAGGCCGGCACGACTCGGTGGTACCTCTACGACCTCGACCGCGACACGACTCTCGAGGAACCAGCCGAGATCATCGGAAGTATCCGCTCAACGCCAGACACCCCACGCCGGTGCACCACCGAGCAGACGATCCTGGTCGACCTCCGGGGGAAGGTCGAAAAGCACATCAAGAACACCTACCTCAAGCGGGTCGATGCACCGGTCGGCGTAAAGCCAGCACTCAGGTGTTGGATGGAACTGAACGAGGGCTGAGTAAATGCCGACTGACCATCGCGCCGCGCTTAAGAAGATCCGGACGTTCCCTTCCCTCGTCCGTTACCTGCGCGATGAGATGGGCTGGCCGATCGATAACGGCGACTTCGAGGAGTTGACCTTCGAGTACACGCCCGAGGAGCTTGGCATTGATAGCGCGAGCGCCGCCAAGATCCAGGAGATCAAGCGCTTGCGCCCACTCTCGCCGAATCAGCCCTGGGGCATCTTCTTCATCAAATTCGAGCCAAGGAAGCTGCCGGTTGTAGCGCTGCGCCGAGTCCTGAGCCGCGTGGCGCTCAAGAAGCGCGCCTCGGCCAACAGCGCCGAGCGCGCCGCATGGGCCGCGGACGACCTGCTATTCGTGTCCAACTTCGGCGAAGGCGACGAACGGCAGATCAGCTTCGCGCACTTCTCGCAGGACGGGCGCAAGGACGATTTGCCGACTCTCAAGGTCCTAGGCTGGGACAACCTCGACACCCCGCTGCACCTCGACCACGTCGCGGAGCTGCTAACCGAACGGCTCGTCTGGCCCCACAACGACAAGGACGTCGCAGGGTGGCGGGAGTCCTGGCGCTCAGCCTTTACGCTGCGGCACCGCGAGGTCATTGACACATCGAAGACATTGGCGGAGCGCTTGGCTGAGCTCGCGCGCGCCATCCGCGATCGCATCAAGACTGTCCTTGCCATCGAGACCACGAGCGGCGCGGTTACCACGCTGATGAAGGCGTTCCAGCACGCCCTCGTTCACGACTTGGACGATGACGGGTTCGCCGATATGTACGCCCAAACGATCACGTACGGCCTCCTCTCGGCACGCGTGACCAATCCCGGGGCTAACACCGCGGATGGGTTGGCTGTGCAGCTGCCGGTCACGAACCCCTTCCTTAAGGAGCTGATGGAGACCTTTCTCCATGTCGGCGGGCGCAACGGGAAAGCAGGCAAAGGTCTGGGCATCGACTTCGACGAACTGGGAGTGAGCGAGGTCGTGGAGTTACTCGACGATGCAAACATGGACGCGGTGGTCCGTGACTTCGGTGATCGCAACCCGGAGGAAGACCCGATCATCCACTTTTACGAACACTTTCTTGCGGCCTACGACAAGAAGCAGAAAGTCAGCCGTGGCGTCTTCTACACGCCGCGCCCGGTGGTGTCGTACATCGTGCGCTCGGTTGATGAAGTCCTTCGCATCCATTTCGGGCTCGAGGACGGCCTCGCAGACACGACGACCTGGCGCGAGATGGCCATTCGGTTCAGGGGTCTGAAGGTCCCAGACGGCACAGATCCTGGGCAGGCATTTGTCCAGATTCTCGACCCGGCGACCGGCACCGGCACATTTCTAGTCGAGGTGATTGACCGCATCCACCGCGGACTGGAGGAGAAATGGCGGGCAGCAGGTCACGATGAGCGGAGCATCGCAACTCTTTGGAATAGGTACGTGCCGCAGCACCTCCTTCCTCGCCTATACGGATACGAGCTGCTTATGGCACCCTACGCGATTGCCCATCTCAAGATTGGACTCAAGCTCTATGAGACTGGGTACCGCTTCGGGAGTGACGAGCGGGCACGCATCTACCTGACCAACGCGTTGGAACCAACCAGCGATGACAAGAGGCAGATGGAGTTCACGGAATGGATTCCGGCACTGGCGCACGAAGCACGAGCGGTCAATGAGGTCAAGCGAGGTCACCGGTTCACAGTCGTCACGGGAAACCCGCCGTACTCCAATTTCGGCCAACTTAATAAGAACCCGTTCATCCTGAGCCTACTTGAGGACTACAAGCGTGGGCTCGGCGAGAGAAAGTCCAACATCACCGACGACTTCATCAAGTTTGTCCGCTTCTCACAACACCTGATTCAGTTGGCGGGTGCGGGCATTCTTGGGTTGATCACGAACAATGTGTTTATCGATGGACTAACTCATCGGCGCATGAGGGAGTCGCTGATTGAGTCATTCCCGTTGGTCTGGGTTCTCGATCTGCATGGCAGCGTCAAAAAGCGGGACATAGCCCGCGATGGATCGAAAGACGAGAATGTGTTCGATATTCAGCAAGGTGTCGGGGTGAGTGTATGGGCAAGGACTTGGCCCCAGACGCCGAAGCGCGCCCGACACTCAAGCCTCCTTGGGACACGAGCGTCAAAATACACTCGTCTGTCTGGCGCCGTCATTTCGACATTGGGCTGGACGGACATTCAACCATCATCGCCTCGCTTCCTACTGTGCCCGAGTTTGACCGATGAGAACTCTGAGTACTTGAGCTGGATCGGGTTGAAGGAGGTGTTCCGGGTCGGTGCGGGTGGTCTCGAGACCATGAACGACCCCCTCACAATCACGTTCAGTAGCGCAGAGATGCGACGAGTCATCGCGGATCTGGGTGCGATGTCGCCGAGCGAGTTCAGAAAGTCGTATCAGGTCACGGACTCGGCAGGTTGGAGTCTGCAGAAGGCTCGCGCGGACGTTGTATCGGAGAATGCACCCGCAGACCTAATCCGGGAGATTTGCTATAGACCCTTCGATGTTCGATGGACATTCTACAGTGGTAAGCAGGGATTCCTCAGTCGCCCCAGGCCTGATCTCTTTAGACATCTGATCCGTTCTGGCTCTCGACCGAGGCACCGTATTCCCGTTGTACCTCCTGCGGGACGACGCTCGCGAGCCAACCTTGCTGGAGGGTGACACGCTCGTAGCAAACCTAACCGATACCTTCACAACGAGACTGAGGAACACGCTTGGCCGAGCCACCTCCCCGCCACAGCTCGATGCGAAAGGTTTGACTTCTGAAGGCATCTTCCACTACGCCTACGGAGTATTTCACAGTCTACGCTACCGGACACGGTACGCGAACTTTCTGCGGATCGACTTCCCCCGACTCCCCCTGACCACGGACCTGGCCCTGTTCACGGCACTCGCGAGACTCGGTAGCCAGTTGATTGCGCTACACTTGATGGAATCCCCAAGCCTTAACCGTTACATCACTACACAGGTCGGGTCGAGAAACCTCGAGGTCGGAAGCGTTAGCTGGTCCGACGACACTGTTTGGCTGGACGCAGTAGCGACCAAAGGTGGCAAGCCCGGCAACCAAGGGTCAATCGGCTTCCGCGGCGTGCCTGAGCCAATCTGGAACTTCCACATCGGCGGTTACCAGGTCTGCGAGAAGTGGCTCAAGGATCGCAAGGGCCGCACCCTCTCGAAGGACGACATCACCCACTACCAAAAGATCGTCGTCGCCGTCGCCAAGACCATTCGGATCATGAAGGAGATCGACGACGTCATTGAGCAGCACGGCGGGTGGCCAGGGGCGTTCCAAGCGGGCAAGGAGGGCGCTCAGGAGCCGCAGTTGCGGAAAGTGGCTGAGGAGCGACGGGCACCATACGAGCCAGAGTGACCAATCGCGTGAAAGTCGGAACCTGACATGCGATCAAGTCCAACGCTCTCGGCTTATCGAAGGCCAGTCGATGGACCACTGCACCTACTCAGTCGGAGCGAGAACGGTCTCACATTTGCGCTCGGATACGCGCTGGCCCGTGTTCCGCGCCTTCTCGACCTGTTCTTAGCCGACCTCAGGCTGCACAGCTCGGCTGCGCGCCACCTGAGCATCACTCTTCAGGAGCCTGACAAAGACGGCATCACCGACATTGAGGTATG
>WNGI01006937.1_pt1 | contig 10339 bp, 6 predicted proteins | sample 5400621 | NCBI WGS metagenome assembly WNGI01 (sample SAMN13153374, study PRJNA577476) | soil metagenome | isolation source: 20 cm soil or saprolite under Garry oak tree replicate 1 | place: USA:California | collected 2016-06-15 | reverse complement strand
AGTCTTTTCGCCAATTCCCGGCCGCCCATGCCCGGCATGACCACGTCGGTGATCAGGATATCGATGCCGTCGCCATGGGCTTCCGCCACTCTGAGGCCACTCTCGCCATTTTCAGCTTCCAATACTTTATAGCCCCGAGCCGCCAGAGTCTCTCGTACCAGTTCGCGAACCGATTCTTCGTCCTCGACGAGCAAAACAGTTTCGCAGCCGCCCTTCTCATTCTCCTGCCATTTTGCCGGAGCCATCTCTTCGGGCGACTCTTCCACTCTGGGCAGATAAATATAGAACGTAGTGCCTGCTCCCGGCTCGCTCTGCGGAAACACGTATCCGCCGCTCTGCTTCACGATGCCATACACGGTGGAAAGGCCGAGGCCGGTCCCTTTGCCTTTCTCCTTGGTGGTAAAGAAGGGCTCGAAGATTCGGGATTGCGTTTCCTTGTCCATGCCGTGACCGGTGTCGCTCACTGACAGGACGACGTAGCGGCCGGGCTGAATGAAGCGGTGCTCCCGGAAATTCTGGCGGACGGTTACTTCGGAACTCTGCACGGTGATCTTGCCGCCGTCGGGCATCGCGTCTTTGGCATTGACCACCAGGTTCATGATGACCTGTTCCAACTGTCCGGCATCGGCGCGCGTACGGCCTGCATCGGGAGAGAGCCGCGTGACCAGTCCGATGTTTTCGCCAATTAACGGACGTAGCAGCCGCTCCATATCGCTGATGACCGTGTTCACATCCACCACCTTCAGCTCGAGCAACTGCTTGCGACTGAATGCCAGCAACTGGCGGGTCAAGGTAGCAGCACGGTCTGCCGCTTGCTGGATGGACTGTACTTTCTGAAACATCGCGCTGCCCGACTTCAGTTCCTCCAGCAGCACTTCGGTATAACCGTTAATGACCATCAGGAGGTTGTTGAAGTCGTGAGCGACACCTCCCGCCAAGCGCCCGACGGCTTCCATCTTCTGGGCCTGTCGAAATTGTTCTTCGAGTTGCCGCCGGTCGGTGATGTCCTCGGCGATGATCTCCAGTTCTTCTGCGGGTTGTTCCACTCCACTAACGGGACGGCCGCTCAGGCGGACCACGATCACATGTCCGTCCTTACACTTCCACTGCACTTCCACACCATTCAGGGTTCCCGTGCGCCGGTAATCTTCAGTCAGCCGGTCGAGTTCCTGGGAATTAAAGAAAACGTCTCGTCTCGCATCCAGTTTCAGAACTTCTTCCACCGAGCCGTACCCTAACATCGCGATCAGAGCGGGATTCACATCCTGGAACGTGCCTCCCACGGTGCAGCGGTAAATCCCGTAGGCTGCACTCAGGATGAGAGAACGGTAGCGCGCTTCCGAGCGCCGTAATGCCTCTGCATACCGTTTGTGCTCGATGGCGGTGGCGATCTGCTGCGAAACGAATTTCAGGATGTCGCGGTCCCGTTCTCCAAAGCGCACGTTTTCGCTATAACTCTGGACCACCAGCGCGCCGATGCAGCCACTGCCCCCCTTAAGTGGAACTCCGAGCCAATCGAGCGATGCGGCGCCGATGAGTTCGGCCTCGCCCCGCCGGACCAGATCCTCGAACACGTCTGGAGTGGCGAGCAGCGGCTCGCCCGTTCGGATCACATACTCGGTCAGTCCACGCCCCAGGCGCTTTGACGCGGGAGCCGTGTCCTCTTCATCCACAAAGTAGGGAAAGGTCAAGAGCTGCAGCTCGGGGTCCAGCAGTGCGATGTAGAAGTTTCGCGAATACATCAGCTGCCCTACAATACTGTGGATCGCCCCGAAGAACTGTTGCGGATCTTCGGCGGAGTGCGCGCGGGCTGCGATCGCGTAGAGCGCCGAGTTCAGCTCTTCGGCGCGCTTTTGGTCCGTAATGTCGCGATAGGAAGCGTAGGTCGCAACCCTGCGCCGGTCGACAATCACCGGGGAGACGGAGAGCAGAACGTCTACCAGTGTTCCATCTTTTCGTCGGCGGCGGGTTTCGAGCGAAAGCTTGTTTTCATTCCGCACACTCTCGCCGATCCAAACCGTTTCCGCAGATCGATCGGGCGGCACGATCAGCTCATGAATCACTTTTTCATACGCTTCTTCCTCAGTGAAGCCGAACAGGCGGGTGAACTCGCCGTTGATGCGCACGATCCGCAAGTCGAGGTCAAGAATGCTGATGGCTTCGGGAGCGTTTTCTACGATCTGTTCGAGGTAGGCTTTCTCAAGATCCAGGCTGTGGACGCCGGAGTTGCCGTTGGAGGGCGCCTCAACACCAATCTGCGAAAGGGCCGGTGGAGTGCCGCGCTTGCGAGCGTCTCGCAGCGCCTTCGCCCGCAGCGCTTCCGTCGAAGCGGCTGGCGGGGTCACTTTCTCCCCCATAGACGTTCCTTCCCAATTGCATCGGCTGTAGTGCGATGGTACCTACCCCGGTTTGCAGCAGAAAGTTACCGCAGTAATGAGTGTTGTTTGTTTGGAGAGAAATTGAGGAACTCAGAAAGCGCTGGCTAACACTTCGCACACCCGGAGGAGCGTCTCACGCTGTTCATTGGTCACAATCAGGAATTCGAATCCGCAGCGCAGTCCTTCGCTGTAGCGCGCAATGGCTCGCACCTTCATGAAATAGGGTGGCACCGGTATTGGGAACTCTATGGAAACAACTTCGCCTACCTTTAATTCGCCGCTCAGAGTGGCCCCGACGCCATCCTGCCCCAACTCACTGGTCCGGCCCCAAAGCGAGGTCGTGACTCCTTCACGGAATACTGTCAGCTGAATGCGTGCATCCAGACGATGACGAGGGAAACGTCGGTGGCGGCCATAAGCGGTAGACGTCCCGAAACTTTGGTCGCTCAATCAAGTCCTTCCATATCAGTCTCTATCTCCGTCGGCAAGGAGACGACGCGCGCCAAATTTCAGTTTCCGTGCAGTGGGTACCCTGACTCCAGGGGAAGCTTGCCGCCGATCTTAACCACTTTGACCGCGCCGGTGATGGAGTAAACATCTACCAGGCCGACCGCTCCAGGCATCGATTCCACTTTATGGATTACCTCTTCGTCGCTACTCCCCAGGATGATTGCCGGCCGGTTTAACCGGTTGTGGTTGGCGGACGTGATTAATTTTCGCACGTCCTGAGAACTCAGAGCGTAGATCTTGTCTTCTACGATCTTCAGTTCCGCAGAGCCCGGCTGCCGCATGATAATCGTTACCGGCTTGCCATCCGGCCAGCGGCCCATCTGACCCTTGCAGACTTTCACCACGTCCGCCAGAGCCATTGTCGAGACAGAATCACTCCTGTTCGATATCAGCGCCACGTCTTTAGCCGCAGCTGTGGCGGTCAAGGCTCCGAGAACAAGAACGAGCACCTGAGTCTCGCGTGATAATGTTTTCCTTGCCAGGCTGAAGGCGGCCATCTTGAGATTGTGCTTCAGACTGGCGCAACCCTCAACGGCATGAAAGTCCATGTACCACCGAAGGAAACACGGGAAGGGTCAGAGGTTAGGAGTCAGATTGCAGGGGTAAAAGTCCTCCTACGAAGGCGCGGGATCAATATTAGCGGCCTCTCGCGAGGTCTTGTAAAGTCGCGTAAACCCACGTGACAATTCCTTCCGCGGCATCTAGCATTGTATGGATGTCGTACCGCTCGAACGCCGCTGAAGCATGGTTTCCGGAGCCGGAAACCTCGGCATTGCCGCCCGAGATTCAGATCGACCTTCTTCCGCCCGCGTCCCTGGCCCGACCTTTGTGGAAGTCCCTGTTGATCAATTTGCGGGACACCTTTGCACCGGAAAGGCTGCCGCCTCTAGAGCTTACGTCGCGTCCGGTCAACGTGGGTTTATTGCTCGGCGACCGCCTGAGCTTGCCATGGTTTCGTTCAGTATTTACCAACCTTGGTGACGTAATCTCTCCCGAGACTCTCCCGCCTCTGGAGCTTGAGTCGAGCCCGGTCGATGTAGGCGAACTGATTACCGACCAGCTTAGCCATTTTTGGTTTAGTTCGCTGCTCCGCAATTTGGCCGACCGACTAGTTCCGGAAAAGTTGCCGGCGCTCGAACTGACGTCCAAGCCGGTTGCCAATATCATTCCCGAAACCTGGATCCTGCTGCCCGCCTGGTCCGATGTGATCAGCACGCCGAAAGTGTTTTACCCTGACAAGCCGAATCCGGTCGGCCCCGCCGCACCTCCACTGGCCCTGAAGCCCGCAGCCATCCCACAAGCACAGCAGGTCCGTTCCGCCGAACCCACCGAAGCCGGACTGCTCCGTGATCTGCGACAGTCGCGTATTCGCAGGCGCATATGGATCACCATGGCCACCGCCCAGGCGGTTTATCTGATCGCCATCGTATTCTGGCCCCACTAATCGCAGACGGGTTGAGAGTTCATTACCGCGAAGGCTGCGGCGTGTGCCCCAAAGCTCACAAAGAAGTCCAAACTCAATCGGCAATCAAACTGTCGACTGGGCGCCTTGGCTAGATGCTAAGCGCCAAGTGCTAACTCCTGTCCTCAAAACGTTGTCGATACTGAGAAGCGGAAGGTCTTGCGGGGCTCACGCAAGGTGAAGTTGGATCCGAGGGTGTCGATGGTCGTCTGATAGGTGTAGTCGCCTGCAGCTTTATTTGTACAGTCAGGGGCACCCTGTACCGGACAGGGGAACATACCTCGCGTGATCGGGACAGGCGGGTTGGTATTTTGGTCGAGGCGCAGCGGGTTATACGCCCAATAGATGCGGAAAGGGGCGTTGATCACGGGGAGCATGACTTGCAGTTCAATTCCGGTGGACATACGTGGAACCCAATTTGTTCCGGGCACCGGCTGAAGGAACTGCGAAAACGCGATCTGCTGTCCACCTGTGCACTGAAGGGCTGCATCCAGGTTCGGGCATCCAAACTGGGCGTTCAGGAGATCGTTGAACTGTCCACTGTTGATCTTCAATTGCGACTTACGAACGATGGGATTGACGCCGACGTCCATGAATGGAGCGATCACAACCGGGCCCGCAATGGTGATGCGGTATTCCAGATTCCCGGTCAGACTCAAGTCGCCGCCAGGAGTAACGAGTTGTTCGAAGGGTACAGGGATATTCCAGCAATTTGCAACCGGGGCGCAACGTCCACTGCTGTCCGCGCCAACTGGGATGTGGGGGTCTTTGGGTACGAATGAATTGTCCTGATTCCTTAGCGATACAACCTGGGTGCTGGGTAAAAAAGCGATCGGCGATATTGTGCGGATGTCAAAGCCCCGCAAATCGTTGTCGCCGCCCAGATACGCCCGCTCAAAAGGCGGCGCTACTACCCCGTTGTATCCGCTGATAAAGGAGCCTTGCAGGTTGTAGCCGATCGCGTTGCGACGCTTGTTCATGGGGAAAAATTGTTTGTACTGAACAATGGGACGCATGGTGTAGACAGTCCCGCCTAATCCTGAGAACTCGCCCCCCAGGAAGATGCTCTTGCCGTGATGCGGCTGGTAAGCGGCGTCGAGTGTGTTCATCGTGAAGCTAGGGACGAGCTTGCTGGTAATGATTCCGTTGAGCGCGTTCGGTCCGCTGATGCCACGAAAATTGATGTTGGTGAACAAAATCTTTGACGCGTCGCTGACAGCGACCAGCGAGGAGCGGTCGAAAGAATAGCTCAGCCCGAGCCGCTTAAACGAGCGGCGGAGCGGATAGCTCACCGATGTGCTGAAACCTGTGCTCGACTGGGTATAGTTCTGCAAGTTCTGCAACAGAGGCGAAGGCAGGTTCAAGTTCTGACCCGAGATGATCGAGAGCTGCCGGGCCTGGTCGAAGTTCGACTTGCGCGTGTATACGGTGAATCCTGCCTGGATCGGACGGTCGAATAAGTAGGGCTCCGTAAATCCGAAAAGCAAGTCCCGCTGCCGGTTGCCCAGACTGGCCTGCACGGATAGAGTTTCACCTAATCCGAGGAAGTTGTTGGTGCTATACGTCAACCCGATAAAGGCCCCGGCTAAGCCGCTGACGCCGCCTTGCAGTCCGATGCTGTTCTTGCCTTTTTCCTTGACCTTCAGCGTCAGGTCGACGGTTCCGGCCTTCTCATCAAGCTTGCGGTCGGTCGTATTCGGATCGTCGGGCTTGAGCGGATCAAAATAGCCGAGCTGGTTGAGGCGCAGCAGGCTGAGTTCCCAGAGGCGCGAATTGTAGACTTGACCCTCTTCGAGAGCGATTTCGCGACGGATGACTTTATCGCGCGTGGTGGTATTGCCCTGGAACTCGATGCGGCGGACGTTGAACTGCTTGCCCTCGTCCACGTCAATCTCAAGATTGACGATTTTCTTTTCGTCGTCGAACTTGGTGTCCGGGACGGACGTGAAGTTGATGTAGCCGGCCTCGCCGTATGCTTTGCGTAAGTTTTCCAGGCCTTTCGCAATCTTCTCGCGGCTGAAGATTTCGCCATCCTTCATGGCGAACAAGCTGCGCAAGGCGGCGTTGTTGGCAATCGCCTTGTTGTTCTTGAAGGTGATGCTGCCGAGACGGTAGCGATCGCCTTCTTCGATGGGCATGGTTATATCGACGGACTTGCCAGAGCCTTTCTGAAGAAGAGGAACATGGAACCCGGTATGACCCGTATCGTGGATATCGGTCTTGGGGTCGTTCACCAGCACTTTGAAGTAGCCGCGATTCTGGTATTCGGCGCGAACGCGCTCGACATCTTCGTTGAGCTTGGTGGCGTCATAAGTTTTGGCGAACAGGCTCTCCAGGAAAATGGAGTGCGGAATGCCGATCGGCTTCAGGTTCTTCATCGCCGCAATCAGAGTGCGATTGTTGATGTGTTTGTTTCCCTGAAAGCGTATCTTCCCCACTTTTACCTTGGGCCCCTCGCGAATGACGAAAGTCAGGCCCACTGCGGCCGGGGGAATCGGACGAATCTCGCTTCGGATGGTCGCAAACTGGCGGCCGTGCTCCGCCAGCAACTCCTTCAGGGTAACTTCGGCTTTCTTGATCTTGGTGGGATCGTACTGGCTTTCCACCGACAGGCCGACCTTGCGCTCCTTGAACCGATCGAGCACGTCGCTGGTGGAAACGGAACTCAACCCGGTGTAATTGATCTCGCGGATCGTAGGACGCTCTTTGACGTAGATGTGGAGCACCCAGCCTTTGGGAGTCTGCTCACGCTCAAAACGGATATCCTCGAAATAGCCGGTATTCCAGAGGGAGTTGAAGTCGCGCTCAATGGCCGAGAGGTCGTAGACATCGCCAATATGGGTGAAGATCCGGGACTTGACGGTGTCGGCAGGGATGCGCCGGTTGCCATGAACAGTAATGCCGACAATGAGATCCTGCTGCGTAACCGCCGGCAAGGAAAGCAGCAGGACAGCGAGCAGCCTCAGGATGCGTCTGGGAGCACGGGATTTCTTCCAACCCCTTGAGTAAAAAGAGGATGGCAAAGAACCGGAGCCGTTCCGTTTGCCCACGCAGCGACGCAGATTCTGGGCGCAAACAGAGGTTTCCTGATGACGGCGATGAATCGCAAGTACCTCGGAAGACTGGAAGTTAGGAAAACGGTAATTATACGGTAGAGTCCGGCGGGGCGTCCAAGGCGGAGCAAAATCCTGCCGCCGTGTCAGGCCCGAAAAAGCTCCACCTCAACACAGACGGAATAGAACGTCGCCGCGTTGCCCATGTCAGTGAGTTTTTCTGAGGTGAGCACGTTGATATTACGTGTACCAGGTCCAAAACGGGCCCAATCAAGGCGGGCCGCTACCACTCCCGCAGCCACCGATCCGGTGACTTTGGCTTGAAGAATGATCTCTCCGCGCGAGTTGAAGGCGCGGACATGGTCGCCGTTGCGGATGCCGCGCGCTCTGGCGTCAGTCTCATGCATCTCGATCATGCCGATCGTCGGTTCCATCTTGCGGACCGAGGGAATGTTCGCGAAAGTTGAGTTGAGATGGTTGTCGGGCTTGCGGGCCAGAAGTTCCAGTGGGAAGCCTGAGGCCTTGGTGCCATGACGCGATTCTCCAGGGGGTGTGAAGGCCACGACTGGGTCGAGTCCCTGCCGCTTCAGCGTTTCGCTGTAAAACTCAGCTTTGTGCGACGGCGTGTGAAAGTTTCCTTCGGCAAAGGGAAGGAACGCGCGTTCATCTGCTGAACCTGCACTTCCGTTGGCGGAGAACTTCAGGCGGATGTGGTCGTCGCGTTCGAGACGTTCCCGGGTAATTCCCTTGAGCCATGGATTCGGCGAGTCGAGAGCGCGGTCGATCATCGTGTCCACGGATTCGTGGAAGCATTGGTCTTCAAATCCCATGCGGTGCGCGAGCCCGCGGAACAGCTCGACGTTCGAGCGGCACTCGCCGAGCGGCTCGATCGCCTGCGTCGAGACCTGCAGATAGTAGTGTCCGTAGGCGTCTTGCAGGTCTTTGTGCTCGAAGAACGTCGTTGCTGGCAGCACGATGTCAGCGTAATCGGTGGTGTCGGTGAGAAACTGCTCGTGCACTACCGTAAACAAGTCGGGCCGTTTCAGTCCACGGACGACCTCATTATGGTCAGGGCAAACTGCCGCAGGGTTGGAGCTGTAAACGAATAGCACCTTGATGGCTGGATCTTCGAGCGAATTCAAGGCGGATCCGAGTTGCACCATGTTGACGATTCGGGCCGGACGTCCCAACGCCTTCTGCATCAATTCCGGCATCTTCAGCGCAGTCTTATTCAGTCCGAAGGCGCCGCTGGTCGAGAGTTGCAGTCCACCGCCTACTTCCTTCCATGAACCAATCAGGCACGGGAGCATGGCCACGGCGCGCATCGCCATGCCACCTCCTTCGGAGCGTTGGACGCCATAATTTACTCGGATTACGGACGGCCGCTGCGTTGCATATTCCGCCGCAAGGCGGTGGATGTCGGCGGCGGAGATGCCGGTCCAGTGAGCCACTTTATCCACCGGGTATTGCTGGACGCGTCCCTTCAGTTCGTAGAAACCAAGGGTGTGTCTGGATACATAATCCGCGTCGTACAAGCCTTCGCTGATGATGACATTCATAATGCCGAGGGCAAGGGCGGCGTCAGTACCGGGGTTGATTGGCAAATACCAGTCGGCGAACGTGGCGGTGCGCGTCTTGTAGGGATCGATGACGACCAGCTTCGCGCCTTTGTGTCGGGCCTCTTCGATAAACGGCCACAAGTGCACATTGTTGCCGTGAATGTTCGATCCCCACGCGATAATGTAGCGCGAGTGCGCGAACTGCTCGGGCTCTGTGCCGAGTTGTCCTCCGATTACCGACTTCAACCCTTCCTCACCGGCAGTCGAACAAATGCTGCGCTCGAGTTGCGATGCACCCAGCCGGTGAAAGAAGCGCCGATCCATGGAAGCGCCGTTAAGCGCGCCGAGCGTGCCGCCATATGAGTACGGAAGCACAGATTCCGGACCGAAGCTGGTAGCTGACTGGCGGAGATTGTGCGCGATCTTATCCAGCGCTTCGTCCCAGGAGATGCGCTCGAAAGCGTGCGAGGCCGGAGTTCCCGGGCCATACGGACCTTTGGGGACGCCCACTTTTCTCCGCATCGGGTAGAGGACACGGTCCGGGGAGTAGACGCGATCCAGATACTTCGTGACCTTGGCACAGAGGAAACCGCGAGTCACTGGGTGATTGGGATCGCCCTGGATCCGGGTGGCGCGACCATCTTCGACGGTGATCAGAACGCCGCAGGCGTCGGGGCAATCGTGCGGACAAGCGGCGTGGACGGTCGACTGCATCTCGGAATTATAGGATTAATTCACCACCGAGGCATACAGGCTACCTACTTCGGCAAGCGGCCGAGCTTCAGGTCTGCGAAGGTCGTCCACTTGCCGTTTTTGTCTTTCTGCTCGAGCAGCCACTGCCAGGTGTCTTTCTCCGGAGACCAGCGAAAAGTCGTGTGGAACGGACCATCTGGGTATTCAAAGACGAAGCGAATCGCATCTCCGTCGCGTGTGCCATACCCGAGTGCTTCGGAGTAACGCCCACCGAACACGTCGAGCAAATGGAGCACGTAGCGCTCGCTGATCGCATCATAGCCCAGGAACCAGAAAGCCTCGTAGCGGTTCTCGGCGGATGGCGCGGTGGTGGCTGTCTTCTCGTGGATGCGAAGAAACTGGTGGTTCAGCAGCCACTCCGCCTGAACGTCGTGGTGCGCATCATGGCCCAGAATCTGGCCTTCGAGCATCCACGAACCGGCCAGATGATCGACTAGATCGTCGCGCCACTCAGCAGGGGTTTGGGCTGCGGAAAAAGCAGACAGCAAAATGATCAGGAGCGCGCTCAGCGGTGGCGAGTGTTTCATCATGGTTGGTCCTTTCTTACGAAAGCCCTTCCAGGAGTTTCAGAATTTCGACCGTCGCATTCTACCCGGTTGCGCCGAGATCTGGCGCCAATGTGCT
>WNGI01007501.1_pt1 | contig 10340 bp, 14 predicted proteins | sample 5400621 | NCBI WGS metagenome assembly WNGI01 (sample SAMN13153374, study PRJNA577476) | soil metagenome | isolation source: 20 cm soil or saprolite under Garry oak tree replicate 1 | place: USA:California | collected 2016-06-15 | reverse complement strand
CGGTCACCTGGGTCGGAGTCACCGCGTGGCTCGCCGCCCGCGGGCGGTTCGCCGACGGGCGGACGGGCGCCGTGCGCGCGTGCGCGATCTACTGGCACTTCGTCGTCGCGCTGTGGCCGGTTCTGTACGTGGCGGTCTATCTCGTATGAAAGCCGCGGCCTTCCTGGGGCTGGCCCTGAGCCTGACGCCGAGCTCGGCGCGGGCGTGTGCCGCGTGCATCTCCACGCCCTTCGGCGACCAGACCTATACCTGGCCGTACCTCGGCCTCATCCTGCTTCCGTTCGGACTGATCGCCGCGATCGTCGGAATTCTCGGCTATCACGCCGGCTATCGCCCGCGGACCCTCGTGCGGCGCCTCGTGGCGCGCTTCGCCGCAAACGACGATCCTCAGATCATCAAGGAGACGACATGAGTCAGGCAGCCTCGATACACGGGGCGGTCGAGCCCGCTGAGTCGCCGCTCACCCCCGAAAGCTGGGGCAAGCTCGGCATGTGGATCTTCCTGGCGGGCGATGCCGTCGGCTTCGGCACCTTGCTCGCCGGCTACGGCGCGATGCGGGCGACCAGCGCCGACTGGCCCTCGCCGTACGACGTCCTCGGCATCAACCTGACGGCCCTCATGACCTTCTTGCTCATCTGCTCGAGCGTCACGATGGTGAAGGCGCTCGAGTGGCTGGGCAAAGGCGACAAGATCCGGGCGCAGACGTTTCTCTTCTATACGGCGCTCGGCGGCGCGATCTTCGTCAGCCTGCAGGCCTACGAGTGGACGCACCTGATCCATCGCGGCCTGCACATCAACGGAAACCCGTGGGGCGCCTCGCTCTTTGGCACCTCGTTCTTCCTCGTCACCGGCTTCCACGGCCTGCACGTCACCGGCGGCGTGATCTATCTGCTCTCGATCCTGAGGGTCGTCGCCAAGCGCCGAGAGCCCGCGGCCAGCTACAACGCGGTCGAGATCGCCGGTCTCTACTGGCACTTCGTGGACCTCGTCTGGATCATGGTGTTCACCTTCATGTACCTGCTCTAGGGGGTCGAAGCGATGGCGACGACCGAGCACAAGCATCCCAACTACATGGCGATCTTCTGGTATCTCGCGATCCTCACCGTGGTCGAGATCGCGGTGATCTACATGCCGCTGGCGAAATTCACGATCGGCGTGCTGCTCTGCGCGCTGGCTCTCGGGAAGGCGACCTTGGTCGCGATGTATTTCATGCACCTCAAGTTCGAGACGCGGACCCTCGGTATGGTCGCCGTCACGCCGCTGGTGATCGCCACCCTGCTGATCTTCGTGCTGTTGCCCGACGGATTCGCCGTCATGAAGCGCACGGTCGGCGTCAAGGCGGCCACGACCGAGCCCGCGAAGCACTGAGTGCACGGTTCTGAGGCCGGCAGCACGGTGAACCATGGAATCGGAGCGGCCGGCCACTCGGCTCATGCGGGCGCTGGGCCGGGCGATCCGCTTGCGCTGTCCTCGTTGCGGAGCGACCCCGCTCTTCCGTGGATGGTTCCGGATGGCGGAGGCGTGCGCGCTCTGTGGTCTCCGGTTCGAGCGCGCGCAGGGCTACTTCGTCGGCGCGATCTACGTCAACTACGCGGCGACGGTCATCCTCGCGATCGGCGGATTCTTTCTGCTGTGGGCCGGGTTCGGGTTCTCCACGGAGGCTCAGCTCGCGGTGCTGGTGCCGATCGTGGTGGTCTTTCCGCTGTGGTTCTTTCGCTACAGCCGGAGCCTCTGGCTCGCGCTCGAGTGGTCGCTCAACCGCGAGCCCTGATATGTCATCGCGCGGCCCGCACCGCGGTGTTCCTGCTCCTGATCGCGACGCCGAGCCTCGCCTACGAGGTGGCCACGGTGCAGGACGGCGGCACCGTCACCGGCACCGTGAAGTTCGTCGGCACACCACCGAAGCTCGACCCGATCCCCGTGAACAAGAACCGGGACGTCTGCGGCGAGCGCAAGCCGGTGGAGGCCCTCGTGCTCTCCGCGGACCGGGGGGTCAAGGGCAGCGTCATCCTGATCGAGGGCGTGGCGCGCGGCAAGAAGGGCGGCGGCGACGTCGTCCTGGACAACAACCAGTGCGTCTTCGTGAGCCACGTGACGGCGGTCGGTTTGAAAGACAAGATGGCGATCCGGAACTCCGATCCGATCCTGCACAACACCCACGGCTTCCTGGGCGCGCCGACCGTGTTCAACGTCGCCCTGCCGACCAAGGGCCAGATGATCGAGGTCACGAAGTATCTCAAGAAAGCGGGCGTGGTCCGCGTGCTCTGCGATGCGCATCCGCACATGTCGGCGTGGATGATCGTGCACGACAGCCCGTACTTCGCGGTGACCAGCGACAGCGGCGCGTTCCGGATCACCGACGTCCCGCCGGGGACCTACAAGGTCACGATGTGGCACGCCGGCTTCCGACCCAAGGGCGCCGACAAGGACGGGCGGGTGCTGTACGACGAGCCGAAGACGGTGACACGCGAGCTCACGGTCGCGCCGAAGGCGACCGCGACGGTCGATTTCGAGCTGAAGTAAGCAGTGGGAGTGTGTGTGAGTAGACACTCTTCGAGCGCGGGCTTTGCCCGCGCAATCCTGGGGGAGGCTCGGAGGGGGCCGTCGAGGCCCCCTTCGAAGGGCTAGAGGGGGACCTCATGTTCAAGCACATCTGCGTACCGGTGGACAATTCGGACTGCTCGAACCGCGCGATCGAGCTGGCGGTCGAGCTGGGCCGGACGTGCGGCGCCAGGCTCACGGGCGTGCACGTGTACGCGGCGCGGCTGCACGACTACCGGTTCAAGCAGATGGAGTACACGCTGCCCGAGGAGTACAAGGACGAGAACGAGCTCGAGCGTCAGCGGAAGATCCACGACTCGCTGATCGCGATGGGGCTCCAGCTCATCTCCGAATCGTATCTGGACGTGATGGCCAAGAAGGCCGCCGAGGCCGAGCTCGACTTCGAGCCCAAGATGATCGACGGCAAGCACTACAAGGTCCTGATCGAGGACTGCCTCGCGTCAGACTACGACCTGGTCGTCATGGGCGCCCTCGGCATGGGCGCGGTGAAGGACAGCCAGATCGGCTCGGTCACCGAGCGGTTCGTCCGCCGCGTGACGCGCGACACCTTGATCGTGCGCAACGCCGACGCCTTGAAGGATCAGGAGGGCGCGATCGTCGTCTGCCTCGACGGCTCACCGCAGTCGTTCAACGGCCTCAAGCTGGGCATCGGGCTCGCGGCGGCGCTCCACCGGCCGCTTCAGGCGGTGGCGGTGTACGACCCCTATCTCCACTACGCGATGTTCAACGGCATCGTCGGCGTGCTCAACGAGAAGGCCTCGAAGATCTTCCGCTTCAAGGAGCAGGAGCAGCTGCACGAGGAGATCATCGACACCGGCCTCGCCAAGATCTACCAGTCGCACCTCGAGATCGGCCGGAAGCTCGCCGCCGACGCGGGTGGCGAGCTGGCCATCACGCTGCTCGACGGCAAGTGCTTCGAGAAGATCCTGACCTTCGCCCGCAAGGAACAGCCGTGGCTCCTCATCCTGGGCCGGGTGGGCGTCCACTCCGACGAGAACGAGACGGACCTCGGCTCCAACACCGAGAACATCCTGAGACTGGCGCCGTGCAACGTGCTGCTCACGGGCGGCCGGTTCTACCCGCCGCTCGACGTGAAGGCCGAGGAGATCATCTCGTGGACCGAGGAGGCGGAGGCGCGGATGGAGCGGGTGCCGCCTCAGGTCAAGGGGGTCGCCCGCACCGCGCTCTTGCGCTACGCGATCGAGCAGGGGCACACCGTCATCACCAACAAGGTGATCGACGAGGCGATGGCGATCTTCATGCCGACGCGAATGGCCGAGCGCATGCAGATCCTGGCCGAGGACGTCGCGGTGGCGAAGCTGCGCGCCGAGGCCCAGGCGGCGACGGCGATCTGCTCCATCTGTGGCTACACGGTCAAGGGACCGAACCCCGTGGTCACGTGCCCGGTGTGCAAAGCCGCCGCCGACAAGTTCCAGATCATCTCGAAGGAAGCGGTGGAAGCGATCGCGATCCAGGAGGGTGGGGTCGAGGCCGAGGAGTCGATGCCGGGCGTGCAGGTGAAATGGTCCGCGGAGGCCCGCGACGCCCTGCGCGAGGTGACCGACGCGTATCTCCGACGCCGCGCGAAGGCGCGCGTCGAGAAATACGCGCGCTCGCGGAAGATCCCGGTCATCACCTGTCAGCTCGCGCTGCCGATGATCGAGGAGACGGTGGGTCGCGAGAAGCTCGGCGCCGGCTGGGACACGCTGCTCGCGAGGACCCGGTTCGAGCCGGCGGAGACCCCGCCGGCGCCGGCCGGCGGCGGCGACGGCAGCGGCTTCGCCTGGACGGAAGAGGCCACCGCGCGGCTCAACCGCGTGCCGGCCGGCTTCATGCGCGACATGACACGCGAGGAGATCGAGAAGGTCGCCACCACCAAGGGCCTGGCGACGGTCGACCTCGCCGTTTGCGAGGAGGGCATCGGTCAGGCGCGGCAGACCATGAACGAAGTGATCGCGGGCTACGTCTCCAACAAGAAACCGCGATAGGCGTGTCACGCGGGCAGAGTTACACCGCGTACTCGGTGTCGTGGAACCTCACCCAGCGATGCAACCTCGAGTGCGCGCACTGCTACATGTCGGCCTTCGCGGGCGCCGACACGCGCGGCGAGCTCACCAGCGCCGAATGCCGACGGGTGATGGACGAGATCGCGGAGGTCAACCCGAACGTCTTCCTCATTCTGACGGGTGGCGAGCCCCTCCTGCGGCGCGACATCTGGGACCTCGCCGCCTACGCGGCCGAGAAGCGCTTCACGACGGTCTTCGGCACCAACGGCGTCCTCCTGCGTGCGCGCGAGGCCCGGCTCATGCGCGAGCACCGGGTGCTCGGCGCCTCGATCAGCCTCGACTCCACCGACCCGGCCCGGCACGACGCCTTCCGCCATCTGCCGGGCGCCTGGGACGGTGCCGTGCGCGCGACGCGCGCCCTCGCCGACGAGGGGCTCGACTTCTCGCTCCACATGTCGGTCACCGACTGGAACGTGGGCGAGGTGCCCGCGATGATCGACCTCGCGAAGGAGCTCGGGGCCAAGGTCCTGAACTTCTTCTTCCTCGTGAGGACGGGTCGGGGGCGTGCCCTGACCGACATCGACGCCGCGGCGTACGAGCGGATCCTCACCGACCTGGCTCGAGCGCAGGGCGTGGGCCAGGGGCCGCCGTCGTTCGTGAGGCGGATGCTCGGCGTCGGAGGTGGCGACGCGCCCGGGACGTTCGAGGACCCGTGGTCGACGCCCGTGGGCCGCGCCGACGGGCTCCTGATCCGCGCGAAGTGCGCGCCGCACTTCCGCCGCATCCTCTGGGAGCTCAACCCCGCCTCGCCGCTGCTCCAGAACTACGCCCACGGATCGTGCCCGGCGGGGAAGTACTACTGCCGCATCACGCCCGAGGGCGACGTGACGCCGTGCCCCTACATGCCGGTGTCCGCCGGCAGCCTGCGCCGGAGCTCGTTCGGCGCGCTGTGGCGCGGAGCACCCGTCTTCGACGATCTCCGCGAGCCGAAGCTCGGCGGGCGCTGCGGCGCCTGCGAGTTCTCGAAGATCTGCGGCGGCTGCCGCTGCCGCGCCTACGCGACCTACGGCGACTATCTCGCGGAGGACCCGGCGTGCGGTTACCAGCCCGGCGCCCACGGCGGCGCGACGCTCGAGCTCCCGGCGACGCTGACCTTCGGCCTCCCGGTCGACTACGAGCTGGCCTGGGACGAGGGCGCGCGCGACCGGCTCGCCGCGATCCCGTCGTTCGCGCGCGGCATGGTCGTGAAGGCGGTCGAGGCGTACGCGCGCGGTCGCGGTGAGACGGTCATCACGCGCGAGCTGCTGGCCGACGTCCGGGCGAAATGGGGGGGTCGCTTCCGGCCGTCGGGGCCGTGAGCGCGGGCGAGCGGAAGTTCAGGCAGGCCGCCTTCGCGTACCTCGCCTACGGCGTCGTCTACTGGGTCACCGCGCTCTACCTCCAGCTCACCGTGCTCCCTGTGCGCGGCCCGCTCCTCGTCTGGTTCGGCGCGGGCGCGCTCATCGCGATCGGGTGTCCCTGGGTCCTCGCGGCTCCGCGCGCCTGGTTCGAGCGCTGGGTGCTCTCGCGTCGCGACTTCGCGCGGATCCTCGCGGTTCTCGTCGCCCTCCGCGCGGTCCTCGTGGCGCGCATCGCCCTCACCGGTGCCGAGTCCATGCGGATGCCGAGCTTCGGCGGCGGCGTGCCGACGAGCGGCGCGGGTGCCTGGCTCATGGCGGCGATCGCGGCCGCAACCGCGGTGATGCTGGCGCGCGCCGCCTGGCATGATAGCAGTGCGAGGTGAGCAGCGCCGCGCTGCGAGCCGAGCGGTGAAATAGTTCGGAGAATCGTGCGAGGTGAGCAGCGCCGCGCTGCGAGCCGAGCGGTGAAATAGTTCGGGAAATCGTGACATGATCGGATAGCGGGGACGATGAAAAAGTACAAGGATATCGTCGGCGACGGCGGTTCGAACATCGTGGGCCAGGTCGAGGCCCAGCAGGTGAGGCTCCGCGAGCGCCTCGCCGGCGTGCGCGCGGTCATCGCCGTCGTCTCCGGCAAGGGCGGCGTGGGCAAGTCGTCCGTGACCGCCGGTCTGGCTTGTGCGTGGGCGCTCGGCGGCGCCCGCGTCGGCGTCCTCGACGCCGACCTCAACGGGCCCACGATGGCGAAGATCCTCGGCGTCCGCGGCCAGCGTCTGCCGTTCACCGCGGACGGTGTCGAGCCGCCGCGGACGACGCTCGGTGTGAAGGTGATGTCTATGGACCTGCTGCTCCCCTCGGACGCCGCGCCGCTCACCTGGGACGCGGCGACCCAGGACGAGGCGCACACCTGGCGCGGCACGATGGAGGCGAACGCGCTCCGCGAGTTCCTCGCGGACACGAGCTGGGGCGAGCTCGACCTGCTCCTGCTCGACCTGCCGCCGGGCACCGACCGGCTCGTGACGATCGCCTCGCTCGTGCCGCGGCTCGCCGGGAGCGTCGTCGTCACGATCCCGTCGGACGTCTCGCACCTCGTCGTGCGGAAGTCGATCACGGTGGCGGCCCAGACGAGGGCGCCCGTCCTGGGCCTCGTGGAGAACATGGCCGGGCTCTTCCCCGGGCCCGACGCGGCCGCGCTGGCCCGCGACGCGGGGATCCCGCTCCTCGGCCGCGTGCCCTTCGATCCGGCGCTGGCGGCGGCGTGCGACCGCGGCACGCCGTTCGTCGCGCTGGCGCCCGAGAGCCCCGCCGCGCGGGCGCTCACGGCGATCGCCGCGGAGATCCGGGTGGCGCTCGCCGCGCGCGTCGCGTGAGGGGTCGCCTGACCTCAGCGGCAGGTGACGCCCGGCGCGGGCTGGTAGTTCGCGACCTGGAAGCTGCTGACGAAGTTGTCCTCCCAGGCCTTGAGCCTGACGGGCCCGAGCGCCTGCTGGCCGTCGAAGCCCAGCACGACCGTGCGCCCCGCGAAGTCCGCGATCTTCGCGCGCCCGCCGAGAAAGTCGGCCGCCGTGGCCCGGTCGGCGAAGACCGCGATCGTCTCGTGGACGGGCTGGCCGCCCTGCGTCGTCTGCTTCAGCCAGCCGATGATCACGCTGAAGCCGTCCACGTCCGCGTCGGCCAGGATCGAGGCGTCGCGCGTCATCCGCCGCAGCATCTCGCCGACATAGCGCGAGTACATCGCCGACGCGCGCCCCTCGAACTCGAGGGCCGTGAACTGGGGCGACGCGTCCTGCTCCACGTAGACGCGCAGCGAGAGATAACGGGCGTCGCTCGCGAGGTGCTTCGGCTTGAAGAAGCCGATGGAGTTGTTCGGCACGACGACCCAGGGCAGGCAGTGATAGATGCCGAGGTTCAGCTCGCGGAGGGCGTCCGCGTATTTCCGGGCGAGGCCGCGGGCCTTCTCGGACGAGTGCTGGTCGGGCGGCAGGAGGTGGCTCTCGGGCGGCGCGGCGAAGGCGCTTCCCGCGAGAGCGACGGCCAGGGCCGCCACGACGAGCCTATTGCTCAAGGATCTCCTCCTGGCGCACGGTGATGGCCTTCCCGAACCAGTTCTGCTGCCGCGCCTGCTCGACGTCGTCGCGGCTCACCGCCGCCGGCTTGCCCTCGCGGTTCTTCATCGAGAATTTGAGGTGCTCGCCGGAGGCGAAGTGGGCGGGGTTCGACTTCCAGACCTCCCATTCTTCACCGGTCGCGCACCCGGTGGCGCCGAGGAGCGCCGCGCCGAGGAGCAGCGCACGTGGCGTGGTTCCACGCATGACGATGACCTCCTCACGCGAGTCGGGTTTCGGTCATGCTACCGTCCCGCCGGGGAGGGGTCAACCCGCGGTTCGTGCTAGACTCGAACCGAGCACGCCGAGGAGGCCCTGCCGATGCTGACGATCCACGCGCAACCCGAGGGTTTGCGGCGGCCCGTCCTGATCATGGCGTGGAGCGGCTGGAACGACGCGGCCGAGGCCGCGACCACGGCCGTCCGCTACGTCGCCACCTCGCTCTCCGCCGACAAATTCGCCGAGATCGACCCCGAGGAGTTCTACCACTTCGGCCTCACCCGGCCCCACGTCCGGTTCAAGACCGGCTCGGAGACCGAGCGCGAGATCGTCTGGCCGACCACCGAGTTTTCGATCGCGCAGTCGCCCTCGCTCGCGCGCGACGTCATCGTCGGCGTGGCCAGCGAGCCGCATCTCCGCTGGAAGGCCTATTGCGAGACCGTGCTGGAGCTCGCGCGGCGGTGCGACGTCGCGCTCGTGCTGACCCTCGGCGCGCTCCTCGCCGAGGTGCCCCACACGCGCCCCGTCCGCCTCGCCGGCGGCGCCACGGATCCGGAGCTGGCGGCGCGCCTCGGCATCCGGCCGACGCGCTACGAAGGCGCCACCGGCATCGTCGGCGTCATCAACACCATCTGCCGGGACCACGGGCTCGCGTCGGCGAGCCTCTGGGCGAACGTGCCCCACTACATCTCCGGCATCGAGAACCCGAAGGCAACGCTGGCGCTCGTCAAGCGCGTGCTGCCGCTCCTCGGCGTCACGCTCGACCTCTCGGATCTCGACGAGGCCGTGCGCCAGTTCGACCGGAACCTCACCGAGATCGTCTCCCAGAACGCGAAGATCGCCGCCTACGTCAAGAAGCTCGAGTCGCGCGACGCCGAGGAGCCGGGGGGCGTCGAGCCAGGCCAGGGAAGCGACCTTCCGCCGGCGGCCGAGCTGGTCGCCGAGATCGAGCAGTTCCTGCGTCAGCAGCGCTCCGAGTGACCGAGGACCCCTGAGGCTCTCCGTCGTCCTTCGGTCCGCGCTGGCCGGCTGCGCGGCTGTCGTCGCGCTGCTCGGCCCTGCGACAGCGGTGGAGCGCGCCGACGTCGCCTGGCATCCCGCCCGACCCCGGATCGGCGACGTCGCCTGGCTCCACGTGAAGAACGTGCCCGAGGGCGCCACGGTCGAGGGGTCGCTGGACGGCCGTCCGCTGACGTTCTTCGCCTACGCGGGCGGCCACGCGGCGCTGGTGGGGCTCGACCTCGAGCAGAAGCCAGGCGCCCACACGTGGCGCGTCGCGGTCCTCGACCGGGAGCGCGAGCCCCGGACGGCGCGGGGGCAGATACAGATTCGCCGGCGCGACTTCCCGGTCCAGCGCCTCCAGCTCCCGCCCGCGATGGTGGAGCCGGACCCCGAGACCGAGCGACGCGCGGTGCTGGAGGGCCAGCGCATGCAGACACTCTACCGGACGATCACTCCCGAGCGACTCTGGCGCGGCCGCTTCACGCGGCCGGTCGGCGGGACGGAGCCCGCCACCGGCTTCGGCGCGCGCCGGATCATCAACGGCCTCGCCCGCGCGCCCCACGGTGGCGCGGACTACTCGGCGCCCAAGGGGACGCCGGTCGTTGCGGCCAACGGCGGGTCGAGGTCACCGAGGGCCAGCGGCTCGAGCGGGGCCAGACGCTCGGGACGGTGGGGGCGACGGGGCGAGCGACGGGCCCCCACCTGCACTTCGGCGCCCAGGTGGGGACGGCACGGGTGGACCCCGCCGCCCTCCTGAACCTCTCCGTCCTCGACTAGCGGCGCCGCCGCGCCTTCGTCTTCCCCTTCTTCGCCTTCCGGGCCTTCTTCGACGTCGCCTTGGCCTTCTTGGCCTTGGCCTTCGCCTTCGGCCGGGCCTTTGCCTTGGGCTTGGGCGGAGCCGCTTTGCGCGCGGGCGCCGGGGTCATCGGCCCGGGAGGCGCCATCGGCGAGGGGGGTGGTGCGGGCGAGGGCGTCCAGGGCTGGGGCTCACCGAACGTGCGTTCCATCGTGTCCTCCGTGAGCGAATGAGTGGCTCGCGCCTGCCA
>WNGI01006933.1_pt1 | contig 10340 bp, 8 predicted proteins | sample 5400621 | NCBI WGS metagenome assembly WNGI01 (sample SAMN13153374, study PRJNA577476) | soil metagenome | isolation source: 20 cm soil or saprolite under Garry oak tree replicate 1 | place: USA:California | collected 2016-06-15 | reverse complement strand
CCGTGATGACGCGGCTTGATCCGGCGATCGCGCCGGTCTCGGAGCGCGTGTCGCGACAGGACAAGCTCGCTTCCGTGCGGCGCGCCGCGCCCGCAGCGTTGCTGATCGCGATCATTTTCGCCGGGCTCTACAGCGGCGTCTTTACCGTCAACGAGGCGGCTTCGGTCGCAGCCGTCGTATCATTTGCGTTTGCACTGATGCGCCGCACGATCACGCCTGGAAATCTGGTTTCCAGCCTGCGCGAAACCGCGCTGATCGCCGGCATGATCTATTTCGTCCTGATCGGATCGTCGATCTTCACCTATTTCATCAGCCTGGCAAAGATCCCCGAACAGCTGATCGCTTTTCTGGGCACCGTTAATCTGCCGCCGACCGGCATCATCGTGCTGATGCTCGGCGCCTATCTGGTGCTTGGCGCGGTGTTCGACGAGCTTGCAGCGATGATCGTCACCTTGCCGTTCGCGCTGCCGATCATCGTGTATTTCGGGTATGACCCGGTGTGGTGGGCGATCATCAACGTGATCATCGTCGAGCTAGGCCTGGTGATCCCGCCGATCGGCCTGGTGATCCTGATCATCAATGCAATGCGGCCGGATATTCCGCTCTGGACGCTCTACCGCGGCATCGTTCCGTTCGTGGTCGCCGACCTCGCCGTTCTAGCGCTGTTGACGGCATTTCCGTCGCTGGCGTTGTGGCTGCCGGCCCTCCTGCGCGGTTGACTATGATAGTTGAAACGAAAGGCTAGAGCATGACTTTCCCAAGCACGAATTTCGATCCGGGATTTCACATCACCCGCGCCAGCCATGTCATGCTGACCGTCCGCGATCTCGCGGCGAGCCGGCAGTTCTACCAGGAAGTGATCGGCCTGATCCTGACGGCGGAGGAGGACGACACCCTTTATTTCCGCGGTGTCGAAGAAGCGTGCCACCATAGCCTGGTGTTGCGAAAGGCAACGGATGTCTCGTGCATGCGGATCGGGCTGCGGGTGTTCACGGACGCCGATCTCGAAAAGCTCAAGACCTTCTTCGAAACCCGGGGTTGTCCGGCCGCGTGGGCTGACGTGCCGCATCAGGGCCGCACGCTGCACGCGACCGATCCGGCCGGCACGCCGCTGGAGTTCTGCGCGACGATGCCGGTGGTGCAGCGCATGATCACAAAATTCACCCGTCATGCCGGCGGTTCCGCGCTGCGGCTCGACCACTACCAGATCCTGACGCCGGAGGTTCGCAAGGTCTGCGAGTTCTATGTGGCCGCAGGCTTCCGCCTCAGCGAATATATCGCGCCGTCGGGTACGTTCGACCTTCGCGGCGTGTTTTTGCAGCGCAAGGGCAATCCGCATGACATCGTCTTCTTCAATGGCACCGGCCCGCGGCTGCATCATTTTGCCTTCCTGGCACCGGAGGTGCATCATTTGCTGTATGCCTGCGATGTCGCGGGCGAACTCGGCTTTGGCACTCGCATCGAGCGCGGTCCGGGGCGGCATGGGCCGGGACACGCGATGTACGTCTACATGCGCGACCCGGACGGCCATCGCGTCGAACTGTTCAACACCCACTACCAGATCATGGATATCGAGAACGAGCCGGTCGGCTGGGATCCGTCGGATCCTGCTATCGCTCATCCCTGGGGGTTGCCGGCGCGCCAGGCCTGGTTTGAGGAAGCAACGCCGTTTGCCGGCGTCACCATCCGCGAGCCGCAGGTCAAGCCGAGTCCGATGACGCTTGAAAAGTATCTCGCGAAGCAGAATAGCTAGAGGCCAGCCCCATGCCCGAGGTCGCGCTCGAAAACCCCGAAAGTGCCAAGGAGACGCTGGCTTCGCACGTCTATGACCGGCTGCGGAAGGACATCATCTCGGTTGCGATCGAACCCGGGGAAAAGCTGCATATCCGCTCGCTGTGTGAGCGCTTCGACGTGGGTTTAAGTCCGATGCGCGAGGCGCTGAGCCGCCTGTCGAGCGAGGGGCTGGTCGCCCAGACCGATCACCGCGGCTTTGCGGTTGCGCCGATGGGCGAGAAGGACCTTGTCGACATCACCCGCGCGCGATGCTGGCTCAACGAGCTCGCGATCCGGAAATCCATCGCTCATGGCGACGCCGCCTGGGAGGAGTGGGTCGTGCTCTCCTTCCATCGGCTGTCGCGCACGCCGCGGTTTGAGCCGGGCCAGGAACGCGAGCGCAGTCCCAAATGGGAGATCGCCCATCGCAATTTCCATTCCAGTCTGACGTCGGCCTCGGGTTCGCGACGGCTCGAACAATATTGCGAGCATTTGTTCGATTCGTCCGAGCGCTACCGTCATGTCGGCCGCAAGGCCGGCATCAAGGGCGAGAACCGTGAGAAGGAGCATCGCGCGCTGATGGAGTCCGTGGTGGCGCGCGACGCCGATGCGGCGGCGCGGCTGATCACGGCGCATTTCGAGCGTACCGCCGAACTGGTCCGTCAGGTGTTGAGGGATCGCGCACGTTGATCGAAACCCCGAAGTATGATGTGGCAATCGTCGGCTATGGACCCGTTGGCGCCATCCTTGCCAACCTGCTGGCGAACTATGGCCTGAAAATCGCGGTGATCGATCGGGCGTCGGCCATTTATGACAAGCCGCGCGCGATCACGCTGGATCACGAGGCGTTGCGTGTGTTTCAGGCCGTTGGTCTTGCCGATGTCATGGAGAACGCGATCGCACCGCATAACGGCTCGCACTACCTCGGCGTCGACGGCGAAGTGATCAAAATGTTTGATCCGATGCCGCCGCCTTATCCGTTGGGCTGGATCCCGAATGTAACCTTCGTCCAGCCCGATGCCGAGCAGGCGCTTCGCGACAAGCTCGTCGGATACAAGGGCGCGGATGTGTTTCTCTCGACCACTGGCGTAGCTCTAGCGCAGGACGAAGTATCAGTATCGCTGAAGGCGAAGGGGGAAACCGGCGACGAGTTCGAGATCAATGCGCGCTATCTGGTAGGATGCGACGGCGCCAACAGCTTTGTCCGCAAGCATCTCGGTATTGGACTGGAGGATCTCGCGTTCGACGAATGGTGGATGGTGGTGGATACGCTTACGAGCGATCCCGGCAAGAGACCCGCCAAGAGCTATCAATATTGCTGGCCGTCACGCCCCGGAACGTTCGTACCGGGCCCCCGCAATCTGCGGCGATGGGAAATCAAGCTGTTGCCGGGCGAAGATCCGGAAGCCGCCGGCGCACCGGACAACGTGCTCAAATTGCTGAAAGGCTTTACGGAAACGTCCGACCTCACGATCTGGCGTTCGGCGGTCTATCGTTTCCACGCTTTGCTAGGAGAAAGCTGGCGAGACCGTCGCGTGTTATTGATGGGGGACGCGGTGCATCAGACGCCGCCATTCCTTGGACAGGGCCTCTGCGCCGGCATTCGCGATGCTTCCAATCTGGCATGGAAGCTGGCGCTGGTGCTGCGCGACGACGTTGGCGATGCCCTGCTCGACAGCTACGAGGTCGAACGCAAGCCGCACGTCCGCTCGGTTGTCGCCAGCGCCAAGGAATTCGGCAAGATCATCGGGGAGTTGGACCCTCTAGCGGCAGTTGCTCGCGATGAGAGGTTACGCGCGGAACTCAAGTCCGGAAAAGCAGAAACCATCCGGCAAAAATTCATTCCCGATTTGGCTTGTGGACTGATCGCCTCTCGCAACAAACTTGCTGGCAGGTTATTCGTGCAACCGCATGTGCGGGCAGCTGACGGGAGCGTGACGCGCCTTGATGACCTGCTGAAGCCGGAGTTTGCGGTAGTCACAGCAACGCGGGAGGCGATGTCGTGGATGTCGGATGCGTCGCTTGCTTGCTGGCGACGGCTTGGTGGTGAACGGGTGGTGATCGCCGAGGCCGGGAAGACCTTGGCGCGAGACGGCATCGCAACCTTCGTAGAAACCGACGGGGTATTTTCGAATTGGATCAGAGCGAACCGGGTCAGCGCGGTCATCGTGCGGCCGGATCGCTATGTCTACGCCGGCGCCTGCACGGCGGACCAGCTCAATATGTTGATCGGAACCCTGATCGAAGCGCTGGGTGGTCGATGATTGAAGTTGCACGAGATTCTGAAATTCTACATGTCTGGTTAGCCGCGGATAAGACTTTTCGCTTAACGACTGACTAGTGCTGTACGCGACGCATCGTCATCGAATGGCGGAAGCGGGAGGCGGGATGGGTATCGATCGCGACCTGCGCGATCTTCTCGTTGGCGAGCATGTAGGTCCGCTGCACCTCCAGGGCCGTAGCGCCCGGCTTGACCTTGAGGCCGGCAACCAACGCGGGCGGAATGAGACCCGGCCGCGATTTCCTGGTGGACCTCGACGATATGCTGCCCGAACAAATCTTCGATCAGGTGGAAGATGGGGCCGCGATGACGCTGCAAAAGCCGTCCAATCGCGGCGAACTCCCATTGATGTAAACCTCGGTAAAGCAAACGGGGAGATCGGCGTCTTCGGTGTGCCGAAACCCGCGCACTGCCAGCCAGGACTCGCCGATCGCACATCCGATGCGCGGCGCCAGCTTGGCGTCGGCCGTGATCATCTCGATCGTGTCGATGTCGAAACGTACGCCGGTCGCGAACGCAACGAGGTCGTTGATCGACATGACCTCATGGACGTAGGAATCTGATGGCCGCGGCGGAACGACGGTGGTGCCGGCGCCTTGCCGCGAAGACACCAAGCGATCTTCGCGCAGCCGTCGCAAGGCCTCCCGAACCGTGTACCGGCTGACGGAGAATCGCTCGCAAAGTTCTTCCTCGGTAGGGAGTTGGGACCCCACCGGATAGACGCCTCTCACGATCTCATCCTTCAGAGCCCGCACCATCTGAAGATACAGTGGCTCTTCGGACTTACGGTTGACTGAGTGGCGTGTGCGAAGCCCACCCTTCGGTGTGCCCGTCTTGCGCATTCCTGGCTCAGTCTTCGGTGCCATGGCCTCTCTTGGGTACGAGAACGGTCCGCTCGAAACTCATGAACGCGGTGCCGTCTGCCTTTTTGCCGGTTGTGCGCACCGTGACAAGGCCCTGGGTGGGACGCGACGCCGATTCGCGTGTCGATAATACCTCGGATTCGGCATAGATCGTGTCGCCGACGAAAACGGGGGCGGTGAGCCTGATATCGTTCCAGCCGAGATTTCCGATGGCTTATTGGCTGACGTCGCTGACGCTCATGCCGACGACCATCGACAGGGTGAGGCAACTATTGACCAGCGGCTTCTTGAATTCGGACTTTGCCGCATAGACGTGATCGAAATGCAGCGGATGCTTGTTCATCGTAGACAAGCTGTTGGCCACTACTGGGGACACCCCTTATGACTTGGTGCTAATGGACTTGCAAATGCCGGAGATGGATGGCTACCAAGCCACCGCGCGCATCCGCGCCGAGCCGCGTCTTGCGGATCTCCCGATCGTTGCCATGACTGCGCACGCAATGGCCGAAGAACGCGACCGTTGTCTGGCGGTCGGCATGCAGGCTCATATCACCAAACCCATCGATCCAGAGCTGTTGTACCGCACCCTCATGCAATTCTACCGGCCGGGCCAGGCGGTCGCGGTATCGGCCAAATTGGTCGATCACTCTCCGCCTCCGGATGCGCTGCTCGAAGTCGCCGGGCTAGACGTGGTCGATGGACTCAGGCGGGTGGCCGGCAACGTGAAGCTTTACCGCTCGCTGCTAAGGCAGTTCGTTGAGCAGCAGGCCGATGCCGTTTCCAAAGTCAGTGCCAGCGTGGAACGGCAGGATTTCGCTCTAGCCGAACGCCTTATGCACACGCTCAAGGGGGTATTCGGAAATCTAGCGGCAAAGACAATAAACGGATTGGCCGCTGAGTTGGAGATATATCTGAGGAACCGGGATGTTCGGTCCTTTGCTGGTTTGGCTCGCTTGTCCATCGAGTTGGCGCGAACGATGGAGGCAATTCGCAATTCTCTGGGGCCCGATACCGTAGACTCCCGTCCGCGTGCCGTCGCGTTCGATTCGACAGAAACCGTAGCGCTATTGAAACATCTCAAGCAATTGCTGATGGACGACGATGGAGCCGCACTCGTCCATCTATTGGACGCGCGCGAGCGAGTCGAAGGCATTCTTTCGGACGCCGACCTGAATACCTTGGAAAAGGCGGTGCGTGATTTCGACTTCACCGCTGCACTTGACTGCCTTGCCGATATCGCACAGCGCCACAAGTTTTCTCTGGAGTGAGCCAATGTCTGTATCGGATCGCAAAACCATTCTGATTGTCGATGATACGCCCACCAATATCGGTATCATATCCAGTGTTCTCAAAGACTCATTCAGGACAAAGGTTGCCACTAACGGAGAGAAAGCACTGGTACTCGCTTCAGCCAACGATAGGCCTGATCTTATTCTTTTAGATATAACAATGCCTGGCATGGACGGCTACGAAGTGTGCCGCCGTCTGAAAGCAAACCCGGTGACAAGTAGCATTCCGGTCATCTTTCTCACGGCCAAGACGGAAGACGAGGATGAGAGGCAGGGCTTTGATGTCGGAGCAGTCGACTACGTTCACAAGCCGTTTTCGGCGCCAATCATGCTCGCTCGCGTCAAGACTCATATCGCTCTACAGGCGGCGCTGCAGCGAGCGCGGGAAGCTCAGAAGCAGGCCGATGAACTGCTCCACTGCTTGCTTCCCGAGGCCGCCGCGGAGGAGATCCGCAATATCGGCACGGTAATTCCGCGCCGCTACAATGACGTTGCAGTGCTGTTCTGCGACGTCGTAAATTTCACGTCGTATTGCGACAAGCACGAACCCGAGGAAGTGGTCTCTCGGCTTGACGCGCTTTTCGTTGCGTTCGAGCGTGTGGCGGCCGCCCATGGCCTGGAAAAGATAAAGACGATAGGCGATGCCTTCATGGCCGCGGCGGGTTTACTCAAAACCGCGAATGACCCTCTTCAAACGGCGGTGCTTTGCGGTCTCCAGATGGCCGCCACGTCGATTGACGCTCAACTTGGCTGGGCGGTGCGGGTTGGTGTCCATATCGGACCGGTCGTGGCAGGTATCGTCGGGCAGGAACGCTATCAGTTCGACATTTGGGACGACACCGTAAATATCGCAGCCCGCATGGCCAGCAAGGCGATGCCAGGCGCTGTCGCGGTGACAGATGAAACTTGGCGTCAGATCAAGGATCGCTTTGAAGGCGAGTCGCTTGGCGACCTCGAAGTTAAAGGTAAGGGAATCATTCGGATCGTCACCGTTCAGGCACGCGCCGCGCAACCATGACGCCCCCCATGAACGTGGCGCCGCGCGCACCGGGAGCCTGCGTCCGGAAATCTCCAAGGAGGGAATCCGCCCGACGCTGGGTAAGGTCGTGCCTCAGACGGCGCTGAGGGGATATCGTCGTGGCGGGTATTTGTCGGACGTTCGTTGAACGCGTTTGCGGACGCGCTTGCGAAAGTTGGTGGGCTTGATCTAACACACGAAAAGCAAACAGCCGGAATGGCGAGCCGTGGCAAGAAAAATGCCTGGTAGCAAAGCAAGACTGCAATGTAACTCAATCTGGACGACAAAGCTGACAGTTCGCCCCACGCGGATTTCCGGTGGTGCAGTAGCCAATTGATCATGCCCCGTCGCGAACCGGCTCGGCGGAGCATAGGCAACACGTTCGAACTGACGTTCTTACTTCGTCACCAGGTGTCGGGTCGGCGTCACCGTGCTTTCGGGCGGTGCCGGTGAAATCGCGAACGTCAACCATGTATTCCAGCCTGATGGCCGATTTGCCGCGTCGAATTCTCCATATCCTTTCAGGTTCAGATACCCCTGCATGTTTCTGACCGGGAAAAGGTAGCCGAACTGTGGACCAACGCCGAGCACTCGGGACCTGAAGCCTCCAAGGACGGGTCGTCCACCGATATCGTCGGATATCTGCTGATAGGCATATCCGACCAGACCGACAAAGATCTGTTTCGAGAGCAACTGCGACGCGCCCCAGTCGAAATGGAAATCGACGCCGCTTTGAACCTGCGTATCGGGGTTTTTGAAATTGTAGGTGAAGCCGGCGACGCCCGAGAATTCATGTCCGGTCGTCGGATTAAGATAGGTGTAGCCGCCGCCGGCGTCGATCGCACCGTGACCGATCCCGATGTTCGAGAGACGGTTCGGATCATAGGCGCCGACGGGAACATCGCCGGTCGCGTAGGTCATCCAGTTATGGACGCCGTCATGCCACTTCAGCGTGATCATCGGGTAGAGGTCGCCGAACGCGGTGAGCGAGTCCGAGATGCTTCCCATACGGGTTGCCGCTATTCCACCGATACCAGCCGTCAGTGTGCCGTCGAGGGTGGTGCTATTTCGGCCGAATACCCCCGTGACACCCATGGCCAACTGACCTCCGAGCACCGGTGTTGCGAAGGTATATGTCGGGGCCAGGAACAAGAGATCCGGGGGGCATTCAGATGTACATTCAAATTGACATTGACCGTCGGAGGGAATCTGCCGACCTGAATCTCTCGTGCTGCGGCGGCAGCGCCTGAGGCAGCCACGCTCGTATGATAATAGACTGCGCCCAGCGACCAGCCCGGGGTCTGAGGAACCGCCGCAAGGCTGCCGAACTGACCCGGGACCCAGAACGAGATGCCGCTCTAGTCGGCGCGGGATATCTGGGGCAAGAGCGCGAGCGTCGCAATGGCGAGCAAAGCCGCACGAATAGTCCCGCTAAGTGCCAATTGGATTTTCATCCGTTGATCCTCCACACGGCAAATTAGGTTTGCTTCAAGCCTTGGCGGTTGCGCGTGGGCCCCTCGTTCTAAAGATCGCGAATGATGTTAGTGTCACTTCTTGACGCCAAGTAAGCCATATTCGAAGCTCGAAGTCCGTTGCCCATTGGCCACAACCGGAGATTTTAGCTGGTCGAATTTGGTGGGGTGAGCTGCGCGTCGTGGCTCCTCAGTTCCGTAGCCTGGCGTACAAGCACCCGCTATGCAATTTCGGCAGACTTTTTTGATCAATTAGTAATGGGGACGATGCGATTGATGTGCTTAAACAGCGACCCACGCTGATCTGTGATGGTTTGGTGGAGCTGTTGGTGAACAGCGTTTGGTGGTGTTATATTGGGCTGCGTTCCTGGAACGGATCTTAGTTGGATGACGGCGGGGGTCTGCGGATGTCCAAACATCATTTCACAACCAGTTTCCACCAGGTACTAACAGGTCTATTCATCGGCGCTCTTCTTGGATTGAGCTCGACATTCGCGCAAGCAGGCCCGTGCGGTGCGGACATTGCGCAATTCGAAGCCGCCGTCCGTCAATCAGCAACCGACCCAAATGCGGGATTAGCGGCACCCCAGACGGTTGGTGCACAACTCGGTCACCAACCGACCGTCGCTTCCATGAAACGAGCCGAACAGCGGCTGAAATCAAGGTTTTTGGCAAATTTGGCCCGCGCCAAACGGCTAGATGCCAAGGGTGACCGCTTGGGTTGCACGCGCGCGCTTACCGCGGCTAAACGAATGTATATTCTGTAGTCTCTGTATGTAGTCAGCGGCATCGATCATGTGCCGCTAGTGAAAACGGTAAGATATGAGAAGCCGCGCTGTGCTTTCTCACACGTTCTTATCGAGCGGCGACTATCGGCCAAGTTGCCGATTCTGCATAGACGAACTGTCAAAATGCGGCCTATGTCGGAGGCCCCGCAAGCCGAATTTTCCTTCGGTTGTCCGAGGAGAGTCAGTGGAATGCAGGGTCGACAAATGCGACGCTGCGAAATCGCGATTTCGCAGGCGCCGACAGCAAGTGCCGTGATGCCCACCAGGTCGTTGCTGACGAAATGATTTGGGTGACCCCGTGTTCCCCGCCGAGTTCGGTGAAGCCCATCGGAGCGAATTCCGCGTAGTAAGAACGCGCAGCCAGGCGATAGCAATCGAGTTCACGAAGGGCACCGATGAAGCACGTTGCAAGCATACGACGATGGCTGGCCGTTCTCGCAGGCGTACTCATCGGCTACCTCGTACTAGCCTATATTGTACTGCCGGGTTTGTGGAAACATCACGAACATGAGCCCGGCCTGGCAGCCCTACCGATGGTGACGCGCACCGGCTCCGGCATTCCGGGAGACGCGCTCAACGTCGGGCTTGTTGGCAGCAAAGAGGATGTCCTCCGCGCCATGCACGCGGCTGATTGGTTTCCGGCCGACCCGATTACATTGCGCACGAGCATCGAAATCATAGGCAGCGTGGTGCTTGATCGGCCATACCACGATGCGCCAGTGAGCCCGCTCTATTATGAAGGGAAAAAGGAGCAGCTTGCTTTCGAGAAGCCTGACGGCAGAAGCGCAAACAAACGGCACCACGTCCGCTTTTGGCTCGTCCTGGACCAAGGAAAGGACGGCCGACCGGTTTGGCT
>WNGI01006930.1_pt1 | contig 10340 bp, 9 predicted proteins | sample 5400621 | NCBI WGS metagenome assembly WNGI01 (sample SAMN13153374, study PRJNA577476) | soil metagenome | isolation source: 20 cm soil or saprolite under Garry oak tree replicate 1 | place: USA:California | collected 2016-06-15 | reverse complement strand
TGGCATGAACAACGATTTGCTACGCTGAGCGAATCCGCGACTTGAACCGGGTAATTAACTAGGTGCGGATATCTGAAAAGGGGGTCCAATCGAGCAGAATCGGGCCCTTGTGTGAACCAAAGCAGACAAAAGTGGAACAAGTGCTGGGTTAGAGGGCATGGAGCAGGGATTGATACGGAGGAGGAGCCCCTCGATCGGGCCGAAAGTGGGAAGCAGGCGTGTGCTGGAACCAAGAGAGTAAACAACCTGGCACCTAGGCGGGAAGCTTCGCGCTTTCGGAATCCTGAGTTCCGCCGGTGGTGGTCGGATTTTAGCGGGTTTCTGGGGCGGCCACTCTCAACTCCTGAAGTGGCCCATTTACCTGTCTGAGGGTGATCTGCAACTAAACCGCTTGGTCGAGCTCTGACAAAAGCAGATTTGAAAATGTCCAAAAATAGCCATCGGTTTACTCAACCCTCTCGTAGAGATGAAAAGAAGTTATGTTCCACGTGGAACAATGCCGCAATTCTGCAAACCTCCACGTGGAGGGCCACCAAGTTCAGACATGACAAACTGAATCTCCCAACCGCAAACTTAGAACCCTGCTCGCCCGGCTGTTCCAAACAAATTGCTTCGCCCGGAACAAGAGTGGTCAACACGTCCGCCGACTCGGCAATGTTCCACGTGGAACACGTAAACCCGCGACAATCGCGGCAGCGGAGTGATCTCATGATTTCTCCGCCCGCAATTGAATCTGTTTTTCCGCAGGAAAATTGATTTTGCACAAATTTGATTGTTGAATCTGAAAACTTGGTCAATTACCCTCGGCTCACTCTGCGATCTCCTAAAATCTAAATGGGACGCGTAATCGCGATTGCCAACCAGAAAGGTGGCGTAGGCAAAACTACTACGTCCATTAATCTGGCTTCTTCAGTTGCCGCGGCCGAAGTTAATACCCTCCTGGTGGATTGCGATCCGCAGTCCAACGCTTCGAGCGGCCTCGGTTTCGTCAAAGATCCTGATCGAATCAGCACCTACGACGTGCTTATGGGCATGGCGAGCGCGGAAGAGGCGTTGCAGAAACTGGAACTCGACCAACTTTGGGTCATTCCCGCGCACAAGAACCTGATCGGCGCCAATCTGGAGCTGATTGACGTTGAACGGCGCGAATTTCAGCTGCGCGACGCCCTGGCGCCGGTGCGGGATCGCTTTCAATTCATTCTCCTCGATTGTCCGCCGGCGCTCGATCTGCTCACGCTGAATGCCTTGGTGGCAGCGGATTCCGTGCTCATTCCCATGCAGGCGGAATATTTTGCGCTCGAAGGAATCAGCGAATTACTGGATACGGTCCAGCGCATTCGTCAGAGCTTTAACTCGCGCCTGGAGATTGAGGGCGTGGTCCTGACCATGTTCGATGAGCGCACCAATCTGGCCCAGCAGGTCGCTGCGGAGCTGCGCAATTACTTTGCAGAAAAGCTTTTCACTGCCACGATCCCGCGCAATATCCGGCTAGCCGAGGATCCCAGTCACGGCAAGCCGGCTCTGGTTTACGACGTGCGGTCGCGCGGCGCGGAAAGCTACATTCGCCTGGCCAAAGAAGTTTTGGAGAACGAGGCAAAGCGGCGAACGCAGGCACTTGACGCGCTGGTTGTGGAGACCGAAGACAGGGCGGACGAGTTGGGCGATGTATCGGAAAACGAGTTGGCCGATCAGCAGTTGCCGAGGGCGGTTAAGGATACGCAAGAGTCGGTCGCAGCCGAGATTGCAAGCGAAGTTACAGAGCAGGCACCTGCCGCGGCCGAGCCGGCTGCGGATGCACTGCAACAAGTTGCCGGCAACGACGCCGCCGTCAGCGCATCGGACGTTTCCGAGCAGCCGGAGCCGGCGGCACAGATTCCCAATCAGCAGGTACCCGATGCAGTGGTGCAGGCCAATCAGCCGGCCAGGCCGGCCATCGCGGAGCACGGTGACTAACGCGTTTCCCAGTTATAAACGTTCGACGAGCACGGAACCAGCAGCGATATTAACTTCTAAGTAAATAGGTGAAGAACGAATGACAACCAGTACGGCTGCACCGGCTACGCCGGACAGGAAAAAAGCTCTCGGACGAGGGCTGGCGTCATTGTTGCCGGGCGGATCGAAACCCGCCCCGATGACCAATCTGCCGTCTCCCGCACAGGCGGGCGCGGCTGCCGCGCCGGCGTTAAAACTGAATGCCGACGGCCAGGGTTGGCGGGAGCTCGATCTGAATTTGGTCGATAAGAATCCATATCAGACGCGCGGATATCTGGATGAGGCGGCGATGGAGGAACTCGTTGCCTCCGTGCAGGCCTCCGGTGTAGTGCAACCGATTGTAGTACGACCGGCAGGCGAAGGCCGGTATCAACTCATCGCCGGCCAGCGTCGCTGGGAGGCGTCGAGGCGCGCGGGAAAGACGACGGTCCCGGCAGTGGTACGGCAGGTTTCGGATCAGCAGGCGATGGAGATGACGATTATCGAAAATCTCCAGCGTCAGGACTTGAATACCATGGAGCAAGCGCGCGCCTTCGAGAGATTGAGCCGAGAGTTTGGACTCACTCAAGAACAAATGGCCCAACGTACCGGGATCGATCGCACTACGGTGTCCAATTACATACGTCTGCTGAAGTTGCCGGTTGAAGTGCAGGCGCTGGTGGAGCAGGACAAAGTCAGCTTTGGCCACGCCAAGGTACTGTTGTCGGTAAATTCGCCGGAGACGATCATTAAGATTGCCACTAAACTAGTGGAAGAAGAGCTTTCGGTACGAGCACTCGAGGAATTTGTTTTACATCTGGAACATCCGCCGGAGAAACAATCCAAAGAAGTTCACGTGGATCCCAACGTGCGGGAAGCGCAGATGGAATTGGAACGCGCGCTGGGCGTCCGGGTGCAGATTCGCGACCGCAACGGAAAAGGGAAAATTATTATCGAGTATAAGACTTTGGAAGACTTCGATCGCGTGGTTGAAGTTCTCGGCGCCAAGTAACAGTCGGTAATTTTGTAGCGCAATTTCTGCCCATCCTCCACGTTCTTCATTGCAGCCAGCTTTTCTCGGAACTGAGCAACCGCGTTGCGTCACAAGCGGCGGCAAATCGGCTGCTATAATCAGCCATTAGCCTCATGAAAAAGCCGCGTTTGGTGCGCTCCACTACGGTCTTGTGTGTTCGTCGTGACGGTCACGTGGTGTAGGCCGGCGATGGGCAGGTCACCCTCGGCGAAGGAGTAATCAAGCATACGGCCAAGAAGATTCGCCGTCTTTACCAGGAGAAGGTGCTGGCGGGTTTTGCCGGATCAACCGCAGATGCTTTTTCATTGTTTAGCCGGTTCGAGTCCAAGCTGGAGCAATATCACGGCAATATCGGTCGCGCCGCGGTAGAACTGGCAAAAGACTGGCGCACCGACAAATTCCTACGGCATCTCGAGGCACTGTTGCTGGTATGTGATCACAATCAGACGTTCTTGCTCAGCGGTCAGGGCGACGTGATTGAGCCGGACGGCGGAATTGCGGCCATCGGTAGCGGCGGACCTTATGCAATGGCGGCAGCGCAGGCTTTAGCCGACCACACCAAACTTTCCGCCCGACAGATTGCGGAAGAGGCCATGAAGGTGGCGGGTAAGATGTGTATTTACACGAACGACAAAGTGACATTAGAAGAATTGGGTGGCGAGGCGCCAGAAGCTAAAAAAGCCGGATAAGGTTTGGATCCGAAGTTGGGCCATGGCGAATGTCCGCCAGCTCTGGGCGGTATCTCTGCTGAGTGCTTATTAGTCACAGAATTTGGAATAAACTCGGAACAGCAAAATTGTTATGGCGATTTATCTTCCCTCAGCCGCCGAAGAAGAACAGCTCGTATTAGACGAATTGACGCCGCGAGAAATCGTGGCGCAACTGGACAAGTATGTCGTAGGCCAGCACGCTGCTAAGCGGGCAGTGGCTATCGCCTTACGCAATCGCATGCGGCGGCAGAAACTTGCCCCTGATCTGGCCGAAGAAGTCATTCCCAAGAACATCATCATGATCGGCCCGACGGGAGTGGGCAAAACTGAAATCGCGCGTCGTTTGGCCATGCTGACCAATTCTCCGTTCATGAAGGTGGAAGCCTCCAAGTTTACGGAGGTCGGATACGTTGGCCGCGATGTTGAATCCATGATTCGCGATCTGGTGGAAATCGCCATCGACATGGTTCGCGAAGAAAAGCTCGAAGATGTTGCGGATAAGGCCGAGTTGAATGCTGAGGAGCGTCTTCTGGACTTGCTCCTGCCCACGACTGCGGCCCGTTCCGGCGATGGCAGCGGTGGAGTCGTGATCGAGGGCAACTCGCTGGTGGAGTCCTCGTCCCGCACCAGGGAGAAATTGCGCCAGCAATTGCGCGAAGGCAAGCTGGATGAGCGGATTGTAGAGATCGAAGTCCGCGAGAAATCTTTCCCGGCCTTTGAGATCGTTTCCAATCAGGGCGTCGAGGAAATGGACATCAATGTCAAAGACATGCTGCCCAACATCTTCGGCCAACGTACCAAAAAAAGAAAGATGAAGGTCGGCGAAGCATTTGACTACTTAATTCAGGAAGAAGAGCAGCGCCTGATTGATATGGACCAGGTCACTCGAATGGCGATCGAGCGGGTGGAGAACTCGGGCATTATTTTCCTTGATGAAATTGACAAGATTGCGGGCCGGGAGAGCGGCCACGGGCCTGATGTTTCGCGGGAAGGCGTGCAGCGCGACATTCTGCCCATCGTCGAAGGTACGACGGTCAATACGCGATACGGGATGGTGCGGACCGACCACATTCTGTTCATAGCCGCCGGCGCTTTCCACGTTTCGAAGCCGAGTGATCTCATTCCCGAGTTGCAAGGTCGCTTTCCGATCCGGGTCGAGCTGCAGTCGCTCACCATGGAGGACTTCATCAAGGTCCTCACTGAGCCCAAGTCCTCGCTGGTCAAGCAGTATGTGGCGCTACTAGAGACCGAGGGCGTGAAGCTGGAGTTTACTCGGGATGCACTCGATGAAATTGCGCGCTTTGCGTTCCGAGTGAATGAGGGCACGGAGAATATTGGCGCCCGGCGCCTGCACACCATCGTGGAACGCGTGCTGGATGAGGTCAGCTTTGAAGCCCCAGAACGTAAGGGTCAGAATTTCGTCATAGACGCTGACTATGTGCGCAAATCGCTGACTGACATCGTGAAAGACCAGGACCTGTCGCGCTACATTCTGTAAGCGTCGGGTTGTTAGTCCGAGCAGATCCCGCCCGAAAACCTCAATCTGAAATACTTTCGGCTCTCGTTAGGTTTAAAGGCCCATTCCGTGCTCTCATGCAAAAGTTTGCACACCCGAAGCAGCTCAGGCTTAAGACTTGCCCGTGTTTGCGCCGGCTAATAAGATGGAGACTCTAGTAGCGGAAACGAAATGAGGATCGCAGACTGTGGCCGCTCTAACCGTCGGACAAATCGCACCGGATTTTGACTTGCCCGCTGTTACGGGAGAAAAACAGCACCAGGTTCGGTTGGGTGATTTTCGCGGCCGGAAGAACGTAGTCCTCGCATTCCACCCCCTCGACTGGACCCCTACCTGATCCGCGCAATTGCCGGCGTTCAATGCAGACCTACCCAAGTTCGCCGGTCTTGATGCCCAGGTTCTGGGCATAAGCGCCGATCCCACATCTTGTCACGTTGCCTGGCAGAAGAAAGACATTGGCATGATGTCTTTCCCGCTGTGTAGCGATTTCTACCCGCACGGGGAGATCGCGCGCCGCTACGGAGTTTTTCGGGACGGAGCACCCATCCCTGGTATCAACGAGCGAGCGGTGTTCATTGTCGATAAGGATGGGCGTATCGTTTTCAGCAAGGTATATCCGCTGGACCAGATTCCTGAGAACGAAGAGTTGCTTGCGGTGTTACGACAAGTTGCCAACAATCAGTCGGTGAGAAGAAGGGCCTAATAGCCCCATCTTTTGTTGTCGTTCTGCTTCCAGTCTTCGCCCGTTACTACTCGCGCTTCATGTCATCTATCATCTGAAACAACTGGCTGCGATCCACTACTTCGACGAATGGCTTACCTGTCGTTCTGCTGCTGACCACATAGATGGTGGGAGTGTGGTCGAGACCAATTCGCTGGCCCAAGTCGCGATCGCGTTTAATCTCGTCCGCCAATTTTCCTTGAGGATCCACCGCAAATGGCAGATCCACTTTGTGCTCGCTGGCAAATTTCTCGGCAAAGCTTCGCAAGGAGTCGGGTGTGATCTCACTCTGATGTTCGAAAACTTTGTCACGAAAATCGTTCCCCAGTTTTTTCGATTGCGTATCGAAGTAGCGGGCCAGAATGGCAGCCTCGTAGGACCAATTGTGCTTGGGTAGCGGAAAATCATGACGCACTACGGGAATCTTATAAGTCCTGGCAGCTTCTTCCAGCAGCGGCGCCGCCCGCGCACAATCCGGACACTGCAGATCCTCGAATACCACAATCGCCACCTTCGAGCCTTTAGGTGGCTTCAACGCTGAGGTATCTCCGGGTTCGGCCGCCAAGGCGACAACCACCCAAGTGAGAGCAAGCAGGAGTGTAAGAAGAAATCTATGGAGCCTCATTTGCACACCTTCCAAAACTCTGGTTTCCCTGACTGTTAGATGCATGGACAGCGTTTTCGTCTGGTTACTTTCGTCAGTCAATTCCCCGCGCCGCCCATAGATACTCTATCAATACTTAAACTTATATTGCAGCTGCACAGAGACTTGCCGGGGAAAAGCGAAGTGCGTCCCCCCGAAGGTGTTACTGTTGTCCAGCAAATACCGATGGTTGGTCAGATTCAAAGCGGTCGCCTGCACCGACCACCGCTCGCCAATGGACTTACCTAATGACAGGTCGGCGGTGGTGTGGGACGGCAGGTGCGAGGGCCCGTCGCCATTCAGAAACCCTGAACCATAGGCGATATTTGCGTTCGCCCAAGCCTGCCAGGGAAGGGCAACCTGTCCTCCCACGCTAAGAGTGTCGCGCTGATCGTGATCCAGAAAAAATAAGTCACTGCTTTCGGGAGGTGCGAAGTCGGTCAAACCTCCGGTCACCCCGCCGCGACCCTCAACAAACTGGTGAGAATAAGCGATGTGCAATTGCGCTCGACTGGCCAGACGAGGGGACCTAAGACTGGCTTCCCATCCGCGAATTCTGGCGCGCTCAAAAGTGAGAGGGAAAAAGATATTGGAATTTCCCAGTGCGTCGTGATCGAAAAAGTTGCGCGCGCCGGTGTGGAAGTAGTCGGCATCCAGGTTCCAATTTTTTAGCGGAATGGTCAGTCCAAACTCGTGCTGTTCGTCTCGCTCGCCGTGGAGCGGCAAAAATCCGAACCCCTGCTGAGCGGCCACCTCGAGCAAGGGACCGGAAACAGTAATCAGTGGGGGAGCCTGGTAGTAGCGGCCGTAGAAACCTCGCAGTACCACGCCCAGTCTTGGCAAGCGGAAAGCTGCGCCCAGCCGGGGATCAACCGCATGTTCGTTGAGCAAACCGGAAAAATGCGTAACCCGCAGGCCAGCATTGAATGTGAGCCAGGGAGTTGCCCGGTACTGTTCCTCCAAAAAAGCGCTGTTGACGGCTCCCCATTGCAGTCGTCGTTCTCGGAAGGTGGCGAGCGAGGGATCGAGTGCTGGGTCGGTTGCAGAAATTCCAAAAAGTTCGTTATCGCGCTGTACGAACCCTTGAACCCCTACCCGAGCATTATGTTTTCCTTCCACCCAGGCGGCGGTAGCAACGCCGCCCGCATAATTCGAGCCTCGATCATCTTCCGGACGGACTGGCACATCTCCCGGTCCTCCGATGTAATGAGCGCGATTGAAATGGTAAAAAGGAGAAATCGTAAACAGCTTGTGGCCAGTGCTGTGTACCCAGGAAAAATTTAGAAATGAGTCGCGTTCATCTTCAACATCCCGCGTACCGCTGAGTTGCTGCTCGGCATCATTTGGAACCTGATAGTGATCCGAACGATTGGAGCTGACCAAGCGGAGCTGGTCCGAAGGAGTCAGGTTGAAAATCAAGGAAAGGAAGCCTCCAAAACCATTGGCGCTATCGTGTAATGCATCCAACGTCGGGGCCATAAGGCCTAAGTCAGTACGATTGCTATTGACACTCGCGTAGTAAGCAAAACGCTGAGTGTGGCTGCCGATCGTGATTTGATCATCAGTAGTATTGAAGTTGCCGTAGTTGAGAATCAGAGTGCCTTCATTTTTGCGCTCAAATCCCGAACGCGGGACCACGTTGAACACACCATAAGCGCGGTCGCCGTATTCCGCCGAGTAGCCGCCCCGTTGCACTTCGATCTCGTCCACATCTTTGGGATCGAACTGCGGGCCCACGTTGCTGGCGATATTGGTATTAGGGACGGGAACGCCATCCAACAGCCACGTGACCTGATGTCCACCGCGCACATGCAGCTGGTCGTGGACCGTGACTGCTCCCGGAACATAATCCGTAATCATGGCCAGGCTGTTGGTACGGCTGGCTCCAGGTGTTTGCGCGATCTGATTACGCGTGACGTTAACAGGGGTGCTCGAAGATTCAGTGTCAACCACCTCGGGCTGGGCCGAGACTTCGACTTGCTCATTTACCTGAGCCAGGCTGAGCGGGAAATGCAAATCGACGGTTGCCCCGGAGTTGAGCACGGCGCGCTGTTCCGGGACTACAAATCCTGGGTAAGCCGCCGATACTACGTAGTAGCCCACCGGAACGGCGTCGAAGCGAAACTCTCCGGAAGCGTTGGTGGTGGTGGAACGATGCCAATCCAGGTTTTCGGCGCGGATAGTGACCGACGCTCCGGAAACCGGCCGATGTTGAGGATCGTGGACCAAGCCCCGAACCGTACCAAAGATGGTCGCATAGGAATTCGCTGTGACGAAAAGCAGGCACAGAAACACGACTGCGAGATATCGCATAGATCTCCCTAAAAATGGATCTTCCTCAAACAGATTTCTCTAATGGGAAAAACTCAGGCGATACTCGGAGGCGACCGGCCACGCGAAATATCCGCATGATCGGAGGAAAATTGGTTGGAGGCGGGCGGGACAACCAGAGCAGAAAGGCGAACGGCTTCAGACACGTTAGAGAAGGATGTTGACCGCGCGACTCGTTGACCCAATTGCCAACGGCAACACTGGTGCGAGTCTTGCAAGGATTGGAAGCTGGCGCCGCGTGTAGTCGATGAGTGCGCCTTGTGTCGCACGCAGCACGCGTGCTGTGAGGGCGTACTCTGCAGGTTAAGTGCCGAGGCGAGAGTCGGCCACAGCAGCACTACCAACAGACATTTCGCAAGTATCCGCTGCATTTTAGGCGCTCTACGCCGAACGACATTCAACTCAGCAGTTCTGGACGCAAGAATATTACACCCAACTCGCTATCGGGAGCACCTCGCGCGGGCGGCTTGTGCGTCTGCGATCTGAGTAGGTGCCCCCCTGTGCTGTTGAGTGTGTAAAATCCGCTGTGTTAGCATCCTAAGTTTCGGCAGGCTCTCTGCCATTCGACTGTCTCCGCATCTCTCTACTGACGGGCCGTCTCGCCGGTGGGACGTCGGCTCGAAGGAGTAACCGTGAAGGTCTATGAAGGCGCCAATATCAGGAATGTCGCAGTCGTTGGTCATGGTCACGCAGGCAAGACTTCGTTGGTGTCGGCCATGCTGCACACCGCCGGATCCACGCAGCGATTGGGGCGCGTGGACGAGGGCAGCACGATCACCGATTACGACGAAGAGGAAATCGCGCGGAAGATGTCCATATCGGGCGCGCTCTCCTACGCGGAATGGGGAAAAACCAAGGTCAACCTGGTGGACCTTCCCGGGTTCAGCATGTTCGTGCACGAGGCCAAGTTGGCGATGCCCGCGGTGGAAGCCGTGATGGTGGTAGTGGACGGCGTAGCGGGTGTGGAAGTGGTTACCGAGAGGGTTTGGGGATATGCCGACGAGAACCAACTGCCGCGCATCATTGTGGCAAATCGGATGGATCGCGAGCGGGCGGACGCGGGTCGAGTGCTGGATTCGCTGACTGCGGCTTTCGGCCGCACGGTGATGGCGTTGCAACTGCCGATTGGCAGCGAACGTCAACTCAGCGGCGTGATTGATTTGGTAAAGATGAAGGCCTACACCTACGAACTGGGCGGCAATGGAAAAGGCAAAGAGGGTGAAATTCCGGACAATCTGGCCGAGGCGGCAAAAAAAGAACACGAGAAATTGGTGGAACTGATTGCCGAAGGCAATGATGAACTGATGGAGGAGTTTTTCGATAAAGGAACTATTGGCGAGGAACATATGATCGCCGGCCTGCACGAGGCCATACGGGAGGACCGCATTTTCCCCGTATTGTTCACCTCAGGCCTG
>WNGI01020616.1_pt1 | contig 10342 bp, 8 predicted proteins | sample 5400621 | NCBI WGS metagenome assembly WNGI01 (sample SAMN13153374, study PRJNA577476) | soil metagenome | isolation source: 20 cm soil or saprolite under Garry oak tree replicate 1 | place: USA:California | collected 2016-06-15 | reverse complement strand
TCGAGAAAGACCCTCGCCTTTGCTTCGCGCTCAAGTCGCGTCACCCAAGGCTCAACCGTCCAAACCGCATCCACGCCGCCGCTTTGAAAAAGAGCAAGCTGGTCCGGATTGGCCGTGGGCAGTACGGTCACGTCCCCACCGGTTTGGGTAACCTTGAATCCCTGCGCCTTTAGCCAGGCACGACATGAAATATCCTGGGTATTGCCAAGCTGGGGTGTGGCGATTTTCTTTCCGCGAAAATCCGCGGCAGTTTTGATGGGCCCGTCAGATTTAATGACTAATGCTGCACCGGCGTTGGCGGCACCTGAGATAATGCGAATTTCTTCACCATTCGATTTCAGGTGCGCGTTCAGAGCTGGTCCCTGACCGACATAAGTGGCGTCAAGGGAACCGGCAAAAACCGCCTCCATGGCAGAAGGACCCGCATTATAGGTAAACCATTGGATCTGCACATTTGGACCAAGCCGCTCCTCAAACCAACCTTTACCCTCACGTGTAAACGCGTGGGCAATTACTCCTTGGGCATGGGTAATATTCGGAAAATGTCCGAAACGAATCACGGTTTTCTCTTCCGTGCGGCCGACTTGCGCGGAAAGCGCAAGTGATCCGACAAGTGCTAGCAATGTGTTAATCTTCATAGTTGTACTTTCAATAGGAGAACGTGCTGGAACAGGCCAGACCGCCGTCATCGTCCGGCACGATTCGCAAGTAATCGTTGCCAAAGAAAGTGACTCTATCCGACTTGTGCTCTGACATTTTATTCAGCCCATGAAGGCCGATCAGATCTTCGTGCCTGGCAAATGTCTGCTGATTGCGAATTCCATTGATGAGCATTTTCTTCCTCTTTATCGTTGGGTTTTTGCTTCCCGTGATGTTCTAGGTTTTATGATTCCCGCGTGTCCCGACAGTTGCTTGAACGAGTCTAATTTTTCCCCGCCGGGACTCGGCGGGTTCACCGCAATCGGCAAGACAGACCAGAGTCGCGCGGATGGTGGAAGAAACGGAGGCTTAACGTTATCGCGGCGCAGTTTTCGCAGGGTGATTTGAACAATGTCGGCGAGCGTGTATCGATCGAGAATTCTCGCGATGGCATTGCGCACATCAAACATGAGGATGCGCAAACCACAGTGCACTTCGTCCGGGCAGCTGCAGCGCGCGTAAGCCGTTCGACTCACGCATCGAATGGGCGCGAGTGGTCCTTCAATAAAGCGAATGACCGATCCAAACTTGATCCGCCTCATTGGCTTCGCCAGAGAATATCCGCCCAGCTTTCCGCGGGTGCTTTTTACATATCCGCCCAGTTTTAATTGCGCCAAAATCTGCTCGAGAAATTTTACGGGGAGTTTTTCCTTCCTGGCCAATTCGCTCGCCTGCAGAATCGAAAAACCCAACTCTTGCGCGATCCCAAGATCGATCAGGGCCCTGAGTGCGTACTCTCCTCGTTTCGAAAGTTTCATTTCCTTTGGTTAAGGCAGAATGCTCAGGAGCTGCTGAAAAGTCGGGTCATGTCCATCTTCAACGCCCGCATGGCTTGGGCGAGTCGGACATCGCGGGGATGTTCAGTTTGGCCGTGGCGTGACCCAATATGAAACCCACCATGGTCCTCGTAGCCTTCCGGCGCGCGCCACAGCGCCGTCAACAGCGCGATCAGAACAAAAGTGCCCGCCAAAAGACCGAGCACGTTCCCGAAGTGCAGGAGCAGCTTGGACTCGACGCGCGCCGCGATCACACAGAACCCGGCCAAGGAAATCAATCCAATTAGGAATTTCATTGTTCTCATCTGACCGCTTTGGTGAGCCCCAGTTTAAAGTCTACTGATATAGTATGGTTTAAATCTATACTGATTTAATGGGAATACAAGTTTTTTTATGATTGCAGCGGCGCCGCCCGAGCCGCCGAACATCGCTAGGCAAACGACCGCGCTGGGCGGGGCCGGCGACGGGCCTTGGCCGCCAATCATTCGGCCCGGCATCAGCCGAGCCAGAATGACCTGGTAGACCTACTGGGCGGATGTCGCCGTCGGCAGCTGGATGACGAAGGTCGCGCCTTTGCCGAGGCCGTCGCTGCGTGCACAGATGGTTCCGCCGTGCATCTCGATGATGGCTTTGCTGATGGACAGACCGAGACCGAGCCCTTCGCGGTTTTTGTCCAGCTGTTCAAAGGCTTCGAAGATTTTGCCGAGAAATTGCGGCTCAATCCCAATACCGCTATCGCTGATCTCGATACAGACAATGTTGCCGGCGGGATTGTGAGATCGCACCGAGACAACAGCATTTTCAGGCGTGAATTTGAAAGCGTTGCGAAAGATATTCCAAAAAACCTGCTGCAACCGTGGCGCGTCGACCAGCACATCGCGCCGCGCTGCCTGGAAAGTGATGGAGACTTCGACACGACGATCTTGAAGCTCGTTTTGCACGATTTCCAAGGCGTGCTGAACCAGTTCGTGGATATTGGCGGGACCGAGTTGCAGCTTTAATTTTCCGCGCGTGATCCGGGTTAAGTCGAGCATGTCATCGATTAACCGCGCCTCCAGTTCCACATTACGGCAAACCATTCTCAGGCCCTCTCGTATTTCAGGGCCGAGGTCGGCCTCTTTGGCCGTTTCGCCCGCCCAGATCAGAATCGGCGTCAGCGGCGTGCGCAACTCATGGCTTAACATCGCCAGGAAACGGTCCTTAGCCGCATTAGCCGCTTCCGCGCTTTCCTTCTCCTGTTGCAACTCCTGTTCGATCCTGCGTCGTTCAATGAACATCCCGATCTGAGTGCCAAGCGCATCGACCAACTGGAGTAAATCTTCGTCCGGCGCGACCTCGTTTTGACTGAACATCTCGATGATGCCGTTAACGACACGACCGGCAAAAAGAGGAAAGGCAAAGCCGGCGCGCAACCTCGCATGCACAGCCGGGACCGCGCGCGGAAAATTCGGATCTACCGTCACATCAGAAATCCAGTCAGGCTTTCCTGCATCCCAAACCCGGCCAGGCAGGCCTTCGCCTTTTTGAAATGTCGTGGAGCGGGAAAACTCAGCGAACTGCTCCAGATTTTCAGCCCCAGAGTGCCAAACCGATTTACAGCGCAACACTCCAGCTTTTTCATCGTAGAGCCAGATCGCGCTCAAAGCCCAATCTCCAATCGAGGCGATAGTCTGAAGAATGGCTGCGCTCGCCTCTGCCAATGTCCAGGATCCGGCCAGCAAACTCGCAATCGCGTATTGCGCAGTGCGCCTGCGATCGCTTCGCACGCGCTGGGTGATGTCCCGCCCAATTTTCGAAGCTCCGATGACGTGGCCGCGTCCGTCTTTAATGGGCGAAACCGTCAACGAGATATTGAGCACGGATCCATTCTTTCGCAGACGGATGGTGTCGTAGTGCCGGACGCGGCCGCCCTGCCGAATGTTTTCGAGAATGTTGGGGAGCTCATCGCGGCGATCCGGCGGAATTAGAACTGAGACAGGTTTGCCGAGCACTTCCTCCGCCTTGTATCCAAAGAGTCGCTCCGCTGCGGCATTCCAACTCATGATAATCCCAGTAAGATTTTCCCCGATAACCGCGTCCTCAGAAGATTCGACGATCGAGGCGAGATGACGACTCGTCTCTTCGTTGCGTTTACGCTCAGTAATATCGCGCAGGTAAGCAGTAAAAAAGGGTGCACCGTTAATCTTAAAAGGGGTAATGGCCAGCTCGACAAGGATCCGCGAGCCGTCGCTTCGAAGGCCGGTGATCTCAATCCGATGTCCCAGGACCGGGCCTTCGCCGGTTTTAAGGTAATGGGCCAGGCCGCGGCGATGCTGCGCCCGCAGTTCCGGCGGAACAATTAGCTCGGCTAACTCTTTTCCGACTGCTTCGGCGCGGGTAAAACCGAAAATACGTTCGGCCGCGGGATTGAATTCGCGGACGCGACCGGTGGCATCCATCGTGATGATGCCATCAAGGGCCGTATCAAGAATTGCACGATTGAATGCTTCAAACGGACCTGAAACGAGGTCCGGTGCGTCGTTGTTCTGCGGCGGTTCCATCACGCAGGCTTCCCCTTAAAAGACAGCACTTTGTTTGCCCAAGCCTGCAACTGTGATTTATCGCAGCAAAACCAGGAAAGGCTATTCCGATGTCGAATCGATAGATCGACGGACCAATTGAGGCGGTTGGGCGATAATCGGCTTTAACCCGCGACAACTGACGGCGATATTGCTCGCTGACTAACGATGCGAGCTCTTTGTGTTGTTGAACATGGTGATGCCCCGAGTACGCGACTGCGACTGCGCGACTGTCTCGATCATTATGCGCGCCTGGACGTCCAAGTCACAGTGCTGACAACACGGCGCTCCAGTATGACCAGTCAGTTGAAAATAATCCAACAAGCTCGACGCCACGACGTGGTCCTGCTTTTTAAGACGCTTGGCTTTACCCCCTTGGAGCTCACCCTCCTGCGCCGCGCCAATCCGCGAATTGTTTTCGATTTCGACGACGCCGTCATGTTCCGGGAACAAAAGCATTGCCGCCCCCTGGACGGGAAAAATTTCCGAAAATTCCTGCGCACAGCGAAATATTGTGCGGCCATTGTGGCCGGTAACGACTTTCTGGCCTGCTTTGCCCAGGCGTGCGGCCGGCGGACGGTCGTGCTGCCGACTTCAATTGATGTGGCGAAGTACCGGGTGAAACAAAACTCGGAAGGCCTCGGGCTGACCATCGGATGGCTCGGACTCAGCGACGGATTGCCCTATCTGCGACATATCCAGCCGGCGCTTAAGCGGCTGACCAAACTCTTTCCCGGGTTGCGGTTGAAGGTGATCTCGGACAAGCCGCTTCAACTCGAAGACGTGGTCGTTGAAAACGAGCCGTGGCGGCTTGAAACTGAACAAGCAAATCTTTCGAGTTTCGACGTCGGCATCATGCCGCTTTGGGATTCCCTTTGGACGCGCGGCAAGTGCGGTTACAAAATCTTGCAATATATGGGCGTCGGCACGGCTGTCGTGGCCTCGGACGTTGGAGTTAATAACGAAATCATCAGCTCCGGCGAAAACGGCTTTCTTGCTCGCACGGAAAATGACTGGGTCGACGCGATTGGCAGTCTGATCGAAAATGCCGAGCAGCGAAGAAATTTCGGATTACGTGGCCGGCAGTTAGTGGAACATCGCTATTCTCTGGAAGAATTCACACAAAGCTACGTCAGACTTTTGCGCGAAGTTGCCCAGAACACAGCTGTTGACTCAGCTGACAGAGGATAGGCAGCTGTTTGAATTTCATGGATTCCAACGAATCTATTGCCCAAACTCGTTGGCAACGGGCGCCCATCATCATCGTGGGCGCGCACCGATCCGGAACAACCGCGACCGCTCGCGCGCTGGAGCGTCTGGGTCTTCAAATCGGGCAAAAGCTCGATAGTCATCGCGAATCCAAAGCCTTGCAGCGCCTTCACGACAATTACCTGCAGCGGCTCGGCGCGGCCTGGCACAGCCCCGGCCCATTTTTAAACTGGATCCAAACGCCGGAAGGAAAACGCGAATGTTTTGAGTACTTGTGCAGACACACCGAACGCGAATTTACTCGTATTTTCGGTTACCGAAAAAACCCCCGAGGTCTCTGGCTCGTTACACGGCTTAAGATGGGAGCAGTCTGGGGTTGGAAGGAACCGAGGACAACTCTGTTCGGTTCATTATGGGTTCAACTTTTTCCAAACGCGAGAGTCATCGATGTGATTCGGCATCCCTTGGCTGTGGCCACGAGCATTCGCCGGCGTGAACTAAATTTTCGCGCCGCCGGGGATTCGCCCGTGCCCAAGCTTGATGAGTTGGACTACTGCCTGCGTCTCGCTCTTACCTACGTCGATTTGGGAGAACGTCTTGGCGGCCAAGCAAGTCATTATCGACGTGTTCGTTTTGAAGAAATTCAGGCCAATCCAGCCCAGGCACTTAAGGAACTCGCAGAGTTCTGTGGCTTATGCCCCACCAGCGCGGGCTTAATCAAATCAGCTGCGAATATTAGGCCGGAAAATTCCAAAGATTCGCACCGTCTTGCCGAAGAGGAAGTGCGTGAACTCGTTTCACATTATCCTGCCATAGCCAGACTCGGTTACAACGCACCGTAGCGACGGTCCTTAACCGTCGAATCCAAAAAGGAGGGACGCCCTCTGTGGCGGCCCATATGTCAGGGACGAGACGGAGCTCGTCCCTCCCATTATGAATCGAACACCGCCGCGGCAGGCCGAAGCTCTACCGCCTCATTTCACATGTGTCGCGTCTTCCCAGCGGATGGCGGCACGGAGCAGCTCGCTCAAGGAATTGACGCCGAACTTTTCTTTGGCCCGCGCGCAATACGCTTGCACTGTTTTCAAACTCAGGTGCAGGTCATTCGCAATTTGCGAGGTCGTCAGACCCTGGCCAAGTAATCGAAATATTTCGAGTTCGCGGTCACTCAATTGCTCGACCGGCGAAGCGGCCGGCGGCTTTCGAGATGATCCGAGCCGACGCGCCATGGCATTTACCACCCTTTCACTCACATAAACATCGCCCCCCACGACCTGGCGTATGGCGGTCAAAACGTCTTTGGTTGTCTCACGTTTCATCACGTAACCGCGAGCGCCGGCGCGCAAAGCGCGTTCGGCATACAAGAGCTCATCGTGCATCGACAAGACGATCACGGCGACCAATGGAAAATGAACACCTACATCCTTCACCAGTTCCAATCCCGATGCGGTTTTCAACGAAATGTCAATTAGGGCGAGGTCGGGACGGCTCACGCCGATCCCAGCAAGCGCCTGGGCGGCATCCTCCGCTTCCCCGCACACGGTTAAATCATGCTGTTCATTGATCAGATTAGCCAGACCTTCTCGGACGAGCGGATGATCGTCGACGATAAAGATGCGGCGTTTAGTAACTGTTTCTTCGGCTGGTTTTTTATTCATAAGAGTGTGATCCGGCTTCATTGGTGACACCTACTCGGCAAGTGACAATTGTTCCTCCGTGTGGATTTCGACGGGCGTGAAACTCTGCACCGATGAAAGCGGCGCCATGGGACATTAAACGCATTCCCAAGCCTTCCAGTTGTGGCAGTTTTTCGGGCAGCCCTATTCCATCGTCGCTGACGGTTAGCGTGAGGCTATCGTCGCTTTTTATTAGGCAAATGTGAACGCTCTCCGCGTTTGCATGTTTGATCGCATTCATCACCGCCTCCTGCGCAATGCGATAGAGCTGGGTGGCGACGGCTGAATCGGGCACCGGCACCACTCCATCACTTTCGAACTCACAAGCAATCTGGAATCGCTCGCTCGTGTTCTCGGCCAAGCTTTGCAACGCAAACGTCAGCCCCTCGGCCTCCAGCTCCGGTGAGAAAAAACCACGGGCCAGATTGCGGCTCAGATCTATTCCCTCTTCAATGTAACGAACCACTTTGTCGGCCTCCCCAATTTCCGGCGCCGATCTGGCCGCTAATTTCTCTCGCAAGGTCTGGGCCGTGAGTGCCGTGCCGGTTAAGTGCTGACATAAGCTGTCATGTAAATCCTGACCTAAACGTCGACGCTCGCGGTCAGCAACCTCAGCAATTTCGCGATCGAGCCGCTGGCGTTCTGCGATTTCGCGCCGCAGAGCTTTGGTGCGTTCGCGGACTCGATTTTCCAAGTCGCCCAACACAGCTCGCAGCTTCGACAATAAAACCGCAAAAACCACGTACGCGGCCAATGCCATGACAAGGTTCCAAGCACCGACCGTCGGAATTCCCGCGACCAGATCCGAGGTTACCCAGACCGCTACACTTAGAACTGAAAACATTAATCCAAAGACGAGGCCGCCAAACCAAGTCGCGAGCGCAATTGGAACCAGGTAAAAAAGCAACAGGGACTGTTCGTATCCCGTTAGATAATCCAGATATCCCAGCAGCCCGATGAGGGCCGCGCAGCCAGCTGCCAGTCCGACACGGGAAGCTCCGGCGGGAAAAACTCGACTTCGGTCCGATTTTCCAACGACCACCTCCACTGGGAGGATATCTGAGGAGGCGTGCATCTACTTAATAGGACCCTTCAAGTGACAAAGAAGCAGCAAATTCCGTTGAAGCGAACCTTACATTTATGTCGGATGCCGCCGGACATGCGGTAAATCGGATAATGGAGGCGAGACAAATCCAACCCCTGTTTGGCGAAACTACCTAGCCGCCAGCATCGCTCTCACAGTAGCGACTTAATCTTGCGACAATATATCCGAATCAATGCTGGAAGAAAAGGACAGCAAAATTTCTCTATGAGGTTGAGCGCTATGAGGTTGAGCGTATTCAACAAAGCTTCAGAAAACCAACCGGTATTAAACTTGCTTATCTGACTCATCGAATTTCGAACCAGAAACAGCCTAATGATAGGCAAATTTGTAACAAGTGTCGTGTTCGGAGTAATCGCGATCTTCCTGACCGTGTATGCTCTTGCGATGACAGACGTGAGGACATTACCAGGCGGAGCTGGCAGTCAAGATGTTAGCAGCAGCGACCGTGGAGAGAAAGTAAGCTTCATATCTAACACGATACTGGTAAAGCTTACAGCGCAAGCCCGCGGAAAGCTCAAAGTCGTGGGCGAAGACGTGAACCCCTCGGCGACCGGATTAGCATCCCTTGATGTGATTTGCCGAGACTTTGGCGTCAAAGGGTTTCGCAGCATCGTGGCCTCAGGTGGGCATCGAGACCCAGCTGCGGCGATTAACTCCTGGCACAAGATCACTTTGCCGGGCGTTGAACAGCGAATTACGCTAATAGAGCAGAGTAATGACGATGCGTTAAACCTCATCTATTCGGGGGCTGAGCCATTGGGTCGTCTGATGGCACGCCTTAAGCAGGATTCCAGCGTCGAGTCTGTGGCCCTCGATTATGTCGTGCATACGATGTTTATCCCAAATGATCCTTATTACTCCGCGCCTTATCCAACGTCCAAGTATGGCAATATCGCTCAGTGGGCTACGCAATTCATTGGAGCGGAGCAAGCCTGGGACAGCACAGTGGGCGATCCGTCCATCATTATTGCTATCGTGGATACTGGCGTTGATGCGAATCATCCAGACCTAACTGGCAAAGTTGTTTTGGCTAAGAACTTTGTTAAGGGCGAGCGCGTCTCGGATTCATTCGGTCACGGTACGCATGTGGCTGGTATCGCGGCTGCTCAAATCAACAACGGCACTGGAATCGCTGGAGTCTGTGGTCGCTGTAGCCTGATGTCAGTCAAGGTTCTGGGCGCAGATGGCTCCGGTTCGATCTCGAACGTTGTTTCCGGTATCACTTATGCCACAGATTTCGGGGCGCGTGTCATCAACCTATCTTTAGGAAGTTCCTCGCGCAGCACTATCATGCGCGACGCCCTCGACTATGCATTAAGCAACAACGTTCTCCCAGTTGTGGCCATGGGCAACTCAAACACAAACAACGTTGGAGATTTATCCTATTGGTATAGTGCATTGAGCGTCGGAGCTGTCGATCAACAAGGAGCGAAAGCTTCCTTCTCTAACTTCGGCCTTCAAACCGATGTGACTGCCCCAGGAGTAGCCGTGCTTTCCACCATGCCTACCTATCCGGTGACGCTTAATACGCAGTATGGCTACAAGATGAACTATGACGCGCTCTCCGGCACATCAATGGCGACGCCGGTTGTCGCCGGACTGGCCGGGCTGATCTTGTCGAGAAATCCGACCCTCACGGCAACTCAGGTGAAGGGCATGATCGAATCATCGGCGGGCGATGCAACAAGCTTCAACCTCACGTCCGGCTTTGGACCAGTGCATGCCCCTGCGGCGACCGCTCTGGCTCTCCAGGGGAATAGCACCGCTCCTACACTGAGTTCGCTCCTGCCAAAATTCGGTTCAGTGCTGGTAAGAAATGTCACCTTTTCGACTGCCGTCAGCGACAATGTTGCCGTTCATCACGTTGACTTCGTGAGCGCCGGTGCGAGACACTTTCTGCCCGCAACCTCGGTGGGTTATCCCGGCGGGAAGGGTAAGGACGGCTCTCCCCCGATTGCACCTTGGTCCTCGCTCTTCTCCTCAACCACTCAGTGGAACGGTTTGTTTGATGTCGCGGTGATTGCCTTCGACCGGTCAGGTAACGGCTCCACACCAAGCGCTGGCAACTACGACATCGAGAATGCCTATGTAACGAAGGTATTCACGACGCATCTGTGCGATCCGAGCCAAACCGGCTGTCCCAAGAATGCCGGGGACGCAACTTTCACGCTTACCTATCCCGCAATCGCCAAGCAAAGGCTCGAATGGTCCAATTCGAGTTTCTCCAGTAATTACGCTGGAGCCGTGTCTGGACGGGTCAGCGACGGCAGAAATATCTTGTCGAGTGGAGTGTTTCCCCGATATTGGACGGGCAATGCC
>WNGI01021853.1_pt1 | contig 10343 bp, 10 predicted proteins | sample 5400621 | NCBI WGS metagenome assembly WNGI01 (sample SAMN13153374, study PRJNA577476) | soil metagenome | isolation source: 20 cm soil or saprolite under Garry oak tree replicate 1 | place: USA:California | collected 2016-06-15 | reverse complement strand
CGCCCGCCCGGTCTACGTCCAGCCCACCTTCGACGAGCTCGCCGAGCCGCTGCGCGAGGTGACGTTCGTCGTCGTCGACCTGGAGACCACCGGCGGCTCCGCGGAGGACTGCGGGATCACCGAGATCGGCGCGGTGAAGGTGCGCGGCGGCGAGCTGCTCGGCGAGTTCCAGTCGCTGGTCGACCCCGGCTGCCAGATCCCGCCGTTCGTCGCCGTGCTCACCGGCATCACCGACGCGATGGTGGGCGCGGCGCCGCCACTGGGCGGGGTGCTGCCGGCGTTCCTCGAGTTCGCCCGCGGCAGCGTGCTGGTCGCCCACAACGCGCCGTTCGACGTGGGTTTCCTGCGCGCGGCATGCGCCCGGACCGGCCGGGACTGGCCGGCGCACCGGGTGGTGGACACCGCGGTGCTGGCCCGCCGGATGCTCAGCCGCGACGAGGTGCCGGACTGCCGGCTGGGCACGCTCGCCCGCCACTTCCGGTCCGGCACCGAGCCGTGCCACCGTGCGCTCGCCGACGCCAGGGCCACCGTCGACGTGCTGCACGGTCTGCTGGAGCGGGTGGGCGGGCTCGGCGTGCAGTCGCTGGACGAGCTGCGCGCGTTCACCACGCAGGTGAGCGAGGCCCAGCGGCGCAAGCGCCACCTGGCCGAGGATCTTCCGGAGGCGCCTGGGGTCTACCTGTTCCGGGACGGCACCGGCCGCGCGCTGTACGTCGGGACCAGCCGGGACATCCGGTCCCGGGTCCGGCAGTACTTCGTGGCCAGCGAGATGCGGTCCCGGATGGCCGAGATGGTCGGGCTGGCCGAGCGGGTCGACGCGATCGTCTGCGCCCACCCGCTGGAGGCGGAGGTGCGCGAGTTGCGGCTGATCGCCGAGCTGAAACCGCCGTACAACCGGCGGTCCCGGTTCCCGGAGCGGGCCGCCTGGGTGCGGCTGACCGTCGAGCCCTTCCCGCGGCTGGCGATCGTCCGCCGGGTGCGCGACGACGGCGGCGTCTACCTCGGGCCGTTCGGCTCCCGGCGGGTGGCCGAGCGAGCGGTGACCGCGGTGTACGACGCGCTGCCGCTGCGCCAGTGCAGCGGCCGGCTGCCGGCGACCGGCGGCGGTTCGGCCTGCGTGCTGGCCGAGCTCGGCCGGTGCCAGGCGCCGTGCGAGGGACGGGTGACCCCGGCGCAGTACGCGGTGCACGCCGCCACCTTCCGGACCGCGGTCACCGGCGACGCCCGCCCGGTGGTCGAGCCGGTGCTGCGCCGGGTGCAGGCGCTGTCCGCGGCCCAGCGGTACGAGCACGCGGCGGTGCTCCGGGACCGGCTCAGCACGCTGGTCCGCGCCTGCGCCCGGATCCAGCGGCTGACCGCGCTGACCGGGATCGAGCACCTGGTCGCCGCGCGCCCGGACGGGCACGGCGGATGGGAGCTGTCAGTGATCCGGCGCGGCCGGCTGGTGGCCGCCGGGGTTGCCCGGTGCGGCGTGCCGCCCCGGCCGTACGTCGATGCGCTGGTGGCGACCGCCGAGGCAGTGCTGCCCGGGATCGGCCCGCTGCCGTGCGCCAGCGCCGCCGAGACCGAGCGGATCCTGCACTGGCTGGAACGGGACGGCACCCGGCTGGTCGAGCTGGACGGCACCTGGGCGAGCCCCGCCTTCGGCGCCGCCGGGCTCCGCGACCTGCTGGTTGCCGAGCCCGACCGCGACCGCACCGACCCGTTCGCCGACCGGCGCCGGCTGCGCACCGTCGCCCGCCCCGCTCGTAGTACATCTGCTACGGTTGGCCTATGACGGAAGCTGCTCACGCCGACGATCAGCCTCCGGCTGCGCCGACTGGCCACGTCATCCCCGCCCGCGAACTTCGCAACCATGTCAGCGAGGTGCTTCGCCGGGTCGAATCCGGCGAGGAGTTGATCGTAACGGTCAGCGGCAGGCCGGTGGCGTCGCTGGTCCCCGTCGGACGCAAACGCCCGCGATTTCTTCCGACGGCCGACGTGCTGAGCTGGCCCAAGGCGGACGCCGGTCTGCGCGACGAGCTACGGGAGATGCTGTCGGAGACGACCGACGATGAGTACTGGCCTGGGCCGTGACCGCCGACTCAGCGCTCGCCGACACGTCCATCTTCATAGCCCAGGAGCAGAGCCGTCCGATTCGAGGTGAGCTACCCGCGACCACAGCGGTCTCGTACATCACCATCGCGGAACTGACGCTCGGTGTACTGGTCGCCGGACCGGCGACCAGGTCGTCTCGGCTGGACACGCTCTTACGGGTTCGGCAGCTCGATCCGATCCCGGTGGATGACGAGGTGGCAAAGACCTGGGCGGAACTGCGGGTCGCCCTGCGCGAAGCGGGACACAAGCTGGTCGGCAACGACGTCTGGATCGCGGCGACGGCGATCGCGCACCGACTTCCGCTTCTTACCCAGGACGCCGACTACGCGGGCGTGCCCGGCCTGGAGGTCATTCGGGTGTGAGCCTGCCCCGGGGCTCGCGGGCGAGGTGTCCCCATAGGACCTAGGATCGGCCCGTGATCACCGCGATCGTCATGGTCAGCGCTGCGACCGACCAGATCCCCGAGGTGGCCGAGGCCATCGCCGACATCGAAGGCGTGAGCGAGGTGTACTCGGTGGCCGGCCACGTGGACCTGATCGCGGTCGTCCGGGTCCGCGAGTTCGACCAGGTCGCCGACGTCATCGCCGGACGGATCGACAAGGTGCCGGGGGTGCTCGACACCGAGACGCACATCGCGTTCCGCGCCTACTCCCGGCACGACCTGGAGGCCGCGTTCGCCATCGGCTTCGACGAGTAGCCGGCCGCGCCGGTCAGCGGGCGGTTCTCGCCTGCTGGCTGACCGTCCGCCACCGGTCGAGCACGTCCGCGGCGGCGCCGCTGTCGATCGCGGCGGCGGCCCGGTCCAAGCCGGTGCGCAGCGCGTCGTCCAGCGGGCCGGGCAGCCCGTCGTACGCCGCCAGCGCCGCGGCCGTGTTGAGCAGCACCGCGTCCCGGACCGGGCCGCGGTCACCGGCGAGCAGCGCGCGGGCGACCCCGGCGTTGTGCGCCGCGTCGGCGCCGCGCAGCGCGGCCCGGTCGGCCGGCGCCAGTCCGAGGGCCTGCGGGTCGACGGCGACCTCATGCACCGCACCGGCCCGGATCGCCCAGACCCGGGACGTGGTGGTCGTGGTCAGCTCGTCCAGCCCGTCGTCGCCGCGGAACACCAGCGCGGCCACCCCGCGTTCGGCCAGCACCGCGGCCATCACCGGTGCCATCCGCGGGTCGGCGCAGCCCACCGCGAGCGCCCCCGGCCGGGCCGGGTTGGTCAGCGGCCCGAGGAAGTTGAACGCGGTCGGCACCCCCAGCTCCCGCCGGGGCACCGCGGCGTGCCGCATCCCAGGGTGGAACACCGGCGCGAAGCAGAAGCCGATCCCGGCCTCCTCGACGCACCGGGCAACCGCGGGGCCGGGCAGGTCGATGGCCACCCCGAGCGCTTCCAGCAGGTCGGCCGCGCCGCAGGCAGACGAGGCGGCCCGGTTGCCGTGCTTCACCACCCGGGCCCCGGCACCGGCCGCGACCAGCGCGGACATGGTGGAGATGTTGACGGTGTGGGCGCGGTCGCCGCCGGTGCCCACCACGTCGAGGGAGGGTCCGGGCACGTCGATCCGGCCGGCGTTGGCTAGCATGGTCGCCGCCATGCCGCCGAGCTCGGACGGCGTCTCCCCCTTCGCCCGCAGCAGCACCGCGAACGCGGCCAGCTGCACCGCGGTCGCCTCCCCGGACATGATCTCGCCCATCGCCCAGCCGGTGTCCTCCGCGCCGAGCTGCTCGCCCTGCAGCAGGCGGGCCAGCAGCGCGGGCCAGCTCCGGGTCGGCCGCGCCGGCGCAGCGGCGAGGCCCGCGCCGGCGGGTGCGGTCGCCGGGCGACTCGTCGCCGGCGCGCCGTCGGAGCCGGTCCCGCTCACCAGGCGGCCGGGACGCTGTGGACCCGGTCCCGCAGCAGGACGGCGACAGTGTCCGCGGCGGTCAGCGGGTCGATCGGCCGGGCTATCGTCGCGTCCGCCTGCGACCAGGTGGCCAGCCAGCGGTCGTCCGGGCGGCCGAGCAGGACGCAGATCGCCGGGCAGTCGCGCACCTCGTTCTTCAGCTGCCGGCTGATGCCCATCCCGCCGGTCGGCTGCGCCTCGCCGTCCAGGATCGCCAGGTCGATCCCGCCCCGGTCGACCCGGGCCACGACCTCCTGCCCGGTCGCGCACTCGACGTAGTCGATGCGGCCGAGGTCCGGCGCCGGCCGCCGGCCCACCGCCGCGCGTACCTGCTCTCGCACCGCGGGATCCTGGCTGAGGGATCCTGGCTGAAGACGATCACGGTCTGCGTCCGGGCGGTCGCGGCACTCATGGTGGTCTCCAGGATCTCCCGGGCTGCTGCTGGCGGGTGCGCCCGCGCGTCAGCCGGCGCAGCCAGATCCTAGGGGGTGCGCCGCAGCCTGGTCCCGTGCACCACCCGGTCCGCCGGACACGCCCTAGCGCTGCGGCCACCGATCGGGGCGGCGCGCGGCGCTCGTCGAGTGGACGAAGCAGTTGGGACCCGGGTTGTACGCCGAGAGCCGTTCTCCGCAGACGGCGCAGTACCGGTCCATCGTGGACACCTTCCGCACCGGGCGATGCGTCGCGCTCCCCGGGCGGGACCCTGAGACCACTCTCTCCTCCGTCAGGTCTGCCGCTCCCCCGCGCGGCCGCGAACAGACCACGACACCGTAGGCCGGACGGCGCAGCCGGTCAACGCTCTGGACGCCGTTGCTCGGTCGCCCACCAGACGGGCATCAGTTCCAGCCCCTCCCCGGTGGCCCCCTCGCCGGTGGACCCGTCACCGGTGGCCCCGTCCCCGGTGCGCCGGACCTGGGCCGCCAGCCGGTCCAGCCGCCGGTCCTCCCGGGCGGCCTCCCGGTCCGAGGCGTGCATCCACTGCACCGCGACGGTGCCGAGCATGAGCAGCCCGACCAGGTCGCCGGCGGCCCACAGCAGGCCGCCGCCGAGCCGCTGGTCGGCAGCCGGGTCGGACCAGCCCAGGTGCAGGTCGAGATAGTGGTCGGCGGCGACCAGCGTCGGGGAGTCCATGATGGACACCCCAAGGATGGCGTGGAACGGCAGGGCGGCGAAGACCAGCAGGAACCGCAGCGGGTGGGCGACCCGGCCCGGCACCGGGTCGAGTCCGATCAGCGGCCAGAAGAACACGCAGCCGACCAGTACGAAGTGGACGTGCATCAGCTGGTGCAGCCAGTCGTTCTCCAGCGCCGCCGGATACCAGCCGCTGAAGTAGAGCGCGAACGGGCTGCCCACGAACAGCACCCAGCCGACCGCCGGGAACATGAGCACCCGGACCGGCCAACTGTGCAGCACCGCGAGCAGCGCCCGCCGGCCGGCCGCGGGCAGTGTCCGCAGCGCGAGCGTCACCGGCCCGCCGAGCGCGAGGAAGACCGGCGCCACCATGGACAGCAGCATGTGCTGCACCATGTGGACGCTGAACAGGGTGTCGTCGTAGCCGCCGAGCCCGCTCATGGTGGCCACCGCGATCGTGCCCAGCCCGCCGCCCAGCCAGGACGCGGTCCGCCAGCCGCTCCACCGGTCGCCCCGGCCCCGCAGCCGGTACACCCCGAGCAGGTAGAGCCCGGCCGCCAGCAGCAGAAGCGCGGCCGGCACCGGGTCGAGCCGGCCCTCGGTCACCAGCCGCGCCGGGGTGAACGGCGCGATCGTGGCGTGCCCGCCGTGGGCGAGCAGGGCAACCCGCATACCGGCAACGGTAGGCCGCCGCCGCCCGGCCTGGCGTATCACCCCCGCATGCGCCTGCGACCAGCGAAGACGCGCCGAGCCCGGAGAGCGACCCCGGCGGGGGTGGCCGGTGGCCAGGGGCCATAATGACGCCCGTGACGACGGCGACCTTCCAGCCCGGGAGAGTCCACTCGCTGACCCGGCCGAACATGGTCAGTGTCGGCACGATCGTGTGGCTGTCCAGCGAGCTCATGTTCTTCGCCGCGCTGTTCGCCATGTACTTCACCGTGCGGGCCGCGCACGCCGAGTGGCCGCAGCCGCCGACCGTACTGCACCTGCCCTACGCCACGGTCTTCACGGTCGTCCTGGTGGCCTCGTCGTTCACCTGCCAGTGGGGCGTGTTCGCGGCCGAGCGGGGCGACGCGTACGGGTTGCGCCGCTGGTTCGCGATCTCGTTCGTGATGGGCCTGACCTTCGTCCTGGGCCAGGCCAACGAGTACCGCAGCCTGGTCCACGAGGGCACCACGATCTCGTCCACCGGCTACGGCTCGGTGTTCTTCCTCACCACCGGGTTCCACGGGCTGCACGTCATCGGTGGGCTGGTCGCGTTCATCTTCATGCTGCTCCGCTCCACCATGGGCCGGTTCACCCCGGCCCAGGCCACGTCCGCGATTGTGGTCTCGTACTACTGGCACTTCGTCGACGTGGTCTGGATCGGCCTGTTCGTGACCATCTACCTGATCCGCTGAGGCCCTGACCCGGGCAGTCCCCGCCACCGCCGCCCCCGGCGCCGACCTTGCGAAGGTGCTCCGCATGACAGACCCGTCCCCCTCGGCGAAGGCGCCGAGCCGGATGGCGCGGCTGCGTCGCCGCCTGTCCGGAGCCCTCGCGCTGGGTGTCACGCTGACCGTGGTGGGCGTCGGCTACACGGCCGCCGCGTCGACCGGGACGACCGGCGGTGCGCGCGCGGCCGACCAGCCGCAGCCGGCCGACATCCAGGAGGGCCGGCAGCTGTACGAGGAGGGCTGCATCACCTGCCACGGCAAGGGGCTGCAGGGGGTGCAGGACCGGGCGCCGTCCCTGATCGGGGTCGGCCAGGCGGCGGTCTACTTCCAGGTGATCACCGGGCGGATGCCGGTGGCCCGGCAGGAGGCCCAGGCACCGCGCAAGACGCCGAGGTACACACCCGAGCAGGTGGACCAACTCGCCGCCTACGTCCAGTCGGTCGGCGGCGGCCCGGAGATCCCGGCGGGCAACCTCCGGGACGGGGACCTGGCCGAGGGCGGCGAGCTGTTCCGGACCAACTGCGCCAACTGCCACAACTTCGCCGGCCGCGGTGGGGCGCTGTCCGCCGGCAAGGCCGCGCCGACTCTGGCCCAGGCGACCGACCAGGTGATCTACGGGGCGATGCTGTCCGGCCCGCAGAACATGCCCGTCTTCAGCGACAACCAGATAACCCCGGAGCAGAAGCGCGCGGTCATCAACTACGTCCAGACGCTCAAGTACACGAAGGACCCGGGCGGCAACGGTATCGGCAGGCTGGGCCCGGTGCCGGAGGGTCTGGTGATCTGGGTGGTCGGCATCGGCGCGCTGCTGGTGACCATCCTCTGGATCGGAGCGAAGTCGTGAGCGACACGACGCCGCCGCCCAGCCCGAGCGAGGCCGAGCTGGAACGGATGACCCCCCCGGAGGGCACCCGGCTCGGCGGCGAGATCGACGGTGTGCACATCGTGCACAAGCGGGAGCGCTTCCCGGTGCCCGACACCAAGGCCGAGCGGCGGGCCGAGCGCGGGGTGGCGCTGTGCTTCGTGGCCACCTTCCTCGCGACCGTCGCGTTCACCGTGATCTTCATCGTGGCGCCGTGGCGCTACTCGCTGACCAACAACTCCTACACCTGGTTCACCCCGCTGCTCGGCGTCACGATGGCGCTCGCCCTCGCCGGTGTGGGCGTCGGCGCGGTGCTCTGGGCGAAGTGGCTGATGCCCGAGGAGGAAGCGGTCCAGGACCGGCACGACGGGCTGTCTCCGGCGGTGGACCGGGTGACCACCGGGGCCACGCTGGTGGACGGGTGGAACGACACCGGCCTCGCCCGGCGCTCGCTGCTGAAGCGGAGCTTCGGCCTCGGCGTCGGCGCCCTCGGCGCGCTGGCGATCGTCCCGCTCGGCGGCTTCCTCAAGAAGCCGCGGAACGAGCTGTTCAGCACGCCGTGGAAGGCCGGGGTCCGGCTGGTGGACCTGAACGGCCGACCGATGCGCCCCGTGGACATGCTGCCGGGCTCGCTGCAGACGGTGTTCCCCGGCGTGCCTGGCGGAGTCAAGGCGCCGGACGCGCCCACCATGCTGATCCGGCTGCGGCCGGGGCAGAGCGTGCAGCCGCGGCCCGGGCAGGAGGACTTCGGCTGGCAGGACTTCGTGGCGTTCTCCAAGATCTGCACGCACGCCGGGTGCCCGGTCTCGCTGTACGAGCAGCAGACCGCTCGCATCCTGTGCCCCTGCCACCAGTCCCAGTTCGACGTCACCCAGGACGCTAAGCCGATCTTCGGTCCCGCCGCCCGGCCGCTGCCCGCGTTGGCGATCACGGTCGATGAGGACGGATACTTCGTGGCGAAGGGCGACTATCGCGAGCCCATCGGGCCGAGCTTCTGGGAGCGCCCATGAGCGAGCGCAGCGAGCGAATCGGCCAGCAGAGTGCGACCGTGCCTCATGGCGGGTCGGAGCGCAGCGAGGAGCCGACATGAGCGACACCGCTGCCCCGCTGGAGCGAGCCGGCGACTGGGCGGACGAGCGACTCGGTCTCGCCGGCGGTCTCCGCCGGCAGCTGAACAAGGTCTTTCCGGACCACTGGTCGTTCATGATGGGCGAGATCGCCCTCTACTCGTTCGTCATCCTGCTGCTCACCGGGACCTACCTGACGTTCTTCTTCGACGCCTCGATGGCCGAGGTGCGCTACGACGGCAGCTACGCCCCGCTGCACAACGTCGAGATGTCCCGGGCGTACGCGTCGACGCTGAAGATCTCGTTCGACGTCCGCGGCGGCCTGGTGATCCGGCAGATCCACCACTGGGCGGCGCTGCTGTTCCTCGCCGCGATCACCGTCCACATGCTCCGGATCTTCTTCACCGGGGCGTACCGCAAGCCCCGCGAGATCAACTGGCTGATCGGCATCACCCTGCTCACGATGGGGCTGGTGGAGGGCTTTGCCGGCTATTCGCTGCCGGACGACCTGCTGTCCGGCACCGGCCTGCGGATCGCCAGCGCGATCATGCTGTCCGTCCCGGTGGTCGGCACCTGGGTCTACTTCCTGGTGTTCGGCAGTGACTTCCCGGGCACCGAGATCGTCGGCCGGCTCTACATCGTGCACGTGCTGCTGGTCCCCGGCATCATCCTGGTGCTGATCTCGGTGCACCTGGTGCTGGTGGTCCTGCAGAAGCACACCCAGTTCCCCGGTCCGGGGCGAACCGAGCACAACGTGGTCGGCGAGCGGATCTACCCGATCTACGCGGCGAAGGCCGGCGGGTTCTTCATGCTGGTCTTCGCGGTGATGGCGCTGCTCGGCGGGCTGTTCCAGATCAACCCGGTCTGGCTCTACGGGCCGTACAACCCGGCTCAGGTCAGCGCGGGGTCGCAGCCGGACTGGTACATCGGCTTCCTGGAGGGATCGAGCCGGATCTGGCCGTCCTGGGAGATCCGGCTGTGGGACCACACCGTCTCGCCGCTGTTCTGGCCGACCGTGGTGCTGCCCGGCATCCTGTTCACGCTGGCGGGACTGTATCCGTTCATCGAGGCACGGCTGACCCGGGACCGGGCCAGACACAACCTGCTGCAGCGGCCCCGGGACGTGCCGGTGCGCACCGCCCTGGGCGCGATGGCGGTTTCGTTCTACGTGGTGCTCTGGCTCTCCGGCGGCAACGACATCATCTCGGCGCGGTTCGACATCAGCCTCAACGCCACCACCTGGATCGGCCGGATCGGCGTGATCGTGGTGCCACCGGTGGCCTACCTGCTGACCTACCGGATCTGCCTGGGCCTGCAGCAGCACGACCGGGAGGTGCTCGAGCACGGCGTCGAGACCGGCATCATCAAGCGGCTGCCGTCCGGGGAGTACGTCGAGGTGCACCAGCCGCTCGGGCCGGTGGACGAGCACGGCCACGGAGTGCTGGAGTACGCCGGCGCCTCGGTGCCGAAGAAGATGAACCGGTTGGCCAGCGCCGGGCGCCGGGTGCGCGGGTTCTTCGCGCCAGTGGAGGAGCCGGCGCCGGTCGAGGAGCCGGCCACCGAAGCCGAGGAGCGTCGGGAGCTGGCTGGGCGGCCGAGCGACCCACCGGCCTGAGGTCCTCCAGGGCTCGGTCCAGCCGAGGCGTCGGCGGCCGGCCGGTGAGGTTGCGCCGGGTGACCCGCCAGGCCGGCACCTGCGCCGTCCAGGACAGCCGGGGTCACCGCGTCGACGGCCCGGGTTCGACATGGCCCGCACCCTTGGCTGACGCCTCGGACAGTTCCGCGCCGATACGGTGACCGGGTGCTGCAGGTGCTCGTCGACGCGGACAACGTGGCGCCGGCCCGGCTGCTCCCGCTGCTGGCGCTCCTTCCGCTCGACGGGCTG
>WNGI01006926.1_pt1 | contig 10343 bp, 10 predicted proteins | sample 5400621 | NCBI WGS metagenome assembly WNGI01 (sample SAMN13153374, study PRJNA577476) | soil metagenome | isolation source: 20 cm soil or saprolite under Garry oak tree replicate 1 | place: USA:California | collected 2016-06-15 | reverse complement strand
TCGTGCATAGCGGCCACACTCTCGACGAAGCGATTCGAACCCAGTACGCGCGGCGTCGCGGCGTCATCGGATGCTGCGCGTGGACCGCCACATCATTGATAGTCGGCTCCGGCGAAATCTGGATAGCTCTTTACGCGCTCGGATTGCATGCGACAATCGCGAACTCGGTGATCCTTCAAAGCATGGTGCTGACGATTCGCTCGGCAGTGTTTCCCGTGCCAGGTGCACTTGGAGTGCAGGAAGGCGGCTACGTCGTCGTTGGTAATTTGCTCGGTATCCCTGGTGACGCTGCTTTCGCCCTCTCTTTGATTGCGCGGGTGCGCGAATTGATTCTGGGAATCCCGGGCCTGATTGCGTGGCAGGTGATTGAAGCCCGCCGCGTCTTGCGCGTCCGCTTAGCGGCGAACGCGCGGTAATGTTCCAGATCAGCGACCACGCGGGCGATTTTTTGGAGGCGCCGTTTTACCTTCGCAGGATTTGCGAAACTTGTTCGGACGCCCCACCAAATCCAAGCCATGCCTGTTGGCAACGCGAGTTCCTTCTTCAATTGTGCAAGAACGGGCGCATTGTCGTACGCGTTGAGGAACGCCAATGCCAGAGCAAGCCATTGCGAGTGGGGTGCTACCGCAAGTAAATCCAATACGAAAACGAGTAAGTCGTCTGCATGCCTCGATTTCGTGGGTAGCGATCTTTGGTGCACAATTTCAAAGTCAATCAGCCGCGCGCGGCCGCTCTTCTCGTCATAAATTACATTGTTCATGCCTGCGTCCCCATGCGACCACGGGGCGCGAAACTCATCACTCCACAACTCGTGCGCTCGCCGCACTTCCTGACCGGCTGCTTTCATCATTTCTGATGTGAGTGTGCCCTCAGTTAAATGGTGCCATAGACTTCGCCCGGGGAGCCTGTCGGCCCAGACGGTGTTCGTGCCTGAGGCTCGTGCGCGGAACCTATCGCCATTCAACATGTTGAAGGACTTCACTTCCCAGCGTCGCCAGTCTTCGGTTTTCCCCCAGAAACGAATCGGAATGCCGGCCATGCGAAAGTAAACATTTGCCAACTCTGCTAATGGCTCGCTGTATACCATGCGCCGCTTGATAACGATCGGCCGCCCGCGCCGCACCTGCTCGGAAACCGAATTGATCTTCAGCGAATCCACGAACCTCGCTGCGGCGTTGCTGAGCGCGTTCGGGATGCGTCGCGCTAACGGCTCTTTTTCCGGAAAAACCCCTTGCGCAGGGGTCGTGATGTCTACGAAGCCCGACATTTTCCATTTGATTCGGTGTGGTCGATCTACATGGGTGTATCTATCAACCGAACAGATGATCGGAACACGATACTAGGCTAATCGTAACGAACAAAGCGATTTACATGTCGCTGTCGTGCCTCAAGGTTTCTTGGCCTTGCCCAGCGAAATCGCCTCGCCGATTGTCATCACGCGCAGTTCCACCTTTGTCCCGCGTTGTTTTAATTCGCGCTCAAATGCTTCGGGCGTTCCTGTCAAAATCGGAAAAGTTCCATAATGCATCGGAATCACTGTCCGAGGTTTCACTAACTTTACTGCTTCTGCGGCACGCGCGGGTCCCATCGTAAAATGGTCACCGATACAAGCGAGCATGACGTCGATTTCGTGAAAGCGCGATAGCAGCGCCATATCGGAAAACAAATCTGTGTCGCCTGTGTGATAAATCGTCGGCCCGCCACGAATGGTAATAATAAAACCTCCCGGCGCACCGCCATGACGCAGCCCCTGTCGATCATCTGCGGCGACACCGGATCCATGATGCGCGCGAACGAACGCGACTTTTATTTCGCCATCTAACAACGTCAGTTCCCCGCCAAAATGGCCAACCGTGTCCATTTGCGCCTGCTCCGCCGGATAACCAAGATGTTTCACCAGCGCATCGGCTAGATCGAATGTTGCTACGAGCTTCGCCCCGGTCTTCTTTCCGATTTCCACCGCATCACCGACGTGATCGGAATGACCGTGAGTAACCAGGATGAGATCGACGTGTTTAAATGCGGCAATTTCCCGCTTCGCGTTTTCGAAAACAGGATTCGAGAGCCACGGATCGACGAGCAGAACTTTTCCGCTCGGGGTCTCAATCTTGAAAGCCGACTGACCGTACCAAGTGAGTTGCGTATCCATGGAAGTCACCAAATCGAAAACCGTTGAGCTCGCAAGGAAAACGCCGTTTCAATTAGCTTCGTCATTCGACATTCGACATTCGTCATTTTACCTGTGATTCGCGTCATGAATCACGTTCACGCGCATCGGCACATTTCGAAAAGTCACCCGCACATGGCGCAGTTAATCAGACGCTCGCGGCGATATGAAATCACGCCGGCTGTCTCGGTGCGCCCGTTCGATGCGTTGGCGGAATCGATCGTTTACCAGCAACTAAGCGGGAAAGCCGCCGCAACAATCTGGGGGCGGGTCCGCGCACTTTATGGAAAAACAAAATGGCTCGATCCCGCGAAAGTTCTCGTCACACCGGATGAGAAGCTTCGCGGCGCCGGTCTTTCACGCTCCAAAACCGCTGCAATAAAAGATCTCGCGGCGAAGACGATCGACGGCACCGTGCCATCCGGACGCGCGCTTCTCCGAATGAGCGACGACGAAATCATCGCGCGTCTTACGCAAGTGCGCGGTATCGGTCGCTGGACTGTCGAGATGCTTCTGCTGTTTGATCTTGGTCGGCCGGATGTCTGGCCGGTCGCCGACTATGGGGTGCAGAAGGGTTTCGCCAAAACTTTTCGCAAACGTAAACTTCCCACAGCGAAACAGCTGATGAAGCAGGGCGAGAAGTGGCGGCCGTATCGCTCTGTTGCAGCCTGGTACTTCTGGCGAGCGCTGGATGATAACCGTTGAAGCGTTGAAGGTTGAAAGCTTGAATCTGCTAACCATCGCTTGTCATTCTGAGCGAAGCGAAGAATCTCTGATTTCGAACGGGTTCGCTTCCGCCATAAGCTGTCGATCAGAGATGTTTCACTTCGGTAACGTCACAAAAAGAGTCCTCTTCAACCCTCGAACTTATGGACCGTTTAACCTCCCAAAACGCGCATTTAACCTTGCGCTCCGCTGCGCGCCTTCATAAAACGGGCGCATTATGGCGATGATTCATATTAATCGGGGCACTACGAGTCTGGGTGTTTTCTCCGAGCAAGAAGTTCGCGAAGGGCTGAGCGCTGGCCGCTTTGCGGCAACCGACATCGGCTGGCGCGAGGGTATGGCCACTTGGCAGCCGCTGTCGCAGTTCCCAGAGTTTGGAGGCGCCGCTGCACCTGCCGTCCCGCCTGTGCAATCGGGCGCAACTCCGACTTCAACAGCCGTCGCGGGACGTACCGGCCTGCCGTGGGAGCACCGGCAAGAGCGCGGCTTCTTCAACGCGTTCATCGAGACGCTGACAATGGTGCTTACTCGTCCAGCTGAAGCATTCAGTGTGATGAAGCGCGAAGGCGGCCTGGGCGAGCCGCTCATGTACGCGCTCGTCGGCGGATGCTTGGGCGGGATCGTGGCGTTTCTGTTCACGCTCGGTTTCCGATCGATTGGCCTCTTTGCAGACCGCGATAGCAGTCTTGCCGCGATAACCGGGATGGGAATCGGCTCGGTTGCTATGATCGTCTTGCTGCCTCTGTTCATCGCGATCGGGCTTTTTATCGGCAGTGGGATCGTGCATCTCTGCTTAATGATCGTTGGCGGCGCTAACCAGCCGTTTGAAACCACTTTTCGGGTAGTGGCTTTTTCTCAAGGCTCCGCTGGTCCTTTGCAGATCATACCGATTTGTGGTGGATTGATATCCGGCGTTTGGGCACTCGTGTGCAACTGCATAGGGTTAGCGCGCGCTCATGAAACCGACACCGGCCGCGCTGTTCTGGCAGTTTTCCTTCCGCTGATAGTTTGTTGCGGCGGCGGAGTACTCATCGCATTTATGTTTATGGGCGCCTGGACCGCGTCGCACCATTAGTGGTTAGCAAATGCAGCTTTCTGTTCGGCGGCTTGCTACGGGCGAACTTGACCATGAATTAATTTGGTTGAGCGCTTCGGTTTTATCGCTCGGGTTTGCAGCTGTCTGGCTAACGCTTGGGTTGCCGTGGCCACACTGCGTGTTTCACTCCCTTACCAACCTGCCTTGCGTCACGTGCGGAATGACGCGGTGCGGCATTCAGTTTTTTCACGGCCATTTTCTTGCGGCGTTGCAATGGAACCCATTCGTGTTCGCGGTTCTTTGCGCCGTTATTGGTTTCGACGCATACGCGCTTGCAACAGTCATCGCGCGCACGCCGCGACTGCGTATCCATGTTTTCACGCAGCGTGCGAAAACATTTTTGCGTGTCTCAGTCATCTCTGCGCTCGCGCTAAACTGGATTTATTTGCTGCTTCACTGGCGTAATTTTTAGAATTTAGCGCATGCGTGCCGCTTGCGGTTGAAAATGTCGCAAGACGGAGGCTCGCGCTACTTTCCATCTATGGCTAATTTGGCGCGATGCGAATAATGGTGACAGGCGGCGCCGGCTTTATCGGGTCGCATCTTGCCGAGAAGCTGCTCGCTGTCGGGCATGAAGTCGTCATCCTGGACGATTTCAATGATTTTTACGATCCGCAGATCAAGCACGCGAATATTGCTGGTTTCGCAAAAGACCTAACCGTTTGCGGCGTCGATCTTCGAGAGAACGACTCAGTGCGAACTGTGTTTCGCCGCGAAAAACTAGACGCCGTCGTGCACCTGGCTGCGCGCGCTGGCGTTCGGCCCTCGATTCAATCGCCGCGGCTTTATTACGAGACGAACGTCGGCGGGACGTTGCATCTTCTCGAGGCAGCACGCGTGACGGGGGTTCAGCGATTCATCTTCGCTTCCAGCTCGTCTGTGTACGGCGCTTCAAAAACGATCCCATTTTCCGAGGAGGAACATCTCACGCAGACACTTAGCCCCTACGGCGCCACAAAAATTGCAGGCGAATTTCTTTGCTCGACATATTCGCACCTTTACCAGATGTGCGTTATCGCTCTGCGGTATTTCACTGTTTACGGCCCGCGGCAGCGTCCGGACTTGGCGATTCATCAATTCACCCGGCGCATTTACGCCGGACAACCGATCGATCAATTTGGGGATGGAAGCACGCGTCGCGATTACACCTACATTGACGATATCATTCAGGGCACCATGGTCGCGCTCGATTACGATGGTGCACTGTATGACGTCTTTAATCTGGGCGAAAATCAGACGGTTCAGCTGAAGGACCTGATTTCGGCGATCGAAAATGCCGTAGGGAAAAAAGCAAAAATCAATCGCCTCGCGGAACAACCCGGCGATATGCCGCGTACATATGCGGACATTTCGAAGGCGAGAAAATTGCTCGGATACAATCCGACAACGAAGTTGAGCGAAGGCTTGCCCAAATTCGTTGAGTGGTTTCTGCGTACCCAAAGAGCGTCGCGTGCGGATTGACGCGCCCTACCAATAATTACCAACATCTTAGTGGGTACGGCCGGCAGTCCTCTGCACGCCCATCTCATTTCGCCCGGCACTGAATTACCCATTTGCCCATAGCTGTTGTAATCTCGGCTTGTGATTTCCAAACTGCGTTTCGAGCAGCGCGCCTGTTTTGTTGCCGGCCAGGCAAAATCCGGCACCACACTGTTGATGGCGCTGCTCGACAGTCATCCCGAACTACTCGTGTTGCCCGAGGAAACAGCCTATTTTCCCACGGTCCTAACCAAATATGCGCCGCGCGGTCGCCGGGCGCAGTTTGACTATTTGACCGAACAGTCGCTCTCCAACGTGCTGTTCGGCGGCCCGTGCAAGTGGGGCAAACGCAATTACGCGACATTTCCTCGCGAGAAATTTCTCCAGATGTTTGAGCGCGCGGCATTCGATCCTGCGAACGCGCAGGAGGATTTATTGGTGCTCATGGTGAAAGCGTACGCGGCGACTCTTGGGCGTTCGCCTGATACAGTCACGCGCTGGGTGGAGAAAACTCCGGCCAATCGTAATCACGTCAGCGCGATCGTCAGTCTATTCCCGCATGCAAAAATTCTGATCACGTTGCGGGACCCACGGGCGATTCTCGCCGCGCAAATCGCGCTGGAGAAAACGCGGCAAACCGGACGCTTCTCGACGTACTACGTAATCGCGCATTGGCGGGTCGCAGCAAAACTGGCCAGGCGCGTCCGCGACGCGAAGGTTCCCGGGCTCGTGGTCCAGTACGAACGGCTGGTGCATGAACCAGCCAGGACGATGGAGGAAGTGTGCGGGTACCTCGAGATCGAGTTCGATCCGGAGACAGTGTTGACGCCGACGAAAGTCGGTCGGTTCTGGAGCGGCAACTCCGCAGCCCGCATAAACTTTTCGCAAATCAGCACCGAACCTGTGACACGCTGGGAACGCGAGCTTTCCAAGGATGAGATCGGCTGGGTGGAATGGCATTGTCGTGACCTGATGCCGGAGTTCGGTTACGAACCCAGGCTGAGCCGGCGCGAATTGCGTTATTTTGTTAGGCCCATTCGCGGCGAGCGCCCGCGCGAGTATCTCAAATCGCGAGCGTATTCACTGCGCGACGATTGGATTCGAGGCGCAGTCGAACGCGTCTGACTTGCAATCTCGTCGTAAGCAAGCCATAATGAGCGCCAGATGTCGGGAATCTTCTTCGATCTTCCGAGCGTCCGGTTCCTACAACGACTCAGATTTCTTGAACTGATGCTGCAAACGTTCGCGGCATCACTGTTTCGTTCGTTGAGTGCGCCGGCTTGCGCTTCGAGAGGAGTCCATTCCCGGTATGACGAGGCGGAGTTTCCATCGGCGTCGCAGAGTGCTTGGAACGAGTTTGACTCGGCTCTCGATGAGTCGCGCGCCGCGGACGGTGTCCCGAACTTTTTCGGGGCGCTCCGCCCTTTTGACAATTGGAAAACAGTTAAGGATCAACATGAACTCTTATTCATCCGGAAGACGCCCACGCCGCTCGCGCGGTGGCGGCCGCCGCAGAGGAAATTACGAACGCGTTCGAGGACCGCAGGAACCGGCGAAGGCGCAGAAAAAGACGTTTTGGCAGCGGGTTGCCGAATTTTTCGGAAACGGCGGCGAGAGAAAGAAAGCGCCGGCTCAACCGCGCAATGGTGCGCAGCCATCGCGACCTGCGCGCAAGCCAGAACGTGTTGAAGTCACCTCGCCGCGTCTCTACGTTGGCAATCTGTCGTTCGACGCCACCGAGAGCGATCTCTTCGAATTGTTCAACGGCGTTGGACACGTGCAAAATGCAGAGGTCGTAAGCTATCGGCACAACCAGCGCTCGAAAGGTTTTGCGTTTGTACAAATGCAAACCGTCGAAGAGGCGAAACGCGCGGTGGAGGAATTGCACGACAAAGAATTTCTCGGTCGCAGGCTTGTCGTAAGCGGCGCGAAATCCGATCAGCATCAGCCGCGTTAAGCGTTCAGCCTCCGCATTCGCCGAGAATCGTAGGTCGGCGCTCTGCGCCGACCGAGCGGCGATTCTATCTCTTAATCTCGAGATAAGCGCGCGCCTCGATGTGATTCGTCCCCGGCTGGAACTGTTCGACGCGCATTTGTCTCAAAAACCAGCGGCCCTCGATTTTTTGCGCGGATACTACCTCAAAGCGTTTGATTAGTTTCGCGTCCCAGTCGTATCCCTCCATGCGCATCAATGCGCCGCTCGCCTTGTCCACCCAGAGCAACACGTTCGAATACGGCGACTCACGCGAAGGCGCGCGTAGCTGCAGTTTCCAACATTTCCGGGTACGGACATTTTCCTCGCTTAATACGCGCGCACTGGGCCAGTACAGAAATTTGAAGGCAAGATCCCCGTACGTCACGATTTTGCCGCGAATTTTTTCCTGGAGCTTCGACGCCCCCACTTTTTCCGTTCCGGCGTCACTCACCAGTTCGAGGCGTGCGCTGTTTTCGCCGAGCCGCAACTCAAGAGTTTCATCCGGGTTTGTGAATGTATATCGGATCAATGGCCCATTCTGCATCAGGCGAAACGGAATCACCATGTCCTCCTGACGAAGCTGCCCTTGCAGATCGATCTGCTGGCGCGATTCAAGCATACGAACTGAATCGAGAATCTCTTTCGCGGACGGCGGAGGCTCGGCCGACATGCACAGCAAGGCGAGCATAAGAAAGATGATTGACGTCGTACGCATGGACGTGATTCGTTAGATGGTTACATCGTTACGTCGGATTTGCGGTTCAAGGATTTAACGGTTCACGATTTAACATTAATATTGGAAGCCCATTCGTGCTTCACCCTTCGCTCGCGTTTGTCTATTAGCAGCCTAGCGAGTAAAACTTAAATCCGATTGCTCCCTATTCGCATGGACCAGTCCCTTTTTCACGCCATTAACCAACAATGGACGAGTCCGGCTCTCGACTTGTTCATGGCGGGTTTGAGTGATCCCCAAATTTGGATGCCGTTTCTGATCGTAATTGGAATTGGCGCGCTGGTTTTTGGCGGGTTCAAAGCGCGCGCATTGGTCATCTGTCTGGTCATCTCTCTGGCGATCGCGGGACTGGTCACGAGTGCATTAAAGTCCAACGTGGCCCGTCACCGACCGAAACACGTCCAAAGTCTTCGGATGGTGCAACTACAAAAGGCCCGGCCAAAGTTTCTTACCCTCTGTAAAAAACCGGTCATTCGCTTTTCTGATTCATCCGATCGGACCCGCTCCGGACCATCGTTTCCGTCTGGACACACGGTAAACAACACGATTGCCGCGACATATTTCACTTTGTTTTATCGGCGTCGGGGCTGGCTGTACTGGTTCGTTGCTCTGGCGGTTGGATATTCGCGAATTTACCTGGGCGCGCATTGGCCCAGCGACGTGGTGGCGACAGTTTTTCTCGGAATCGGTGAAGCATTACTTCTGCTCAGCTTCTTTGAGTTGATCTGGAGAATCGCAGCGCGGAAATGGATGCCAGATGTATTTGCGCGCCATCCGAGTTTGATCGTAGGGCATGCTCCAAGCTTGTCCTCTTTAAACCCGCAAGCCAGAGGCTCGCGCTACTCTACATGAGCACCACGCGCGCAGTGTGGCTTTTCGTCGCCGCGCTGACGGCGATTCGCCTTTCGCTTTTGGCAGCGACAAATCTCTCTTTTGACGAAGCTCATTATTGGATGTGGTCGGAGCGACTGGCACCCGCCTATTTCAGCAAGGGACCTGGTATCGCTTTCGCCATACGCGCGAGCACCGCGGTTTTTGGCGCGAACGAGTTTGGTGTTCGCTTCTTTAGTCCTGTGCTCGCAGCCGGCACAAGTCTGCTCCTGTTCTACTTCGCGAGCCGATTGTTTGGCGCAACCGCTGGTCTGTGGGCGGTCATTGCTCTGAATGCCACGCCGATTTTCAACATTGGCGCGGTCGTGATGACGATTGATGCGCTGTCGGTTTTTTTCTGGATAGCGGCGATGTTTACCTTCTGGCTCGCGGTGGAAAAAAGCCCTGGGTTTTCGTGGTACTGGACGGTTACGGGTCTGCTAATCGGGCTGGGGTTTCTTTGTAAATATACAAACGCGTTCGAATTGATTTCGGTGTTACTCGTGCTGGCGCTCGTGCCGCGGTTACGACGGGAATTCAAACGCCCCGGCGTGTATTTGCTGATCGGGATGTTCATTCTTTGCACGATTCCGCCGATTGTGTGGAACGCGCAGCACGGCTGGATCACGTTGGCGCATTTGCGTTCGCGCGGAAATCTTGACCGCGGCTTTAACTTTCATCCGGCCGAGGTGCTCTCATTTCTCGGTCAACACTTCATCGTCTATTCGCCGCTGCTGTTTCTGGCAATGGCTTGGGGCGTGATCGCAAGCTGGCGCCGGCTTAATCAGCAATTCAAAATCCTGTTTTTAATGTGGTTTGGTTTGCCGGTGTTTATTTTTTACTTGCTTCTGTCGGTTAACAAGAGCGCCGCGCCGAACTGGGACGGACTCGCGTTTTTTGGTTTCGGATTGGTTGCGACGTATTTCTGGTGGGAACGGATTCATACGAGCGTTCTTGTACGCATATGCGCCACTGTCGGCGTCCTGGTGGGATTGATCATGAGCGTAGTCGCATTGGACACAGATTCGCTGCGGGTGGCCGGTTACCAATTTCCGCGTAGCGATCCGAGTGATCGGATGCGCGGGTGGAAAAGCGCGACGGAGGCGCTGGAAAAAATGCGTAATGACCTTGAAGCGCAATTGGGCGAGAAACTCTTTCTGATTGCTGACGCTCGCGATCGCGCGTCGGGAATTTCATTTTATCTGCGCGACAAACGAGTCGAAGGGCCAGGGCATCCGCCCGCTTACATTCCCGAATCGCAGGACATGGTGAATCAATTCTCGTTTTGGCCGCGCTA
>WNGI01006923.1_pt1 | contig 10344 bp, 8 predicted proteins | sample 5400621 | NCBI WGS metagenome assembly WNGI01 (sample SAMN13153374, study PRJNA577476) | soil metagenome | isolation source: 20 cm soil or saprolite under Garry oak tree replicate 1 | place: USA:California | collected 2016-06-15 | reverse complement strand
CGAGGTTCATCTGGTACCGCTGCCGGCGCGCCTCGAAGCGCTCCCAGCGCTCGTCCGAAATCAACCCGGCGGCCCGACCGACGGGCGTGAGGCGCAAATCGGCGTTATCGACGCGCAGCAACAGGCGATGCTCCGCGCGCGACGTGAACATCCGATATGGCTCGAGACATCCGCGCGTGACGAGGTCGTCGACCATGATGCCGATGTACGCCTCGTGCCGGCGAAGAACGAGCGGCGATTCACGCCGAACTGCCCTGGCCGCATTGATGCCGGCCACGATTCCCTGCCCCGCCGCTTCTTCGTAGCCTGACGTTCCGTTGATCTGCCCGGCGAAGAAAAGACCGTTGACGCGGTGCGTTTCGAGCGTCGATTTCAACTCCGTCGGCTGCACGAAGTCGTACTCGACGGCGTAGCCTGGCCGCATCATCACCGCGTCGCCGAGGCCGGGAAGCGCGTTCACGAGTTCGAGTTGAATCTCGCGCGGCAGCGACATCGAGAAGCCGTTGACGTAGATCTCGTCGGCGTCGAGGCCTTCGGGTTCGAGATAGATCTGATGCCGCTCCCGATCCGGGAACCGCATGATCTTGTCCTCGAGCGACGGACAATAGCGCGGACCGATGCCCTGAATCTGCCCGTTGAACAGCGGGCTGCTGGCGATGTTGCCGCGAACGAGATCCCGAACGCGATCGTTGGTGTGAATCAACCAGCAGTGCACCTGATTTCGCAGCGGTTCCGTCGTGTCGAACGAAAACGGCACCGGCACATCGTCTCCAGGCTCGTCGGCGAAGATGCCGTCGCGCACGCACGTGTCGAAATCGATGCTCTTGCGATCGAGACGCGGCGGCGTGCCTGTTTTCAGCCGGCCCATTTCAAAGCCGAACGCACGAATCGAATCCGACAGTTCGAGAGATGGCGGTTCGCCGTGCCGGCCGGCGGGGCGCTGCTCCGGGCCGATGTGAATCAGACCATTGAGAAACGTCCCGGTCGTGACGACGAGCGCGCTGCACTGGTACGCGTCGCCATCTTCCATGGCGATGCCAACGATGCGGCTGTCCTGTGTCAGGATGCGTCTTGCTTTGCCGAGCAGCCACGTGATGTTCGGCTGCTCCGACAGTGCCGCCGCGACCCAGGCGCCGTAGCGTTTCTTGTCCGCCTGCGCGCGCGGCGACCAGACCGCGGGACCACGGCTGCGATTGAGCAGCTTGAACTGAATCCCGGTCGCATCGATCGCGCGTCCCATGACGCCGCCGAGCGCGTCGATTTCACGAACGAGATGCCCCTTCGCGGTGCCGCCGACCGCCGGATTGCACGGCATGTGCGCGACGGTCTCCTTCGACAGCGTGCACAGGCCGACGCTGCATCCAAGACGCGCGGCCGCGTGCGCCGCCTCAACGCCCGCATGACCCGCTCCGATGACGATGACGTCGAACCTCATGGTGATGTAGCTCGGTGCATTACAGCTGGGCACTCCGTTGTCGCGCCCGGCGCCACCGTCGTTGCAAGGCTGTCGTAATTACCACCCGCATCAGTTCCAACTCGCCACCGTCATTTGCCGATGCAGAAGCGCTCGAAGATATGGCGCAGGACGTCCTCGCTCGTTCGCCGGCCGACGATTTCGTCGAGCCGCATGCGCGCGCCCTGCAGATCGATCAGCAGGAATTCTTCGGGGACGTTCGCGGCCGCGGCGGCGTGACGCGCGGCCTCCAGCGACGCGCGGCACTGCTCGAGCAGCATGATGTGTCGCGCGTTCGAGATCGGCGCCGCGTCCCGCAGGTGCTCGTCGCCAAGCAGTGCGGTGGCGATCGCGCAGCGGAGCACGTCGAAGCCCTCGCCGGTGAATGCACTGACGGCAAGCGCTGACTGCGGACGCTTCAAATCGCTCTTGTTCGAGACGACGATGCGATTCGCGTTCGCCGTGTCTTCGAGCAACTGTTCGTCCTCGCGTGCCAGCGGTTCACTTGCGTCGAGCACGAGCAGCACGAGATCCGCCACGCCGCGCGCCTGCGTGGCGCGAGCGACGCCTTCCGACTCGACTACGTCGCGTGTGTCGCGCCAGCCAGCCGTGTCGACGAGCGCGACCGCGATGCCTTCGATGTCGATCGTCTCCGTCACGAGATCGCGAGTCGTGCCGGGAATCGCGGTGACTATGGCGCGTTCAGCACCAGCTAACCTATTGAATACGCTTGACTTGCCGACGTTTGGCCTCCCCGCGATGACGACCGTGGCGCCCTCGCGAATCATTCGTCCCGCCGCCGCGCCGGCGAGCAGATCGTCGAGCGCGTCGATCACTGAACCGACCTCCGCCGCCGCGTGCGCTGGCTCGACGAAGTGATAGCCCTCGTCGGGAAAATCAAGCGACGCCTCGAGCCTCGCGATCAGATCAAAGAGCCGCGCATCGATTGCGCCGATCCGCCCGGTCAGCGTTCCCTCGAGTTGATCGAACGCGACGCGTGCCTGCAGCGGGGTCGCCGCGTCGATCAGATCCGCGACGGCTTCCGACTGAATCAGATCGCGTTTGCCGTTGAGAAATGCGCGCAGCGTGAACTCGCCGGGCTCCGCAAGTCGCGCACCTGCCGCGATCGCGCGCGACAGAATCGCCCGCAGCAGAACGGGACTGCCGTGCCCCGTGATTTCGACGACGTGTTCGCCCGTATAGGAGTGCGGCGCGGGGAAGTAAGTGGCGATCACTTCGTCGAGTGCCGGGTGCGCAACGGGACCCGGCGCACGTACCACGCGCGTGAATGTCGCGTGTCGTGGTTGAAGCGCGCCGCCGCGTTCGAGAAACGCGCCGGCGAATTCGAGCGCCTGCGGACCGCTGAGCCTGAGAACGCCTAACGCACCACGCCCGTGCGGCGTGGCAATGGCGACGATGGTGTCGTCGATCGCAAACAACCTACTTCTTCGAAGAGATGATGACGGTCTTCATGAACGCGTCGCCGATGCTCTCCGACGAGGCGCTCGGATCCTCGGCGATCGCCAGGTGCACGATGCGCCGCTCGTACGGGTTGAGCGGCCCCATCTCCTGCGCCACGCCGCTCGAGCGCGCCTTCTCCGCGATGAACTTCGCCATCTGCCGCAGCTCGGCGTCCTTCTCCTTGCGATAGCCGTTGCAGTCGATGACGATGCGATTGTCGTCGCCGAGCTGCTTGCGGAATGTCGTCGCGACGATGTGCTGCAGCGCCTGCAGGCCTTCGCCGCTGCGCCGCACGAACACGCCGCCGTCCTCGCCTTCCAGATTGATGTGCGTCCCTTCCGGCGTCTCCTCGGTGTTCACCGACAGCGTGATGCCCATCGCGTTGACGACGTCCTGTACGAATCCAACGATCTGTGAGGTCAATGAAGAAGCCATTTAACGGGCCTATTATTGGGCCTTTTTCAACCGCCGCTCGGCCGCGGGCCTCGGTGCCGGTATCAGAGGCGGTCCAATGAGCCAGTTCGTGAAGTACTGCTGACCGATGCCCCAGATATTACTGATCAACCAGTAGAGCGCCGTCCCCGCCGCCGTCGTCAGGAAGATGAAACTGAACATGATCGGCATCACCAGCATCATGTTGCGCTGCGCAGGATCGCCGGTCGTCGGGTTCATCCACGTCTGCCAGAACATCGTCACGCCGACGAGGATCGGAATGACGAAGTACGGATCCGGCAACGAGAGATCGTGGACCCACGCGAACTCCGCGCCGCGCAGCTCAATCGCCTGGCCGAGCAGCGAGTAGAACGCGAACAGCACCGGCATCATCAGCAGCATCGGCACACAGCCGCTCGCCGGGTTCACGCCTTTCGCTTTATAGAGGTCCATTACCTCGGTATTCATTTTCTGGCGCGAGGGATCCGTCATCTTCAGGTTCGCGTAGCGATCCTGAATCGCCTTGATCTGCGGCTGAATCTCCTGCATGCGCCGCATCGAGACGACGCTCTTGTGGCGCAGCGGAAACATCGCCACGTTGATGAGCACCGTCAGCAGGACGATCGACAAGCCCCAGTTGCCGACGATGCCGTGCAGCCATTTCAGCGCGCTCAGCAGCGGGACGACGAGCCATCCAAGCCACGAGCTGAAGTTGACGGCGCGTGTCAGCTCCGTGTCGATCGACCGCAGCAGGTCGAATTGTTTCGGGCCAATGAAGAATCTCACGTTGGTCGGCGGCTGCGGAAAGCGCAGGGCATGCGAGATCAGCTGCCGTCGCGTGTCGGCCGGTCCCGGCACGATCAGGCTTCGCGTCTCCAGGCGTACCTGTCCTGGATTGATCGCGGCAATCAGGAAATAGTGATCTTCGACCCCTGCATAACGGAACTGCCCTTCCTGCATCGGCTGCTGCGGGATGTTGTTGATGGCGACGCGTTCGACTTTGCCGGCGCGATGAAGAATGACGCCGGGTGGCAGCAGCGACGCGTTCCGATTGAAGAATCCAGGATTCGCCGGCGCCGGCGAGATATCGCCCGGACCGGGTCCCCACACGATGGTCGGATCGATCGCCTGCTCGCCATTGGTCGCGGTCAGCGACAACGAGACGAGATAGTTGTTCGGATCGAACTTGAATTCCTTGCGGACGTTGAGGCCGGATGCGTCCTGGAATTCGAACGACAACGACGCGGGCGCGTGCGTCGCGTCCACATGGCCGTTGGTGTCGCCGCTGACGCGGTAGAGCGCGGTATTCAGTCGCGCCGTGAGATCCGGTTCATCGACGCGCAGTGAGAACGGCAGCTGCTCGCCCGGCGGCAAACCGCTCGGTACGAGGTCCACCGGCTGGCCGGCGTTGTCACGGTACGTCTTCAGTCGCCAGTGCAGCAGCCTGCCGCCGCTGTTGGTGAAGATCGCCTGCACCGTCGCCGTATCAACGGTAATTTCACGCGGCGACTGTTCAGCGACGAGCGCCTTCGGTTGCGGCGCCGCGGGCGCAGGTGCGGCCGCAGGTGTGAGCACACCAGCCTCGGGTGCTGTTGCCGCGGTCTTGTTGCCGGCAGCGGCCGGTGCCTGCGTTTGTTGCGTGGCCGACGCCGACGGCTTGGTCTGCGGCGTTGGCGGCGCGAGGTACGCCTGGTACACGTAAAGCACCAGGAACGAGAGACCGATCGCGATAAAGACCCGGCGTTCCATCAGTTGATCACAGGCGCGGCACGGGATCGACGCCGTGGCTCCCGAACGGGTGACAGCGCGCGAGCCGGCGGGTGCCGAGCCAGATGCCTTTGGCCGTCCCGTGGACCTGGATGGCTTCGCTCATGTAATCGGAACACGAGGGATAGAACCGGCAGGAACCAGTGAAGAGCGGCGAGAGAAGACGTTTATAGACCCGCAGCAACGCGAGCGCGACCGCGGCGGGTAAGGAGCGAACTGTATTCGGCTTCGAGACTTGCAAACGGTGCATCGAGCATTTCCCGGCGCGGCACGATGACGATGTCGAGGCCGCCAATCTGTGTGCGCCGTCTGAACAGCTCCCGCGCCCGACGCTTCGCCCGGTTGCGCTCGACCGCCGGTCCGAGTTTCCGTGTCGCCGCAACGCCCAGGCGCGGACGATTGGTGCCGTTGATCATGACGAACAGCGTCATGAAGCGGCCGTGAACCTTTGTGCCGGTGTTGTAGATCCGCTCGAATTCAGGGCGTCGGCGAATCCGATCCGGCGCGGCCACTACCGCTCGTCGGCGACCGTCAGACGCTTGCGCCCTTTGGCGCGGCGCCGCTTGAGGACAATGCGGCCGTTCTTCGTTGCCATGCGTACCCGAAAGCCGTGGGTTTTCTTGCGGCGCCGGGTGTTGGGTTGATAAGTGCGCTTTCCCTTCATGATGTTGAACCCACAATACTAGTCGTCGCTGAAATCAGGTGTCAACGCGCGGATCGTTTTCCGTGCTGCTTGTGCTACATTCGCGGACTTCCAATTCGCGGCGCGCGGTCTCGCTTTCGCCGGCTCCTTCGGTTCCTTCCCCAAGATTTCCACAACTGTGGAAAACACTGTGGAAAACGTGGGGACCCGCCGAGTTGACCGGTTGACATCGCGAATTGACGGCATTTTTCCAGGGGCGAGGGTCGCGAGGGTCGGCTTCAAGGGCCCTGCGCGTCGCCTGCTGACGTTCGATTCGGCACCACCGGGCGTTTCAAGAGGCGAAAGTCCCGCTTCCTCGGTTTTTCTGGTGATATTGCATGGATTCGAGCATCTGGGACCTGATCCTCGCCCGCGTCGAAACAAAAGTTAACCGGCACAGCTTCTCGACCTGGTTCAAGCCGACGGCCTTCATCGCCGACGGCGGACGCTCCATCACAGTTCGTGTTCCCAACACGCTGTTCAAGGATTGGCTGACGAAACACTACTCGGTGGTGCTGGCCGAAGCGCTCGCCGAAGTACGCCGGTCGGAGTCGGCGCTGGTGTTTGTCTCCGAACCAGGCGCCGCGCTGCCGCCGCCGGAATTGCCGATTGCGACGTCCGAGGCCGGGGGTGAGGCCACGGCTGATGGACGTACGCCGGCGGGTCTCAATCCGCGCTACACCTTCGACGCGTTCATCGTCGGACCGTCGAATCAGTTCGCGCATGCGGCGTGTCGTGCGGTTGCGGAAGCGCCGTCGCGCTCTTACAACCCGCTCTTCATTTACGGTGGTGTCGGTCTCGGCAAGACGCACCTGATGCACGCGGTCGGTCAGTTCGTCCTGCAGTACGATCCCAACCTGAAGCTCACCTACATCTCGTCCGAGCGTTTCATGAACGAGATGATCAACGCCGTGCGCTATGACCGCATCCTCGATTTCCGGGAGCGGTATCGCAGCGTGGACGTGCTGCTCGTCGACGACATTCAATTCGTGTCGGGCAAGGAAGGGACGCAGACGGAGTTCTTCCACACCTTCAACGCGCTCTACGACGCGCAGAAGCAGATCGTCCTCAGCAGCGATCGGCCGCCGCACGAAATTCCAGCGCTCGAGGAGCGTCTGCGATCGCGCTTTGAATGGGGCCTGATTGCCGACATCCAGTCGCCGGATCTCGAGACAAAAGTGGCGATTTTGAAGCGAAAAGCGGAGGCTGAAGCGGTCCCGCTGCCCGACAGCGTCGCGATGTACATCGCCGGCCGCATCAAGTCGAACATCCGCGAGCTCGAGGGATCGCTGATTCGGTTGATCGCCTACGCCTCGTTGACGGGACGCGACATCTCGCTGGAGTTGACGCAGGAAGTTCTCAAGAACGTCATCGACTCGGACGACAAGGCGGTGACGATCGATACGATTCAGAAGTTCGTGTCGGATTACTACCAGTTGAAATTCGGTGAGCTGAAGTCGAAGAACAATTCCAAGTCAATCGCGTTGCCGCGTCAGATCGCGATGTATCTTTGCAAGAACCTCACGCGTGCATCGCTGCCGGAGATCGGCCGCAGCTTTGGGGGAAAGCACCACTCGACCGTGATCCACTCGATCAAGAAGGTCGAGGAGATGCGAAAAACTGAAGCGGATTTCAACAGCCTGATCACCAACTTTCTGGAGTCTTTCAAGTAATTCCACAGGCGTTAACAGCCTCGTTCGAAATGACTCTGTGGACAATTTTCGAGGTCAAATTCCGCACAAGAAACGGTTTAGTTTTCGGCGCGAAATCCACAGATTTAAGCACCCGTTAAATTATTGCTGTACAAGGGGTAATCGTCACGATTCGTCCTTTGCACAGGCCCTATTATTCTGTATAATTCTTTATCCTCTTCTGATCCTCTGATTCAGAAAGTAAGAACCTGACTGAGAGGCTCCTTCACGGCGGACCAAGCCGTTCCGCTTCGAGGTCACAGCTCGCATATGGAACTCGTTGTCGGCAAGAACCAGCTTCTGCGAGAACTGCAACTTTTCCAGGGCATCGTCGAACGCAAGAACACGATCCCGATTCTCGCCAACGTGCTGATCGAGGCCAAGGGAGACGAGGTCCGCATGCTCGCCACGGATCTCGAAGTTGCGCTGCGAAGCAAGTGCGCCGCGCTGGTGGCGAAGGGCGGCTCGCTCACGCTTCCCGCGAAGAAGCTGTACGAGATCGTCAAGGCGCTTCCCGAAACCGACGTTCGCATTCAGGAAGACAAGAACGGCGTGAAGGTCGCCGCCGACAAATTCGATTCGCGGATGCAGTCGCTGCCGCGCGAAGACTTCCCGTCGCTGCCGGAAGCCAGCGGCACCGCACCTGCGTCGCTGCCGCGCGAAGCGCTGCGCGAGATGATCGCCAAGACGCAGTTTGCGATTACGGGGGAAGACACCCGGTTTTTCCTCAACGGCGCGCTCTTCGTGCTGCGATCCGATTCGATGAGCCTGGTGGCCACCGATGGCCACCGGCTGGCGCTCGTCACGGTCAAGCGCGACGCCAGCGACCAGGCGGTGACGGAGGGCGAAGAGGTCAAAGTCATTCTTCCGAAGAAGACGCTGCTCGAGCTCGGCAAGCTTCTTTCGGAGGCCGAAGGCGACATCCACTACGAACGAGGTGAGAACCACCTGTTCTTCGATGTCGGCGGCCGCGTGCTGATTTCGCGAATGATCGACGGCCAGTTCCCCGCCTACGAACGAGTGATTCCGAAGGGGAACGACAAGGACATCGAATTCGAGCGCGAGCGGCTGACCAACGCCGTCAAGCGTGTGGCGCTGCTCAGCAACGAGCGCTCGCGCGCGGTCAAGTTCCAGATCGACAAAGGCAAGGTTGAAGTGACGTCGAGCAGTTCGGAGTTCGGCGAGGCGCGCGAGCAGCTCGCGGTGGACTACCAGGGCCCTGCGCTCGCGATCTCGTTCAACGCACAATACGTCCTCGAGTTCCTCAACGTCGTCGAAACCGACGTGGTCTCGCTCTCCCTGAAGGACGAAGTCAGCCAGGCCGTAATGAAGCCCGTCGGCGCGCAGGGGTACGACTACACCTACGTGATCATGCCGATGCGAATCTGACGGAGCACCTGAAGGACACGCGTGGCACATTCCGAACAGCAGCAGGCCGAGCAGACCGACGAGACTCTCACCCCTGAAACTCCGGTAACCCCGGGCCCGAATGGGAACGGGTCTGTCGACGACTACGGCGCCGACCAGATCAAGGTGCTCGAGGGGCTCGAGGCGGTGCGGAAGCGCCCCGCCATGTACATCGGATCGACGGGCGAGCCCGGCCTGCATCATCTCGTCTACGAAGTCGTCGACAACTCGATTGACGAGGCGCTGGCCGGCTTCTGCGATCAGGTCAACGTCACCATCCACATCGACAACTCGGTGACGGTCGTCGACAACGGCCGCGGCATCCCTGTGGATGCGATGCCGGATGGCCGCTCGGCTGCGGAAGTCGTGCTCACGGTGCTGCACGCCGGCGGCAAGTTCGAAAACGCGGCCTACAAGGTTTCCGGCGGTCTGCATGGCGTCGGCGTCTCGGTCGTCAACGCGCTGTCCGAGCGTCTCGATCTCGAGATCTGGCGCAACGGGCAGGTCTATCAACAGAGCTACGAGCGCGGCACGCCAATCAAGGCGCTCGAAGTCACGGGCACGACGCAGAAACGCGGCACGAAGGTCACGTTCAAGCCCGATCTGCAGATCTTCGAAACCATCGAATACAGCTTCGACACGCTCGCCCAGCGGCTGCGCGAGCTCGCCTTCCTCAATGGCGGCATCCTCATCACCATTGACGACGAGCGCGACGGCAAGAGCCACAAATTCCAGTACGACGGCGGCATCGTCTCGTTCGTCGAGCACCTGAACAAGAACAAGACCGTCGTCAACGACAAGCCGATTTTCATGAAGGGCAGCAAGGACGGTATCGACGCCGAGATCGCCCTGCAGTGGAACGACGGCTACTCCGAGCTGATCTTCACCTTCGCGAACAACATCAACACGCACGAGGGCGGCACACACCTCTCCGGGTTCCGTTCGGCATTGACGCGGACGATCAACGCCTACGCGGCCAAGAGCAGCCTGGCGAAGGATCTGAAAGACGCGAGCATCAGCGGCGACGACATCCGCGAAGGCCTGACGGGCGTCGTCAGCGTGAAGATTCCGCAGCCGCAGTTCGAAGGGCAGACGAAGACGAAACTGGGAAACACCGAGGTCAAGGGCATCATCGAGACGATCGTCAACGACAAACTCGGGCAATACCTCGAGGAGAATCCGGTTGTCGCCAAGCGCGTCATCGGCAAGGCCGTGGATGCCGCCCGCGCGCGCGAGGCGGCGCGCAAGGCGCGTGATCTCGTCCGCCGCAAAGGCGCCCTCGAGGGCAGCGGGCTGCCGGGCAAGCTAGCCGATTGCCAGGAGCGCGATCCCGCCCAGAGCGAGCTCTACATCGTCGAGGGCGAGTCGGCAGGCGGCTCGGCGAAGCAGGGGCGCGACCGCCGTTTCCAGGCGATCCTGCCGATCAAAGGCAAGATCCTCAACGTCGAACG
>WNGI01006921.1_pt1 | contig 10345 bp, 7 predicted proteins | sample 5400621 | NCBI WGS metagenome assembly WNGI01 (sample SAMN13153374, study PRJNA577476) | soil metagenome | isolation source: 20 cm soil or saprolite under Garry oak tree replicate 1 | place: USA:California | collected 2016-06-15 | reverse complement strand
CGCGCCGGTCGCGCAATACCTGCCCGAATTCGCCGAGCTGACGGTCGGCACCGAGCGCCGCAAGGCGCAGCGCGCGATGACGGTGCAGGATCTGATGCGCCACACCTCGGGCCTCACCTATGCGCAATTCGGCGACACGCCCGTGCAGATGATCTGGCGCGACACAAAGCTGATGGATGAGGACCAGACCAACGCCGAGCTTGTCGCGAAGCTCGCCGGGCTGCCGCTGATGTTCGAGCCCGGCACGACCTGGGAATACAGCATGTCGACCGACGTGCTGGGCCGCGTCGTCGAAGTGGTTTCCGGCGAGTCGCTCGGCGAATTCTTCGCCGACCACATCTTCCGCCCGCTCGACATGGCCGATACCGGCTTTGCGGCGACCGGCGAGCGGGCGGCGCGGGTCGCCGAGCCGCAGAACGATCCGGCGACGGGGTCGCGACCGCCGATGCGCAATGTCACGCGCGAGAACCGCTGGCATTCGGGCGGCGGCGGCGCGGTCTCGACCGCGGCCGATTATCTGCGTTTCTGCCAGATGCTGCTGAATGGCGGCGAGCTCGACGGTGTGCGGCTGTTGGCGCCAAAAACGATCGCGCATATGGCCTCCGACCATCTGCCGCCCGATTGCGCCTATGGCGAGACGGCGCGGCCGCGGTTCGGCGCGTTGGCGCCGGTGCCGGAGATGGGTTACGGCTTCGGCCTCGGCTTTGCGGTGCGCAAGGAACCCGGGCGCTCGCCGGTGCCGGGCTCGGTCGGCGAATTTTTCTGGGGCGGCGTCACCGGCACCTATTTCTGGATCGACCCGCAGGAGCAGATGGCGGTCGTCTTGATGCTGCAGGCGCCCGATCAGCGTCTGCATTACCGTTATTTGAGCCGCCAGCTCGTTTACGCCGCGCTAACCAGCTCCCGCGGCCGCCGCTACCGCTGATCAGTTGGGCGGCTCCGGGAATCACGGCTGTTGGGAGGCGCAGGGCCGACATCTTCGGCTATAATGCGGCCAGGGAACGGTCGCCTGGATTTGTCCGTATTCCACAAACCGCGGAAGCGCGATAGCCGGTGCAAGATGGCGCGCTGTTTCAACGAGTCGGCTTTGTCGGTGCTCCGCCTCCAACAATGGTAGGACGCGGAAAACGCGCACGGCCGTCGAAATATTTTTCAGCTTCACATAACCAAGATCGGTTGTCGCCAATAGAAGCCTGCCACCGAACTGTTCGCGAACAGAAGCAGAGATGGTGATGGTTCCAGGCTCAGCGAGCTGTTGAAGGCGCGCCGCAAGGTTGACACCGGAGCCGTATACGTCGCGGGCCTCAATAAAGATGTCGGCCACATGGAGTCCCATCCGAAAGGCGAGGCGTTTTTTGGGCGGCTGCTTCGCTTCGTAGCTAAACGTGCCCCGCTGGATCGCGATGGCGCACTCCAAGGCGCTGCCGACGCTCTCGAAGCGGGCAAGAAAGCCATCGCCGGTGTTCTTCACGATGCAACCGTCCGCCGCAGCCATGATAGGGTCGACCACCTTCTCGAAAAGCGTCATTAACCGTTGGTGGGTGTCGCTCTCATAGTTCTCCATCAGCCGGGTGTACCCGGCGAGGTCCGCGAACAGAATCGCCGCCAGCCTGCGCTGCACGATCGGAGAGCGGCCCAATGATCCAGAAGCCCGTCGGCTACGCTCCTGGATTAATTCCGGCGAGCCACGCGGGGCGAGATTGTCTTCACGGGACCTACGGACCAGCCGGCCGGCCCACCGCTGGATCCAATGGAGCTCGTGATCGTCGGCCTCCTCGCAAGACGCGACGATTTGCATCGGGTCTAGACGCGCCGGCAGATACGAAATTTGATCCTTCTCCGACGGGCTCTTGCGCATTGTTCTCCTCCCTCCTAACGATGCCCGGTCGAACTCACAACTCAACGGCACGTTGACCGGCCCGGGGAAGATTGCGAATCTTGCGATAAGCCAGCGTGAAAGAAGCGTGAATAACAGTTCATGGACGAGCGATCCCCAACCGGCTCTCGCGGCGACGGGTGTCGCTTAGGGATCTACGAAAGCAATCTCGACCATTGAGGAACAAACATATTTCGTAATACCATCCCATGCTTCGGATAATTTAATCTGGTCACAGTGCTGAGATGAGCTTTGATCAGTATCTTGCGATTCCATTTTTTGAATTAGATCACGACACGATTGCGAGAACGCTTTCCGATTTACCTGAGCTTTGTCGTCTCAGTGGAAAGTTCAGGCGATTGTTTGGGCTACAATCACCATTGGCACCCAGCTTGGCCTTTATCGGTGGCGAGGTCGCGCCTGAGCTCGCCGGCGCAAACTTTACCGGTGAGGCCCTGGCCAGTCTTTCCGGCAATGGCGTGGCGATATCCGAGGCTCTCGCCTCGTGTATCGGCGAAGGTGCCGAGCTGTTATCGCAGTTTCAAAGAACTGGGGATGTTGTGCTTACTGGAACGCTGACCGATGCTGGCCGGCGCACAACACAGTGCGTTCAGGACTGGTGCCGAGCTCACCTTGGTGAGATCGAACCCGCCGCGCAGCCGAGCCTGGACTGGGTCAGCGGCGTCCGATTGGGCGATGGCGCGCCAGTACTGCTTCCAGCAGATTTGTGTCTGCGCCGATTGCCGCACACACGAACGCTCCTGCCCCGGTCGGCCTTGAGCACCGGGTGTGCGGCAGGCGTGTCGCGCGAAATGGCCATGCTCCGTGCCGTGCTCGAATTGATCGAGCGGGACGCTGCCAGCTTGTGGTGGATGGGCGGGAGATACCCCCGACCGGTTGCACTGGAAGAGCCTGCGGCCCAAAGCGGGGCGGCGCTTCTTTCTGTATTGCGCGCCGGCCGATCGGCGCGCCGAAGCTGGCTGGCCGACGTCACGACCGAATTTGCGGTCCCTTGCGTGGCGGCCTTGTCCGTCGATAACGATAGTCGAGGGCTCGCCTGCGGATTAGCGGCGCGGATGACGTTGGAGGAAGCCGTCCGTGCCGCGATCCTCGAGATGTGCCAGAGCGAGTTGGGGCTCGCGGTCATCGAGGTTAAGCGCCGCGAACGCGGCGAGGCCGCGCTCAATCCCGTCGACCGCCGGCATGCTGCGCGCGCTGAGATGCTCAGCGCGCAGGATTGCGAGTTGCTTCATCCAAAAGGGACACCGCTCCCTTCGCCGCCGCTGAAGGACCTCGCTGCCGCGGATGCGTTGGCGGGTGTGGTGGCACGACTGGCGAGTGTCGGCATCGAGGTCTATGGGCTCGATCTGACTCGGGAGGACATAGGTATTCCCGTGGTTCGGGCGGTGGCGCCCGGCCTTCAGCTTTTTCCATCCCAGTTGGTGGGCGCCCGGTTGGGACAGGTCATCGCCGAGACCGGCGGCGGTGATCCGCACACTAAGGGAATTTCGTTGTTGTAGACGCCGTGCCGGCCGCGGGACGATGATAAGTTTTGGCCTACGCATCTTTCTGCCTGGGAGCTCCGAAATGACCCTGCGGTCGGAGGAGCATGGAGGAATGAAATCGCCTGCTGTGGCCGGCCGGCCGTTGTCATTGACGGTCCTCGGCCCGGCAACCCTCTCTATTGCCGCCCGGGAGGTTGCCGTCAGCCGGAAGGCACGCGCGCTGTTGGCCTACGCCGCGCTAAGCGACGCCAGCGAGGAGACGAGGGAGCGGCTCGTGGGCTTGCTGTGGAGCGAATCGAGCGAGGAGCGCGCCCGGGCCTCGTTGCGACAGACCCTGCAGGAGATCCGCCGAGGGTTCGCCGAGATGGGCTTCGACGGCCTGAGGACTGAAAAGCAGGGTATCGTCCTCAATCGCTCCGCCTTGAGGGTAGACCTCTGGGAAATCTTGCAGGAGGCGGAGGCCGGCCGCGCGCATCCACGTCTGTTGCACACCACTCGTCTGCCCGAAAGCCTCCTAGATGGCTTTGACAATCTGGATCCGGCATTCCGAATCTGGTTACTCGCGCGACGTCAAACGCTGCACGACCGGCTGGTTCGTACGCTTGAGACTCACCTGCGCGCGCAATCGAGCGCTTCTCCCGAAGCGGAGGATCTTGCCGCCGCGATCATCAACCTCGATGCGACGCACGAGGAAGCCTGCCGGTTCTTGATTCGGATGCGACGGGCTCGCGGCGATCTGGCGGGAGCGCTCCGCATCTACAAGACGCTCTGGGATCTGTTGGAGGCCGAATACGACGTTGAGCCGTCGCCGCAGACGCAACAGCTGATCATCGAGATCCGCAACGCGACGGCGCCGTTCAGTTCTGCGGCTCGGGAGCCGCGGAACGAGCCGATCGTGGCCCCTTCGGCGCTCGTTTCGCAGGTGGCTACCTCGATCATTGCAGCGCCAGCTATTGCATCCGCCAAAGCTGCGACGTCAGCGCAGCGGGTATTGGTGTCGGTCGAAGCTTTTGACATCGCGGGGTTAAGCAACACCAAAGCCAAACTCATACAAAGTTTCCGGCACGAGCTGATCGCCTGTCTCGTCCGGTTTCGCGAGTGGTATGTGCGGGACAAGGCACAACCCACGGCAGCACAAGCGCCCGATGACAGCGCTGTCCCGGAATATACGGTCCAGGCCAGCGCATCCGAGGGCGAAGACGCTGTGAGGCTGATCGTCACTCTGCGCGACGCGCGGTCCGGTGTCTATGTTTGGGGCGATCGCTACCAGCTGACATTGGCCAACTGGTTCGAGGCGCAGCAGGCGATCGTGCGCCGCATGGCCTTGGGTCTGAATGTCAACGTGTCGGCAGAGCGGCTCGCCCAAGTTTCGCGCAATGCCGATACAGCGCTCGACAACTATGATCGCTGGCTGCGCGGCGAGGGTCTGATTGCCAATTACACAGAGGCCGACTGGCAGCACGCGGCGGAGATCTTCCGTACGATAATCAGCGAGGTGCCCGAATTTTCTCCGGCTTATTCCAGCTTGGCGCGACTTTACAACTCGGTGCACCTTGTCTATCCCGGCATTCATCGAGATCGCGAGCGGGAGCAGGTCACCCTTGACCTAGCGAAGACCGCCGCGCGTCTCGATCCAATCGATTCGCGCGCGCAGCTCTGTCTAGGTTGGTCATATGCTATGGCAAAGCAATATGACCAAGCCGAAGTGAACTTGGCGCTTGCGTACCAGCTGAACGAAAACGACCCATGGACACTTATTTCGTCGGCACATGGCTTCGCGTTCTGCGGCCAGCATGAGCATGCCCATGATATTGCTGAGCAAGCGCTCCGCCTCTTGCTGGTGCCGAGCCAGGTTCATTGGGGTTACCAAGTTGGCATCAGATTTCTACTCGGAGATTATGAGGGTTGCGTCGAGGCGGCCAACCGTGCTGACACCATCATCTCAAACCTTCCCGGCTGGAATGCATCTGCGCTATTCCACCTTGGACGCCACAACGAAGCTGTCACGGAGGCACAGCGGTTCATCGAGCTGATCCGCCGCAGGTGGTTGGGCTCAGAGCCGCCGACCGACGAGGCCATTCTAGGATGGTTCCTCCATTTGTTCCCGATCAAGAATAAGGAGGACTGGGAGCGATTACGTGCCGGTCTGGCGGGCCTGGGCCTCTCGGTCGGTCATTTTATCCATCATGCGTGGTAGATCCGTGTCGCGTAAGCTCAACCGCATTGTGCGATGGTGTACTCTCCGATCCGCGAGGCGTGAAATTTCAGGGCATCGTCTACATTGCTGATAGTCGGGTCTGCGCCACCGTATTTGGCCTTGTAGAACTGGGGCAGAGGATAGGTGTTCGGATTCTGCCTTATGCTCGCCTCCCCATCCTCAAGCATCGCTTTGGGCGGCAGTCGAATGAGTAGCGTCTCCTCATTCGACTGAATAAATTGTACGCCCTTGACGCGAGGAGGAATGTCGATTCCCACCTGCGCCCAAGCGCATTGATCTCGGAGCTCGTCGAGTGACAGAGGGATTGCCGGGACGCCCCCCTGGAAGTCGTTCGGAAACCGGTTCGTTCCGGTTGCCCAGGTCTTTACCAAATTACCCCAATTCTCGTAGTTCTGAACCGTTACGCGCGGTATAGGCATTTCATCCTCCTGCTAATCGCTAGGGTGGGGATTTAAATAAAGGCAGGCTGCTGGTGGCGTAGGCCGAATTTGTCCGCTACGAACGTGATGAGCTGCTCCATTGTCGAGATGGCCTTTAATCCGGAGACAAATCCGGGTGGAGACGGCATCCCGTCCATAAGCGCGGATAATGCGCTCTGTCCCTGCGCCAAAGCTCCGAACAACACCTCCGCAACAATCACGGAGCCGAGCGTACCCAGCCGTTCGCCGTTCATTTCCTGAGCCGCTTCGAAGAGGACGAACATCGGCAATGGCGGATCCTCAAGCAGCGGATTTATCTCGGTAAGGCCGGTGGCGTTTGGATACTGCTTCAGCCACTCCCTCAACGGCGTTTCCCATTCAAGGAACCTCAGCCCAGCGAGGGCGCCATTTTCCTTGATCTTGTCGATCAGTTGCCGAACCGGCCAGAGGCCGGCCAGCGATGCGCTCATCAGGTCGCGATAGGCCAGCCCTTCCTTCTGGGCGTCATCGACGGGCGGGAATTGGCTGCTGTCGACGAGCGCCGCGCTGTAATCGGGGCCAATTCGCCGGCTCAAGTTAGGTTGACTGCCCGCAATCGCGAAAAAACACGACCACTGCACGACCCACCGCTCACCCAGCGGCATCTTTGTTGCTCCGCGTAGCGAGTTCTGACGGAGCGCCTCGCTTGTCGGTAGCGGGGTGTCGTTGTTGATCCGGTATTCCCGCCGCCCCATTGCGTGACCGCAGCGGAAGGCACCGTGCGAGAATTCGAGCGGGACGCGGTCATTCCAGTCACCGAGGAACGTCTTGCCTGATTTTTCATAGAGCGCGTAGACCGCCGGGTGCAGCAGGCGCTGCAAGAGGTCCGTCCGTACGATATTGCGATAGACTGTCGTAACCGCGGCGCGGGCGCAGGCGAAATGGCGATAGCGCGCGGCGGCCTCCGACACGCTGCTCTGCTGATCTTCTGTGTCCATCATTTCCAGCACGCCGTTGTGTAAAATGTGAAACAGCGTCGTCAGTTGCGAGATGATGGCATGATCGTCGTTGCGTGGGTCTGGAATGAGGGGTTCGCTCAGCCCCGGCATCGGCCCGCTAGCAACCTTGTCCGTGGCAGGCAAGGTCGGCTCCTCGTCGTGAGGTGCACGAGCAATGTCGCGAGGAGGAGCCTCAATGAGTGCCGCGCCACTCGGTTTGATACGACCGAGCCGCAATCGTGTGCGGGGCAGTGTCGCGTCTCGAGAATGCTTTGCGTAGGCAAAGGGGCAAACGTCCGGGCCGCCCCCGTACACAGTGTCGAGCCGCAAGGGCGAGAGCCGATAATTCACCGGAGTGGTGTTCTCATCCTCGGTCAGCGAAAGCGACATCGCGCTCTGCACGAGGTCATGCGCCACGAATTGCAGAAGATACGTGTAACCCGACGGGATGTTCGGATTGTCGTGGATGTCGACCGCGTCTCCGATCGGGTTTTCCCAGACGAAGCCTCGTTCCATCCGGCGAGCAACTCCAGCCATTAGATTCTGCAACGGCTCCAGGTCTTTTGGGGAAGACGCATAAGTCCTGTTACCGCCAACTCTTAGAGCCTTGCCCTCAGGGAATTCGATGAGATTGCGAAAGCCGCTGGCAATGCTGAGAGGCTCCCGGGCGCGTTCCTGTGCTGCCCGCAGTGGGCCGGTGGTCAAAGAGAGGCCGCGTCCATGCATGGCACGCCCCTTTGAATTGTAAGTTGCAATAAGCACGTCGAAGCTCTTCAAAGTAGCGAGATTTGACTGCCGCCGCAATTCCGCTGGTCTGAGGATCGATTTCGGAAACACGCTCTGCACGCGCTCCGACGCGGCTGCATTACCGCTATTTGAGCCGCCAGCTGGTTTATGCCGCGCTGACCAGCTCCCGCGGCCGACGGTATCGATAGTCGATTAGGCGGCCGGTGTGGCGCCGGGAACAACGGCGGTTAGAGGCGCGGGGCCGGCATCGCGCAGATGGCAGGCGACGAACTGGCCGGGCAGAACCTCCTGCATCGACGGCTCCTCTTGCGAGCAGCGATCGAAGGCGTAGGGGCAGCGCGTATGAAAGCGGCAGCCCGAAGGCGGGTCGATCGGGCTCGGCACGTCGCCGCGCAGGATGATGCGCTTTTTCGCGGCGTCCGGATCGGGCACCGGCACCGCCGATAGCAGCGCCTCGGTGTAGGGGTGCTGCGGCCGCGAGAACAACGAGGCGCGGTCGGCGATCTCGACGATCTTGCCGAGATACATGACCGCGATGCGCCGGCTGATATGCTCGACGACGGCGATATCGTGGGCGATGAACAGGTAGGAAAGCCCGAACTCCTTTTGCAGATCGCCCAGCAGATTGATGACCTGCGCCTGCACCGAGACATCGAGCGCCGAGACCGGCTCGTCGCAGATGATCAGGCCCGGGTTGAGCGCCAAGGCCCGCGCGATGCCGATGCGCTGGCGCTGGCCGCCGGAGAATTCGTGCGGGTAGCGGTCGAGCGCCTCGGCTCTGAGTCCTACCTTGCCGGCCAGCATCTCGACCCGGTCGTTGAGGGCACGGCCCTGCGCGACCCCGTAATTCTTCAACGGCTCGCCGATGATGTCGCGGATCTTCAGGCGCGGGTTCAGCGAGGAGTAGGGGTCCTGAAAGACGACCTGCAACTCGCGGCGGTAGGGCCGCATCTCGTGCCGCGACAGCCCATCGATACGCTCGCCGTTGACCCGGATCTCGCCGGCGGTCGGCTCGATCAGCTTCAGGATCGCCTTGCCGGCGGTCGACTTGCCGCAACCACTTTCGCCAACGAGACCCAGGGTCTCGCCCTCGGCGATGTCGAAGGAAATGCCGTCGACCGCATGCACCTGCCCGACGGTCTGCTGCAAGATTCCTTTCTTGACCGGGAAATGCTTGACCAGGTTGCGCACCGAAAGCAGCGGCGCCTCCGAAGGCACGGTCATGCGCGTGCCACTTCGTCGGAATGGAAGCAGGCGGCGTAGTGGCCTGTTTCTTTTTCTTCGAATTCCGGCATCTCGCGCCGGCAGATATCGGTCGCGAACGGGCAGCGCGCCGTGAACGGGCAGCCCGGGATTTCTTCCTTCAATGACGGCACCGTGCCGGGGATCTCGGCGAGCCGCGGCAGCCGCTCGCGCGCCAGGCTGGCGCCGAGCTTTGGCACCGAGGCGAGCAGCCCCCGCGTATAGGGGTGGAGCGGCCGGCGGAACAGAGTCCCGACCGGCGCCTCCTCAGCCTTGCGACCGGCGTACATGACGACGACGCGCTGTGCCATCTCGGCGACGACGCCGAGATCGTGGGTGATCAGCACGATCGCCGCATCGATCTTCTGCTTCAGCTCGCGCATCAGATCGAGGATCTGCGCCTGGATCGTGACGTCGAGCGCGGTCGTCGGCTCGTCGGCGATCAGGAGTTTCGGATTGCAGGCGAGCGCCATCGCGATCATGACGCGCTGGCGCATGCCGCCCGACAGCTGATGCGGGTATTGCGCGATGCGGCGTTGTGCCTCCGGGATGTGGACGAGGCGCAGCATCTCGACGGCCCGGCGCAGCGCCGCCTTGTGGTCGAGCCCCTGGTGCAGGGTCAGCGTCTCGGCGATCTGGCGGCCGATCGTCAGCACCGGGTTCAGCGACGTCATCGGCTCCTGAAAGATCATCGAAATGTCGTTGCCGCGCACGTCGCGCATCTCGGCCTCGCTAAGCGCCAGCAGGTCGCGGCCGGCGAGGCGGATCATGCCCGATACGATGCGGCCGGGTGGCGACGGCACGAGGCGCAGCACCGACAGCGCCGTGACGCTCTTGCCGCAGCCGGACTCGCCGACGATCGCCAGGGTCTCGCCCGGCATGACATGGAACGAGACGCCATCGACAGCACGGACAATGCCGTCGCGGGTGAAGAACCAGGTCTTGAGATCGGCGACTTCGAGCAATGGCCGGCCGGCCGGGGCCGGCGCGGGGGGTGGGGCGGCGGCTGTTGCCGGTACGGGTTCCGCAACCGCCGCCATCGCGCCTCTCACAGCCGTCGCGACAGGCGCGGATCGAGCATGTCGCGCAGCCCGTCGCCGAGCAGGTTGATCGCCAGCACGGTCAAGGACAGCATGATGCCGGGGAACAGCACGATGTAATAGGCGACCTGAAACAGGCTGCGCCCCTCGGCCATGATGTTGCCCCAGCTCGGGATGTTGGGCGGGGTGCCGGCGCCGATGAAGGACAGGATCGCCTCGGTAATCATCGCCGAGGCGGTGATGAACGTCCCCTGGACCAGCAGCGGCGGCAGGGTGTTGGGCACGATGTGGCGCCACAGGATCAGCACAAAGCCGGTGCCG
>WNGI01021488.1_pt1 | contig 10346 bp, 10 predicted proteins | sample 5400621 | NCBI WGS metagenome assembly WNGI01 (sample SAMN13153374, study PRJNA577476) | soil metagenome | isolation source: 20 cm soil or saprolite under Garry oak tree replicate 1 | place: USA:California | collected 2016-06-15 | reverse complement strand
GTTTCACCATCGCCCACGTATCTCGCTCGCAGTAGGCGAGCAACGCCTCGCGGAGCGCCGCCCGCTCGGCCGGCGGCGTCCGGTCGCCCTCGAGCATCAGCCGCTGCAGCTCCACCGTCGCCACTTCGCCGTCCTGCACCTTCAGATCCGCATAGGACAGTCCGGGCACGAGCGCCGGCAGTGTCTTCTTGATGCTGAAGCCGCCCCCGAAGTCCGGGTGATACACATGCCTGCGGATCACCGGCAGCAGGTCCACAAGGTGTTGCTCGATCCGCTCGAGGTCCTTGTCCAAGTGCGGCGCCGCCTCCCGCAGCCGCTTGATGCACTCGCGCTCGAAGCTCGCGTGGTAGGCCACAATCTTGCGCGCGCCCGCGCACGCCTGGACCAGCGCCTCCGCCAGTGCGGGACGCGGATCCTCCGGCCCGTCGGCGATCCATCGGTGATGCACCAGACCGCGGCCCCGTTCCTCGATGTGAACGCTGAACTGCACCGGCACCTGCTGCCACGGCCGGCACCCCGGCCAGCGCGGGATTGCGAGGCTCACCGTCTCGAAATCGAGAAACGCGAGCGGTGACGCGAACTGAGCGAGCGCCTTGGGAAGCGTGGGCTCCACCACCATCCGCCCGCTCTGCACCGCCCTCACCTGGCGCGCGTGGATCACCGACAGCTCCAAGTCCGAGGGCAGGTCATAGATCGTCGCGTACCCGTCGGCCTCGAGCTCGAGCGCCCGCTTGCGCTCGATCCGATACAGCTTGCTGACATGGTGGTCGGGGAGCTCAGGCCAGCAGCGCTCGATGAAGGGGCAAGCGTACGGGTTGGTGCAATGCTCCCCTATGGGGACGTCCGGGAGCGGTCCCTCGAGCATCCGCTGCTGCGCCACGAGCTCATCGGGCACGCCGATCAGGGCGGCCTCGACCAATGCGGTCACGTCCTCGCGCACGAACAGATTCGACAGGTCCGGGTAGCGGCAGTGGGGGTTGAGATGCATGACCTCGGCGCGCTCCACCTGGAGGCCCGAGCCCCGCAGCACGTGCACCTGCACGGCGGCATCGGGAAGGTGCTCCGGCTTGCGGCTGTTCGACGCCTTCACCTCGATCACCGTGTAGCCGCGGGCCGTGCGCTCCAGAATGTCGACCCCCACGTAGGTCTCGTCCGCCAGAAACCAGGCCTCGTAGATCGCCGGCACGTCACGGTTCAGGGCCGCGCGCGTGGCCGTCACCTTGTTGTCGTACTGGTAGAACGGGAGATCGATCAACTCGCCCCCGGGCACGTACCCTCGGGCGCGCTCGCCCACGTCGCGGCCCTGGGCGAACAGGTTCTGCTGCCCGGGCGTGGGGCAGAGCTCCGGCGCGTCGGGCTCGTGCACGCGCCACCACAGCTGCTTGTGACACTGGAGGCCGGAGAGATAGCGCGACTTGGAGAGGCGCGAAGGTTCCGACGGCATACTTGAACAGTAACGATAACCCGCTACCGGACGGGTACTTCCCGTTTCGGGTGACGCGGGCCGCTTGACGCCGTGCCGGGTCGTTCCGTATAGAGGAGCTCGGGACCCGCGGAGGAACGATGTCGCTACGCGTAGTGCTGGCCGACGACCACGTGGTGCTGCGGCAGGGCGTGCGCGCCCTGCTCGAACGGCACGGCCTCGAAGTCGTGGCTGAGGCGTCCGACGGCAGGGCGGCCGTGGAGGTCACGCGGGAGCTCGAGCCGGACGTCGCCGTGCTCGACATCATGATGCCGCTCCTGAACGGCATCGATGCCGCGCAACAGATCGTGGAGGCGTGCCCCGAAACGCAGGTCGTGATGCTGACGGCGCTCGAGCAGGAGCGCCTGGTGACGGACGCGGTACGCGCCGGCGTGCGGGGGTTCGTGCTCAAGACCCAGGCGGGAGAAGATCTCGCCCAGGCCATCCAACAGGTGTCGCGCGGCGGGTTCTACGTCGGGGCGGGCGTCTCTCAGGCCGTCGTGGACGCCTGCCGGGCCGCTGCCGCGGAAGACCGCAGCCGGCTGACCTCACGTGAGCGCCAGGTGGTGCAGCTCGTGGCCGAAGGCAAGTCGACCAAACAGGTTGCGGCACTGCTCGCGATCAGCCCCAAGACGGCCGAGTTTCACCGCGGGCGTGTAATGAAGAAGTTGAACGTCCATGACGTCGCGGGCTTGGTCCGCTACGCCATCCGCGAGGGCCTCATCACCCCCTGACCCGGGTCTTCTCCCGGCTGCATCTAGGGTGTTGCCCGGTTCTCCCCCGGAGCGCCGTCGCCACATTCACTCCACATGCCTCCGCGCGCGCCGTTCACCCGTTCGCCCGTCGTGCTGATCGCGAACTCCGGCACGTGGCTCAACCAGGCGCTGGACAGCATGCTTGAGCCGCTCGGGTACAAGGTCGTGTCCGTGGGGAGCGGACGCGAGCTCCTGGACCGGGCGCCCGCCACGCGGCCCGACGTCGTTCTCATGGACGCGAACCTCCAGGACCTGGACAGCGTCGCGGTGTGCCGCAGCCTTCGCCAGCATCGGGCCGTCCCCTGGCACACCCCCATCTTCCTGATCACCTCCACGCCGGCGACCAAGCAACAACGCCTCGCCGCGCTCGAGGCGGGAGCATGGGATTACTTGAGCCTGGTGGTGAACGGGGAAGAGCTGGTGTTGAAACTCGACGCCTTCACGCGCGTCAAGCTCGAAACCGATCGGGCCTTGGAGGAAGCCGCGGTGGAGCCGGCGAGCGGCTTGTACACCATGCGCGGCCTCGAGCGGCGGGCCCGCGAGCTGGTCTCGGATGCGTTCCGCCGTCACGCCCCGCTCGCGTGCGTCGCGCTCGCCGTCGAGCTCGAGTCGCAAAACGGCCATCCCACGCCGCTCGCGGCGCCACCCGTAGCGGTCGCATACGCCGGGGAGATCCTCCAGGCGCAGGGCCGCGCGTCGGACGCGATCGGACGCCTCGGCCGGAGCGAGTTCGCGGTGCTTGCCCCCTCGACCACCCCCGGTGGCGCGGTGCAGATGGCCCGACGGCTGACGCAGGCGCTCGAAACCGCGGGGCCGAGACCCTCCGGGTTGCCGCCGTTGCGGGTCCGGGCGGGCTACGAGGCCGTCGCCGACCTGCACGCGACGCCGCTCGCACCCGACCGCCTCCTCGAGCACGCCGGCGCAGCACTCATCCAGGCGCGCGCGGCGGGAGACGGTGAGCGGATTCGCGCCTACCAGGAGTAGATTACCCGCTCCATGACCAGGTTGCCGTAGCGTGTCAGCGGCGGTCGCGATCGCGATCGTCGTCCTCGTCGTGCTGCTCGCGCTGCTGGTGCTGCGGGGCAGCGCGGACCAGACTCGCACGCTGCGCGACGTGCACGAACGGCTCGGGGCGCTCGGCGAGGCGACGAAACGCCTCGAGACGATGGGCAGCGCCGTGACCGAAGTGCAGCAGCTGCTCCAGGTGCCGAAGCTGCGGGGCACGATCGGCGAGATCTGGCTCGAAGAGCTGCTGCGACAGATCCTCCCGGCTTCCCACTACCAGATGCAACACGTGTTCCGCTCCGGCGAACGCGTGGATGCGGTCCTCAAGCTCGGCGACCGCCTGGTACCCGTGGACGCGAAGTTTCCGCTCGAAGCGTGCCAACGGCTGCTCGCCACGACCGGCGTCGAAGCCGAGCGGGAGGCACGCACGTTCGCGCGCAGCCTCAAGGAGCGGATCGACGAGATCGCCGACAAGTACATCCGTCCCGACGAGGGCACCTATGACTTCGCGCTGATGTACATCCCGGCCGAGAACGTGTACTACGAGGCGGTGTTGCGCGCGGAGGATCCGGGAGATGCGAAGAGCGTCCTCGGTCACGCGCTGCGCCGCCGCGTCATCCCCGTGTCGCCCCACACGTTCTACGCCTACCTGCTGGTCATTCTCCACGGCCTCAAGGGGATGCGGGTGGACCAGCAGGCCCGCGAGATCCAGGACCAGCTCGGCGGCCTACGCCAGCAATTCGAGGCGTTCTGGACGGCGTTCCAGACGGTCGGCGCGCACCTCGCCAACGCCCAGAAGCGCTTCGAGGAGAGCGAGCGGCAGGCGGGACGGGTCCAGGAGCGGTTCGAGCGGATTACGGGCGTGGACAATGAGGCGGTGCCGGGGGAACCCGGACGCGTGCGCGACGGGTCGGGGTGAATGCAAGTCTTCGTCACGGGCGCCACAGGGTTCATCGGGTTCGCCGTCGCGGCGGCGCTGCGGCGGGCGGGCTATCGCGTCTGGGGCCTGGCCCGGAGCGAGACGAAAGCGCGCCGCCTTCTGCAACATGAGGTCTCCTGGTCCATACCGGGTTCGACTACTCGGCGAATGGAGTGGCCAAGGACAGGACGGCGATCGATACGCTGCTCGAGGCCGGGCGCCGGGGCGCCAAGCCCAAGACGTTCATTTTCACGAGCGGCGCCTGGGTGTACGGCGACACGAGCGACCGCATCGTGGACGAGACGACCCCACCCAATCCCCCAAAGCTCGTCGCCTGGCGACCCGCTCACGAGCAAATCGTGCTCCAGGGCGGTGGCGTGCGGGGCCTGGTCATCCGACCCGGCGACGTCTATGGCGGCCCCGGTGGTTTGACCGGCCAGTGGTTCGCCGGGCCGAGCACCGGAAGTCCGCCGTTGGTGGTGGGGGATGGTCGCAACCGCGTCCCCATGGTTCATGTCGATGACCTGGCCGACGCCTACGTGCGCGTGGCGACAAGCGGCCTGGCTGCCGAGATCTTCAACGTGAACGATCAATCGCGCTTTACGGTCCTCGAGATGGCCACGGCGGCGGCACGCGCGGCCGGGTACCAGGGGGAAGTCCGCCCCACGCCCCTCGTCGAGGCCCGGAAAACTCTGGGCGACTTTGCCGACGCGCTCGCGTTGAGCCAGCACATCGATGCGCGCAAGGTCGTCCGCTTGCTCGGCTGGCACCCGAGTCACGAGGGATTCCTGGATGAGGCCGATGTGCATTACCGGGCGTGGAAGGCCTACCGGGATTGACCCGAACGGGCTGCTACTTCACTGCGAGCGCGACCTGTACGATCGTCTCGCCCCACTGCAGGTTCAGGAGCGCCCGTTCCGAGTCGGCGGCCGGGAAGTAGAATGCCAGCGATTCCATGAACGGTGCCCCCCCTCCCGGTTGCGGCTTTACCTTGAGCCGCAACGCGTCCTGCGCCTCGCCGGGGTAGGGGATGTGGAACACGTCGGCCGCCCGGCTGAAAATCAGCGTCCATTCGTCGGGTCCGGGGATCGCCCAGATGCTGTACTTCCCGGCGGCGAGCGGCTGTCCGGCGACCACCATGCCCCGGCTCAGCGCGATCGTGGTAGCGGTGTCGGCACCCGGACACCACACCCTTCCCCACGGCACGACTCCACCCCTCCCGAACAGCGTCCGGCCCCGGGCGCTGGGCCGGTTGTAGACGATCGTTACCTGACTGGTGCCGACGAGCTGAGTCACTGTGGCATGCTGGCTTTTCGGGGCCTGCGCCGCCCAGGGGACCGGGGTGACCAGGACCGCGGCGGCGAGCGCGCTGCGCCGAGTCATCATCGTGCCTCCGCCACCACAGGATTCTGCAGTACCCCCACGCCAGGAATCTCCACCTCGACCACGTCGCCGGGCGCGAGCGGCCCGACGCCGGCGGGCGTTCCCGTGGCGATCAGGTCCCCCGGCTCGAGGGTCATGACGTGCGAGACGACGGACACCAGTGTGACAATGGAAAACACCATGTCGCGCGCCCGGCCGTGCTGGCGCTGCTTGCCGTTCACACGGCAGTACACCTCCAGCTCATCGAGTCGCCGCGCGTCCACCGGCACCACGCGGGGGCCGACGGGGCAGAACGTGTCGAAGCCTTTCGCGCTGGTCCACTGCTCGTCGGTCCGCTGCAGGTCTCGCGCGGTCACGTCGTTGACGCACGTGATCCCGGCGATGCCGGCGCGCGCTTCGCTCTCGGTTGCCCGCCGGAGCGGCCGTCCGATGACGACGCCGATTTCGCCTTCGAAGTCGACCTGCTGCGATTCCGGTGGCAGCACGATCGCCGCGCCGTCTCCAATGACGGTGGTGGGTGGTTTCAAGAACAGGAGCGGCTTGGCGGGCACCGTATTCCCCAGCTCCGCGGCGTGGTCGCGGTAGTTCCGCCCGATGCCGATGATCTTGCCCGGTCGCGCGACGCTCACGAGCGCGCGAGCTCGGCGAGCGCCGCGACGGCGGTTTCGAGCTCGTCCTCCGTGTTGTAGTAGTGAGGAGAGAAACGGAGCACGGTGCTGGCGCGCTTCTCGTCCATGTCGAGCACCCCCGACTTCCGGTCCGCGGAGCTCGTGTTGATGCCTCGCTGCCGGAGGCGGCGCTTGAGATCGGCCGCATCCCGGCCCGCCACATCCACGGTCACGATGGCACATTGCGCCCGTCCGCGATCGAGCACCCGCACGCCCGCAATGTCCGCGAGCTGCGGGCGCAGCAGGGCGGCGAGCCGGCAAGCGCGCTCGCGGCCGGCTGCGCCCACGGCGAGCGCGTAGCGCGCCGCCGCGCCCAGACCCGCCACCAGCGCGTAGGCGAACTCCCAGTTCTCGAACCGGCGCGCGCCGTCGGCGAGCCGGAAGGCGTCCGGGTCGGTCCAGTCCGCGCCCCGCATGTCGAGGAACAACGGGAAGGCGCCGCGCTCGAGCATCCGATCGGACACGTACAGGAAGCCGATGCCCCGCGGGCCGCGCAGGAATTTGCGTCCGGTGCCGGCCAGGAAATCGCAGCGCAGCGCGCCGACATCCACCCCCAGTTGTCCCACCGCCTGACAGGCGTCGATCAGGTACGGCACGCCGAGCTCGGCGCACACCGCTCCCACGGCCGCGGCGTCCTGCACCAACCCCGAGTTGGTCGGTACCCAACTCAGGGCGACAAGGCGCGTACGGGCGTGGCTCGCGAGCCGGTGCACGCTTTCGGGATCGACCCCGCCCTCAGGGAGGTCGTCGGCACGCACCGTCTCGACGCCCACGCGGCGCGCGAGCGACAGGTACGTCAGTTGGTTCGACGGGTAGTCGGCCCGCGTCGTGACGATGCGGTCGCCCGGGCGGAAGTCGAAGGCGGACACCGCCTGGCTGAAGGCCACGGTCGCGTTCTCGACGATGGCCAGGTTTCTGGCCGCGGCGCCCAGCAGACGCGCCAGCAGCTCGTACGTCTCGCGCACGCGGGGCTCGGCTTCGTCCTCTGCCTCGTAGCCGCCGATCGCCGCTTCGCGCTCGAGGTGCCCAGTGAGCGCCTGGAGCACTGCCTGAGGCATGAGCGCGGCGCCCGCGTTGTTGAGATGGATTCGGTCCCGGCAGCCCGGCGTCTCGCGGCGCCAGCGATCGAGCTCGGCGGGGGCGGAGGGGAGGGAGGGGGAGGGAGAGGTTCGCGCTGTCATGTTGGGAAAGGTCGCGGGATGGGCAACGGGGCTCAAGTCGCCCCGTCCGCGGCCAAGGCCGCGGCTCGGCGCGTACCGCTCAAGCGGCAGAGCGGCGTCAGTTCACTGACACGTGCCGAGCCGCGGGTTTACCCGCGCAAGCCCGGGGATCACCGCGACCCGCGGCTCTACCTGCGCCGCCTAGAACAGATTGCGCACCACAAACCACACATTCGCCGGGCGCTCGGCGAGTCGCCGCATGTACCAGGGGAACCAGTGCGTCCCGTAGCTGATCAGCACGCGCACCGGTACCCCGTCGCTCCGGAGCGCGCGCTGCTCCGCGGCGCGGATGCCGTAGAGCATGTGCACCTCGTACGCTCCCCCTCCTGGTGCGGCCCCGAGCGCCAGGGCCCGCTCGCGCAGCCGCGCGATGAGGCCGAGATCGTGCGTGCCGAACACCGCACGCGCCTCGCCTCGCGCAGCGCGCTCGAGCAGCCGCCCCGCGAGCATGGCGTAGGCGGCGTCCACTTCGCGCTTTTTCGGAAGGGCCACGTCCGGCGACTCGTTGTACGCGCCCTTCACGAGGCGAATCGCGGGCGCGAGCGGGAGCAGCGCCTCGAGGTCGCCCGGCGTGCGGCGCAGGTACGCCTGCAGGCACACGCCGACGCTCGCATGGGCGGCGCGGACGGCCTGGAACAGCTCCAGCGTGGCGTCCACGTAGCGCGACTCTTCCATATCGATCCACAGAAACGCCCCGGCGGCAGCGGCACGAGCCGCGAGCGCCAGAAGGTCCTGGAAGCATGCTTTGGGATTCAGGTCGAGCCCGAGGTGGGTGAGCTTGACGGAAATTTCCCCGGGCAGTTGGCGCTGCCGGATTTCCTCGAGCACTCGCAGGTAGTGATCGCGCACACGCGCCGCCTCATCGCGGCCCGTGACCTGCTCGCCCAGCTGCGTGAGCACGCTGCCGATGCCCTCACGGGCGAGGTCGGCCGCTGCAGTGAGCGCGGCACCAAGGTCCTCCCCTGGCATGAACCGCCGTACGGCGCGGCGCAAGAACGCGCGCTCGGAGAGCTGGCGCGCCAGCCAGGTGCTGCGGGATGCTCGGAGCAAGAGGCGGCGGGCGAAGGACATGACAGCCAAGAAATACGGGGACGGGCGCAGGGGGAAGGGAGGGGGTTGCGACGTGGATCGATGCATGATACAGTTGTATCATATATATGATACTTTTGCGCTTGCTGTCGAGTATCTGGAAGACGCTCTCCGCTCCGCCCCCGGCGCGCCTCCCCGGGCCGGGCGTCCTGCCGGCCTATGTGCGGATGGAACGCTTCGCGAGCGGGGCGGCGCTCGAGCCGCGTGTCGACCTGCTCGTGCGGCAACTCGCGGCAGAGCTCGCGGGGTGCCGCTGGTGCATCGAGCACGGTGTTCATCGGTGGCGCGGATCGTTCCTTCCCGTCGCGGAGCTGGGGGCGCTGCGACGCCATGCCGCGAGCCCGCTGTTCTCGCCGCGGGAGCGCGCCGCGCTGGCGTTCACCGAAGCCGTGACGCGCTACGCCGAGGGGGCGGGCGGCATTCCGGAATCCGTGCTGGCCGAGCTGCGGTGCCACTTTTCCGAGCAGGAAGTCGCCGCCCTCACGCAGGCCGCAGCGGGCGAGCACTTCTTCAATGCTGCAACCGGTGCCCTCGGCGCCGACGCGCAGCTCGGGCCGGCCGGCACGGCCGGCGGGTCCCTGCCGGGAAGGCGGCGCGCCGCGGGCTCCGGTGTGCGGAACCTGTGGTGACCGGGCGGCGGGCGCGCAGCCGGCCGCTCGGGAAGCGTCGCGCCCCGGAGACTCCGGGAGGACGCTGGCTGCTCCTCATCCATCAGCTGCCGCCCAAGCCCGACTATTTCCGCGTGAAGATCTGGCGCCGGCTGCAGCGCATCGGCGCGGTGGCGATCAAGAACTCCGTTTATGTGCTGCCCCACACGGAGCAGGCAACCGAAGACTTTCAGTGGGTGCGGCGCGACATCGTGGCGGGAGGCGGCGAGGCGTCGGTCTGCCAGGCGGCGTTCGTGGACGGCCTCTCGGACAGACAAATCGAGGCGCTGTTCCGAGCTCAGCGCGACGCCGAGTACGCGGAGCTGGCGCGGGCGGCGGCGGAGGTGGCACGGGAGGGCGGTGGGGAGCGCGAGTCGTCAGGCGAAGTGGCGCGACTCGAGCGCCGGCTCGCGGAGATCGTGGCGCTCGATCACTTCGGGGCCGCAGGGCGCCGTGCCGCGGAGGCAGCAATGACTCGGGCGCGCGACCGCCACAAGCCTGCCGGTCGGCCCCGACTGGCCGACGTAAGGCACGCGCTCCCGGTTCACGGACGCACCTGGGTGACCCGCGGCGGCGTGCACGTGGACCGGATCGCCAGCGCCTGGCTCATCCGCCGCTTCATCGACCCGAAGGCCCGGTTCCGGTTCGTCGCGGCGCAGGATGCCCGGACGGCGCCGGATGAGCTGCGCTTCGACATGTTCGAGGCCGAGTACACGCACGAGGGCGACCGCTGCACCTTCGAGACGCTGGCGGCGCGCTTCGGGCTCATCGACCCGGGGCTCGTCGTCATCGGGGAGCTGGTGCACGACATCGATTGCAAGGACGGAAAGTTCGGGCGCACCGAGACGGCGGGGTTGGAGCGGATGATCGCCGGCATCGTGCGGCGGCACGCGAGCGACGACGCGCGCCTCGAGCGAGGCGCGGCCGTGCTCGACGACCTGTACGAGGCTTTTAGGGGACGCGGCTAGGCGTCAGCCCGCTGCCGCCCAACTCGGCGCCTCGATCCGGCGGTCGCCGTTCACCCGGCGCTCGGGGCCGCTCCAGGTGGCGGCGCCCACGAGGGCCAGCTGCCGGCGGTCTGCGGCACGCCGATCGGCCGTGGCGCGGGCCAGGACCTCACCGATGGTCAGCTCCGGCGGCACCGGCCGGAACGACGACCATTCGTCGCGGAACCAGTCGCGCGAGGCGCGTACCGCCG
>WNGI01007958.1_pt1 | contig 10346 bp, 8 predicted proteins | sample 5400621 | NCBI WGS metagenome assembly WNGI01 (sample SAMN13153374, study PRJNA577476) | soil metagenome | isolation source: 20 cm soil or saprolite under Garry oak tree replicate 1 | place: USA:California | collected 2016-06-15 | reverse complement strand
GCCTGCGTCCCCCCAAACCATTCCGTCGCTCCCTCGAGTCGCGGCATCTCTGTTCCAATTCTCATTCCCATTTTTAATCGACCGATGACGGACGACCGCCGACCGATGATCAACCCGCATAGCGAGACGGTCTCCGGTCGTCCGTCGGCGGTCCGCCTCCTTATGCGTTCAGTGTCTTCTGACCGGGCTTCCATTCGGCCTGGCAGAGACCGCCAGTCTGCAGCGCTTGAATAACTCGAAGGGTTTCCTCCGCCGAGCGTCCGATATTCAGATCGTGAACGACCTTGTAACGCAGAATTCCTTCCGGATCGATCACAAACAGACCGCGAAGAGCAATTCCCCGGTCTTCAATGAGCACGGCGTAGTCGCGCGAGACATTTTTCGTCGCATCCGCGGCCAGAGGATATTTCAATCCTTCCACACCACCCTTGTCGCGCGGCGTCTTGATCCAGGCGCGATGCGAATAAACCGAGTCAGTCGAGACTCCAATGATATCGGCGCCGATGCCCTGAAAGTCTTCGTAGCGATCGCTAAAGGCTGTCAGTTCCGTCGGACACACGAAAGTGAAGTCCAGCGGATAAAACAAGAGAACTAGCCACCGGCCCTTGTAATCAATTCTAATATTGTGGAACCTAAACTCTTTTTGCCGGCTATGCCTTGCGGCAATCCGGGCAAACACCTCTGAGGGTCAAGTGAACCGACTCAGGTTTAAACTTCGACTTTCGTGCCGCCGCCTGAATTAGTTCGGCTGCCTGTGGCAAATCGAAGTCGACCAGCTTTCCGCATTCATTGCAGATGGCATGATCATGCCGCTCAGTTTCCCTATCGTAACGGCTGGCGCCGTCGCCAAACTTGATCTCATGTACCAACCGCGCCTCTTTCAAAAACCGCAGGGAGTTGTAAACAGTCGCATAACTAATCGTCGGCAACTGTAGACGCGCCGCCTGGAAAATCTCGTTTGCAGTCGGGTGGTCTTCTCTGGAACGGATAACCTGAAGCACAGCCTCCCGCTGACGCGTCAGCTTTTCCTCAGTATTACGGTTTTGTGTCCCTGTCACCATAGGATGAACTTAGACTAATTCTAATTTAAGCATTTGTCAAGTGATGCCTAACCAGCGGGGGCAGGCCCACCTTCCTTACCTCGAGATGATCAGCGTTGAGTTCTAATCCTCGCCTTGAAAGGCCTTCCGGGTGGAATCGATCGCGCGAGTCAGGAGGCTCTCAGGTTGGGAAGGCGGGCTTGCCCGCTAATGGGATAGAAGCTTGCTTGATTAGGGGTTTAAAACTGGGTGGCGAGCGGCGTAGTCCACTATCGTACAGGCATAGCTTTCAAATGGGGGGCAAAAGATGCCGTGAGGTTTGAGTAGTTCGCTGGCCTGGGCAGTGTCGTAGGTCTGCTTCAGGAAGAAATAAGGAACTCCGGAATGTGGCAAGCCGGTAATTTTTGGCGCCAGCGGGAGCATTAAAGAGAAATGCACCAGCGAGGCCGGTAGCGTGACCCGCGATTCCCTGCCGCCAATGCAGCGCGCGATCGTGTTAAAGAGTTCCCGAGTTGTTGCTGGTTCTGGATCTGCTAACTGCACAGTCTTTCCCACGGAACGTTGATCTTGAGCGAGCTTTGCCATGGCTTCCACCACGAAGTCGACCGGAACAAGATTGAGCGCCACTTCCCGGTTGCCGATGTTGAAGGCCGAAAGCACAGATGGCCACTTCAGCAGATATCGGATCAAATAGTAGATGCCGTCGTACTTGGCAGTTTCGCCTGAGTGAGAATCACCGCAAACAACCGAGGGACGATGAATGGTGACCGGCAATTCTGATTTCAAGGCGTCTACTTCCAGCTCAGCCAGATATTTGGTTTCTTCGTAATAATTGCGAAAGCCGGCTGCGTGCCCCAGCTCAATCTCCAAAATCCGGCCAGTGCGTTTTCCAGCGACGTAGCAAGTGGAGACGTAATGATAGTTACGCAGAGCCGGCAACGAACGGGCAAAGTTGTTGACGTTGCGCGTGCCGTCGACGTTCACGCGTAGCCCCAGGTCGCGAGCAACCGTCAGGTCATAGAGGGCCGCCAGATGAAAGAGGATGGTCGACTCGGAACGAGCTCTTTCCAAATCTGCAGCCGACATCCCAAGCTCCGGCTCGGTGATGTCGCCCGGCAACAGTGCAAAGTCGGAGATAGATCTCCCGGCGTGTTCAGCAACACTGACGAGTTCTCTCTGCGCACGCTCTGCAAAAGCCGGTTGCACGAGCAATAGGAAGCGCCCGCCTTCTTTTGCGAGGCGCCGCAGCAGGCGGCCCGCAATGAAGCCGGGAAAGCCCGTTAAAAAAATTGTTTCTTCCGCTGACATAGATTTGCGAATTACCACACAAGCTCTTCACTGGGACCGCGGGCGTCCCGCCCGCACGAGTACCGCAAGGTGCGATGATCTCGCAAAGTACTCAGTTTCCGCGGTTCTGTTCGCGCTCCGCGCTCACGGCGGGCGAGCCGCCCGCGGTCCCAGTGAAGAGCTTGAGCGGTGCTTTCAAAACTTAGCATGACGGAACTAATTCATTAGCCCTTTCGCTTCGCCTGGACGCGCCGAGTATAATTCAGCCCCTCGAAACCAACATAACCAGCGTCTATATCCATGTTCCACGGCGCAGAAAATGATAGGAAACAAGATGAACAAGTACCTGGCAACGCGCAAGCAGGCAACCCTGCTCCTACTCCTTGTCTTTGCAGTCATTGTTCCGCTGTCTGCGCAACAAAAGCCGGACTGTACGGTCCGGGTGACGCTTTTGCAAGTGAACGACGTGTATCAATTCGCCCCCGTCGATCTCGGAACTCGCGGCGGCCTGGCCCGAGTCTTGACTTTGAAAAAGGAGATTGAGAAGCAGTCGCCAAACACCCTCTTTCTGCTTTCCGGGGATACGATTTCGCCTTCAGTTGAGTCCATTACCTACAAGGGCGCGCAAATGATCGATGCCTGGAACACCGCCGGCCTCGATTACTCAACCTTTGGCAATCATGAGTTCGACTTTGGTCCCGACGTGCTGCGCCAGCGTATGAAGGAATCCAAATTCAAGTGGATCGTTGCCAACGTGATTGACAAAAAAACGGGCCGGCCATTTGGCGATGCACCCGCTTATGTGGTCCGCGAGTTTGATGGCGTAAAGATAGGTATCTTCGGACTAACGCTGGAGGAGACAAAGATTACTTCCAAACCTGGGCCGGATGTTGAGTTTCTCAATCCTTGTGAAACGGCTCGGAAGATGGTTTCTGAGATTCACGCGCGCGGGGTAAAAACTGTGGTCGCCCTGACGCATCTCTCGATGAGCGAAGATAAGGAAGTGGCTCGTTGCTCCGGCGTTGACGTAATCATCGGCGGTCATGAGCACACGCTGCTGGAGTCGGCTTCGGGAGGCGCTCCTATTTTCAAGATGACCTCAGACGCCCGCGAGCTGGGACAAATTGACCTGAACATTTTGAAGACTACCGGGGCGGTTCAAAGCATCGATTGGAAAGTTATCCAGGTAACCGACAAAACGAAAGATGATCCACAATTCGCTGCCCTCGATCGGAAATACGGAGTTTTGCTGAAAGAGCTTTCCCTGATTGTGGGACGCACAGCCGTGGATCTGGACGCCAGAAGTGCAATTAATCGGACTCAGGAAACGAATATCGGGGATTTCATAGCAGATTCATTTCGCCTGGCCACCGGCGCAGATGTTGGCCTGATGAATGGCGGCTCGATTCGCGCCGATGAGATAATCCGCGCCGGCACCTTAACAAAGAGGGACGTGTTATCGATGCTTCCGTTCAAAAACAAAGTGGTAAAAGTGGAGGTAAGCGGCGCCACACTACGGCAGGTGCTGGAACACGGCGTGGCTCGCAGCGCGGAAGATGCGGAACCCGGCCGCTTTCCGCAAGTATCGGGGATAAAATTCGCCTTTGATGCAACACGGCCGGCAGGATCGCGAATAGTAAGTCTGACAGTTAACGGTAAGCCTTTGGACGAAAAGAAAAACTATACCCTCGCAGCAACTGATTACGTCGCGATTGACGGTGGAGACGGTTACGCGATGTTCAAAGGCGCGCGATTGCTGACTCCTCGAGAGCGGGCGCAGTTTGACTCCGAGGTCTTGCAATCGGCGATAATCGCAAAGAAAGTGATTGCGCCAAAGGTTGAAGGCCGCATCAATCGTCTGGACAAAGACCAGAAACAGAAGACTGATTGCAAGTAATAACTGATGAAAGACAACATTTACGAAGACGATGCTTCGCCGGCTGCAAAGTATGAAGCGAAGCGGCTTTTCCAGGAAGCCTATCAGGCCCAGCTCGGCGAGAACTATGAAGAAGCGATAGAGCTTTACAAGCGCTCGATCGAAACCTATCCGACCGCCGAAGCGCACACGTTTCTCGGCTGGGTATATAGCTTTCAGAACCGCTACGATGAAGCGATTGAGGAATGTCTGGAAGCAATTCGCGTCGATGAGACGCTGGGAAATCCTTACAACGATATCGGTAGTTACCTCCTGGCCAAGGGCGATCCTTATAGCAGCGTTCGCTGGTTCAAACGCGCGCTTTATGCGCCGCGTTACGAGTCTTACGCCTTTCCGCATTTCAACCTCGGCAGGATTTACGAAACGCGCCGGAAATACCTGGATGCAGCCAGACATTACGGCAAGGCACTCGAACAACAGCCGGGATTTACTGAAGCAGCCAGTGGACTTCATCGTATGCAGGCGCTGCTGAATTAATGAACTTAAGGGTTGTCCCGCACGCCCCTGCTAGCTCAGAGCGCGGCGAATCCAGGGTAATCAAAGGGCTTCTCAAACGGAATCCGACAAAGATATCCCAGCCTTGTTGGCCGCCGGGTCGTCTAATACACTGTTGACCGAATAGGTTCAGTCTCTGATCCACAGGAGCACCGCCCCCATGCCCTTCTATAAGGCAATCTTAATATTGTTTGCCGTAGGAAGTAGTGGATCTTTCTGTTGGGCAAGCGATGAATTGCCGCGCAACCGAACGGCGCAATCGCAACCCGCCAACGGTAGTCTGATCCCGGAAAGCGTCACTCAAGAAGATCAAAAACAACTTGCCCAGAAAGCCCTCGCGGACGGAAAACAATTTGAGTCGCAAGGGACCGCCGACTCGCTCCGAAAGGCCCTTGAGAACTACGAAAAGGCCCTGGGACTCTGGCGATCTCTCAAGGACCGCGCAGCCGAAGGTGAAACGCTGGATCACATGGGTGCGGTTTACTACTTTTTGGATCAGCGGCAAAAGGCGCTCGACGCCTTCCAACAGGAACTACAGCTCAGGCGAGCACTGGGAGATACCCTGAACGAGGCCGAGGCCCTCAACAACATGGGCGTCGTGTACAGCTCGCTGGGCCAGGAACAGAAGTCGCTGGACTCCTACTTGCAGGCGCTTCCTCTCCGTCGCGCTGCCGGTGACCGCCCCGGAATCGCCAATACCCTCGGCAATATCGGTATGTCTTATCTGACCGCCGGCGAGTTGGTGAGGGCGCTCGACTACTTCAATCAATCTCTGGCGCTATCCCGAGAACTGAACGAGCGCCCGGGAATAGCGAACACACTCAATAACATCGGCGGCGTTTACATGAGCTGGGCCGACTACCGCAAGGCGCTGGAGTATTTCGGTCAGGCGCTCGAGATGAGACGGGCCCTGGGACAGCATCGTCAGGAGGCCATGGCACTGAACAACATCGCTCGTGTCTATGATCTTCTGGGGGACTTTCAGAAGTCGTTGGATTACAACCGCCAGGCGCTCGAGCTCAGACAGACCCTGGGGAATCCGTCGGAGCAAGCCGCATCAATCAACAATATCGGCATTGTCTACGACTCATTGGGAGAGAAGCAAAAGGCGTTGGAATACTACAAACAGGCGCTGGATCTTTTTCGAGCGAGCGGTGATCGAAACGGAGAAGCCAGCACGCTCAACAATATCGGCGCCTTTCACACCAATACGCTGGGAGAACCGCAAACGGGCCTCGAGTACCACCAAAAGGCGCTGGAAATAAGACGCGCCCTGGGACAGCGAATCCAGGAAGCCTCCGAGCTCGACAACATTGGCTTCATCTATAACAAAATGAAGGACCCTCGGAAGGCGCTGGACTATCACCGCCAGGCGCTGGAGATCAGACGAACGGTGGGCGACCGGCTCGGCGAGGGTCTCTCGCTGAATAACATGGGGGCGGCTTATTTCTCCTTACGGGAACTCGATAAATCGTTCGACTATTTTAACCAGGCGTTGAGCCTTGAGCGGGCAACGGAAAGTCGCGGTGGGCAAGCAATCACACTCTACGGCCTGGCCCAGCTGGAACGTGACCGGGGTAATCTGGCGGACGCCCAATCACGGATGGAGGAATCGCTCAACATCATCGAGTCGATGCGAGGCAAGGTAGCGAGCCAGGATTTGCGGGCGACTTTCCTGGCCCAGAAACAGGACTACTACGAATTCTATACCGATTTGTTGATGCGTTTACATCAACGTGAGCCGGCAAAAGGACACGACATCGCAGCGCTTCAGTCCAGCGAGCGCGACCATGCCCGCAGTTTGCTGGAACTCCTCGCGGAAGCAAAGGTCGACATTGAACAAGGCATAGCGCCTGAGTTGAAACAACGCGAGCGCGTTATCAACAGCCGCCTTGCCTGGATACAAAAGCGGTTAATTGCTGCCTATTCTCAGGAGAAACCGGATCAAGGCAAGATAGCGCCGCTGGAAGAAGAACTGAAGAATGTGGATGCAGAGCGCGAGAAACTGAGCATGGAAATTCGGCAGAAGCATCCACGCTACGCTGACCTTCAATACCCGCCGCCGCCCGAACTGAAAACCATTCAATCTCTGCTCGATGCGCAAACGCTCTTGCTCGAGTATGCTCTTGGCAATGACAATTCGTTCTTATTCGCCGTGACGAGCAACGATTTTGTGGTTGCGCGTCTTTCCTCCGGTAAGTCCATCGCCGATCAGGTTGAGGCGCTGCGAACGCTGCTCACCGAGCGGCCGCAGCGAAGTAACTTCGGAAAACAGGTCGAACATTCGCGGAAGTTGTACCAGGAATTGATCGAACCCGCCGGAAAGCTTTTGTCAGGCAAACGGAAACTGATCATCGTTCCCTCGGGTATCCTGCATTACCTGCCCTTCGAGGTGTTGCTGTCATCAGGCGAGGAGAGAACCCTCGCGACGAGCAGTCCAAGCCGTTGGCCTTATCTGGTGCGGGACTATTCAATCAGTTACGTTCCTTCCGCCGGCGTGCTTGCAAGTCTGCGAAATCGTGCCGAAGCGATCCCGGTTCGCAGGAAGACTTTCCTTGCCTTCGCCGATCCCGTCTATGTTAACGATACTGTGATGGAAGCAAATCTTGTCGGGTCGAGCCTGCGCGGAGCGTTTGGTAATGAGCGCTCGTGGAAGTTGGAGCCTTTGGCAGAAACCCGGCGCGAGGTCGAACAGATTGCGCACCTTTATCCAAAAGACAAGGTGTCCCTGTTGATGGGAGAACAAGCGAGTGAAGAGAACGCGAAAACTGCCGGACGGTTGAATGATTATCGTTATGTTCACTTTGCCACCCACGGATTACTAAATGAAGCCAGGCCGCCTTATTCCGGTCTCATTTTGAGCCTTACCGATTCCGCCCGAACTCAGACACCTGCAAGCCAACCACTGGCATTACGCGGGCCGACAGCCAACGGTGTTTCGCGAAACACTACCAGCAATGAAGAAGCCAAAGATGGAACATCGAGCCTGAATGCCCGCCCGCAATCGGAAGATGGCTTGTTGCAAGTCTATGAAGTTTTCAACTTGAAGCTCAATGCCGATCTGGTTGTCCTCTCGGCCTGTGAGACCGGCCTGGGCAAGGAAGTAAAAGGTGAAGGACTAATCGGATTGACGAATGCATTCTTCTACGCGGGGACACCGTCGGTGATGGTAAGTCTTTGGAAGGTGCAGGACCGCTCGACTGCAGATCTCATGGTCAACTTCTATCGACAACTGGAACGCGCTCCAGGTAAGACGGAAGCGTTGCGACAGGCGAAGCTAAAACTGATCCAGGACAACCGCTACGCACATCCCTACTACTGGGCGCCATTCGTGCTCGTCGGCGATCCGAAGTGAAGTTCAATCCATCTTTCCTCTTGTGATTCGCAGATTTCATGTTGGAAGAGCACATGCTAAGGACCACTTGAAACAGGGGACCGGTCCCTGCTTCTGCCCTCAGCATCAGAACCGGGAGCAGTCCACTTTCATTCTCTCACCGCCCCGTTTAGAAAGGACACTTGTGTACCGCCGCGCGAGGCGGACAAGTCCGCTTTCTAAACGATTCGCGTTTTGCTAGGCCCTTTTTCGTTGGTCCCGACAATGATGATTTCCGGCAATGACAAATAAAAATGTCAAATGATATATGGAAAATGGCTTCGTCCACACAACCGAGGATCATCACTCAATCTGCACGAGATATTCTGCAATTGGCTGCCCCTGCCCGAAGAGTTTCAGCCTGTATTTGCCCCGATTCAACCCAGTCCGATTCAGCAGCACGCTCAGCTCACCGTTCTGATCCGGTTTCAGTCCTGCACGGCTGGCCACCACGCCTCCGGATGGATCCCTGACTTCAAGGCGATAGTTTGCGTAGCCGGGTTTGTAGCCACCAAGGATTAAGACAAATGTCCTGGTCCCACGAGGCACGTGAAGTTGATTGATCTCACCGGTCCCGCCAGAACGTTGGACATCGCCAACGGGATAAATGTTTCTGACGGGAACATTGACATCTGGTTGCCGGAGCTGGGCCACCTGAGTCTCGCGCTGCCGCTCGGTTGCCGCGAGTTGCTCTTTAAGCCGGTTGATTTCCTGCCGCAGCGATTCCTTCTGCTCTTGCGACGCGCTGTTGCTGGCATCAAGTTCTCGAATTCTTGCTTCCAAAACCTGCAGTCGCTCTGACGCGGCACTCCCTGCGCCGGTCCGCTGGGCCAACAACTGGTTCTCACGTCGCAGCGATAGATTCCAAAGACCAATCAGCGTAAGCGCTAACAGCAGGCAGGCGGCCAGGGCTGGCATCAGCCAACTTCGTGCCCACCATTGATTAAAGGCAGCAGCTCGAGTCGCCACTGGAATACTCTCTGTTTGAACAGCAGCCAAAACTCCCGACTCAGAAGCCTCGCGCACGCCGGCGATGAAGTGCGCTGTTAGCTGGGTCTGCTCAAAGCACTCATCACACTCGAAGAAATGCTCCTGGAACTCTTGTCGTTCAGCAGGCGTCAACGTTTGACGCACGTATCGCTCAATGACTTCGTTGTCCTGTATTTGCTGGTGTGTCATGCCCCCATCCACATAGTGCTTAGCGAAGCCGTTCTGTATCACTCAACATTACGATTTCTGTAAAGCTTGCGAAACTTCTTCAGCGTGCGTGATTTGACCAGCCGCAAACGCTCTTCCTTGATTCCCAGTGCGCGAGCAATCTCCCGCACCGTCAGCTCTTCGTAGTAATACATTCTTAGGAATGCCCTTTCTCTTGGGTTGAGATGTTTGACTGTCTCCGTGATGGACCTGCTAACTTCCTGGTCCAGAAAAACCTCTTCAGGCGACGCGTCGCCGGCGCCTTTCAGCTCATTATCCTCGAGCGATTCGGTTCCCAGCCTCTGTCTCCTAAACTCACGAATCACATTCAAAGCGATGCCGACTATGAATGAAGAGAGCGACTCAGGCTTGCGCAATTTTCCCTGACGCAGAGCCTGAATAATCCTGATGAAGCTTTCCGCGCGCACATCTTCAGCATCTTCCCGGGAGTGGAGTTCGCTGAGAGCGAGGAAATATAAACGGTCTGAATACTTTTCGTAGAGCGCGGCTTCGGCGAGCTTATCGCCTTGCTCGACACTCGAGACCAGGTCGCTGTCAGCAAGGGGGACACTCTGCCGCATAGGCAGCGATTCTAAGCCTGCAAAAGTCCGAGGGCAATCATCAAAAAAAGGGTCGGCCCACTGATACATTTTCGCCACCTTCCGCACTATGTATCGACAAGCTCAAATTTGGTGACTTGGGAATGCAACAAGGGCCACCAAAGAACAGAAAATGTCGACGGTCACACATTGGCCCAGACAAACAAACCATTTGGTAGCAGGGAGAAACTCTATGAAAGGCAAACTTACAACAATCGTCGTCACCCTGGGTGTGCTTCTCTGGCTGGCCACTTTCGCTGCTTCAGCGCAGGCACAACAACCGCCTACGAGATTTAGAGCCGATACCGGTGGGGTCACGCCCGGCCTGGGTCAGATCCTGCGAATAACGGTCGGCGGAATTGACGGAAACGACAGGGTCAGAGTTCGCTTTGCCTGGATGAAATATATGGCGACCGGTT
>WNGI01006920.1_pt1 | contig 10346 bp, 10 predicted proteins | sample 5400621 | NCBI WGS metagenome assembly WNGI01 (sample SAMN13153374, study PRJNA577476) | soil metagenome | isolation source: 20 cm soil or saprolite under Garry oak tree replicate 1 | place: USA:California | collected 2016-06-15 | reverse complement strand
TCTCCACGATCTGCCGGATGCGCGAGATGTTCGAAGCGAAGGTCGTCGTGATCACGCGACCGGGCGCGCGCGACATGATCGCGTCGAACATCTCCGCCACGTGTCGTTCGGATTGCGTGTAGCCGGGCATCTCCGCGCGGGTCGAGTCGGACATCAATAGGAGCACGCCCTTCGCCGCGATGGCGGCGAGGCGAGCGAAGTCAGTCTGTCGGCCATCGACTGGGGTGTGGTCGAACTTCCAATCGCCCGAGTGCACGACGGTCCCGTACGGGGTGTCGATGGTCACGCCGATCGCGTCGGGGATGCTGTGGCAGACGTAGTACGAGTCGCAGCGGAAATTGCCGATGCTGAACGGAGTCCCAGGCGCGATCTCGCGGAACGTCGCGCGCTCCGCGAGCTTGTGCTCTTTCAGCTTCGTCCGGATGAGCCCGATGGTGAGCTTGGTGCCGTAGATCGGGACGTCGAGGAGGTCGCGTAGCGCGTAGGGCAGCGCGCCGATGTGATCCTCGTGCGCGTGCGTGATGAGGAACCCGCGGATCTTGCTCTTGCGCTGGCGCAGGTAGGTCATGTCGGGGATCACGAGATCGATCCCGAGCATGCCCTCGTCGGGGAACATCAGACCGGCATCGACGACGACCATGTCATCGCCGATCTCGATCGCCAGCATGTTCTTGCCGATCTCACCGACGCCGCCCAGCGGGATCACCCGCAGCGACGCGTTCGATTTAGCCAAAGAGCGTTATCTGCTCCACCGGCTTTTCCTCCGGCTCCTTGGTGGGCGGCGTCGTCGCGAGGAAGAGCGCGAGCGCCGCGAAGTCGGCGTGGAGCGCGTCGCGCAAAGCGGGCTGATGCAGCGCGGCGGCCGGGTGGTAGATGGGGAAGATCAGCAGGCCGTCGGCTGTTTTCCGTGGCTTGCCGTGGATCCGCGAGATCGACTCGCCCGGGAAGAACTTCCCCATCGCGTGGCGGCCGAGCGTGACGATCACGCGCGGCCGCAGGACCTCGAGGTGCCGCAGAAGCCACATGTGGCAGGCCGATATCTCTTCTGGTAGCGGATCGCGGTTCTCGGGCGGGCGGTGGCGAACGACGTTCGTGATAAACACCTTCCGGCGGTCCAGCCCGATCCCGGCGAGGAGCTCGTCCAGGAACTGACCGGCCGCGCCCACGAACGGCTTGCCCTGGAGGTCCTCGTGGTAGCCCGGCGCCTCCCCGAGGAAGAAGATTCCCGAATCCGCGCTGCCGTCGCCGGGGACCGCCTGTCGCGCGCTCCGATGCAGCGGACACGCGGTGCAGGCGCGGATCTCGTCGGCGACGAGCCGGAGGTCAATGTCGTGGGCGTCCTGCATCCGGGGTGATTATGCGGCGGGAGAAGGCTTGAGAGGAGCCTTCCGCGCGAGATAGACGATGTCGGTGTACGGCCGGCGCGGCATCTCTTCGACTTCGACGACGAATCCGGCCCGTTCGAACATCGCGAGCGCCTCGTCGCGCGATGGGAAATAGAAGCGTTCGTGGCCGCCACGGGTGAAGCCGAGTCCGACCGTGATCAGCTCCTGCGCGTACGTGATCGCGTAGCGCGGATCGGTGCGGCGCTCCTGGGCTTTCACGATGAGTGGCCGGCCTTCGCCCAGGGCTGATGCCGCGTTCTTGAGCACGCGCTCCTGATCCTCGAACGGCAGGAGGTACAGAACGTCGACAATCGTCACCGCATCGCAATGAGGCGGCGGGTCCTTGATGATGTCGCCGACCTCGAACCGCAGCCACTGCGTGTCCCGTACCGCGCCACGCGCCACCTCGATCTTGCGCTCGTCGAGGTCGATCCCGAGGACGCGGCGGGATTCGGCCGCCTCGCGCAGCAGGCAGGCGAAGAGCCCGTGCCCGCACCCGAGGTCGACGATGAATCCCTGCCTCGGAACGAACCGCTCCACGAAGGCGAGGTCCGACAGAAAGGCGCGCCCGTGCACGAAGACGCGCGCACCGAGCGGCGCCGCGCGATAACGGTGGACCGCCCGGTTGAGCGCCGCGCTCGTGCTCGCGCCCGGCATCAGGGCACGCGCCAGCGCACGGCCTCGGTGCCGAACGCTGTTCGGAGCAGCGGATCGGTGAGGACTTCGAGATCGGTCATTCGCTCGTCGACGAGGGTATCGGCCGCGCGGAGGCGCTCGTCGACGTAACCGGGGTGAGCGCCGATCTCTCCCACCCCGCCGAAGGCGGCGAGAAGCGCGACGCCGGCAGCGTCGAGGCGTGGCCGCTCGGACGTTATGTCGACGTACCAGCGGTTTCCCGGGATGCCGCGGAAGGCCAGGGCGGAGACAAAGGTGGCCGCCCGAAGCGCGCTCTGCTTGGGTCCGGACCACGTTCGTGGCGCTCGGGCACGGCGAATCCAGCGAACTCCCTCCTCACGGGCGACCCGACCCACGACCCGGGCCACTGGCGGCATCAGGTGGACGTGACGGTGCGAGTCCCAGGCCAGCGGGAGGATCCCCCAGGAGCGCGCCAACGTTGCCTGCGCGCGGATCTCGGCCGCGAGCTCACCGGCTCGGACGCGGCCGCTGAAAAGGCGTTTGGTGAGCTCGGCGAGGCCGAGAAATCGGCCGTCCCCATCCACCAGGCTCCGGACCGCGGCCGGGTCACTCACCGGCCACCCGCCCACGAGATCGATGTGCAGCCCCACCTCCAGATCCGGCTCCATCCGGGCCAGTGCCGCAGCTTCCGCGGACGAGTCTGCCGTCACGATGAGCGACGTCGAGCGGACCACGCCGCGGCGATGCGACTCGAGGATTCCCTTCGTGACCCCCGGAGAGAGCCCGAGATCGTCCGCTGTGACGACCAGGGTCACGTGCCGTACAGGCCGCGCGCGTCGTTCAACCGGATGACGAACAGGTCGCGCAGCATCTTCGGCGTGTCGGCGAGAAAGTCGATCCGGGTCTCCCCGTGCTGTCGCAAGGCGAACGGGATCTCGCGGACGGTGTAACCCGCACGTCGAGCGAGGAAGAGCACCTCCGCGTCGAAGGCGAAGCCGTTCAAGCGTTGCTTCGCGAAGAGGTCTTTGGCGGCCTCGGCCGTGTACATCTTGCCGCCGCACTGTGTGTCGCGGATGTTCGTCGGAACGAGAAGGTGCACGACGGCGCGAAAGACATCGCCCATCACGCGTCGCCACCACGGGCGATCCACGACCGATCCCGCGACGTAACGGGATGCGATCGCGATGTCGGCGCCGGTATCGAGTGCGCCGATGAAGACGTCGATGATCTCGACCGGGATGGTGAGGTCGGCGTCCAGGAACACGATCGGGTCGCCCGTCGCGGCCTCCATGCCGGCGCGCACCGCCGCTCCCTTTCCGCGGTGCGGGAGCCGCAGGACCTTGAAGGCGAGGCCGAGATGCCCGTGCGTCAGCTTTGCGCGGTGGAACACGTCCGCGGTCGCGTCCGTCGAGCCATCGTCGGCGAGGATGATCTCCGCCGTCAGATCGCGGTCGCGAAAGAACTCGGCGCATCGCCCGAGGCTTTCCTCGATGCGACGCGCCTCGTTATAGGCCGGTAGAACAAGAGTTAGCACGAAGCGAGGAGCGATTCACTCGCGACGAGCGAGAACCACCAGCCTTGAGCGCGTCTCGCGGCAGAGCCGCGAGATTGAGCGAGGGTGAGGATGCTCTAACGGCGCGGCGGACCGCCGCGTCGGAACCCACCCCTGTCGCCGCCGGGTCGCGGACCACCGCGCTCGTCGCGGTCGCGGTACCGCTCGCGCTCGGCGCGCTGACGCGCCTCGTAGTCGTTCCCGTTCTCGTTGACCGCCCGGATCGACAGATTGACCCGACCCATGCGATCGACCTCGGCCACCTTGACCTTGACCTTGTCGCCGACCTTGACCGCATCTTCGATGCTGTTCACCCGCTCGGACGAGATCTCGCTGACCCGGACGAGACCTTCCTTTCCGGGAAGGTACTCGACGAACGCCCCGATGCTCATGATCCGGGTGACCTTGCCGTCGTAGACCTCGCCGACCTCGGGCTCCTTGGTGAGACCCTCGATCATCGCGCGAGCCCGCTCGCGGCCCTCGGCCTTCGCGCCCGTGATGCGGACGGTGCCGTCGTCCTCGAGCTCGATGGTGGTGCCGGTCTCGGCTTGGATCGCGCGGACCATCTTGCCGCCTGGGCCGATGACCTCGCGCACCTTGTCCGGCTGGATCTTGATCGTCTCGATCCGTGGTGCCCAGCGTGAGAGCTCGGACCGCGGCTTGTCGATGACATTGCGCATCGCATCGATGATGAACACGCGCGCCTCCCGCGCTTGCTGGAACGCCGCACGCATGATGTCGAGCGAGATCCCCTTGATCTTGATGTCCATCTGGAGGGCGGTGACGCCCTTCGCGGATCCGGTGATCTTGAAGTCCATGTCGCCGTAGTGGTCCTCGAGGCCCTGGATGTCGGTGAGGACGGTCCACTTGTCGCCGGAGGTCACGAGACCCATCGCGATGCCGCCAATCATCTCCTTGATCGGGACGCCGGCGTCCATGAGCGCAAGCGTCGATCCGCACGTTGACGCCATCGACGACGAGCCGTTCGACTCGAGCGTCTCGCTTACGACGCGGATCGTGTATGGGAACTCCTCCTTCGTCGGAAGGACCGGAAGGATCGCGCGCTCGGCGAGCGCTCCATGGCCGATCTCACGCCGGCCCGCGCCGCGCATCATGCGCACTTCCCCGACGGAGAACGGCGGGAAGTTGTAGTGGTGCATGTAGCGCTTCGTGTCCACGGGCGAGAGCGTGTCGATGATTTGCTCGTCGCCGCCCGGGCCGAGCGTCGCGACGGAGAGAACCTGAGTCTGACCGCGGGTGAAGACGGCCGAGCCATGCGTCCGCGGCAGAACTCCGACCTCGATCGACAGCTGGCGGATGTCCTTGGTGCCACGTCCGTCCGGACGGAGGTTCTCCTCGGTGACGGCCTTGCGGAACTCGTCCTCGAGATGCTGCTCGTAGACCGCGCCGACCTCTTCGACTGTCAGCGGTGCGTTTTCGCCGGTCGCGAACTGCGCGACGGCTTCGAGCTTCAGCTCGTCAAGCCCGGCTTCGCGCTGCGCCTTGTCGGGGTTGCGGAGCTTAGCGCGGAGGCGCTGGCTCAGGAATGACGTGACCGGGGCGAGACGCGCCGCGTCCGGGACGACCACGGCGTATTCCATCTTGGGCTTGCCCGAGGCGCGCTGCAGGTCCATCTGCGCGTCGCAGATCTTCTTGATGCCTTCCTGCGCGAGTGCGAGCGCTTGAATGAGGAAGTCCTCGGTGACCTCGTGCGCGCCGGCCTCCATCATCATGATCGAGTCGCGTGTGCCGGCGACGATGAGGTCGAGCGTGCTCTCTTCCATCTGCTGGATCGTCGGGTTGAGCGTGAGCTCCCCGTCAACGGTCCCGACGCGAACGCAGCCGATCGGACCCTCGAACGGAGCGTTCGAGATGGTGAGGGCGGCGGACGCGGCGTTCACCGCGAGGACGTCGTAGTCGTTCTCCTGATCGGCCGACCAGGCCGACACGATGATCTGGACGTCGTTCCGGAAGCCCTTCGGAAAGAGCGGGCGGATCGGCCGATCGGTGAGACGCGCGGTGAGGATGCCCTCCTCAGAGGGACGGCCTTCGCGGCGCGGGAACGAGCCGGGAATCTTGCCGGCGGCGTAGAGCCGCTCTTCGAAGTCGACGGTCAGCGGGAAGAAGTCGATCCCGGTGCGGATCGTTTTCGCGACGGTCGCCGCGGCGAACACGACCGTGTCGCCGTACTGGACCGTGACGGCGCCGCCCGCCTGCTTCGCGTACTTCCCTGTCTCGAAGGTGAGCGGCTTTCCGTTGATGGTCGCCTGGGAACGGGTAACTGGCATGTGGTTGTTGATCTCGGGTGCCTATGAAAAAACCCAGGAATTTTCCTGGGTTTCCGCTTACGCGGGCGGTCTCACCGTCGCAGACCGAGTCGCCCGATGACTTCCTGGTATCGCTCCGGGCTTCTACGGTGCAGGTAGGCGAGCAGCCGTCGGCGTTGACCGACCATGCTGAGCAGCCCGCGGCGGCTGGCGTTGTCGTGGCGGGCGGTGCGCAGATGTTCGGTGAGGTGCTTGATTCGCTCGGTCAGGAGCGCGATCTGGACCTCCGGCGAGCCGGTGTCCTTGTCGTCACGGCGGTACGCCGTGATCACCTCGTTCTTCTTAGGGAGCGTCGCTGACGGCACCCGTTGTCCTTTCTTGATCCTTTGGATCTCTTATTCGCTTATGAGTCTACCGGATGCGGAACGATCAGCCGAGGGCTCGCAGCCGTGGAAGGAGCGCCGCGGCCTCTTCGGCGCGCTTCCGCGGGTCTCCCGCGGGCATGTTCCCGCCGCCGATCATCACGAGGATTTCGGTGAATCCGGCCGCGATCGTCGCTTTCGCCTTCGCGAGCGTCTCCTCAGTGGTCGTAAGGCGCATCGAGATCGAGCGGCGGACGGCGCTCGGGTCGCGACCGGCCTTCGCGCAGGCTGCGTCCAGCGCCTTGCTCAACGCGACGCCTTCCTCGAAGGTGGGCGCGTTTGAGTGCCACACGTCGGCGTGGCGCGCGGTGAGTCGCAGCATCCGCTCCCCCTTCGAGCCGATCCAGATCGGGGGATGCGGCCGCTGCACCGGCTTGGGCTCCGCGATCGCGTCCTTCAGCTCGTAGAAGCGGCCCTTGTACGTCGATCGCGGCTCGGACCAGAGGAGCTTCATCGCGCGCAGCGATTCGTCGAGCATCGTGACGCGATCGCCCGCGCTCGGGAACGGGAGGCCGAACTGGGTGAACTCGGGCTCATTCCAGCCTGTCCCGATCCCGAACTCGAGGCGACCGTTCGAAAGGTGATCGACGGTCACGGCGATCTTCGCCATGAGGCCCGGGTGCCGGTAGAGGTTGCCCGTCACGTTCAGACCCATCCGTGCGCGTTTGGTGATCGCTGCCATCGCGCCGAGCGCCGTCCACCCATCGAAGATGAGCGCGGTCGGATCCGGTCCGAGCGCGATGAGGTGATCGAACGGCCAGATGTGGTCGAAGCCCGCCCCGTCGGCGATGCGCCAGACGTCGACGTGCACGTCGATCGGATGGACCTGCTGCGAAAACTTCAAGCCGTAGCGGAGCGGATTCTTTCGTGAGGGCATCTCGGTCGAATCTACCAATCAGCGCGGCTTCGTGCGTCGGTTGCGGGTCCTGTCTCGGGTTCGGGGTCGCGCACTCGCCTACCGGTCCGCTTCCCACCAATTGGTGTCGTCCGCTTGCGACGCGGCCGGTCAGCGGCTCGCGCGCAACCCGCTCACCCGTGCCACCCGCAACCGACGCACCCTTCGGCGCCGACTCCGCAGTGTCGGCCTTTCGGGGCCGACCCGCGAGACCCCGCGGGGAAGGCGCCGCTCAGTTCGCTAGCGCGACCTACGGCAGGCCGCACCCTTTCGCGGGAGCTCCGACCGGGGACGCTTTGACCGAGAAGCTCGCGACCAGCGCCTGGAGGTCTGCGAGCGACCCCGTTGAGGCGGAGGCAAGATGAGTGTCGGTCCAGAAGAACGGGTAGAAGTAGCCGCCGCCAGGGAAGTCGTTCGGAAACACCAGCAGCACGATCGTGTCCTGCTGCACGTCGAGGGCGGAAACTGCGCCGGGTATGTGTTCGCGATAGCCCAGCGCCGGGTAGACGTGGCCCCCATCCTCGAAAGTTGTCTCGACGAAGTCCGTCCATGGCTGGTTCGAGGTTGCAGCCCGGAATTTCTGGAAGTACGCCCGCGCCTGTTCCGTCGGAGTCCGTTCCGCCGAGGGTAAGACCTCTCGGGCGAAAACGGAGGCCAAGATCTCATGACTGCCGGACCAACCGCTGAGTGTGATCCGCGAGATCGGCTCGCCGTCGCTCTCCTCCTTGACTGTCCAGCCGTTCGGCGGAACGAAGCGGGCTCCGATGTACTCGCAGCTGGTCCCGGGCGCATTCGTAGCCGGCGCCGACAGTCGCACCGGTATGCATCCGAGAGTGCTGATGATCACGATGACCGCGCACGAGCGCATCAGCCGCACGACGGGATTGTCACCAAGCCTCGCGCGGGCCGCGTCTCTTTCCAGTAGCGGAGCGGCGCCCGCCGCTAGTCGATCCGCTGCAGCTTCTGGATCGTGTGGCAGTCGGGTGGGACGAGCCCCTCTTTGCCAGCGATGGTCCAGACGACTTCCGCCACGTAGAGATCCCCGTTCGAATCGACCGCAAGACCGTGCGGGGCGCAGAAGCTTCCCGGCGTGCACGGATCCGGTCCGCCTAGGCGCGTGATGACGGCGCCTGTTTCGTCGAGCACGCTGATTCGTGGGTGCATGTCGCGAGCGATCGGACCATTCCGGAACGACCTCTCGCCAACGCGCCATCCGAGCTCGGAAACGTACATGAGCCCGCGCCTGAAAACGATCTGCGTCGGCCGCTGGATATCGGTGATCTCTCGGAGGAAACGGCCATCCCCGGTGAAGATTTGGATGCGATCGCTCTCACGATCGCACACGAACACGTTTCCGGAGCGGTCGACCGCAACAGCGTGCGGGAGCATGAACTGTCCCGGCCCCGTGCCGGGCTCGCCCCACGATGCGAGGAGCTTCCCGTTCGGCGAGAAGCGATGCACGCGCGCGTTTCCATAGCCGTCCGCGACGTAGATGTCCCCGCTCTGCGCGACTGCGAGGTTCGTTGGCCGGTTGAACGGCGGCGCTCCGTGCGTGATCGTCGTGAGGTTGGATCCGTCGTAGCCGCTCTCGGACGGTTTTCCGGGGTTGTCTCCGAGCGTCAGGAGCAGCTTTCCGTCCGGCGCGAACTTGCGCACCGAGTGCCCGGTGTGGTCGATGCACCACACCGAGTCGTCCGGAGCGATCGTGAGGCCGTGGGCGCGCGTACTGATGTGGCCCTCGCCCCACGACCCGACGAAACTCCCGTCGCGCTCGTAGATGAGGACGGGGTGCTCCGCGCGGCATAAGAAGTAGACGCGTCCGGTCGAATTGACCGCGACTCCTGCGACATCGGGATGCGTGTAGCCAGCCGGCAGCTGTTCCCAGTCCGTAACGGCCCGGTAGGTCGGCTTCAGCGCGGTGCTCATGTCGGTATCTCCCTCTTTTCGGTCACATCGATGATTTGGGAACGCTCAGCGGGATCAGCCATGCAGCGTTCCACGATCCGCTGAAACTCCGCCGAGCTCCGCATGACCGTGAGCGGGTAGATGAAGTCCCAGCCCGCGAGCCTCCGATTGAACGGGCGCCAAAAGGTTATGAGTGGCGGGCCGAGGCGCAGCCGTCCGCGGACGCGAATTCCGAGGCCGACCACTCTCCCGCCGTAGGAGCGAAGCCCTACGGAAGCGATCGCGGCCCATGGAACGAGCAGGGGCCCGAGTCCGGATCGCGAATAGATGCCCTCACGAAGAAGCGCGACGAAATCCGGCCTCCGCCAGGAACGGATGAGCCACACCGCCAAGCCGACGAATCCCACCTCCATGGACAAACCAAAGACTCGAAGGATCTGCGCGACCGTATCGGTACGCGTCCCGATCCGAATAAGCAGGATCACATAGACCACGGCGAGCACAAGCAGAGCTACCAGCCAGACCGCCTGGCCGAGCCGTGTGCGGCGAAGCCCCTTGAGTGTCATGGGAAAGATGAGCGCCGCCTGTGGGACGCCCTCGATCTCCACTTGGCCGCGTTGCGGTCCTTCGTCTACGAGAGTGCTCCTTTCGTCTCCGCCACGTCTTGCGCGATCTGTGCCGACAATTCAGTCGGGCTCGCGAACGCGATCTCGTCACGCAATCTCTTCACGAAAGCGACCTCAACCTCTTCGCCGTAGACGTCTCCGGAGAAGTCGAGAAGGTAAGCCTCGAGCACACGCTCGCCGGCGCCGAACGTCGGCCGGACTCCGAGCGACGCCGCCGCCTTGAAACGTCCCTCCCCCATCTCGGCCCACATCGCGTAGATCCCGTCGCGTGGCAGGAGCCGCTCCTTCGGCAAGGCGAGGTTGATGGTGGGAAAGCCGAGCGCGCGGCCGCGTTTGGCGCCGTGCACGACACGGCCGCGAATGCTGTAGGGCCGGCCCAATAGCCGCGCCGCGGCGTCCACATCGCCGGCGAGCAGCACGTTGCGAATACGGGTGGAGCTGACGATCGCGCCGTCGATCTGGATCGGCGAGACCACGTCGACGACGAAGCCATCACGCGTGCCCCGTTCGCGGAGCTTCTCAACATCGCCCTCGGCGCGACGGCCGAAATGAAAGTCCGGACCGACGACGATGCGGCGGACGTCGCACGCCCCCTTCACTCGATCCACGAACTCGTCGGCGGAGAGCCTCGCGAAAGCCTCGTCGAACTGGAAGACCA
>WNGI01013764.1_pt1 | contig 10348 bp, 6 predicted proteins | sample 5400621 | NCBI WGS metagenome assembly WNGI01 (sample SAMN13153374, study PRJNA577476) | soil metagenome | isolation source: 20 cm soil or saprolite under Garry oak tree replicate 1 | place: USA:California | collected 2016-06-15 | reverse complement strand
GTGAGCATACCCACCACCGCCCGGCGCTGGCCACGGGCCGGCACCCGCCCGGGCAGCGCGGCATGCCTGCCGGACGACCGCCCGCCGGGCGGATTCCCGGGTGCCAGCCGCAGGGCGGAGCTGAGCTCGGGGGCCAGGCGCTGCGCGGCCCGGCTCCGCCCGGCCAGCCGGTCCAGGCGGGCCCACTGCATGCCGCGCAGCGGTCCCGCCAGCGCCCGCAGCCGCCGGGGGTAGGGGAAGGTCGCGAAGATGGCCGCCCTCACCGCCCGGTCACGGAGCGATCGGGCGGGGGCGGGGCGGGGCCCGGGCGGGGGCTCCTCGGTCCAGGTGCGGGCCGCCTCGATGAGCCGGTCGTAGCGCACCCCGGATGGGCATGCGGTCACGCACGCCATGCAGCCGAGGCAGCGGTCGAAGTGGGCGGAGGCCTCGGCGGTGAGCTGGGAACCGTCCAGCGCCTGGGTAATGAGATGGATCCGGCCGCGGGGCGAGTCCATCTCCTCGCCCCACAGCTGGTAGGTCGGGCAGGCGGGCAGGCAGAAACCGCAGTGGACGCAGTCCGACGCGGCCGACCGCAGCTCGCCGCTGGGATCCAGGGCCCGGGCCGCCGCCTCGCCGCCGCCCGTGCCTCGCCTGTCCGGAGGCTGCGTGGGGCCGTCCCCCCGGGCCAACGCTGTCATCAGATCCCTCCCGCGAAACGGCCGGGCGCCATCCGGTGTCCCGGATCGAACTGGTCCTTGACCGCCCGCATCAGCGGCAGTCCCGGTACCGGGCCCCACATGTCCGCCAGCTCCCGCACCGCGGGCGGGGCGTGGACCACAACGGCGCTGGCGAGCACCGGCGGGCTGTCCGGCACCGGCGCGGAGGCGGGCCTGGCATCCGCCGCCCCGCGGGCCAGGGCTTCCCGCAGGGAGGCAACGAACGCGGCGGCCGTGGCCGGGTGGGCACCGGCGCCGAGCGCCACGTAGATCACCCCGGCGGCGGCGGAACCGGCGACCAGCGGGTCGAGGCCGCCGGCCACCGCGGCGCCGTCGATCGTTGCCAGGACCGCGGGCAGCGCGGCTGCCCAGAACCCGACCCGGATCAGCGTGCCTGCCGAGAAGCCCGCGCAGGTGCGCGGCCCGCTCGCCGATCCCGGCCGGATCCCCCTCCAGCAGCACTCCCACGCGCACCGGCTGACCGCGGCCGGCCCGGCTGATCTCTACCGCCGTGGGCGCGAGCTCGCTGCCCGCCGCGGCGGCGACCATCCGGCGCGCCTCGGCCGGCCCGGCCGCGTCCACGGTCGTGTACGCGGCGGCCGCGGGCAGCGGATGCAGCCGGAACACCGCCTCCACGATCAGCCCGAGCGTGCCGTAGGAACCGGCGAACAGCTTGCCCAGGTCGTAGCCGGCCACGTTCTTGACCACCTTGCCGCCCGAGGATGCCACGGTGCCGTCGGCGCGCACCACGGTGATCCCGATCACCAGGTCGCGCGGCGTCCCGTAGCGCAGGCGCCGGGGGCCCGCCGCGCCGGTCGCGAGCGTCCCGCCGACCGTGCCGGTGCTGGCCGGTTCCGCGCCCGCCTGCTCCTGGCCGGCCGGGCCGTCCCCGGGCGCCGGATCGAGGGCAAGCTGCTGCCCGGCGGCCGACAGCACCTCGCCCAGCCGCCGCATCCCGGCCCCGGCCTGGATCCGGGCCACCAGGTCGCCGGCCGCGTGCTCGACCACCTGATCCAGCCGCAGCGTGTCCACCACCAGGTCGCAACGCCGGGGCGGGGCACCCCAGTCCAGCCGGCTCCCGCTGCCGCGGGGGACCACGGTGAGGGCCTGCTCGGCGGCCACCCGCATCACCGCGCTGGCCTCGGCCACGCTGGCCGGGGAGGCGGCGTAGCGGGGTGCCACCCCGGCCACGGCGTCGCTGGCGTCCGCGGCCCGGACCGCCGGGCAGGCGGCGGCCAGTGCTAGCAGCACCGCGTCATCCGCCATGCCTCACCCGCCCCTCGGCCGCCCGGCCCGGCGCTGACCCGGGCCGGCTGGGCAGGGGATGCGGGCGCCACCGGTCGTTAGGCATCAGAATTGCTCCGCCTGGCCGGAGGCGACCAGCGGGTGCGGGCCGCGCCGCATCCCGGGCACCTCGCCGCACAGCCGCGGGGTCGGGAACACCTTGCCCGGGTTGCACAGGCCGCCGGGGTCGAACGCGCACCGCAGCAGCTGCATGGTGTCCAGGTCGTCGGCGCTGAACATCTTGGGCATGTACCGGGACTTGTCCACCCCCACGCCGTGCTCGCCGGTGATGGACCCGCCGTAGCTGATGCACAGGTCCAGGATCGCGCCGGACAGTTCCTCGGCGGCCTCGGTGGCCTCCGGCGAGCTGTCGTCGTAGAGGACGAGCGGGTGCAGGTTCCCGTCGCCGGCGTGGAACACGTTGGCGACCCGGATGCCGGACTCGGCCGACAGCTTCGCGATCTCGTCGAGCACCGGCCCGAGCGCGGAGCGCGGCACCACCCCGTCCTGGACGATGTAGGCCGCGCAGATCCGGCCGACAGCCGCGAACGCCGATTTGCGGCCGGCCCAGATGACCGCCCGCTCGGCCGGGTCCACGGCCTCCCTGATCTCGGTCGAGCCCGCCTGCTCGCAGAGCGCGCGGACGGCGGCCGTGTCCCGGCGCACGTCGGATTCCGGGCCGTCGAGCTCCACGATGAGCACGGCCCCGGCGCCCTGCGGGTAATGGCAGGCCACGGCGGCCTCGGCGGCCTCGATCGAGAGCGCGTCCATCATCTCGATGGCGGCCGGGACGATGCCCGCCCCGATGATCGCCGACACCGCCACCCCGCCCGCGCCGGTGGTCTCGAACGCGGCCAGCAGGCAGGTGACCATCTGCGGGATCTTGCTCAGCTTCACGATGATCTTGGTGACGATGCCGAGCGTGCCCTCGGAGCCGATGAAGGCACCCACCAGGTCGTAGCCGGGCGCCGCCCCGGTGCCGTCGCCCAGCCAGGTCAGCTCGCCCGTTGGGGTGACGATCTCCAGCCCGGTGACATGGTGCACGGTGAAGCCGTGCTTGAGGCAGTGGGCCCCGCCGGAGTTCTCCGCCACGTTGCCGCCCACCGAGCAGACCTGCTGGCTGGACGGGTCGGGGGCATAGAAGTAGCCGAACGGGCGGGCCGCGGTGCTCACCGCCAGGTTGGTGACTCCCGGCTCGACGATCGCCCGCTGGCTGTCCGGGTCGATGGCGATGATGCGGCGCATCCGGGAGGTGACGATCAGCACCCCGTCGGTGCGGGGGAGCGCGCCGCCGGACAGGCCGGTGCCGCTGCCGCGGGCCACGAACGGGACGCCCGCCCCGGCGCACACCCGGACCACCGCCGCGACCTGCTCCGCGGTCCGCGGCAGAACGACCAGCCCGGGCGCGGCGCGGTGCGAGGTGAGGCCGTCGCATTCGTAGGTGCGCAGGTCGGCAGGGTCGGTCACCACCCCGTCCTGGCCGCAGATCTCCACCATCGCCGGGATCAGCTGCTCGATCATCGTTTCCCCTCGGGGCGCGTCGCTACCTCCCAGGTTGCCCCGCGGCCAGGCCGATTTCCAGGGTCGGCCCCCGCGGCTGCGGTCCATGAATGCTTGTTTGGTGCCCATAGATAGGCAGCAAACACGCATCCATGCCCATCGGGGCCGGCGGCTGGCGGGTCAGGGCATGCGCTCATAGGCGGGGATGGTGAGGAATTCGGCGTAGGTGTCGGCCAGGCCGACCTCGGTGAACAGGGCGACCGCCTGGTCGTAACGGGGGGCGTCGAAGGCGGCGCCCGCGCTGGCGCGGATCTTGTCGAGCTCCTCGCCCATGATCCGCTGGACCAGGTCGCGGGTGACCAGGGGGCCGTCATCGAGGGTGACGCCGTTGTGCAGCCACTGCCAGACCTGGGACCGGGCGATCTCCGCGGTGGCGGCGTCCTCCATCAGGTTGAAGATCGCCACCGCGCCGTTGCCGCCGAGCCAGGTGGCCACGTACTGCAGGGCCACGCTGACGTCGTTGCGCAGGCCCGCCTCGGTGATCACGCCCGGGGTCTTGTCCACCGCCAGCAGGTCGGGCGCGGTGACGCTGACGTCCTCCCGCAGCCGGTCCAGCTGGTTGGGCCGGTCGCCGAGCGCGGCGTCGAAGACCTCCTTGCACAGCGCCACCAGGTCGGGGTGGGCGACCCAGGAGCCGTCGAAGCCGTCCCTGGACTCGCGGGTCTTGTCGTCCCGCACCTTGGCCAGCGCGGTGGCGGTCACCTCCGGGTCGCGGCGGTTCGGGATGAACGCGGCCATCCCGCCCATCGCGTGCGCGCCCCGGCGGTGGCAGGTCTTCACCAGCAGTTCGGTGTAGGCGCGCATGAACGGCGCCGTCATGGTGACCGAGTTGCGCTCGGGCAGGACGAACTCCCGGCCCCGGGACCGGAACTTCTTGATGATGCTGAACAGGTAGTCCCAGCGGCCCGCGTTCAGTCCGGCGCTGTGCTCGCGCAGCTCGTAGAGGATCTCCTCCATCTCGAACGCGGCCGGGATGGTCTCGATCAGGACGGTGGCCCGGATCGTGCCGCGGGGGATGCCGAGGAAGTCCTGGGCCAGGTTGAAGGCGTCGTTCCAGAGCCTGGCCTCCCGGTGGCTCTCCATCTTGGCCAGGTAGAAGTACGGCCCGTTGCCCTTGTCGAGTTGGCGCCGGGCGCAGTGGAAGAAGTACAGCGCGAAGTCGAACAGGCTGCCCGACACCCGCCGGCCGTCCACCAGCAGGTGCTTCTCGTCCAGATGCCAGCCGCGCGGCCGGACCACGATGGTCGCGAGCTCCTCGTCGGGCAGCAGCCGGTAGGACTTGCCTTCCTCGCTGGTGAAGTCGATGGTGCGGTCGAGTGCGTCCTTCAGGTTGAGCTGGCCGGTGATCATGTTCTCCCAGAGCGGCGTGTTCGCGTCCTCGAAGTCGGCGAGCCACACGTTCGCACCGGAGTTGAGCGCGTTGATCGTCATCTTCCGCTCGGTGGGGCCGGTGATCTCCACCCGGCGGTCCACCAGCCCGGGCGCGGGCGCCGTCACCCGCCAGGCCGGGTCATCCCGGATCTGGCGGGTCCCGGGGAGGAAGTCGAAGGTCCCGCCGGCCGAGATCTCCACCTGCCGGGTCTCCCGCGCCGCGAGCAGTTGCGCCCGCCTGGGGCCGAGCTCGCGCTGGAGCGAGGCCAGGAGGCGCAGCGCGTCGGGGGCGAGGATCTCGTCATACCGGTCCCCCCGCGGGCCGGTGATCTCCACACCCTCGACAGCAGCCATGTAACGCTCCTCCCGGTGATGATCACGTCCTGGGCACGCGTTGCGGATGGTGGCACCGACGCTAGCTCCCGGCCATGAGCCGGGTCAAAGGCGGCCGGTTGTGCCCGGGCCGCCGGCCCGGGCACAACCGCGGCCCCGCCGCTGTTTATTGGAGTGAATGAATTCAGCACACATGGCAGCATGGACGAACCGCCGTCCGGCGAAGGCCGCGCCCGGCGCCCATGAAAGGGGCAGTGAACTGCCCGGACACCGACCCAAGGCAGCGATGACTTTCCCCGAGGACCACACCGGCGAACTCGACCTGGCCGACCGGCATGCCCTGCGCCGGGTCGCGGGCCTGTCCACCGAACTCACCGACGTCACCGAAGTCGAGTACCGCACCCTGCGGCTGGAGCGCGTGGTGCTCATCGGGGTATGGACCGCGGGGACGCTGGCCGGCGCGGAGAACTCGCTGCGCGAGCTGTCCCGGCTCGCAGAGACGGCCGGCTCGGTCGTGCTGGACGGCCTGGTGCAGCGGCGCGGGCGGCCGGACCCGGCGACCTACGTCGGCGCGGGCAAGGCCGCCGAGCTGGCGGCCCTGGTGACGGCGACCGGCGCCGACACGGTCATCTGCGACAACGAGCTCACCCCGGGCCAGCTGCGCCGCCTGGAGGGCGTGGTCAAGGTGAAGGTCATCGACCGCACCGCCCTCATCCTGGACATCTTCGCGCAGCATGCCCGCAGCAAGGAGGGCAAGGCGCAGGTGGAACTGGCGCAGCTGCAGTACCTGCTGCCGCGGCTGCGCGGCTGGGGTGAGTCGCTGTCCCGGCAGGCGGGCGGCCGGGTGGCCGGCGGCGGTGGCATCGGCACCCGCGGGCCCGGCGAAACCAAGATCGAGACCGACCGGCGCCGGATCCGGGCGCGCACGGCCAAGCTGCGGCGCCAGATCGCGGCGATGTCGGTCGGCCGCGAGGTCCAGCGCGGGCAGCGGCGCCGCCGGGAGGTGCCGGCCGTGGCCATCACCGGCTACACCAACGCGGGAAAGTCGAGCCTGCTCAACGCGGCGACGGGGGCCGGAGTCCTGGTCGATGACTCGCTGTTCGCCACCCTGGACCCCTCCGTGCGGCGGGCCCGGACGCCGTCCGGCCGCTGGTTCACCCTGACCGACACGGTGGGTTTCGTCCGGCACCTGCCCCACCAGCTGGTGGAGGCGTTCCGTTCCACGCTGGAGGAGGTCGCCCAGGCCGACCTCATCCTGCACGTGGTGGACGGCAGCGACGCGGACCCAGCGGCGCAGATGTCGGCCGTCCGGGAGGTGCTCGCCGAGATCGGCGCCGCGGACGTGCCCGAGATCGTGGTCATCAACAAGGCCGACGACGCCGACCCGGTCGTGGTCAAGGGCCTGGAGGCGAACGAGCGGGGATGCGTGGTGGTCTCCGCCCGGACCGGGCTGGGGATCGGGGACCTGCTCGCCGCCGTCGACGCCAGGCTGCCCCGGCGCGATCAGGAGATCCGTGTGCTCGTGCCCTACGAGCGGGGCGACCTGGTGGCCCGGGCGCACCAGGAGGGTGAGGTGCTCGCCGTGCGGCACGCGGCGGAAGGCACCGAGCTGACCGCGCGCGTCCCGCCCGGCCTGGCGGCCGAGCTGACCGGCGTGGCGGGCACGCCGGTGGCGGCCGCAGGAAATGCAATCGATTAGCAGAATTCGGCATTTGCCGGCGGCGGCGATCATCCGCCATGCTGCTACCTGCAACGATGGCTGATTTATGGGGCTGAGCCGGGGCTGAGCTGGGCCGGGAGGCGCTGAGGACGTGGCGGCGGGCGCCGGGGTTGCCGCAGTGCGGCGGGTTTGGAAAAAGCCGGAATTCGGGCCAGCGATCTTGGCAATCAGCCTGTACAAGCATCCCCCGGTGCAATACCGTAACTGAACCGATATGTTGATTGCCGCATCTTCGGAGCGCCCGCTCGCTCATGATCGTTTGGAGGCGATTCCGGGTACCCGGCGGTGATCTAGACAAGGCACGAGCCGTGGCAGGTGACCGCTCATGATGCAGGAAGCCCTTACCTGGGGGGTTCCTGCGTGGGGGAGAGCGTTTCTGCGGGGGAGGGCTCATCGGTGACAATCCGCCTGTTGACGAACATCGGGCGCCTCTGGACCGGGTCCGAGGTGTGGAACAACGCTGCCATCCTGACCCAGGGCGACCGGATCGCGTGGGTGGGGCCCGCGGCCGAGCTGCCGCAGAGCCTGCCCGGGGTCGTGGATGACATTGTCGACGTGGATCAGGTGGAGAACCTCAACGGCGGGCTGGTCACGCCGGGCCTGATCGACGCGCACACCCACCCCGTCTACGCCGGGAACCGCTGGGCCGAGCTGGCCATGAGGTCCGGTGGGTCCTCCGCGAACGAGATCGCCGCCGCCGGCGGGGGGATGGCGTCGACGGTGACCGTCACCCGGGGGACCGACCCCTGGACCCTGTGCAACGGCGTCCGGGCCCGGCTGGCGGAATGGCTCCTGAACGGGACCACCACGATCGAGGCCAAGACCGGGTATCACCTCACCCGGGATGGTGAGCTCGCCGACGTCCGGCTCCTCCGGTCGCTGGAGGGCGAGGTCGGCATGCCCCGGGTCCATGTGACCTTCCTCGCGGCCAACGCGGTGCCGCCGGAGTACTTCGGCCGCCGCCACGACTACGTCGACGCGGTCGGCACCTGGTGTGCCGATGCGGCCGCGGCCGGGGCCGACAGCGTGGACGTCTACTGCGAAGAAGGCCGGTTCACCGAGCGGGAGGCACGCTGGGTGCTCGGCGCGGGCCGCGCCTCCGGGCTCCTTCCCCGGCTGCACGCGTGCGGCCAGTCGCGCACCGGCGCCGCCCGCCTCGCCGCCGAGATGGGCTGCGCGTCGGCCGACCTGCTGCATGAGGCCGACGAGGAGGACGTCATCGCGCTGGCCACCGCCGGTGTGGCGAGCGTCCTGTGCCCCGGCACCGCCCTGTACGCCGGCAAGATGCCGCCGGTCCGGGCGCTGCTCGACAAGGGCGTCGCGGTCGGGCTCGGCTCCGACCATGCGCCGGGCGGCAACGGCATCACCTCCATGCCGCTGGTCATCTCGCTCGCCATCAGCCACTTCGGGATGAGCGTCAGCGAGGCGCTGCGGGCGGCGACGCTGGGCGGCGCCCAGGCGCTGCGCACCCCCGACCGGGGCGCGATGGCGCGCGGGCGGTACGCCGACATCGTGAGCTGAGCCGTCGCGCCTGGCGGGCCCGGGGCCGGCTCAGCACCCGTTTACGGCGGTCTTTCGCGCGGGCACGGCCCGCCCGCCACGATCCCTGCCTCCGGCGGCACCTCGGTCATGGCATGCTTCAGGCATGGCTTCCCAGGCCGCTTCGCGCGGAACCCCCACCGGGAGCCCGGCGGTCGCCGTGGTGGTGGGCGAGGAGGAACTGCTGGTGGAGCGGGCCGTCGCCCGGCTGGTGGCGGCGGCGTCCGCCGCCGGCCCGGCCGGCGCCGGGGAGGGCCCGTTCCCGGCCCGCAGCGGCGTCCACGAGGTCAGCGGCGGCGCGCTCGGCCACGGTGACCTGGCCACGCTCACCGCTCCCTCCCTGTTCGGCGGCGGCTGCGTGGTGGTGATCCGGGACGCTCACAACGCCGGCAAAGACGTCGCCGAAGAGCTGACCCGGCTGGCGGCCGAGCCGCCGCCGGACGTGCGCCTGGTGGTCACCCATGCGGGCGGGGCCAAGGGCAAGGCGCTCCTGGCCGGCCTGGCCGGGAACGGGGCGCGGGTGTTCGAGTACCCCAAGATCACCAGGGTGTCCGACCGGATGGATTTCGTGCGGGAGGAGTTCCGTGCGGCCGGGCGCACCGTCAACGACGGCGGGGTGCGGGCCCTGATCGACGCGCTCGGGTCCGACCTGCGGGAGATCGCTTCCGCCTGCGCGCAGCTGGCGGCCGACACCACCGGCGTGATCGGCCAGCCCGAGGTCGCCAGGTACTACCGCGGTGGCCGACCGGGCGGTGGAGGGGCGGCTCTCCGACGCGCTCGAGCTGCTGCGCTGGGCGCTCGCGGTGGGGGTGGCGCCGGTGCTGATCAGCAGCGGGCTCGCCCAGGGGGTCCGGCTGCTGGGCCGGGTCAGTGGCGCGCCAAGGGGCCGGGGAAGCGCCGAGCTGGCGGCCGAGGTGGGCGCCCCGCCCTGGAAGATCGACCGGGTGCGGCAGCAGCTGCGCGGGTGGGAGCCCGATGGCATCGCGCGTGCCCTCGGCGCCGTGGCCGAGGCCGATGCGCAGGTCAAGGGGGAGGGAACGAGCCCTGGCTACGCGCTGGAGGTGGCGATCCGCACCGTCGTCGCCTGCCGCTCCGGCTCAGTCGGCCACCGGGCCGGCCACTAGCGAGGGTCAGGACTGGAGTTCGGCGGCGCGCTTGGCCATGGCCGACTTGCGGTTCGCGGCCTGGTTCTTGTGGATCACGCCCTTGCTCGCTGCCTTGTCCAGGCTGCGGCTGGCGTTGCGCATGGCCAGCGCCGCCGCGTCGGTGTCACCGGCGTCGGCCGCCTCGCGGAACCTGCGCACGCTGGACTTCAGCGACGACTTGACGGCCTTGTTGCGCTGCCTGGCCTTCTCGTTCTGCTTGTTGCGCTTGATCTGCGACTTGATGTTCGCCACGCGGAAGCCTCGCTTGGGGTACTGGTCTGGCTGGTCGGCGGACGCATCCCGCTCCTGCGCGGCTGCGCCGCACCATCAGCGGCGCGCATTCGTCCCGACGAAGCAGGATAGCTCACCGGGGGGCGCGGGCCCAAACCGGCGCCGCGGCCACCCCGGATGGCGCGGGCACTCCGCGCGATCTGCGACCATGGACGGCGCGACAACCCGACTCGACCCTGGCGGATTCCTGTGTCACCACTGCCTGAGCAGCCCCCCGCGGACGGCGGGCGGGCCGCGTCCCCGGGCCGGGGGGCGGCGCCGCACGGGAATACTCCCATGGACATCATCAGGAACTTCTGCATCATCGCGCACATCGACCACGGCAAGTCGACGCTGGCCGACCGGATGCTCCAGCTCACCGGCGTGGTGGGCGAGCGGCAGATGCGGGCGCAGTACCTGGACCGGATGGA
>WNGI01006916.1_pt1 | contig 10348 bp, 18 predicted proteins | sample 5400621 | NCBI WGS metagenome assembly WNGI01 (sample SAMN13153374, study PRJNA577476) | soil metagenome | isolation source: 20 cm soil or saprolite under Garry oak tree replicate 1 | place: USA:California | collected 2016-06-15 | reverse complement strand
TGCTGGGCGTTAGAGTGCAGGTCAAGCCGGTAGCCGGGGATATCGAGGATGACAAGGCGACTGTCCCTGCGAAGCCGTTTACCGGCGCGACTGTAATCGTTGAGGTGCCTGCAACTCCAGCGTTTACAGTGAGGCTCGTGGGAGCAGCGGCGACGGTGAAGTCCTGGACACTGTAGGTTACCGTCACAGGGTGAGACAGCGTTCCACTCGCGGCTGTTACTGTAACACTGTAAGGTCCCGGTGAACCGTTGCAGGAAAGCGCAGATGTGCCTGATCCTGTTACACTGTTTGGCGTAAGCGTGCAAGTCAGCCCGGTGGTTGGGTTGATGCTCGAAGACAGGCCGACGACTCCGCTGAAGCCTTGGAGTGCAGTAATTGTGATTGTCGAAGTGGCCGCGGTTCCAGCGTTCACCGTAACTGCGGTTGGGCTTGCAGCGATCGTGAAGTCTTGTACCGTGTAAGTTACAGTTGCAGAATGAGATAGGGTGTTGCTCGAGCCGCTCACGGTTACTGTGTAGGTTCCAGAATTCCCAGAGCATGATAATGTAGAAGCTCCCGATGTCCCTAGCGTCATGCTCGTTGGTGATAGTGCGCAAGTTAGGCCTGTCGAGGGCGACATGGATGACGCTAGGACAACAGTTCCGGTGAAACCCTGGAGTGCGGTGACAGTGATGGTGGAGGTCCCGGAGATTCCTGCGAGAACAGTAATACCGGTTGGGTTGGCCGAGACTGTGAAGTCTTGCACGGTGAAAGTGACCGCGGTGGAGTGGGAGAGGGAGCTACTCGTTCCGGTTATGGTCACTGTGTAGCTTCCCCCAGATCCGCTGCAGGAGAGACTAGACGTTCCAGACCCAGTCACGCTTGTCGGCGAGAGGGTACATGTCAGACCTGTCGAAGGTGATATGGTGTCAGCTAGAGAGACTGAGCCGCTGAAACCGCTCTGACCGCTAACCGTAATGGTTGAGTTCGCTGTGACACCTGCGAGACTAGTGACCGATGTCGGGTTCGCGGCCATAGTGAAGTCCTGAGATGTGAATGCAACGGTTGCAGAGACCCTGTTCGGGCCGTTTGTTCCAGCAACGTTCACGGTATAAACGCCCGCAGTTCCAGAGCAGGAGAGTGTTGAGTTGCCTGAGGTTCCGAGGATTATGCTCGTGGGAGAAAGAGCGCATGTTAGGCCGATACTCGGGGAAACTGAAGAAGTTAAGCTGACAGTGCCGGTGAAACCGCTCTGTGCAGTAACCGTGATTGTTGAGGTCCCTGTCGTTCCCGAAAGAACCGTGACGGCCGTAGGATTGGCCGTTACAGCGTAGGCTGTTCCTGAGTTAATCGTCACAGTCGCAGTATTTGTCAGGCTAGTGCTTTTTCCGGTGACAGTCACTGTGAAAGTGCCGGCTGTCGAGGAAGTACAAGACAGTGTGGAGGCACCGCTCGTCGTTCCGCCATTGAGCGCAACAGTGGTTGGAGACACAGTACAACCCAGGCCGATTGCCGGTGAAACGGTAGCAGTCAGGCTGACAGTGCCGCCGAACCCGTTGAGACCAGAGACAGTTATGGCTGAAGTTCCGGTCCCGCCGGAGGGAAAGCTTACAGTTGTCGGATTGGCGGTAACGGTGAAGTCCTGGATAGTGTAAGTGACTATCACAGAGTGAGACAGAGTACCGCTCACGCCCGTAACGGCCACCGAGTAGACTCCTGCCGATCCGTTGCAGGACAGGGTCGAGGTTCCCGATCCCGTCACGCTTGTCGGGGTCAGCGTGCAGGTTAGACCAGCAGTTGGACTAATGCCTGAAGTTAGGCTGACAATGCCATTGAAACCACTCAGAGGGGTTATGGTGATGGTCGATGCCCCAGCAACACCCGCTGCGACATTGACGCTAGTTGGACTCGCGGTGATCGTGAAGTCTTGAACTGTGTAGGTCACTGCTGCAGTGCGAACTAGAGAACCGCTCGTTCCGGTTACTGTTACAGTGTATGCGCCTGCTGATCCAGCGCATGACAGAGTGGAATTTTGCGAGGTTCCGAGGGTAAGGCTTGCGGGCGTTAGAAAGCAGGTCAAGCCTGTCGCGGGGGATATTGAGGTTGCTAAGGCGACTGTTCCTGTGAAGCCGTTCACTGGGGCAACTGTAATGGTTGAGGTGCTGGCTACTCCAGCGTTAGCAGTGAGGTTTGTCGGAGTAGCGGCTACGGTGAAGTCCTGAACCGTGTAGGTCACTGTTGCTGAGTGGGACAGTGTTCCACTCGTGCCTGTTATTGTCACGGTGTAGGTTCCTGTTGAGTCATTGCACGATAGTGTAGAGGTGCCGGAGCCGGTTACACTGGTTGGGGTAAGAGTGCAGGTCAGACCAGCGGATGGACTGATGCTCGAAGTCAGCGTGATGACTCCACCGAAGCCTTGGAGGGCCATAATTGTGACCGTCGAGGTGCCTGCGGTTCCAGCATTCAGAGTGACGGCTGTTGGACTTGTAGCAATCGTAAAGTCTTGAACAGTATCTGTGACTGCGGCGGAATGAGTCAGGCTGCTGCTCGCGCCTGTGACCGTGATAGTGTAGCTACCCGCAATTCCACTGCATGACAGTGTCGAGGTTCCGGACCCGGTGACACCAGTTGGAGTCAGAGTGCAGGTCAGACCAGTCGCTGGGCTGATTGTCGACGTCAGGCTGACAACTCCACTGAAGCCTTGGAGGGCCATAATTGTGACTGTCGAGGAGCCTGCGGTTCCGGCAAAGACTGTCACGCTAGTTGGACTTGCAGCGATTGCAAAGTCCTGTACCGCATAGGTGACCGTTGCAGAGCGGGACAGTGTTCCACTCGTGCCAGTTAGTGTAACCGAAAAGAATCCGGCGGATCCGCTACAGGATAACGTGGAGGTTCCGGAGCCACTAATGCTCGTTGGAGTTAGAGTGCAAGTTAAGCCCGTTGATGGGCTGATGGTCAAGGTTAGGCTGACGGCTTGAGCGAAACCGTTTGCCGCTGTTACTGTCACCGTGGAGGTTCCAGCAACGCCCGCCAGAACGGTCATTGTGGTTGGGCTGGCCGCGATCGTGAAGTCTTGGACTGTGTAAGTTGCAGCGGCAGAGTGCGATAGCGTGCCGCTTGTGCCCGTTATTGTTATGGTGTAGGATCCCGCGCTCCCAGTGCATGAAAGGGTCGATGTTCCAGAACTAGTAACGCTGGTTGGGGTCAGTGTGCAGATAAGACCAGTGGCTGGATTGGTGCTCGAGGTCAAGCTGACGACTCCACTGAAGCTTTGAAGCGGAGTGATTGTGAACGTGGAAGTGCCGGCAGTTCCAGCATTCACGGTGACCGCGGTTGGACTAGCTACTATCGTGAAGTCTTGGACGGTGTAAGTGACGGTGATGGAATGAGACAGACTGCCGCTAGTGCTCGTTACGGTGACGGTATACCCACCCGAAACTCCATTACAGGACAGCATCGAGCTTCCGGACCCGGTGAAGCTCGTCGGAGTCACACCGCAGGTTATTCCAGAGGCTGGATTGATCGTCGATGTTAGACTAACTATTCCAGCAAAGCCCTGTAAGGCAGACAGAGTGATTGTCGAAGTGCCTTGGGTTCCAGCGAGGATTGTCACGCTGGTCGGACTTGCGGCAACGGTGAAGTCCTGTACTGTGTAGGTCACTGTTGTAGAGTGGAAAATTGTTCCACTCGCACCGGTTACGGTCACGGTGTAGAATCCTGCGGATCCGCCACAGGACAGTGTAGAGGTTCCCGAGCCGGTTAGACTGGTCGGAGTCAACGTGCAGGTCAGACCTGTTGCTGGGCTAACGTTCGGGGTCAGATTTACTACTCCGGCGAATCCGTCGAGTGCTGTTACGGTGATTGTGGAAGTTCCGGAGGCGCCGGCAAGAACGGTAACGCTGGTTGGGCCTGCCGCGATTGTAAAGTCTTGGATTGTATAAGTCACGGTTGCAGAGTGCGATAGTGTTCCACTAGTACCTGTTACGGTCACGGAGTAGACTCCTGCGTTACCGGAGCATGAAAGCGTCGATGTTCCAGAACTTGACACGCTGGTCGGTGTCAGAGTGCAGGTTAGGCCAGTAGCGGGACTAATGCCGGATGTTAAGCTGACGATTCCACCGAAGCCGTTGAGAGCCGTTATTGTGATTGTGGAAGTTCCCGCAACAGCCGCGTTGACCGTGAACGTTGTCGGACTAGCAGAGAGAGTAAAGTCTTGGACTTCGTAGGTTACTGTTGTTGAAGCGGTATTCTGGCCGTTGGTACCCTTGACGTTTACGTTGTAGTGTCCCGCAACACCAGAGCATGACAGAGTTGAGTTTCCTGACGCCGTAAAAGATGTGACACTGAGTGAGCAGGAAAGTCCCGTGCCGGGCGAAATTGTGTCGTTCAGGGTCACCGTTCCGATGAATATGGGAGAGTACGTGACTGTTATCGTGGCAGTGCCGGTTGAACCGGCGAGCACTGCGACACTCGCTGGGTTGGCAGTCAGAGTGAACGCTGTTCCTACAGTATACTTTACTGAAGCCGACCGCGATAACCCGTTGCCTGTGCCAGTCACAGTGACGTTGAATGTTCCCGACAAAGCCGAGTCGGTACATGACAGGGTTGAAGTTCGCAGGGTTGTAGTCGTATTAAACGCGAAATTTGCCGGGTTTAGGACGCAAATAAGTCCGATCGAAGGTGAGACTGTTTCAGTCAGATCAACTGTTCCTGTGAAGCCTTGAAAAGCTGTTACTGTGATGGTCGAAGATGCGCTGCTTCCGAGGAAGACCGTAACGCTGGTCGGACTCGCGCTCACAGTGAAGTCTTGAACCTTGTAGTTGACTGTGGCAGTATGAACTAATCCGTTGCTTGATCCTGTAATCGTTACGGCGTATGCGCCTGCGGACCCGGAGCAGGAGAGAGTCGAGTTGGCATTTGGAGTGGTCGTGCTCACGGCTACACTCGTTGGAGAGAGGTTACAAGTCAAACCAGTAGATGGAGAGACGGCAACTGAGAGTGTCACGGTTCCAGAGAATCCGTCGAGGCTGCTCACCGCATTAGTGGATGTGCCAATGGTTCCAGCAAGAACAGTCACACTTGCAAGCGAAGGCACAATCCTGAAGTCTTGAACGGTGATTGTCATGATGAGAAAGTGTGTTAGCTGGCCGTTTGTCCCGGTTACGTTCAAAGTGTAGACGCCGGCTAACTGTCCAGACTTGACGTCTATGCCGGTCGTGTTACTAGGTGTTGTCAACCTTACGCTGGGAAATAGCGGAGTGACGGTGGGTCCAGACGGCGAAACAATGACATTAACGGTGATGGTTCCAACAAAAGTGTTCGAGGCTCCAAATGTAACGGAAGGAAGTTGACTTTCTTGGCCTACCAACATAATGAGAGTCGAAATATTCGATGTAATTGTAAAGTCCACGATGTGGAACGAGATCGCAGTGGTCGTGTGGGACAGTGTCCCGTTAGTCGCGGTGACAGTTACGGAATAATTGTTTGCAGTTGTTGAACTGCACGAAAGGATGGCGATTGCCGGTGAAGGAGGCAGGGCAAGCTTAGAAGTGGATAATGAACAAGTCAGGCCCGCCTGTGCAGAGAAAGTGAGGGACACTGTTCTTGAGAATCCGTTGATGGCGTTGACAGTTATGGTCGCGCTACCAGGTGATCCCACGTTTGTTGAAGCTGGTGTCACAGATCCAGCCGACACAGTGAAGTCGACAATGTTGAAAATTATGTGAACCGCATGACTGAGGGAACCGCTTGTTCCAGTAACTGTCAACGTGTAGTTGCCGCTTATGCTGGAACCACATGAGATGGTGGCCGATCCGGAGCCAACAATGCTACTGGGAGTTATTGCGCCACAGGTTAGGCCTGACGGGATGGTGTCCGCGAGAGCGACTGTCCCGCCGAAACCGCTAAGACTAGTGATAGTCACCGTCGCAGTCCCAGTCGTGCCAACGTTAACTTGGAGAGAGGAGACAGAGGTGCTGTTGAAGTCTTGAACGGTGACTGTGAAGGTGACCAGGTGGAAGAGGGACCCACTCGTCGCATTGACCGTCAAACTGTACGTTCCCGCCTTGCCAGTATTGAACGATAGCAAGACAGGGACGGTATTACCAGATGCTAGGGTCACGAGTGAAGGGCTCAGCGTTAAGCCGGGGCCAGATGGACTGCTTGAAGCTACGAGTGTCACAGTGCCGTTGAAACGGTTGAGACTCGATACGGAGATCGTCGTCGATACGCTCGCTCCTGCGTTCGTTGTCAGACTGTGCTGCGGGTCGGTGGCGCTGAAATCGTATACCTTGACGAGCATGCTTGTCGATGCGGAGAACGCGGGCGAGCTTGACGATGCTGTTAGTGTAATCGTGGCGTTACCATAGTTACTGCCTTCAACGATTAGACTGGTTGAATTTGTTCCTCCCGCTTTGAGAATCAGACTGGATGTGGCCAGCACACCTGAAGCGCACCCGCAGGAACTCTGTAGTGATGAAAACGTAACAGTGCCGTTGAAACTTCCGCGGCTGGTGAGGGTGACGGTTGAAGTTACTGTGGACCCAGCCGCGACGGACAGGGCAGGAGGGGAAGTAGAGAGTGTGAATCCCACCATAACGACCGTGACAGATGTAGTTCGAGTCAGTGTTCCGTTCGTTCCGCTCACGGTAATGTTGTAGGTTCCCGAGGTCAAGGAGGTCGTAGTGACGTTTAGCTGCGAGAAAGCTACGAATCTTCCATTAACAGGCAGGGTAACCTGGGACGGTACCATTGTCAGCGTGGGAGCGGGGCCTGTTGCTCCAGAGGAGGAAGAAATCGCCGCGCTGAGGCCAATGCTACCCGTGAAGAGCTTGATGGTGTTGAGCGTTACATTGTAGAAGCCCGATGTGCCAGGCAGTATCTTCTGAGTCTTGGGGCTTGCGCTAAGCACAAAGTCCGGAGAGATCGTTGATTCTCTCCAAGCGGTAACAGGGTGGAGCTCCCACCCCGAGTTGTTGTGGGATGAACTGTTTACCGCGGGGTTCCAGAAAACGAATCCTTGTATGTCTATGAGAGACTTGTACGCTTGGGTCCGATTCACTAAGCCGTTATAGTCACTTGTATCGTCACATGCGGTGTATGCGCCGCAGTATGGAGCACCTTTCCAGTCTTTATCGATCGTCACACTCAGACTGTGAATACAGTCGGTCGAATTGCCAATTTGGCAATTATTGGTGGCAGTACCATAGCCCGGCGTGAAGACGTTGAAACTGCTATCGGACTGAGGGGCTTTAAGATAACCGGACCCACCGTTGATAGATTTGAACGATGAGCTCGGTGCAGAAGCAGAGAAGTTGATGAAATCTCTCTGCACACCATTTATCTGGACAAACGCAGATATGCGGTCTCCCTGCGAATTTGTGATAATACAAGGTGTTCCAGGTGATTTCCACCCGACGGGTGTTGAGGTGGAATTTGTCAGCCAACTTTTCGTGTTATCCGGTCCATAAGTAGAGTTGGTGATCCCTGGACTAAAGACGCTTCCACTTTCCGAAGCGCCACCCTTCGAGTTTGTTTGATTCCCAATGATCTGCTCAACGGTTTCTACCAAAGGAGTGCACGGAACCTTCGGATTCCAAGAAACCAGCTTCACGGATTGCTGACCAGCGAAGAATTCCGCCATCGGCGAGGCTGCGGCATCGTTTGCGGTAAGAGTAGGCAGGTTCCAGTTGGATTCGATGGTTCGAAGATACGAGTAGTCATTGTAGAAATTGCTCGATACGAAATTCATCTTGGTCACGCTCGAAGAGCCAGCCCACACTGCGTACACGCAATCTTCTTTGATCCCCGGGTTGACAGGACAGAAGTTGGTGCCCTCGTCGAAAACAATGAAGAGGGCTGATCTAGTCGTGTTAAACGTGCGACTCTTGAGAATGTCCGGCACGAGCGATTTTAGATAATTGTCCCCTGTAACGATAGATGTCGGAGACGAATACGGACAAACGCCCAAGCTGCCACCGTGCATGTTGTTGCAGTCGTTTGGAGTGAGCCACATGAAGTTCGCAGCGAAATTCGAGTTGAGATCGTTGATCAGAGAACAGTCTGTAGTTGTGCAGGTCGCATTCAGGCTGGGATTTGCAAGAACTATGTTCTGGCATCGGGTAGAGTTGTTGACGATGTCTGAGAAGGAAACAAACGGGTTATGCTCATGTTCGTAAACTGAAGTGGTGGTAAGATCGCATCCGGTCGTAATTGTCTGGTTTTCCATGTAAGCCTTCCAAGTCAATCCTGCCTTCTCTAGCCCGTCCACCAAATTAGTGGCGTTTATGTTTGCTGGGCATGAATCAATGCCACAATTGAATGTTGAGCCTCCTATCAGACCGACATAATTTGGCTGGCTTCCCCCTGGGTTCACCGAGTTATATTGGGTGGCAAGTGCGTAATTGTTTCCTATAGCGGAAAGGAAGGGAGAATTTGATCCATTACAGGGCGGTGGATTTCCGCCACAAATATTCTCGATCCCCTGATTCTCCATTATTATCGTAACAATGTGATCGAAGTAGTTGCCGGCCTGAGGCGGACTCTGAGTCGAAGTCCTTGGCTGAGACGACTGAAGAGACCAGGGAACCGAAATCGATGACATAAAGAATATCGAAAGGAACGAAGCAATGAACAGAATCTGCAGGGCCTTTCGTTTCGATGATCCTCCAAAACGAGTGAGAGCAACCAATCTCCGGAAAGCCAAGGGCAAAACGGCGAGACGGATAGTTAACTGTTGACGGTAAATTGATATCCTGAGATATACTTGAAATGCGAAGGATAGCGCTCGGAGCGTGTTTTTACTTAATTATAGAAAATAGCTAAAAGTCATACGACTGCCCCTCGTTAGATAAGGCCTAACAGGCTCCATCCCCTCAGAGCTGCAATGATAACGAACCTAAGAGAGGGGCGTAGAATCTCGGGCCTTAAACCGTACTGGCACGCCATTTTATCAAAGCCACTTCTCGTGGATGGACCTCGGACTAAATGGAAAGCTGAACGTGGAAAACAACTCCATTATGCGGCTTAAAGCGCGATAGGGTCCTGAAACGGTCCAAACACCGGGAAAAGCAATGAGCCATTCAAAGGGTTTCTACCAAAGCTTTACTCTGTGGTAAGTGCGTCAAAACCCAAAGTGGGATACGGGTGCTCCTATGTAACCATCAGAATCTAGGAACGGCGTTCTAGGGTTGTCCAAAATGACGGTGGATCTCCTAGTGGAAGAGCTCAGGAAGAGAGGGAGCCCAAAAGCGAGAGAGGGAATGTCGAGATTCGGGATTCAGACGGGCAAAGCCTTCGGAGTCTCTATTCCCCAAATCCGGGTTCTAGCCAAGAAAATCGGCACAAACCACGAGCTTGCACAGCAGCTCTGGGTCTCAGAAATCCACGAAACCCGTATTCTCGCGAGCATGGTGGATGACCCCGCGAGGGTCTCTGAGGAGCAGATGGAAAAATGGGCAATTGAGTTCGACTCGTGGGATGTCGTTGATGGTTGCTGTGGGAACCTGTTCGACAAGACGAAATTCGCAGTCAGAAAAGCGCACGAGTGGTCGAAAAGGAGAGAGGAGTATGTTAAGAGAGCTGGCTTTGTCCTGATGGCTGAACTGGCGGTTCACGACAAGAAAGCCGCAGACAAAACATTTCTGGACTTCCTTCCTCTGATAGTTAGAGAGGCGTCAGACGAACGCAACTTCGTCAAAAAAGCCGTCAACTGGGCACTGAGACAGATCGGAAAAAGAAATACGGTTTTGAACGCTGCAGCTATCAAAACTTGTGCGAAGATCAGAGATCTAGATTCCGGATCAGCAAAATGGGTCGCGGCAGACGCTCTTCGCGAACTAACTAGCGCATCAGTGAAGAAGAAACTCGCAAGTACCAAGCCGCAAGGGTCAAAGCGATAAGATTATTCGATTCATGGATCGTCACAGCTGGCGAATCTTGTCGTAAAAATCCATTAGGTTGCGGGTTGCTGGTTCCTCTTTGTTTAGGGCAAAGATCTTCATTCCTTGTTCATATCTCTCGAACATCAATACTCTACATTTGACTAGCGGTTCTGCGATCCGCGCGACGGTTGAGGGGGACACGTCCAAGACTCGCGCGAGACCGGCCTGGTTGAAGACTTTGTCCCGGTTCTGCAGCAAGTGTTCTACAAGTCTGACCTGGGCCTTAGACTGAAACAGATCTAACAGTTTCATCAAACAGCCCTCTCAGGAATACGATACAAGGGTTCCAATGTCTCGGCCTCGCAAAGCACTCGTTACGTTCGACGGATCTTCCAATGAGACGAACCTCGTCGGAATCCTCGCCCTCTGCATGATCTTCAACGCAACAATATCCAACAACTCATACTTGCCAGCATAAACATCTCCAG
>WNGI01006913.1_pt1 | contig 10349 bp, 11 predicted proteins | sample 5400621 | NCBI WGS metagenome assembly WNGI01 (sample SAMN13153374, study PRJNA577476) | soil metagenome | isolation source: 20 cm soil or saprolite under Garry oak tree replicate 1 | place: USA:California | collected 2016-06-15 | reverse complement strand
GCAAGGTCGATCGCTTCGATCAAGGCGCCGAAGATCGTCGCCTTGACCTCATAGTAGGTGTCCGATCGCCGCGCTTCGATGGCCGGCGCGGGCGCCCCCGGTCTGGCCGGCGCAAGCGGCGGTGATGCAACGGCGGGGGGAGACAGGTTGCGCGATACGGCCGGCGCCGTACCGGAAGCTGGTTCCGGCACTCCGGCGGCGGGCTTCATCGTCCGCGAATCGTTTTCAGTTCCGCTACGCTTCCCAAACACGACGACACTCCATACGGGTTATTTTGCCCGCAACTTCGCGATCAGGGGCGACAGGAGCGAACCCCGTGGCTTTTTGGTTTCGCCTCGGCCTGTCAACCGTTGCGCGATCTGCAGAAACATCTCGGTGGTGCGGTGACTGGCGGCGATCTCCGCGATCATTTGCCCGTTATTGGCCGCCAGGCCGAATATTTGGGGATCGAACGGAATGGAAGCGATCGGCGGGCTCTCAATTGCCTTGGCGAATTCGCTTGCGTTGATTTCCGGCCGCTTAGGCACGCCGACCTGATTGAGACAATAAAGCGGCGCCCGGTCGTTGGGCCGGGATGCCTTCAGCAGATCGAATATGTTCTTGGAGTTGCGCAGGTTGGCCAGATCCGGGGCCGCGACGATCAGGATATCGTCCGCGCCGATCAATGCGCGCTTGGTCCATGCCGACCATTGATGGGGTACATCCAACACGATGCAGGGCATGGTCGTGCGAAGCGTGTCGAAGATCGAGTCAAAGGCTTCGGCGCCAAAGTCGTAGACCCGCTCCAGTGTCGCCGGCGCCGCCAGCAGGCTGAGGTGGTCGGTACATTTCGACAGCAGACGATCGACGAAGGCAGTATCGACACGATCGGGCGAGAATACCGCGTCGGCGATGCCCTGCGAGGGATCCTGGTTGTAGTCGAGACCGGCGGTGCCGAATGCGAGGTCGAGATCGGCGACGACCGAATCCAGCGCGAGATCGCGCGCGATCGCCCAGGCGACATTGTGGGCGACAGTGGAGGCGCCGACGCCGCCTTTTGCGCCGACCATTGCGATAATCCGGCCGACGGCTTTTGCCTCAGGCGCCGAGAACAAACCGCAGATCGAGCGCACCACGTCCAGCGCGCCAATTGGCACAATCACGTAGTCGCTGACCCCGCGGCGCACCAGTTCGCGATAAAGCGTGACATCGTTGACCCGTCCGATCACCACGACGCGAGTTCCGGAATCGCACACGCTTGCGAGCCGATCGAGGCCGGCCAGGATTCGACCACGGCCTTCGGTTTCCAGGATAATCACGTTCGGAGTAGGAGCGGTGCGATAGGCCTCGATGGCGGCTGCCATGCCGCCCATGTGAATCCTGAGATGAGCCTTGCCGAGGCGGCGATCTTCGCAGGCCAATTGCACAGCGGCGGCAGTTTCCACTGTCTCGCAAAACGCCTGCACCGACACCCGCGGCGCCGGGGCAATGTGATCGTCCGCGGGCGGCGGTATCTCGTCGTCCAGCTGCTGCTCGGGATTTTGACGGGCGTAGCTGATCATTTGCCGGTATCGCTAAGTTTGGCCTTGTCGGCGTCGGGATAGGTGGTCGTGGTCGCATTACCCTTGCGATACTTCTCGAAAGCTTCCGAGCGCCGCATCGTATAGGCTGGGGTTTCGGACCGCGGCTGCACGAGATCCGAGGGATTGTCGATCATTGCCGCCATGTTGCGCTGATAGGCGCAGCCGAAATTGTAGTACGACTTGTTTTCGAAGTAGCTCTTGTTCTTGATCGAGGGTCCGAGATCCTCAGGCCACAGGCCGCAGGGACCGGCGACTGCGGAGATTTTCGGATAGCTCAGGCGGATCGTCGCGAGCGTTCGCAGGTCGTCCGGCCGATAGCGTCGGACAACAATCCCGTGTGGCGGTACGCCGGCCGCCGCTAGCAGCGACCGAACTTGCCGTAATGCGTCCGCCGCCGCCCGCGCGTTGGGCGTGCCGACCGGCAGATCGGCGCTGATCGCGCCGGTTCCTTCGCGCAACCAGGTTTGCGCCAGCCCCACCACGTCGGCGCGCTGCGAAGCGGAAAGACCGCCACGCGCCTGACCGACGAAGATGACGACGGACTGGTTGGCTTCCTGAATGGCAATGGGATGACGCAGCCGATAATCTTCGGGAATGCTCGCGATCAAGGCTCGGTCGGTATTGCAACCTCCCAGCACGACGGCAACGCCGACAAGCGCTGCCGCGGCGCGAACGAGGCGATTGCGATCGGCGGTAAATAGGGCTGTCATCGTTGGTATCCTCGTCCCGCCTCAGTCGGTGATAAAGCCATAGGTGCCGCGATAATTCCGCGCCGGCTCGACCCGACCCGGAACGCCATAGATGCGATTGATGTTGCCCAACAGATCGGCTTGTGGATCCGACGCGGCCGCGAAGCCATCATCCGGACGCGACAGGTCCTTCTGCGCCACCGCCCGAACGACATAGGGCGTCACAAGCACCATCAGCTCGGTCTGGCTGTTGACGTAGTCGCGGCTGCGGAACAGCGTGCCGAGAACCGGCAATTGCGACAGGCCGGGCAAACCGTTGATGGCCTGCTTGGTCTGGTCCTGGATCAGGCCCGCCATCGCCATCGATCCGCCCGACGGAATTTCCAGGGTGGTTTCCGCCCGGCGGGTCTTGATCGATGGGATCGTCAGCGCATTGCCGGCCTGTTGGATCAAGGTAAAGGAATTGTCATTCGACAGCTCCGACACCTCGGTCATCACCCGCAGACTGATCCGGCCTTCGGTCATGACCACCGGCGTAAAGTTGAGAGAAATGCCGAATTTCTTGTAGCTGATCTGGGTGGTGCAGACATGCGTGGCCGGGTCGCAGGAATAGCCCGCGGGAATCGGAAACTCGCCGCCTGCAATGAACGTCGCCGATTCTCCGGAAATCGCCGTCAGGTTCGGTTCGGCCAGCGTACGGATCACGCCGGCATTCTCCATTGCCCGGATGGTCGCGGTTACCGACGGGACGGTGACTCCATTGACGGTGGTCGAGCCGAATCCGAGGCCTGTCTGGTTGTTGGGGACGAGCGGTCGGCCCAAGGCCGTAAATGGATTGCTGTTGTTGAAGTTCACGACGGCAGTGCCGTAGTTCATGTTGGCAGACAGGTCGATGCCCATCTGCTTGATGATCGAGCGCGCGACTTCGCCGACCGTGACCTTTAGCATCACTTGATCGCGGCCCCGGACCACGATTGAGTTGACGACCTTGTCGACCCCTCCGACCAGCCGTCCGGCGAGCTCGCCTGCTTGCTGCGCCTCGATCGGACTGGAGGCCGAGCCGGACAGCATCACGCCGTCGCCGACGCCTTCGATCTGGATGTCGGCGTTCGGCAACGTCTGCCTCAGCGCGGCGCGCACGCCGTTAAGGTCGCGCTTGACGGCGATATCGTAGGCGGCGATCTGCTGGCCTGCGGAATCGAAGAATACGATGTTGGTCTGACCGACCGCGGCGCCGATGATGTAGGCGCGCTGCGAGGAACGGATCACCGCGTTTGCGATCTTCGGATCGGCGACCAGCACGTCCTTGATGTCGCGCGGCAGATCGATCACGACGGATTTGCCGACGCCGAGTGCAAGAAAGCGCGAATTCATTTGTCCATCGGCGGCGAGCGGCGCCATGACGCGATAGTCGCTCGCAACGACCGGGGTCAGGGCCGGGTTGAGCGTCAGCGCGGCAGCGGCCGAAAACGACAGGGCGCGGACCGTAAAGGCCCGGATCGACAGCTGATTTCCCCTGCATTTCATATCGGGCGTCCTTCTCACTTCTGTGTCGTCGTCGGGCTTGAGACGCCGTAGCGAACCACATTGATGCTGTCGCGACGCTTCGGAGCCTGGTCGTCGGACCGGTTCTCGACCATGCTGGCATCGGCGATACTGCGCAGCGCCAGCGACAGCGTGCCGCTCTGGCGCGCGCGGGCGAGCACCTGCCCTTGCTCGGGCCTCAGCTCAAGCGTCACCGTCTTGCCGATCACGGCGCTCTGGCCGTCTTTTTCCTTCGGCGTCTGATCGATCGCAAGAACGCGAACATTTGCGAGGATGACCTCGGAGTTAACGAGGTCGGCCGGGCCGCCGCGGTCCGGATTCTTCTCGCGCCTGGAGAGGATGACATCGACCCGGTCGTTGGGCAGAATAAAGCCGCCGGCGCCGGTCTCCGGGGAGATTTCGGTCGAGATCGCCCTCATGCCGGTGGGCAGGATCGCCGCCATGAAGCCCGATCCATTGGCCTTGACCAGCTTCGGCTCCCGAATCGGTTCGCCTGCGATAAATGGCGCGCGTGCGATCGAACCGGCAATCTGGGTCGTTGCATCCGGGCGTTCGTTGCGGCGAATGAAGCTGCTGCTTGCGGTGGCTGCCGGCCAGGCCTGCCACTGAAGGTCTCCCGGCGTGACCAACTGGCCGAGGCCGATGTCGGACTTCGCAACGAGAACGTCGAGGGTTGGCAATTGTGCAACCGGCGCAGCGGGAGGCTTATTGTCAGATCCGCTTGCGAGATACGCGGCAATGCCGCCGGCGCCGACAGCGATGGTCAGGACGACAATGCGTGCGGTGTTCATACGCTTCACTTTCCACGTGACGCCGCGACGCTTCCGCCGCGGTGATGGGAGTTGACCAGTTATTCGTCAAGGCATGGTTAATAAGGCGTATCTAAATCGCCTTAACGCAGGGTTAGCCGGCAGATCAGCGGATGGCGAAGTGGGTCAGGTCGACCGCCTTGATCCATTCCGTTTCCGGGTAGATCACCAGCGCGCCGATCGCGAGCGCGATGCCATAGGGAATTCCGCTTTCCTTGGCGTGCAGCCTGGTGAGCCAGGCCAGGCCCGCGAACGGGCAGGGCAGCGGCCATTGCCGAAACTGGAGCAGCAGCAGCGTCAGGGCGCCGCCGAACAGCGAGGCATAGACCAAATAGCCCAGCAGATGGCCAAAGCCGAACCAAAGCGCCGCCGCGGCTGCAACCTTGGCATCTCCGCCGCCGACCCAACCCATGGCAAAGCAGGCAAAGGCCACCGTGAGCACGGTGAGGCCCGCGCCGATATGAGAGAGGATATCGTAGAATCCCAGGCCGCTCAGGACGGCGAGAGCCAGGAAACCTGCCACCAGCGCCAGCGACACCCGGTTCGAGATCGTCATGGTGAAAAGGTCGCTGGCGGCTGCGAACGCCATCAGGGCCGGAAACAACAGAAGGCGGCCGATGTCGAGGATCATGGGGTTACAGCCCGTGCTGCGAGGTCGAGGCGTCCGAAACTAGATTCAAGAGATGAACAATCGGGAAACGCAGGGTGGATCACCAGATATTGCAATTCGCAACCCGAGAGCGAGAAGCGCCGGCGCCAACGCGAGACAGACCAGTTCCACCGGCGCGTCGCTGCACGCCTGCGCCCATCACCATCCGAGGGAACAACAAAGGCCCCGGGATCGCCGAGGCCTTTGATGCTGGTCTGAAAGAGTCGTTTACGGGTTCAGCGCGTTGGCGACGTTGCCGAACACCACGTTTAGGTCGGTGCCCACGAGGTTAACGGCGGTAATGATCACGACTGAAATACCGGCGGCGATCAGACCGTATTCAATGGCGGTTGCGCCAGACTCATCCCTCACGAAACGTGAAACGAGATTCTTCATTGGTAACTCCGTGTGTACACGTGGCCGGTCAAACTGGTGTTGGTCTCGCCGGCGTTCTCAACACCGCGACCATGGCGTCACCCTAAGGTCGGAGAATTGCAGCGCCGTTAATTCGATTGCGCAAACATGGCCGGAACCGGCTGTTCCTAAGCACAGTAAATTTGGAACTAAGGCCTTCGCTACAATTCACCAGATACTTGCGATCCGGGAGGCGAGAGCGAGAAGCGCCAGCGCCAACGCGAGACAGACCAGTTCCACCGGCGCGTCGCCACGGCTGCCCGCTGGCAAGGAGGTTTTTCTTGCCGCGGCGGAAGCGGGGTCGGGTTTACGCATACAACGCCATCGCCATCCGACGGAACAACAAAGGCCCCGGGATCGCCGAGGCCTTTGATGCTGGTCTGCAAAAGTCGTTTACGGGTTCAGCGCAGTGGCGACCTTGCCGAACACCACGTTTAGGTCGGTGCCCACGAGGTTAACGGCGGTAATGATCACGACTGAAATACCGGCGGCGATCAGACCGTATTCAATGGCGGTCGCGCCGGACTCATCCCTCACGAAACGTGAAACGAGATTCTTCATTGGTAACTCCATCTGTACACGTGGCTGGTCAAACTAGTGTTGGTCTCACCGGCGTTCTCAGCACCGCGACCATGGCGTCACCCTAAGACCGGAGAATTGCAGCGCAGTTAATTCGATTGCGTAAACTCCGCCGGAACCGGCTGTTCATAAGCACAGTAAATTTGGAATTAAGGCCTTCGCTGCAATTCACGGATAGTTGCGATCCGGGAGGCGAGAAGCCTGCGCGAGACAGACCACTTTCGCGGGCCTTTCGTCCCGACGGCCGGGAAGGACGCTTTGTTTGCCGCGACAGCCGGGCACTGCTTTACGCGTACTACGCCAACACCATCTGGCGGAACAACAAAGGCCCCGGGATCGCCGAGGCCTTTGATGCTGGTCTGGAACAGTCGTTCAAGGCGCCAGCAAGGTGGCGACGTTGTTGAACGTCCCGTTGAGGCTGGTGCCCACCAGGTTAACAGCGGCAACGATCACGACCGAAATACCGCCGGCGATCAGAGCGTACTCAATCGCGGTTGCGCCGGACTCATCCTTCACGAAACGAGAAATGATATTCGTCATTTGGTAATTCCATGTGTGCACGTGGCTGGTCAAACTAACGTTTAGTCTCGCCGGCGTTCTCAGCACCGTCACCCTAAGGTCGGAGAATTGCAGCGCAGTTAATTCGATCGCGTAAACACGCCGGAACGGGCTGTTCCTAAGCAAAGTAAATTTGGAATTAAGGCCTTTGCTACAAGGCGATATTGGTCGATTGCGTCTATTATAGAGACCGCGCGAGGGCGTCGGCCGCCTGCGATTCATGACTCCTTAAGCGTGAAGGGACCCCTTGGGGTCCTGTTGGTGTTTGGCGCTGGGCGAATTGAGTGCAGGCGGCCGACCGTAATGGCGTGGCAAGTCCGCAAAGCGAAGTTTTGAACCAAGTCGCGCTCTGAACTATGGAAAAGAGAACATGACTTCTCCCTTACCGAAGCTGGGGGTCCGGGCTTTCTTCGCCCCCTGTTTGCAGTTCGTTCATGAATTGCCGTCAGATTTGCCCCCGTCGGGCGCCGGTTCCGCTGCGTATCGCTTTAGCCGGCTTGTCAACGCCCCGGGGTATAGTATGTCGTTCAGTTCCCTGCGTATTCGCGTGCGTGCCTTTCTCGGATTCCGCCTGTTGGCGATTGGAATTCTGTTGTGGCCGCTAGTTGCCCTTGCCGAGCCCTCAGGTGACATCATCACGGTCAATGTCGATCAGGCAAAGCTCATCAGATTGCCTACCCGCGTTGCGACCATCGTTGTCGGAAACCCGTTGATTGCAGACATTACGCTGCAGAGCGGTGGGGTGGTTGTCCTGACCGGCAAGGGTTACGGCTCGACCAATTTCATTGCGATGGATCGCAGCGGCGAGATCCTGGTCGACCGCGTTATTCAGGTCGAAGGGCCGACCGATCAGCTTGTCACGGTGTATCGCGGTGTCGAACGCGAGTCCTATAGCTGCCTGCCGATTTGCCAGCGGCGGATTACTCTTGGCGACGGCGAGACTTATTTCAAATCGACGATGGATCAGGCCGGTTCTCTCAGCGGCCAGGCCGGCGGCGCGGGAGCCAAGCCGACGAACTAGCTAGCAGCGGCGTTTGCGCTGCGCTGGTCGGTTGCGCGATTTCTCGTTTGGTGGATCAGGTGGAAATGCAGGAGGGCGCCAGATCCGGCGCTGAGCAGCGCTAGGGAGGCTCTCGCGCAATGCCGCTACGCCTATCCCGACGAAATAACACATGCGGCGCGTCCGCGGGTAATCGGGGATACTCCGCGACCAATAGAGCGCTTGTTAACAGCCGTCCTGATAGCCCTAACGAGGAGCCCCAATGGATCCCTTTGGCCTGAAGGTTATTTTCATAACTATTCTTGTGTTCGTGCCGCTCGAGCGCGTGTTCGCCTTGCATCCGGAGCAAAAGGCTTTTCGTCGGGATTGGGCTAACGACCTAGTTTTCCTGCTTTTTAACGGACTATTGATAAAGCTCGGTCTCCTGGCCGTCATCGCCGTGAGCATTTTTGCTGCCACACAGATCGTCCCGGCATCTTTTCAGGCCGCGATCGGCGGCCTGCCGTACTGGATTCAACTGCCGCTGGTCATCGTGCTCTCCGATCTGGGATTCTACTGGACCCATCGGATGTTTCATGCGGTTCCCTGGCTCTGGCGGTTTCACGCCATTCATCACAGCATCGAAGAACTCGATTGGCTGGCGGCGGCGCGGGTCCATCCCGTCGATCAGATATTGACCAAGGGGGTGTCCCTGGTGCCGGTGGTCGCGCTGGGATTTTCCGAATGGGCGATCGGCGTCTACGCCCTGCTTTATCAGTGGCAGTCGGTTCTGATTCACTCCAATGTCCGCTTCCGATTTGGCCCGCTGCGCTTCTTGTTTGCGTCGCCGGAGTTTCATCATTGGCATCATAGCGACCAGCGTGAGGCCAGGGACAAGAACTTCGCTGGTCAGCTGTCCTTCCTGGACGCGCTATTCGGAAGCCTCCATTTGCCGCCCGGGCGGGCCCCGACAACGTACGGCCTGGACCGGCCGATGCCGCAACGTTACCTGCCTCAGCTGCTCTATCCCTTCACGGGCGACCGGATATTTCAGTCCAAACCGGACACGGCGACGACGCGGGCTGAGACGATGCGGGTCCCGGATTTGGCCCCCAAGTAGTCCGCCTCAAGAACGGCCGGTCGCAGCGGGCGCCTTGGGTTAATCACCGGTTAGTCTGCATGTTGTAGCAGTCCGCCAATGATCTCTCCCGCCCGGGGGCGGATGGGACCACCGATTTCAAGAGCGTTGCCGGATCATTTTTCGTCGACGGACGCGAGACTGAAACAATGACAGACATCAAGCTCGGTGAAACCGACGGACCCACTGGGGAACGCATGGTCGCTGAGTTGACTGTCAACCGTTGGTCGGATTGGGCCGCGAGAGCGGCAATCGTCATTGTATTCACTACATTCGCTATTGCCGGTCTCGCGGGAATTCCCCGTCACCTTCCAGTGGACAGCATCCATAAGCTGCTGATGGCTGCGGCCAGCATTGCCAATGTCATGTTCGTAACCCTGGTTGCCTCGACAACGCTGACCAGGTTGAGGCCAATACAGAAGGCCAGGGGGATCGAGCCGCGGATATCGGCTTTGCTCGGCACGTTTCTGTGCATAGCGCTTGCTTTTCTTCCGAAGGCAGAACTAGGGCCGATCTTGTCAGCCGCGTCCACGGCGCTGATTTTAATCGGCTCATCACTGTCGTTCGCCGTGCTCCGCTGGCTGGGCAAGTCCTTTAGCATCCTGGCGGAGGCGAGGCGGCTGGTGACGGAAGGACCGTATCGGGTCGTGCGGCATCCGCTTTACATCTGCGAAGGAATTGCAACGGTCGGCGTCATGCTTCAGGTGATTTCGCCGTTGGCCGTATTGATTATAATCGTCTTTGCGACGATTCAGTATCGGCGCATGATCAATGAAGAAAAGATTCTGACTTCGGCGTTTCCGGAGTATCGCGCTTATGCCGCGCGGACGCCTCTTGTGATCCCGGCGCGACTTGCCGGGCTCACCAGGCGCTGAAATCGCGCCTGGCGGCGCGCCGGCGCTTCTGCGAACATCCTTTCGGCGCCGGCGTCCGGACATCCCCACATCCGTCAGTGCCTGAGCGAATCGATCGCCTCCGGTGCGAACCGCATCCTCAAACGGTTAAGATACGGTTAACGCAACAGCGTCATTCCGGTTCGAGTTGCCTCGGTCGCTGACGTGACGGACACCAGCTTTTTCAGATCCAGAGAAGACGATCGAGCCGCAAACCGATCGGGCGCTCCGTTTGGACAATACAAAAAAGGCCGCGCAACAGCGCGGCCTTTTCCCTTATGTCAGGTTCTCTTATTTCAGGCGGAATTTCCTCGGCGCAACCGAGGGAAATTCTTCAGCCGGCGGCGCGCAGATTGTCGGCCGAAGATTTGCCAGAGCGGCGATCCGCTACGATTTCGTAGCTGATCTTCTGGCCTTCACGCAGCGTTCCAAGGCCGGCGCGCTCTACGGCGCTGATGTGCACGAACACGTCGTTGCCACCGTCATCCGGTTGAATAAAGCCGAAGCCCTTGGTCGCGTTAAACCACTTCACGG
>WNGI01027474.1_pt1 | contig 10350 bp, 9 predicted proteins | sample 5400621 | NCBI WGS metagenome assembly WNGI01 (sample SAMN13153374, study PRJNA577476) | soil metagenome | isolation source: 20 cm soil or saprolite under Garry oak tree replicate 1 | place: USA:California | collected 2016-06-15 | reverse complement strand
CGATCGAACGGTTGCGGTCATTGACATGGGTGGCACGCCCCGCCCAGGCAATCGCGATTCGCGGCGCCGGCAGCCGCTCGATGCGCTCGCGCCATTTGCCGATGCGCTCCGGGGTGGCGTTGAGATACGGAACATCGGCTGGAATGGTCGCAGGCTCGGTGCGCAGCGCGAGCGGCAGGCTGCCCATTGGGCAATGCACGTCGAACGGCGGCAGCGGCGCCCCGCTCGCAACCACACCGCCGACGCCCTCCACCCGCGCCAGGAGGCTGGTCAATTCCGGCGGCACCTCGATCGCGACCTTGGCGCCCGAGCGCGTCAAAGGCGCCGCATAGCGCACGAACTGGATGGTGTCGCCGAGCCCCTGCTCGGCGTGGAGCAGGATGGTCTTGCGCGCGAGCGGATATTCGCCGAGCCACAGCGGCTTGCCAAAATTGCGCCGGCGCGACGGCATGCCGGTGCGCAGCCAGCGCGCTTCGTAGGCCTTGAAGCCCTGCCGGTAGTCGCCGAGCGTCAGCAGGGCGAGCGCCTGGTTGTGGCGGATGTCGGCGTTGTCCTGGTCGAGCGCGAGCGCCTTGCCGAATTCGGCAAGCGCCTCCTGGTGACGACCGAGCGATTGCAGCGCCATGCCGCGATTGGTCAGCGCCTTGACGTAGTCCGGGCGCAGCGCAAGCGCGCGGTCGAAGGCGGCCAGCGCATTGTCATAGCGGCCGAGATTCGACAGCGCGGTACCGCGATTGAAATGCGTCTCGGCATGATTCGGATGGACGGCCAGCACCGCGTCGAATTGGGCAACCGCCTCCTCTCCGCGATCGAGCGCCGCCAAGGCGTTACCGCGATTGATGCGCGCGCCGAGGTGGCGCGGCTCGATCGCAATCGCCGCATCGAAGGCGGCGAGCGCCTCCTGCGGCCGCGCAAGCTTCAACAGCACATTGCCGCGGTTGTTGAGCGTCTCGAAATTGTTGGGTGCGAGCGCGAGCGCCTGGTCGATGCTGGCGAGCGCCTCCGGATCGCGATTGAGCGCGGACAGCGCGAGCGCACGATTGGCCAGTGCCTGCGGCACCGCAGGATTGACCTTGAGCGCGGCCTCGATGAGCGCGAGCGCGGCGCTCGCCTTGCCGGCTTGCAGCTTGATGAGGCCTGAAAGATGCAGCGCGTCGAATTGGCCGGGATGCGCCTTGAGCACGCGACTGCAGAGCCGCTCGGCCTCGGCAAGCCGCCCCTCGCGGTAATGCGCCGCGGCCTCCTGGATCGCCTGTGCGATGTTCGCGCCGCTCGCTCGCAAATCCGGCTTCGGCATGGACGGTGGTCAGCGCGCGTCGTCAAGGCCGCCGGTGAGGGCGCGGCGCGCGGCCTGCCGGTGCACCGGCGTGATGTGGCTCGCCACCAGGCGCAGCGCCGTCACCAGCACGGCGGCATCGTCGGTGTAGCCGACCAGCGGCAGCACGTCCGGAACGACATCGAAAGGCAGCACGAAATAGGCGAGCGCGCCAAGCAGCGCCGCCTTGACCTGCATCGGCGTGTCATAGTCAAAGGCGCAGTAGTAGGCGGCGAGGAGATCCTCGGCAAACGGCAGCTTGCCGGCCACGCGCCTCAGCTTGCGCCAGAAATCGCGCCGGACCCGCGCCTCGTCATCCGCGGTGCGGCGCGCAACGCCTTCGTCGGCGCCCGACTGATCCCACGCAGCAGCCTGCTCAAACCGCATCGTCATCTCCCCGGCAGGGCTAAATCTCCACTCGCTAGATGGTCACCGCCGCACCTTCCCGCAAGCTCACACCCATGTCATCCCGGACGGCCCGAAAGGCCGAGCCGGGATCCACCTTTCAACGCCCGAACGCGGGGAGAGTTGGATCCCGGCTCTCGCTACGCTCGGCCGGGATGACAGCAATCGAATATCACTCGCCGGCGAGGCCGTTCATCGCCTCGGCGAGCTGGATGTCGAGGTCGGTGAGGCCGCCGGCATCGTGGGTCGACAGCGTCACCTCGACGGTCTTGTAGACATTGAACCATTCGGGATGGTGGTCGAGCTTTTCGGCGACCAGCGCGGCGCGCGTCATGAAGCCGAAGGCTTCGTTGAAGTTCTTGAACACGAATTTCTTGGCGATGGCGTCGCGGCCCTGGAGCTCGCTCCAGCCGGCAAGCTTGGCGAGCGCACGGGAGCGGACTTCACCGGTCAGTTTCTGCGCCATGGCGGTCACCTCGTGGGCAGGATTGTCGCACGAAACAAGGCCCCGCCGCCACTCGCAAACCGCGTTCGGACGATTACGTAACAGCCGACCCTCGTCTCTTCCCCGGAGGCCTCCATGCCCTGGTCCCTGAATATCGGCACGATCGCCGGCACGGCAGTCCGCATCCACGTCACCTTCCTTTTGTTCCTGGGCTGGATTTTCGTCGCGAGCTATGCCGCGGAGGGTCCGCAGGCGGCCCTGTCGGGGCTTGTATTCATGTTGCTGTTGTTCGCGTGCGTGCTCCTGCACGAATTCGGGCACATTTTCACGGCGCGCGCCTTCGGCGTGTCGACGCCGGACGTGACGCTGCTGCCGATCGGCGGCATGGCGCGGCTCGAGCGCATCCCCGAGGAGCCCTACCAGGAATTTCTGGTCGCCCTCGCAGGCCCGCTGGTGAATGTCGCCATTGCGTTTGCGCTGGTGGGCTTTTTCGGCGCCCGCCTCAATGCCGGCGACCTCTCGGCAGTCGAGAGCGCAAGGGTTTCGCTGGTCGATCGGCTCGCCTCGGTCAACATCTTCCTCGCGCTGTTCAATATGATTCCGGCGTTCCCGATGGACGGCGGACGGGTGCTGCGCGCGCTGCTCGCCACGCGGCTCGGCTATCTGCGTGCGACCGAAATCGCCGCTGTCATTGGCCAGGGGTTTGCGTTCGCGCTCGGCTTCATCGGCCTTCTTTGGAATCCGATGCTGATCTTCATCGCCATCTTCGTCTACCTCGCGGCCTCCTCGGAAGCGCACGCCGTCGCGATGCGCTCGATGTCGCGCGGCGTGCCGGTGAGCACCGCGATGATGACCGACTACGCCACCCTGACGCCCGACGCCCATGTCGACCAGGCGGTGCAGACGCTGTTGCGCACCAGCCAGGGGGAATTCCCCGTCGTCGACGGCGATCACAAGCCGGTCGGACTTCTGGGCCGCGGCGACCTCATTCGCGCCCTGAAGCAGCTCGGCCCCGACGCCCGCGTCGCCGAGGCGATGACGACCACATTGCCGACGGTCAGTCATCGCCGCTATCTCGAAGATGCCTTCCGCATCCTGCAGGAGAAATCGGCTCGCGGCGTCGCCATCGTCGACGCCGCCGGGCGCCTGGTCGGTCTGGTGACGCCGGAAACCGTCGGCGAGATGATGCTGCTGCACGAGGCCCTGCCGAAGGGCGCGACTTGGGGGCCGTGGAGCCGCGCCGCCAGCGGGTGAATGGCTACGCTGTTTTACGCAGCGATTCCGACTCGCGCCACGATGCATCGCCCTCAGAGGCGGCCGTGCGCGGCTGGGCCGAATAGAACGAGGCATTCTGCTCGCCGCGCAGCGCCTCGCGGGTGAACTCGATCAGATGGTGCGCGACAAAGCCCATGCCGAGCGCGCCGTCGATCTGGCCGCGCTTGAGCGCATAGCGAAACGCGCGCCAGAACGGCCGCCGGTAGTCGGAGCGCCAGCCGACCTCACGCATCACATTGAACGCGAGCGACAGCCCGCGCCGCAGATTGCCCCAGTTGAGCTTGCCGCGATCCCTGCCCTGGATTCGGTTCACATAGGTCGCGTCGACCTGATGGGTGAAGCGCGCGAACAGCCGCTCGGGATCGTAGGCGTGCGCGATGCAGCGCCGCCACATCGCCACCACCTCGTCGTAGGGCCGCAGGAAGCGCACGTTGCTTTCAAGCCGCGGATCGTGATCGATGCGATCGTCCTTGGCCAGACGGTCCCACAGTGGCGTCTTCGGCAGCGCCTGCAAGAGATTCATGGTCAGGATCGGGATCTGCGAGAGGTCGATGAATTCCTTGATCCGGCTTTCGGTGTTGGCGGAGTCCGTGTCGAGCCCGAGAATCATGCCGGAGGTCACTTCCAGGCCGTAGTCGTTGAGCGTCTTGATCGCGCCCATCATCGGCACCGCGTTGTTGTGCTCCTTGCGCATGGCCTTGAGCGCATCGGCTTCCGGCGTCTCGATCCCGGCGAACACCGTCACGAAGCGGGTCTCGCGCATGAGCGCGAGAATCTCGGTCTGCTTGGCGATGTTGAGCGTCGCCTCGCAGGCGAACTGGAGCGGAAAGTCGTGCTTCTTCTGCCAGGCCAGCAGATGCGGCAACATGTCCTTGGCGGCCTTGCGGTTGCCGATGAAATTGTCGTCGACAAAATAGACCACCATCGGATGGCCTGACTGCATGCGCATCGCGTCGAGCTCGGCGGTGAGCTGCTCCGGCGTCTTTAGCCGCGGCTGCCGCCCGTAGAGGCCGGGGATGTCGCAGAACTCGCAGCGATAGGGACAGCCGCTGGAAAATTGCAGGCTGCCGATCAGGTAGGCGCTGAGCGGAATCAGGCTGTAAGCAGGGATCGGGAATGCGTCGAGCGGCAGGCGCTCCTTGGTCTCGAAACATATTTGTTGCGGCGGCGGCGTCACGCTCGCATCAAGCGCGCCGATCAGGCGATCGGTGGCGTCCCCGATCTCGCCGATGTGGAGGTAATCGAAGTCCGGATACCATTCCGGCGCCGACGACACCGAAGGCCCGCCGAGCGCGGTCACCTTGCCGGCCGCCTTGGCGCGCGCGGCGATGTCGTGCATCTGCGGCGCCTGCACATGCATGCCGCTGACCAGCACCACGTCGGCCCAGGCCAGATCGGCCGCGCTCGCCGGCTCCATATTCTCGTCGATGAAGCGGACCGGCCAGCCTTCCGGCAGATAGGCCGCGATCGTCAGTAGGCCCTGCGGCGGCATGAACGCGCGCACGCCCTGCATCAGCTTGTAGGCGTGCGCAAACGTGGGGCCTCCGCAAGGCCGCTGGCGGCCTTTGTGCTGCGGCGTCCTCTTGATCGTTAAGGCATTTCGGCGACTTGGGCGTTGCAGTCGGAGATGCGGACCCTATATTGCAACGCAACGGTTGCCCTGGCTTTGCCGGGCCCCATCGGATTTTCCTGCATGACGTTACGCAACGTGGCGATCATCGCCCATGTCGACCATGGCAAGACCACACTGGTCGACCGGCTCCTGCACCAGGCGGGTTCCTTCCGCGACAACCAGCGGGTGGCCGAGCGCGCCATGGATTCCAACGATCTGGAGCGCGAGCGCGGCATCACCATCCTGTCCAAGGTCACCTCGATCCTCTGGCAGGACACCCGCATCAACATCGTCGACACGCCTGGTCATGCCGACTTCGGCGGCGAGGTCGAGCGCATTCTCGGCATGGTGGATGGCGCCATCGTGCTGGTCGACGCCGCCGAAGGGCCGCTGCCGCAGACTAAGTTCGTGGTCTCCAAGGCGCTTAAGGTCGGGCTCAAGCCGATCGTCGCCATCAACAAGGTCGACCGCCCGGACGCGCGGCCGCAAGTCGTCGCCAACGAGGTGTTCGACCTGTTCGCCGCGCTTGACGCCAGCGAAGAGCAGCTCGACTTTCCCGTGCTCTACGGTTCCGCCAAGGAGGGCTGGATGGCGCAAGCGCCCGAGGGACCCAAAGTCTCGATGGCGCCGCTGTTTGATCTCGTCATTTCCCATGTGGCGCCGCCGCGGGTGGAAGAAGGCCCGTTCCGCCTGCTCGGAACCATCCTCGAAGCCAATCCCTATCTCGGCCGCCTGGTCACCGGCCGCATCGTGTCCGGCTCGATCAAGCCCAACCAGCCGGCCAAGGTGCTCGACCGCAACGGCAGATTGATCGAACAGGGCCGCGTCACCAAGGTGCTCGCCTTCCGCGGCCTGGAGCAGCGGCCGATCGAGGAGGCGTTCGCGGGCGACATCGTCGCCATCGCTGGCCTGCCGGAGGCGACGGTCTCCCACACCATTTGCGCGCCGGAGGTGAGTGAGCCGATCCCGGCGCAGCCGATCGACCCGCCGACGCTCGCCATGACCTTCCGCGTCAACGATTCCCCGCTCGCCGGGACCGAGGGCGACAAGGTGACCGGCCGGATGATCCGCGACCGCCTGTTTCGCGAAGCCGAAGGCAATGTGGCGCTGCGGGTCAGCGAGGCGGCCGACCGGGATGCGGTCGAGGTCGCCGGCCGCGGCGAATTGCAGCTCGGCATCCTGATCGAGACCATGCGGCGGGAGGGTTTCGAGCTCTCGGTCTCGCGCCCGAAGGTGCTGTTCGAGCGCGATCCCGCGACCGGCGAAATCCGCGAACCGATCGAGGAAGTCGTCATCGACGTCGACCAGGAGTTCTCCGGCGTCGTGGTGCAGAAGATGGCCGAGCGCAAAGCCGAGATGATCGAGATGCGGCCCTCCGGCGGCGGGCGCGTGCGACTCGTGTTCTACGCGCCCACCCGCGGCCTGATCGGCTATCAGGGCGAACTCCTGACCGACAGCCGCGGGACCGCGGTGCTCAACCGGCTGTTTCACGTCTATGCGCCCTACAAGGGCGAGATCGAGGGCCGCCGCACCGGCGTGCTGATCGCCACCGACGCCGGCGACGCGGTCGCGTTTGCGCTGTGGAACCTGGAGGACCGCGGGCCGATGATGATCGAGCCCGGCTGGAAGGTCTACCGCGGCATGATCGTCGGCGAGCACACCCGCGGCAACGATCTCGAGGTCAACGTGCTCAAGGGCAAGAAGCTCACCAACATCCGCACCCACTCCAAGGACGAGGCGGTACGGCTGACCCCGCCGATCCAGATGACGCTGGAGAAGGCGATGGCCTATATCACCGACGACGAATTGGTCGAGGTGACGCCGAAATCGATCCGGCTGCGTAAGAAGCTTCTCGACCCCCACGAGCGCAAGCGCGAGGAGCGGCGCAAAGAAGCGGAACGGGTTTAGCCGCTTTTGTTGTGGAACTCTCTATCAACGTCATGGCCGGGCTTGTTGTCTAGTCGGGAGACATCGCGTTGTCCCGGCCCTCCCCGCCTCCTTTTGCGGCAAGCAAGGCCTGAATGCCCGGCAAGGTCGGGCAGGACGAATCGAAGTTGTTCCACACACGGTTCTGATTCGCCGGCCGCTATTATCGCCTCGTCGCCAACCATTCGGCCGCTGGTCGAGCAAGCGCAGCTTGACTCCCCGGCGCAGATGTTCCGCTCGTCGTAGGAAAATTCCTCCGCCGCCGTGTCGCCGCGGCAACAGGCCTGCCATCGAGCGAATCCGTCTGGACTTTTTGCCCGCGCCGCGGCGCCCGTGGCCCCAATTCCCGCATCGATCATTCGCCGCGTTAACCGATTATTAAACATACCTCTTGAAGGGCGGCGTGGTGCTTGCTTGTATTGTCGGCATGAGTACGACCCTTATCGAAGTCCGGCGCGCGAAACCCTCCGATGCGGCAGCAATCGCCGTGACCCATGACGACGCTTGGCGTTGCGCCTATCAGGGCGTCATTCCGGGCCCGGAACTCGACAAGCTCATCAATCGGCGCGGCGCCGACTGGTGGGACAGTGCTATCCGCAAAGGCAGCCGAATCGCCATCCTGGTGTTCGGCGAGACCGTGGCGGGCTACGCCAATTACGGGCGCAATCGCGCGCGCAGCCTCTACTACGATGGCGAAATCTACGAACTCTATCTGCGCCCCGAGTTCCAGGGTCTTGGCTTCGGCCGCAAGCTGTTCTCTGCCGTACGCCGCGATCTTGGCCAAAGCGGGCTGCACAGCCTGGTAGTATGGGCGCTGTCGGATAACGGATCCGCGGTCGAGTTCTACCGCACGCTTGGCGGCAAGGCGGTCGCACGCTCCTCCGAGCGCTTCGGCAGCAAGGTGCTCGACAAGGTCGCCTTCGCCTGGCAAGGCTGAAATCAGGACAGACGACAGAGGACGGGCTATTTGTCGCCTGTCGTCCGTCGCCTGTCGCCTGTCGTCAAGTTCGGCTCTGGCAAACCCGCAAGTACGCAGGCCGCGCGCACGGTGTTGGCCAACAGGCAGGCGATCGTCATCGGCCCGACCCCGCCCGGCACCGGCGTAAGCGCGCCGGCAACTTCAGACACTTCGGCGAAGGCCACATCGCCGACAACCCGCGAAATCCCGCCCACGCCCACGACCCGATTGACGCCGACGTCGATCACGGTCGCCCCCGGCTTGATCCAGCCTTTGCGCACCATCTCAGGGCGTCCCACCGCCGCGAACAGCAGGTCGGCCCGCCGGCTGACCGCCGGCAGGTCGTGGGTCTTGGAATGCGCTAGGGTCACGGTGGCGTTTTCGGCGAGCAGAAGCTGCGCCAGCGGCTTACCGACCAAATTGGAGCGCCCGATCACCACCACTTCGAGCCCCTCAAGCGCGGAGTGGATCGACTTCGCCAGAATGATGCAGCCGAGCGGCGTACACGGCGCCGGCGCCGGCAGGCCGGCGAGCAGGCGGCCGGTATTCATCGGATGCAGGCCGTCGACATCCTTGGCCGGATCAATGGCCGCGATCACCTTCTGCGCATCGATATGGGCCGGCAACGGCAGTTGCAACAGGATGCCGTGGACCACCGGATCGGCATTGAGCCGGCCGATCAACGCGGTGAGCTCCGCCTCGCTGGTGGTTTCCGGCAGGCGGTGGTCGAACGAACGCATACCGCTGCCGACGGTGGCCCTGGTCTTGCTGCCGACATAGACCTCGCTCGCCGGATTGCTGCCGACCAACACCACCGCGAGCCCGGGCACCAGGCTGCGGTCGCGCGCCAGCCGGTGGGCCGCGTCCGCCGCCCTGCCCCGCAGCTCCGCAGCGATCGCCTTGCCGTCGATGATCCTTGCCGTCATCTCGCCCCATCGCCTCTCCCTCCTGCTGGGGAGGGAAATTCCTCACGCAATCATTTAAGCCGCGCCCGTGATTTTCTCCAGCGCCGCAACGAGCGCTGCGCCCGCTCCTGCGATCCGCAGACGCTTGACCCGTGCGGTCTCGCCGGCGACCAGGCGGACGGCGCTTGGCGCAACCCCAACGGCCTTGGCCAACAGGCGGATCAGCGCCGCGTTGGCTTCGCCTTCGCTCGCCGCTGCGCGCACCCGCACCTTGAGCACGCAGCGCCCGTCCGCCTGCGCCTCAATGCCCTCGACCGCGTCGCGGCCGCCCTTGGGCGTGAGCCGCACCGTGAGCGAAACGCCCTCGTTCGACACCACCCAGGGCCGCGCGGCCGGCGGCGGCACTACAGCATCGCCCGTTGCAGATTGGGGATGATCACGTTCTGAATGAAGATGATGAGCAGGATCACGATCACCGGCGAAATATCGATGCCGCCGAGATTGGGCAAAAGATTGCGGATCGGGCGCAGCACCGGCTCGGTCACATGGTAGAGAAATTGGCCCACAACCCCGACCACCGGGCTGCGGGGATTGACGACGTTGAACGCGATCAGCCAGCTCATGACCGCCGCGGCAATCAGGATATAGACATAGAGCGTGAGCAGATAGGAGATGAAAGTCAGAAGGTCGATGATAAATCTGGCCATCTGCGATGTCCTGCCGTGTCGGGGCTTGCCGCATGGCAAGGCTCGCCGCAACCGGGCAGACGTGTAGCGTTCCGGCACCACAGCGGCAAGGCCGCCTGCGCTAAGACCAACAAGCAAGACCGGCCAGCAAAGGCGATTTGCGGAGCCTTCTTGGAGCGGCTTCCACGGCGGCTTCCCTTGACACCGTGTCGAGCGATTACATAAATGATTGCACTCGCAAATGTCGGCAGCGGTGTAAGTTCCGTTGCCCTTTGAGGGGCCGTAGCTCAGCTGGGAGAGCGCCTCGTTCGCAATGAGGAGGTCAGGGGTTCGATCCCCCTCGGCTCCACCACCGCAAGCCCCGACACTGTCGCGACAATCTGCCTATTGCCGGAGGCGCTGCCGGACGAGTTTGGGGCAACTCGTCCTCCAAGTCGTCCTCTTCGGTCACTGCTGTGGGCCAGGCGCTCGGCGGGGCACGCGCACTTCGGGCCGTATCCACGGAATAAGTCGGCGGCTTTTGCACCGACCGTACCTGAATGGCGGGCGCCCAAATCGCCAATGCCGGAGCTGCCGGCGTCACGCACAGCCATCGGGCCCAGTGAGGCCGATAGCAGGGGGATTCCTAGCATTTATCAACGCGGCGCTAGACCTAACACATCATTTATTCTCTTAACGGGTCGGCGTCGCATTCAAGTCCCTTTTCCGCACCAGGCGCTTCTGCCCGGGGGTGATTCTGTCCGCCACAGCCAGGAATGGATTGAGCCGCAAGGAAGGAACGGGGTGTTACAGCAGCACACTCATATGCTTGCGGATAGTCAGG
>WNGI01020244.1_pt1 | contig 10350 bp, 13 predicted proteins | sample 5400621 | NCBI WGS metagenome assembly WNGI01 (sample SAMN13153374, study PRJNA577476) | soil metagenome | isolation source: 20 cm soil or saprolite under Garry oak tree replicate 1 | place: USA:California | collected 2016-06-15 | reverse complement strand
GCGCGGCTGACCTCGGTCTTGATCTTGTTTCTGATGTATCTCGGCCTGATCGCGCTGTGGCGGGCGGTCGAGGATCCCTCGCGCGCGGCGCGCGCCGCGGCGATCCTGACGCTGGTCGGCGCCATCAACCTGCCGATCATCAAATTCTCTGTGGACTGGTGGAACACGCTGCACCAGCCGGCCTCGGTGATGCGAATGGGTGGACCAGCGCTCGACCGCGCCTTTCTGATTCCGCTCTTGGTGATGGCGGTGGCGTTTTCGCTGCTGTTCATCACGCTGCATCTGGCGGCGATGCGTAACGAGATCCTGCGCCGGCGCGTGCGCAGCTTGCAGATGATGCAAGCCAGCCAGCGGTCAGCGTGACCGTGATGTCGCTTGGTCCCTACGCGTCCTTTATCCTGACGTCGTACCTGATGGCGACCGCCGTGGTGCTGGTGCTCATTATCTGGATCGCGATCGATTATCGCCGTCAGAAGGAACGCCTGCGCGAACTCGATGCGTCGGGCGTCGTCCGGCGTTCCGGCCGCGGCGCCGTGGATACAAGATGAGCAAACCCGCGACCATCAATCCATCACCGCGCGGCCGCCCCTGGTTGATGGCGCTGCCGCTTATCGGTTTCATTGCGCTGGCCGGACTGTTCCTGCTGCGGCTGCATGGCGGCGATCCGTCCAAAATCCCCTCGGCCCTGATCGGCCGCCCGGCCCCACAGACCGCGCTGCCAGCGCTGGAGGGCCTCGTCAATAACGGCACGCAGGTGCCCGGGCTCGATCCCGCCATGTTCAAGGGCAAGGTCAGCGTCGTCAACGTTTGGGCCTCCTGGTGCGTGCCGTGCCACGAGGAAGCGCCGCTCTTGACCGAGCTCGTCAAGGACAAGCGGCTGCAGATTATCGGCATCAACTACAAGGATGCCCCGGATAACGCCCGGCGCTTCCTCGGCCGCTATGGCAATCCGTTCGGCATTGTCGGCGTCGACGGCAACGGCCGCGCCTCGATCGAATGGGGCGTCTATGGCGTGCCCGAGACCTTCGTGGTCGGCCGCGAAGGCACCATCCTCTACAAGATGGTCGGACCGGTGACGCCAGACAATATCGATGCCGTGCTGAAGGCCGAGATCGAGAAAGCGCTGAAGGCGGGAAGTTGAGTCGTCAAATCATGCCGCGGCATCTTGCGGCGATGAACCCGGGAACCTCATCCCTTTGACACATCTCCCTCCGCGGCTTCGCTGGCTTCCAGCGAGGCCGGTTCCAGATGGTAGCGCTTGGTCAGCGGCATCTGGGTGACGGCAAACAGCATCGTCAGCGGCACCATGCCGAATGCCTTGAATGCGACCCAGAAATCGGTGGACTGGGTGCGCCAGATGATTTCGTTGAGCACCGCCATGGCCAGGAACCATAACGCCCACCGCGCCGTCAGGATGCGCCAGCCCCGTGGCGTGAGATTGAACATCTGGTCGAACATGATCGCGATGAAGGAGCGGCCGAACAGCAGACCGCCGCCGAGGACCGCCGCGAACAGTGTATAAATGATGGTCGGCTTCACCTTGATGAAGGTCTCGTCGTGCAGCACCAGCGTCAGCGTGCCGAACACGATGACGATGACAGCCGTGACGATCGCCATGATAGGGACATGCCGCGTTACCATGTAAGACGCAGCCATCGCGACCATCACCGCCACCATGAACGCGCCAGTGGCGACGAACAAATTAAACTTGGCGTTGGCGACAAAGAACACGATCAACGGGCCGAGTTCGGTCGCAAGCTTGAACAGCGGATGCGGCGTGGTCTTGTCCATGGTGTCACCTGTTGTTGCCGTCATCGTCCGCGCAGGCGGGGCATGACAAAAAAGCCTAAGAATCGATTCCCGCGATCGCTTGCGCGAAATCCCGCGCCGTGAACGGTGCGAGATCGTCGATGCCTTCACCGACGCCAATGAAATGCACCGGCAGTTTGTGTTTCTCCGCCAGCGCCACCAGAATGCCGCCGCGCGCGGTGCCGTCGAGTTTCGTCATGACAAGGCCGGTCACCCCTGCGGTACGATGAAACGCCTCGACCTGCGACAGCGCATTTTGTCCCACCGTGGCATCGAGCACCAAAAGCACCGCATGCGGCGCCGAGGCATCGACCTTCTTGATGACGCGGACGACTTTCTCGAGTTCGTTCATCAGTTCCGCCTTGTTCTGCAGGCGGCCGGCGGTGTCAACCAGGAGTACGTCGAGCTTGCCTTCCCGCGCCGCCGTGAGGGCATTGAAGACAAGGCTCGCGGAATCCGACCCCTGCGCAGCGGCGATGACCGGCGACCTGGTGCGTTCCCCCCAGACTTTGAGCTGCTCGATGGCGGCGGCGCGAAAAGTATCGCCCGCCGCCAGCATCACCTTGCGGCGCTCCGAGTTCAGCTTCGAGGCAAGCTTGCCGATGGTGGTGGTTTTGCCGGAACCGTTGACGCCGACCACGAGAATGACGAACGGCTTTTGGGTTTCGTCGATCACCAGCGGCTTCGCTACCGGCGCAAGCACCTTCTCGACTTCGGTCGCAACCACGGCCTTGACGTCATCCGCCGAGATCGCCTTGTCGTAGCGGCCGACGCCGACCGCCGCCGAAATCCGCGCGGCGACCTCGGTTCCCAAATCGGCGCGCAGCAGCACGTCCTCGATATCCTCGAGCATGGCGCGGTCGAGCTTGCGCTTGGTGACGAGATCGGCCACCGCCGACCCCAGCGAACTCGACGTCCGCTTCAACCCGCTGGACAGCCGCCGCCACCAGCTCAATTTTGTCTGTTCCGGAGTGGTATCGTTCATGGTGGGGGTGTGTTAGCGGTTTCGCGCCATGAGCGAAAGTCTCGACCGACCGATCGAAGTTCCCGAATTGACCGCGGAGCAAATCCAGGCACGCGTACTCCATCGCGACGGGCTGATGCTGGTGATCGACAAGCCCGCGGGCCTGCCGGTGCATCGCGGCCCCAAGGGCGGCGCCAATCTGGAATCCTCCTTCGACGCGCTGCGATTCGGCCTGCCGCGGCCGCCCGTACTCGCTCATCGGCTCGATCGCGACACCTCCGGCTGTCTCGTGCTGGGACGCCATCGCAAGGCGACGGCGTCACTCGGCCTGTTGTTCAAGCATGGAAGAATTTCCAAGAGCTACTGGGCGGTGGTCGAAGGCGGACCTACGGACGACGAAGGCGTGATCGACATGCCGCTCGGCCGCCTCAATGCCGAGAGGGGCTGGTGGCAGAAGCCCGATCCGGACGGCCAGACCGCGGTCACCAACTGGAAAGTGCTGGGACGCAGCGATGGCCTGAGCTGGCTCGCGCTCGAGCCGGTCACCGGCCGCACCCATCAATTGCGCGTTCACTCGGCAGCCCAGGGCTGGCCGATCGTCGGCGATAACATCTACGGCAACGGCCCGCGCTTCGGCGAGCCGCGCCTGCATCTGCATTCGCGCGAGATCGTGATTCCGATTTCCAGAAATAAAGACCCGGTGCGCGTGGTGGCGCCGGCGCCGGGGCATTTGCAGGAACGGCTGCGCGCCTGCGGATGGAACGGGGAGTAACTTTGTGACGGAGCCCGGCGCTCGCCCCGATTACGGCCGTCATCATCCGCGAAAGCGGATGATCCAAGTATTCCAGAGGGCTCGCGTTGGCCGAGACGTCACGGCGTACTGGGTCGCCCGGTCAAGCCAGGCGATGATCGTCTGAGATCAACCGCGCACCATCATGCCTGGTGATCGCAAGCGTCAGCACCCGACCAGGCGTTTCGCCCGCAATCGCCACTGGTAAAAAATGTTCGGTGCGACCCTGCGAAGCGCTTTCGATCAGCACATGACGTGTCGCGCCGATCTCCGAAGCCAGCCGCCGTTGCAACGCCACCCCGCCGGTCGCGCGCAATCGTCTGGCGCGATCCTTGATCGCTTCGCCCGAAACTTGCGGCATCCGCGCCGCCGGTGTGCCCGGACGCGGGGAATAGGGAAACACGTGCAGAAAGGTGAGATCGCACTCCGCCACCAGATCCTGCGAGCGCGCGAACATTTCTTCCGACTCGGTCGGAAAGCCCGCGATGATATCGGCGCCGAGCGCGATGTCCGGCCGCAGCCGCCGCACCTGGGCGCAGAACTCCACCGCGTCGGCGCGCGCGTGCCGCCGCTTCATCCGCTTCAGGATCAGATCGTCGCCGGACTGCAGCGACAGATGCAGATGCGGCATCAAGCGTTCATCGTCTGCGATCACATCGAGCAGATCGCGGTCGACCTCGACCTGATCGATCGATGAGATGCGCAAGCGTTTCAGTTCCGGCACGTGCCGCAGGATTTGTTTGGTCAATTGGCCAAGTTTCGGCGTGCCCGGCAGATCCGCGCCGTAGCTTGTCAGATCGACACCGGTCAGCACGATCTCGGCGTGGCCGCGCTCGACCAGCGCGCGAACCTGATCGACCACCGCGCCCATCGGCACCGAACGCGAATTGCCGCGGCCATAGGGGATGATGCAGAAGGTGCAGCGGTGGTCGCAGCCGTTCTGCACCTGCACGAACACCCGCGGCAGGCCGCTCTGATAGCCTTCCAGCAGATGCGGCGCCATTTCGCGGACCGCCATGATATCGGCGACCGCGATCTTCTCCTCACCGGCGATGCCGAATGCCTGCGACGCGTCGAAGGCAGCGCGCGCATTGCGCCAAGCTTCGCCCCGCATCTTGTCGTCATTGCCGACCACGCGATCGACTTCCGCCATCTCGGCGAACATCAAAGGCTGGGTCTGCGCCGCGCAGCCGGTCACCACGATCCGCAGCCCCGGCCGCTCGCGCTTGAGCCGGCGGATCGATTGCCGCGCCTGCGCCACGGCTTCGTTGGTGACCGCGCAGCTGTTGACAACGATGGCGTCGGTGAGCCCGGCGCGCTCAGCCTCCCGCGCAATCACTTCGGATTCGAAGGCGTTGAGGCGGCAGCCGAAGGTGACGATCTCGACGCTCATGATTCAAGCGACGGAAGCAAACAGCGCCGGATCGAAGCGGCCTTCATATTCGAACGTCGCGGTGCCCGTCATCAGGACATGGTCGTCGGGCTCGCGCCACTCGATGGCGATATCTCCGCCGGGCAGCGAAATATTGACGATGCGATTGGCGCGCTTCAGCCGTGCCGCCGCAACCGCCGTGGCACAGGCCGCCGAGCCGCAGGCTTTGGTCAGTCCCACGCCGCGCTCCCAGGTGCGGATCGTGATGTGATCGCGATCCACGATATGGGCGAGCGTGATATTGGCGCGCTCCGGGAAGATCGGATGGTTTTCCAGGAGCGGCCCGAAGCGGGCGAGATCGTAGGCGTTGACGTCGTCGTCGACCCAGAAAATCGCATGCGGATTTCCCATGCTGACCACCGACGGCGAATGCAGCACCGGCGCATCGATCGGCCCGACCTGCAATTCGATATAGCGGGTATCGCGAAACTCTTCCGCCAGCGGAATATTCTGCCAGCCGAACTTCGGCGCGCCCATGTCGACAGTGTAGAGATCGCGGGCCGGACCCTGCCAGCAATTCAACAGGCCGGCGCTGGTCTCGAAGGTGACGGTGGTCCGGCCGGTTTTCTCGAACAGCTGCCGCACCACGCAGCGCATGCCGTTGCCGCAGGCCCCGGCTTCCGAGCCGTCATTATTATAGATGCGGATAAAGGCCTCGGTGCCCGCCAGCCGCGGCGGCTGCAGCACCATCAGTTGGTCGTAATGCACGCCGGCCGGCGAGGCGACCGCGCGCGCTTCCTCCGGCGTGACGGCGCCGGGCTTGTCGCGCAGATCGACCACGACAATTTCGTTGCCGATGCCGTTCATCTTGGCAAATGCGTGGTTGGCGAGCGCGCTCATGGAATTTTTCCCAACTGTGCCTGTCTTATATGGCGAACGACGGCGGATTGGCCAGTGTGGTGAATCTGTGTCGGGGCCCAGCTGGAAGCGGAGGGCTATTACGTTTCTGTCATGGGACGAAAGCAGAGCCAGCGTGTTAGAAGGACGGCATACTCGCCAGCGTGGACCGGCACACGCAAGCTGGGGTGATATTGCTGAATACGGCCATGGAGAATACCGAATGAAATGCCCCCGCCTCACCCGCCTTGCCATGGTCGCGCTGATCCCGGCGGCGATTTCGTCAGGCATTGGCAGCGGGCTGGCGCAATCGCCGGCCGCGGCACAGCCCGCAACCGGCACCCCGGCCCCTTCAGCCACCCCCGAACCGGCGCCAAACCCCGCCCGCCGCCGCGCAGACGCCCGCGACGCCACCGCCGGCGGCCGCGCCGGTTCAGACCGCCGATCCCTTCGGCGAGCAGATCACGCTTGAGCCCAAAAAGGTCGTCATCGTCAGGGGCACCGCCAACTGGGACTCAGCATTCGACACCCTGATCGATTCGTTCAAGGTGCTGTCGGCCTTGCTCGACAAGCAGGGCATCAAGTCCGCCGGCAATGCGATGATCGTCTACACCTCGACCGACGATACCGGCTTCACCTATCTGGCGGAATTCCCGGTCGATCAGGAGCCGAAGAATCTGACCAAGGACATGAGCATCGGCAAATCGCCCGAGGGCAAGGCATTGAAGTTCGTCCATCGCGGCTCCTACGACAACATGGACAACACCTATGAGGCGATCACCAATCATCTCGACGACAAGAAACTCGAAGCCAAGGACACCTTCATCGAGGAATACATCACCGATCCCCTGAAGACCGCCGAAGACAAGCTGGTCATCAACGTCTTTGTGCCGTTGAAATGAGACCCGTGAAATATTGCGCGGAATATTGCGCGCTTCTGGCTGCCGCCAGCGTCGCTGGCGCCTTGCTCGCCGCGCCCGCGCTGGCCCAGATCGTTCCGCCGGCGTCGATTTCGGTGTCCGGCGAGGCCACCGTGTCGGTGCCGCCGGATCTGGCGCTGGTCGACGGCGGCGTCACCTCGGACGCCAAGACCGCGCGCGAGGCATCCGACGCCAACAACGCGGCGATGGGCAAGGTACTGCAGGCGCTGAAGGGCGCCGGCTTCGAGACGAAAGACGTTCAGACCTCGCGGCTGTTGCTACAGCCGCAAAGCGCGCCGAACCGCTCCGGGCCCTCGGCCATCGTCGGCTACCGCGCCAGCAATCGCGTCACTATCCGCGTGCACGACGTCGCCAAGGTGGCGAACGTGATCGACACGCTGGTGGCCGCGGGCGCCAACGATATCGGCGGCATCAGTTTCACGGTGTCGCAAGCCTCGAAACTTCTCGATGAGGCCCGCGAGCAGGCGGTGGCCGACGCCCGCCGCAAGGCCGAGATCTATGCCAAGGCCGCCGGCGTCATGCTCGGCGCACCCCTCAGCATTTCCGAAGAGAGCCGGCCCGGCGCGGTGCCGTTCCGCAAGATGGCCGGCGGCATGGCCGCGGCCGCCCCGGTCGCGCAGGGCGAAGAGACGCTTGCGGTGACGGTGAGCGTATCGTGGGCGATCAAGCCGGCACAGTGAATGTCGAACGCGAGCGCCCTCCGCTGGTCGTCCCGGCGAACGCCTGGATGACGAGACATCTAAATCTCCACCACCTGCCCCGGCTTCAGCACCGCAAAGCGCTCGCGTGGGATGTTTTCTTCATCAGCGCGATCACCGGCGCGTCGATCGCTTCGTCGGTCAACTGAAACGTGCCGTGATGATGCGCCAGCGCCTGCTCCGCGCCGCAATCGGCCAGCGCCTTCACCGCATCCGACGGGTTCATGTGCTGATCCTTCATGAACCAGCGCGGCTCATAGGCGCCGATCGGCAGGATCGCCAGCCGCAGCGGGCCATGCGCCTCGGCGACGCGGCGAAAATGCTTGCCCTCGCCATAGCCGGAATCGCAAACGATGTAGATCTTGCCCGCCGGCGTCTCCAGCACAAAGCTGGCCCATAGCGCCCTGTTGCGGTCGAACAATCCGCGCGCCGTCCAGTGCCGCGTCGGCACCAGGGTCACCGCCACACCGCCGCCGAGTTCGACGCGATCATGCCAGTCGAACGCTTCGGCCTTGATCGCGCCGTCGGCGCGGCGCATGGCGACGTCGTTGCCGAGCGGCGTGATCACCCGCGGCGAGAATTTCGTCGTGAGTCCTGAAAGCGTGGCGATGTCAAAATGATCGTAATGGCCGTGCGACACCAGCACGACGTCGATCGGCGGCAGCGCGTCGAACGCGATCCCGGGATCGTTGCGGCGCTTCGGTCCGGCAAAGCCTACCGGCGAGGCCCGCTCAGACCACACCGGGTCGATCAGGACGTTCAGCCCGCTGGTTTGGATCAGCCAGCTGACATGACCGACGAACGACAACCTTACCCTGTCGCCGGCAACGCGCGTCGGCGGCGTGTCGCTATGGGGGCTCGGCACCCATTCGGGCCAGCTCTGCCGCTGGCGATCGCGGCCGAACTGCCAGCGCAGGACTTCGCGGAGCGATTTCGGCGCCACGCCATCGGGATCGAAAAACTGCCGGCCGTCGAAATGGTCGGAGACCGGGCGGTCATAGCTGCGCATGCGGGAGGCCCAAGAGGCTGACAGTCCTGACGCAGCCGCCAGGCCTGCGAGGATGGTAAGGAGCCGGCGGCGGGTGAGGGACACGTGTCGAGATCACGAACCGGGTGGGAGAACGGTTGCGGGACAGGCCCGCAGCCGAATCCACCATGTGGGTAGAGTGCTCGACATTTGCAATGCGTGGTTCGATTCGAAAAGCGGTGTACCCGACTAGGGAACGCGCCGCTCTCAGTACCCCACCGTGAAGCGCTGGCGCGAATGTGCCGGCTTCTCGATCTCGTCAACGAGCGCAATCGCATAATCCTCAAACGAGATGCTGCTGCCTTTTTCATTGGACAGCAACTGATTGCCGCCGAGTCGGAATTTGCCGGTGCGCTCGCCCGGCACGAATAGCGCTGAGGGCGATAGAAACGTCCAGTCGAGCTTCGTTTCCTGGCGCAGCAGATCGAGGAACACGCCCCCAGCTGCAGCCTCGGCCTTGTAGATCGCCGGGAATTCCGGCGTGTCGATCAGCCTCACGCCAGGCGCGACCTCGAGGCTGCCAGCGCCGCCGACGACCAGATACCGCGCAACGCCTGCGGCATGAACAGCAGCGATCAGTTTGTGCGGATCGCTGGCCGTGAAGTGGACCGAACTGACGACGACGTCATGTCCTTTCAATATCGCGGCCAGCCCCGAGACATCGCCGGCATCGCCCCTGGCGGCGGTAACGCCCGGCAGTGGCGGGACTTTCTCTGGATGACGGGCGATGGCCGTTACGGAATACCCGCGGCGGGACAATTCAGCGAGGATCCGGGAACCGGCATTGCCGGTAGCTCCAATCAAGGCGATTTTCATTTGAAGTCTCCATGTGGTAACCAATGGAAACCAGCTATCCAATATGCTAGCAGCTGTGAAGAAGGCACCCTTACGTAAGCTGGTTACCTCCAGGAGACCGCTATGCAATCCATGCTCCAGAACTGGAACGCCTATGCCCACTCCTGCCCTACCCGGATGGTGCTGGATCGGATTGCCGACAAATGGGCGGTCCTGGTGCTCGGCCTGCTTGGCGGCGGCCCGGTGCGCTTCAACCGCTTGCGGCGCCAGATCGAGGGTATTTCGCAGAAAATGCTGTCGCAGACCCTGAAAAGCCTTGAACGCGACGGCTTGGTCAACCGCAGGGCGATCGCAACGGTGCCGGTAACGGTCGAATATTCAATCACGCCGCTGGGCGAGACCCTGTCCGCAACCGTCGACAACCTGCGAATCTGGGCGGAAACGCATATGGAACAGGTGTTGCTGTCACAGCGGCAATACGATGCCGCGGCCCCCTGCATCGCGGTGACGTGACATGCCATTTTCGGCCCTAACCTTGACTTATCGAGCTCCGGCACTGTAAATCCCGCCACTTCTCGAAGAGACGTTCTTTTCGACCCGCCGCCCGGCCCTTGAGACCGGAGGTCCACGCCCGACAGCGCGATGCGCCCTCGGGCGCAAAAGTGTTTGGAATATCGTCTTGGCGTTCTGTGCCGAGGCACATAGGTCGTCATCACGCGCCACCACCGGGTCTTCGGCGAGCCCCCGTGGCGGGGGATGACGGCGGTGAGCGACGCAGCGCCTGCAAAAGGCAAAGGACAACGGACGTGTTCGACAATCTGTCGGAAAAGCTGGGTGGCATTCTCGATCGGCTGACGCGGCGCGGGTCGCTGACGGAAGCCGATGTCGATGCCGCGATGCGCGAGGTGCGCCGCGCGCTGCTGGAGGCCGACGTCTCCCTCGATGTCGTCCGCAGTTTCACCGAAAAAGTGCGCGAGCAGGCGATCGGCGCCACCGTGGTCAAGTCGGTGACCCCCGGCCAGATGGTGGTGAAGATCGTCCATGACGAGCTGATCGC
>WNGI01006912.1_pt1 | contig 10350 bp, 9 predicted proteins | sample 5400621 | NCBI WGS metagenome assembly WNGI01 (sample SAMN13153374, study PRJNA577476) | soil metagenome | isolation source: 20 cm soil or saprolite under Garry oak tree replicate 1 | place: USA:California | collected 2016-06-15 | reverse complement strand
ACCCTGGAAGGTCAGACCCACGAGGTAGCCCCGCAAACCCTTGCTCCCGTGTTGGAGGAGTTCTTCAATTCCAACGCAGCCTAAGGGCTCGCAGTACGAGAAGTGACCCAGTTCAGGAGGGGCGAGCCACCGTGACGAAGGAAGAAAACGTTGCCCGAAGCCCTGGCTTGCCCTGCGGTTCCAATAATGCGCATCACCAAAAGCCGAAAAGGCTCAATTATAGCTTGCCGTTAATATACTCAGCGCCTCTCGAAACTCTTGAAAGATTGCGGGATCATTGCTCGCCATTGAGTGTCTCTTTTTCCTAACTTTCGTCCCAAAAAGTAATACTGCTCGATGTCGCCGATTTAGCGTACCCGCCGGGCATCAATCCACTGGATGCCACATTGGGGCGCAATCGCGACAAAGCGGTCGACAATCTTATCACCATTTTCGAGCGCATCTGGAGCAACTCCTGGGGGCCGCGCACGGAGAACGTCCTGGAGTTTGCGCTCAAGACACTGGCTGATGCCAACCAGCACATCGTACAAAATGACCTGCAACACGGGCCAGATAGACAATATACCCTGCTGGATGTGGTTCCGCTCCTCCGTAATACCAGTTTCCGGCACTCGGTCATGGAGCAGGTGACCGATCCCGTGCTCTTCTCCTGGTGGCAGTACTACTATGAGCCGATGGACCTGCGCTTCCAGATGGAGGTGATCTCCTCGGTGCTCAACAAGCTCTCCAAATTTGCGAGTTCCCGCACGACCAGGCGCATCCTCGGGCAGTCACGTTCGACCATCAACTTCACGGAGGTCATCCGTTCCGGCAAAATCCTGTTGGTAAGCACCGCCAGTGGCGTCGTCGGGGCTGATGTCTCGGCGCTGTTAGGCGCAACGCTGCTGGGACTGTTTCACGTCACCCTGGCCGAGCAGGCCGAGATCTCGCGAGTGGAACGGGGGCATTTCCTGGCGCTGATCGATGAGTTTCAGGTCTACCAGGGTGCAGACTTCGGCACCATGCTTGCCGGGCTGAGAAAGTATGGAGGCAGCTTCGGGCTGGCGACGCAGTCGCTCTCCTACCTGGATCGACTGGATCGCACGCTGCGCTCTACGGTGCTCTCCAATGTGGATCACCTGTTTGCCTTTGCGATGAGTGGAGAAGATGCACGCATGTTGCATGAGTTAGACGGCATCGAAGAAGACGATATCACCAACCTGGACGATTTTACCTGCTACGCCAAAGTGTCGCTCCAAGGTCGACGTTTGCCGGTGTTTTCATTGCAGCTTGATCCCCCGGTGACGGGTAACCACGACCTGGCGCAGCGCAATCGCATGCAGAGCCAGCAGCGATATGCACGACCATGTGACGTGGTAGATGCCATGATTGCTCGATCTCTCGAACGTTCCGCACCCTCAATGCTCTCTTCCAGGATCAAGGGACCTGCACAGACGGAAGATACCCAGGAAGGCGGGCAGGACGGTGCATCGTTCGTTCATGCTCAAGCAGCAACTGCTATCTCAGCGGCGAAAGCAGGCCGCAGGAAGCATCGTGGCAGTGGGAAAGGGTCTGCCGAGGAGGGACAAGAGCAGCATCTCAGCATGCCACTGGTGTATGAACCGTTCGAAGGAGAAAGCCCGGAAGAACGCAATGGTCATTGAAGCAATCGCCAACTCACACAATACTGACAGCAAAACCGGCAAACAACAACGGATTTTGGTGGAGTTCAGTGGACATCGGTGCGGCATTTTGAGCTTGAAATGGACGCTGGTGGACCTCTGTGACGGCGAAAGACGAGGAGTGCCGAAGGGGGGACTCGAACCCCCATGCCCTTTCGAGCACAACGCCCTGAACGTTGCGTGTCTACCGATTTCACCACTTCGGCTCGAGGCCTATGATACTGTATCTTTTGAGGTGTGTCAATATCTTTCTGGCATGGTTATACACTCTTGTAGAGATGCGTGTTATAATTACAGTGACTTCCTGAATATCCTTGAGTCCGGGTCTTTTTATGCTTGAAGCACTGAAATAAGAGTAAGGATAGTGGCAGGTGCTTGAGCACGATATTGGACCTGTTTTTGTGATATATGAAAGAGGAGCCGGATAGTTACTATGCAAATACAATCCTCACCACCCATGCGTGCCGCCATCGATATTGGCAGCAATACTATCCATCTCGTCGTTGCTCGCTGTACACCATATGACCTGGAGATTGTTGAAGACCAGCAGGAATTGGTGCGTATTGGCGAGAGTGTCACTGCTACAGGTGAAATCTCGCAAGAGAAGACCAAAGCAGCTATCGCTACACTCAAACGCTACAAAGCGCTGGCGAGGGAACATAATGCAAGTCCCATACTTGTTGTGGCTACCGAAGCAATTCGTCAGGCTAGTAACAGCGCTGCTTTTCTAGAACAGGTGTTGAGCAAGACTAAACTTACCGTGCAACTGATCAGTGGAACGGCCGAAGCTGCGCTCACTTTTTTTGGCTCAACGTACGAGGTTTACAAAGAGCCCCATCCTCCAACGCAAATAGGGGTAATGGATCTTGGCGGAGGAAGCCTGGAATTGGTGACCGCAAGAAATATGCATATCACCTGGAGATCTTCTCTACCAGTTGGATCTGGTTGGCTTCATGATCGTTATCTTTCTTCGGATCCTCCTACCTATGATGAAGTAACAATTGCGGAAGCCTTTTTGCGGACGTACTTTCGGGGCTTGCAATTGAAACATCACCCGCCTGTACTCATTGTTACAGGGGGTAGCGCAAATTCGCTCTTATTTCTTGCGCGTAACGCATTCAATTTGGAAATGAACCAAACTCAACTTACACAGCAAGACTTGATGCGTTGTCAAGGCCTGCTGATGTCATTACCAGCAGAAGAGATTGCTCAACGTTTCGAGCAACCACTTGCGCGAGCGCGTATTTTATTAGCAGGAGCGTTAATTATTCAGTCGGTGATGACACGACTACGCATTAACGAAATTCATGTAAGCTCGCATGGCATTCGAGAGGGAGTCTTGCTTGCCTATGAACGCTATAGGGAGCGGTGGTTGGAGATCGTGAGTCAGAGCGCCGAGGCTCTCAATCATATGCAGCCATCTGATGGTAGGCCAGATGCGTTTGTTGCTTATACTCCAGAAGGGGAGCCATTCGCTCAATCAGGGCGACGATTGCTAAAGGAACGCACGCAGACGATGCTTGAGTGGCCTGAAGAGGTACTGAAACATGAGGATGTAGAGGCAGTCCATAAAATGCGCGTTGCTATACGCCGTCTGAGGGCGACACTCGATGCCTATCAATCAATTTGCGACCCCAAAAGCTTTAAGAAAATCTATCGCCAGGTGACACAGATTGCCGATGTATTAGGCGCAGCGCGCGATACAGACGTCATGTTAATCAATTTACATGCACAACTCGAGCAGGTGAAGAGCGAGGATAAGGCCGGTGTAGAGTGGATCATTGAGCGTCTGCAAACGTTTCGCGAGCAGAAGCAGTTGGAATTGGAATCATTTCTCCAGAGCCTGGACGAAGACGCTCTTAGAAAACAGATTGAGTTGAGTATTCAGGAAGGAGTGGCGTCGCATGGCAAAAGCTAGACCGATTACGGGACTTAATCCTCAGGATCCGACAGGTAAAAATGCGCGGATGATCGCCAAAGTACGGCTTGAGGACTTGTATAGTTGGGAAAACTTTGTCGATAACCCTTACAATATAGTAGAGTTGCACAACATGCGTATTGCAGCCAAGCGACTCCGCTATACGTTTGAAGTCTTTGAAGATGCGTTACCTGTAGCGTGTAAGCCCATCCACGAAGAGTTAGTGCGGATTCAAGATGAACTTGGCGATTTTCACGATACTGATGTCATGATCGCATTGTTGCGGCTTTGCCTGGGCAGCCATGATACCGCAACAATACCTGAGGCTGTGCATCTGAATGGAAACAAACAGCATGCACATGAGAAATCTCTAGTTTCGCCTGAACTGATCGCACATCTTTTGGATCCAACGGTAGCGCCTACTGTCGAAGAACGTTATGGGTTGGAGCATTTTTTGCAGAATCAAGAGCAGTTGCGCAATAAGCAATACGATGCATTTCGCCAGCATTGGTTCGCACTTCAGGCGCGAGATTTCAAGCGCCAGGTTCTAGAAATATTGGAGTCATAGATGTCCAGGAAGCATCAAGAGCAAAGGTAGGCAATCAGATGAAATCATTTCCAGTCGAAGAAATGGATTGGTGGCAGCAACCCCAGCCTACTCCTGAAGAACTTCGTTTAAGCGGAGGATTACTGGTAGAAGACTGGCCTCATGCCCGCCAGGTAGAACGGCTATCAGTGCAACTGTTTGAAGCAACACAGCCTTTGCACGAACTTGATGAAGGCGCATTGCGTTTGCTTGAGCGCGCTGCGTTTCTACACAATACGGGTATGATGATCGAGGCGCGCCGTCACCACAAGCACTCTTATCGGCTTATTAAAGAAACTGCGTTGCCGGATTTTACCGAAGAAGAACGTCATGAGATTGCTTGTATTGCCCGCTACCACAGGCGCGCACTGCCCAGCTTATCACATGAGGAATTTGCGGCATTGAATCGTTCTGCACGCAAACGTGTTTCGGCGCTGGCAGCCCTGGTACGTATTGCTGATGCTCTTGATTGGAGCCATGATGGGCGTGTGCAACGATTAGCTGCTAATGAAGCACTGTGCGATGATCGTACCTGGACGGTCTTTTTATGGGTACGCCCACTTGCCGATCTCGATGATGAATTGGAACATGCTTATGAGAAGGCTGATCTTTTTGAGAAGGTTTTTAAGAGAAAGTTACAATTTTTGATTCAAGATCAGGAGTAAGTGAATCTCTCCAATGAACAAAACAAGAGCCATCGATGCAATTTGATCGATGGCTCGTTTTGGTTTTGATTATCGGAGCGAGTTGAATTACTGCATGCTGTAATGAGACTTGTGGTAGAATACCATCCCTTTACCAAGCACCTTTACCGGTTGGAGTTCTTTGAGCATGATTGCTTCACCGCACTTTGCGCAGATGCGGCTGGTCATGTGGTTAGCATCTTCGCGGTTTGCCAGCGAGGCACGCGCTGTTTTTGAAAGTTCACCTTTCTTTGGCATTGATTCTAGACCCCTTTCGCCTATCTTCTGTCCGTATGATTGTCTTTCTGGGTAGCTTACCATCCAATGGCTATGCCGAATCAGGCATATTCACATTGTGTCGGATAGTAGTATACCATAGAGAGTTTTTGCTGTCCAATTAATAAAACACTTGAAGCGCAAGAATCATTCCAGTCTTTATTCCCAATGAAATGTTTCGTAACGCTTTACGTAACGTTTTTGGAACGCTCGAAACCTATACTTTCATTGAGATATGAATGAAAACTCATTCATTTATAATCCGTTTGTAAAATTTGTAGGTCTGAGCGTTTACCTTATGAACAATGGGACATTTGTCACTGTAGTAATGGTTCAGTAGTGCTTCATAATACTTCTATTCTATTAAAAAACCTATTAAAAACATCTTGTTAAAGGATTTAAAGCTATGAAGATCATGCCTAAGCTCTCACTGCCATTTTCTGATGATACACGCATGATTGTGCGTCTAGCAATTGGGCTTGCGACTGGACTGGTGGGTCTAGCAGATATGCTTTCTGCTATTGTTCCCAAACTAAATTGGGATATCCCCTTAGGAGTATGGCCTATTGTAGCTTACCATGGTGCGCAGAAACTCACTGTCGTTGTTGGTTTTTTCCTTGTGATGCTCTCGTATGGATTAATACGTGGGAAATACCAGGCCTGGAACATTACAATTGTGCTTCTGATCCTATCTTTCTTTCTGCACATATTGCGGAGAGGATCAGTACCAGTACTCGCGGCGCTTACAGCATTGGCTCTCACAATCCTACTCTCATTATTGTTTCGCTACTTCCAGGCGCGTAGCGATCCTCCATCGGTAAAACGTGGTTACATTGTCCTCGTCTTGGGACTGGGCATCGTTGTGTTTTACACTATTACAGGTTTTGTTGTGCACTTTGAGAAATTTGCGCCACTGGTTGATCAATTTGGTATCAGTGGAGTCATCCTACGATTACTCACAAACACGCACTTACAAGTTCCACGTGGTACGCAAGCATTTTTCTTTGAACGCGCGCTGCCCATGCTCTGTATCAGTGCCGTACTTTATGGAATGATCTCGATTTTGCGACCAGTGACCAAAATGCTTCTCCCAAATGAAGAGGAACGGCATGTGGTTGCTTCAAATACACGCATCTATGGCAAAAACTCCATCTCATACTTCGCTATGAGTGAAGAGAAATCGTACTTCTTTTCGGCATCGAGGAAAGTAGTTATCGCCTACGTATTAGAAGGAACCGTAGCAGTGGTTGCCGGTGATCCAATTGGGCCAGAGAGTGAACTTGCTGGAGCACTCCAGGAATTCAAAGCATTCTGTTCTCAGCAGGATTGGAGCATGGTGTTCTGGCAAGTACGCAATGACCTTGTAGACCTCTATCATACATTTGGCATGCACTTGTTAAAGATCGGTGAAGATGCAGTTATCAACACTCAGACCTTTACCCTTAAAGGGGGGGCGATGGCAAATGTGCGTTCTAGCGCCAAGCGTGCTGAAAAGGAAGGACTACAGGTAGTTTTCTATTACGGACACGTCCAGGATGTCGAACAATTCGTGCAGATGGAGAGAATTTCACAGAGTTGGGTGGCTCAAAAAGGCGGATCAGAGATGGGTTTTAGTATGGGTCAATTCGATTGCATTGGAGATGCAGAACAAATGACTGCGTTGGCGATCGATAACAATAATCGTGTGCATGCATTCGTTACATTCATACCTATCTATGGGCGTAAGGGATGGGGGCTTGACCTGATGCGCAGAGCCGATCGATGCGCACCAGGGACGATGGAACTTTTGCTTGCTCGCTCGATTGAATTCTTGAAGAGTTGTGGAGCGGAGATGGTCAGCCTGGGTCTAGCTCCATTGAGCAATGCAAATAACGAAGATGCTTCTCTTTTGGACAGCAGCATTGATTTATTGACTCATCGTTTTGGCAATCTGAAAGACAGTCAATCGCTGTTTAACTTCAAAAAGAAGTTTCAGCCTACATGGGAGAGCCGTTACCTGGTCTTCTCTCATACCCTGACGCTACCTAAGGTTGGCTGGGCTCTGTACAAAGCCCATCAACAAGATGCCACGCTACTGAGAACTATACGCGGATCTCTCAAAGGATGGATCAAGAGCTATGAGACAATCAAAGAGAAGGTTACGACGGGCACATTAGAGGTTCTCACGCCTAGATCGATCGATCAGAGTTATTAACATTTTACTTCAGCACGGGGTCCCAGATGAGCCTGTAACGGCCATCTGGGACCCCGTGCTGAATGTGTGTTATACTTGCACCGACGAAGCCTGAATAATGCTTGCCGAATGCTCCGGATAGAGTTTTTGCGGTTGCCAGGAGCTTACTGACCCCAGTGCAGCCAGAGTAGGGCGTTGTACATCTGTGTCTGCCAAATTGTCCAGGAGTGATAGCCTTGCTGTATATCGAGATGGTATGGAATATGTAGTCCGTCGAGTTCTTGGGCGAATTGTTGAGCGTCTGCATAGTATGGCTGATCTTGCGTGCCTGCTCCTAAGAAGAAAAGCAGTTTCCAGGCTTGCTTTTTCGAAGGGAGTACGTCAGCGGGACTATTCTGTTGCATATAAGCGGCATTATTACCCCAGATATCGCCTTCTGCGTAATAGTATCCTCCGAGCGAAATAACAGAGCCAAAGATATCTGGATGATGTACTGCTATATTCATTGCCCCAAACCCTCCCATCGATAGCCCACCGATGGCTCTATTGGCTGCATCAGGCATTGTTCGGTACTTCGAATCAATATACTTGACTACGTCGTTGACCACGTATGATTCGATCAGTTGGCGTTGATCATAACTGTTAGCCCACTCGCTAGTGGCCCCTGGTCGTCCATTCCCATCTGGCAACACCATGATTAGTTCAGGAATCTTACCCAAAGCGATCAGGGTGTCGGCAGATTGATTCGCTTTGCCCGCGGTAAACCAGTCGTGAGCTTGCCCGGGCGAACCATGCAGCAGGTAAAGCACAGGATAGCGTTTATTCTGTCCAATGCGCGTGTTATAGGTTGGTGGTAGGTACACTACAAGTGTACGTTTCTGGCCACCAAGGGTGGGACTGACGAGGCTATCTATAACACTGGTGCCGAATGAAGGTATCGTTTCAGTTGCAGTGGAAGTACCAGTTGGGGTGATTGCAGGTTTGACAATATGGGGCACTGTATGCAGTCCAGTATCAGGGGAATACATGAACAATTCAGTTGCGCTGCTGGCGAGCACAATCAACCCAATCATCGCGATAGCGACTAGCCAGGCACCGATGGTTGTGAAAGCCGTTGCTTGAGATGTTGCGGCATATAACTGCTGTGTCTCTTCTTCTTTGTGCGAGTAACGAAACCATAGAGACTGAACTAGCCGATAGAGTGGATCAAGCAGCACTTCACTGAGCGCTACACCTATAGCTGCTCCGCTAAATGCACTTAGTAGGGCAAGCGCGTTCATGGTGATTGAAGTGTGAATAAGCGCTCCCATATCTAACGGTTCCAGAAGCCCTCCGGGATCATACGTGGGTTGCATCTCCAGTTGAACAAAGATATTGAGGTATCCAAATGAGAAAACAACCCAGGCACCCAGTATTGCTCCAAGTTTTCTACGCCCGAATATTGCTCCTAAAAAGGCTGTTGCCAGGGTTAGTAGTAGCGCAGCAATCAGTTGAGCACGTAATGGATCAAGACCAACGCCAATAATTGCAGAGCTTACATTACCAATCACAGCGGGATTAAAGAGCAATATGCCACTCATGAGAGCTATAGTGAGCGAAATCAGGAATAGTAGAATAGATCGATTCTGATGTGACGGAAAGGGTATTTTGGAGTGTGTAGTAGAGGGCTTCATCCAGGTACTCCAGGATATTAGAGAGACTTTATAAAAATTTCTGAATGTATGTAAATATAATACGCATGGATACGTCCATTTTACACTAGAGGAAATTAGGGTGGGATAACAGAAGCAGCGGACATAAGCAGAAAGTGTTTTGTGGAAGTTCCGAGACTGGTATCTTTTCACGAAGAAGTTAGAAAAAGGGAGCCAAGAAACTTGACTCCCATCAAATAATACAATCTTTACAAGGCCAATCTACAGATGCCACACTACAAAAACGCACTACTTGTCGCATTACAAGCAAAACATACATCTAAGAGCCTTTTTGTGAGAGGTTTATATACCTCTCATCTGTAAAAACGGAGGAGGGTAAGTAAGGTAACAAGCTCTACAGTAGATGTTCTAAATGTTGTGCTTGCAAGATCAATTGACCTTGCTCAATCTGTAGAACTATGTTAAACTTTGACTGGTTGGAGAACTCTCAGATGAGATTTTTATAGTAGTCTCTAGTAAGGATGTATATTTCTGTGGGTCAATACGCTGACGAGCAATTAGAAGCGCTTAATTTTTTGCTCAACCAGCAACCATTCCAGCACAGTAGCAATAGTAGTCAGCAGAAATTGCAGAATTCTGAGAGTAATCATGTCTCAGAGGTAGTCGAGATTCGTCCTGATTTTCATCGTGAGCAGCGAAAAGGGGTGCCTGAGGTCATCTATGGCGAGACAAAAGATATTGAACAGATCGTTGCGGTGACTCGTAAGATGCTAAATGAAACAGGAAGAACGATTATCAGTCGAGTGCCGACCGAAGCCATAGAGGTACTACGTGATGTGTTTAACGGGTATAATGTGCGTGTTCATGGAACCGCTCGAGCAGTAGTAATCTACAAACCTGACTATGAACATCGTAGAACGGGAGGACAAGTTGGCGTAATCAGCGCTGGGACTTCGGATGTTCCAGTTGCGCAGGAGGCTGCACTTATAGCGGAAGAGATGGGATGCGAGGTGACATGCATCTATGATGTTGGTGTCGCAGGATTGCACCGTTTATTTGAACCTTTGCGGAATCTCCTTGCCAAAGAGGTTGATGCAATCATTGTAGCAGCGGGTATGGATGGCGCGTTACCATCGGTGGTGGCAGGATTGGTTCCTGTTCCTGTAATTGGCTTACCCACGTCGGTTGGTTATGGAGTGGGCGGTAAAGGAGTTGCGGCGTTGCTATCAATGTTACAAACGTGCGCGCCGGGTCTTTCTGTGGTAAACATCGATAATGGTGTTGGAGCAGGTATCACGGCAGCGATGATTGCCAATAGAGTGGCGCTCGCGCGAGGTCATCAGTCACGGTAGGTAAGCAGCGAGATGTTCAGTATTTTGAATGTCTCAATATATTGTATGT
>WNGI01034262.1_pt1 | contig 10351 bp, 10 predicted proteins | sample 5400621 | NCBI WGS metagenome assembly WNGI01 (sample SAMN13153374, study PRJNA577476) | soil metagenome | isolation source: 20 cm soil or saprolite under Garry oak tree replicate 1 | place: USA:California | collected 2016-06-15 | reverse complement strand
CGCGTGCCGCGACGGCAACAGGAGGCCAACGTGCGGCTGGGACAGACGAGGCGCCGACTGACTCGGAGACTTCAACGCGCGCCGTCGCGCCTCGAGCTCGCAGCTGCCGCCGAGCTGAACGACCGCGAGCTCGCCGACGCGTTCCGGGCTGAGCACGCGCGCTCACCACTGGCGCTTGCGGAGGAGAGCTCCGCGGTCACGGCCGACGATGTTTTCCAGGCGAGCGAGGATCGAGTCGCTGTCTCGAGCGGCCTGCGGACACTGCACCGCTCCGAGAGACAGGCCCTGCGCTGCCGCTACTTCGGCGACATGAGCCAGACCGAGATCGCCGACCGGCTCGGGATCTCGCAGACGCAGGCGTCGCGTCTGCTCGCTTCGGGACTCGCGAAACTCCGCACGAATCTGGACGGAAACTCGGATTCTTTGCCTTCCCGCAAGCTACACTCGGGTCATGGCGACTCCCGACGCCGTCACGGACGCGCCGCCTGAGGAAAGCTCGCCCAAGCAACGGCAGCGGGCGGGAAGTTACAGCGGCCGACTCCTTCTGCGCATGCCGCGGAGCCTGCACGAAGAGCTGGCGCGTGCGTCCGACCGGGACGGCGTCAGTCTCAACCAGTTCATCACCGGCGTGCTCGCCTCCGCGGGCGACTGGAGACGTGACGATGGTGCACCGTCGGCAGGGGCGAGCTCGAGGCGGCGCCCGCGCGGGATGGCGGTTCTGCTCATGGTCAACGTCGTGCTCGTGGGGCTTGCTGCAGCAGCCGCGATCGGCTTCCTGATCGCCGCCTGGCTCAGCTGACCCGGCGGCGCCAAAAGCCGCCGCGCCCATGCTCGGGCGCGGGCTCTTCGCCCAGAGCGCGCGCACCTGCGACCACGTCGGAGGCTCGAAGCGTCATCAGCTCGGAGCGGTCGAGCTCCGAGAGCTCGACGCCCTCGACCCGCGCCAGGCGCAAGGCCTGGGCGTTGAGGGCCTGCTCGAGCAGCGTGCGCGCGAACCGCGCGTTGCCGAACCCTTCGCCGCGGGCAGCACCGGCGAGGATCGACCGCACGGCCTCCTGCGCCTCCGCATCGAGCATGTATTCGTATTCGCCGGCGAGCGTCTCGGCGATCGCGACGAGCTCGTCCGTCGAGTAGTCGGGAAACACGATCTCGCGCGAGAAGCGCGAACGCAGCCCAGGATTCGACTGCAGGAAGCGCTGCATCAGCCGCGGATAGCCGGCAACGATCACGACGAGCCGGTGGCGATAGTCCTCCATGCGCTTCAGCAACGTCTCGATCGCCTCGGGGCCGAAGTCGGTTCGCTCGTCGCCGACCGACAGCGAGTAGGCCTCGTCGATGAAGAGCACCCCGTCGAGCGCCCGCCGGACGACGCGATCCGTCTTGAGCGCTGTCATCCCGACGTACTGCCCGACGAGCGCGGCGCGATCGACCTCGACGAGGTGACCGCGGCGCAGCAGGCCCATCGCCCGGTACATCTCGGCGAGAAGCCGGGCGATCGTCGTCTTCCCCGTGCCGGGGTTGCCGAGGAAGACGAGGTGCTGCGAGGTTGCGACCTCGGGCAGCCCATGGCGCTGCCGCTCGGCTTGCACCTGAAGGAACGCCACGAGCGAGTGCACCTGCTCCTTCACCGTCTCGAGGCCCGTCAGCGAGTCGAGCTCGGCCTGGAGCTCGGGCAGCGTTCGCGCCGGTTCGGGCCGCCGCAGGGAGTCGAGCTGGTCGGCGATCCAGTCACCCGGGTCCCCTCCACCCTGGGCGAGGCGGTCACCCAAGCCGCGCAATCCGCGAGCCACATCCTCTAAGGGATTCCTGGCCATGAGCTGATGGTAGGAGCTGGGGGAACCTCCCGGTTCCCCCAAACCCCCTCCACCGGTCCGCTTCGCGGACAGGCCGCTTCGCGGCCCCCTCAACCGAGGGTTTACGCTCAAGCCCGCGGGAGGTCAGGCCGATTCGTTAACCTGGTTAACGAAATGCTTGCCGCCCTCACCGTCGACACCACCGCTCTTGCGAACCGGCTCCGCCCGGTGCTCCTGAAGCTGAACCGCGAGCTGCGGCGCGAGATCCACTCGCTCGGCGTGACCGGAGGCCAGGTCGGCCTGCTCGTCCAGATCAAGGACCGGCCGGGCATCGGCATGCGCGAGCTCGCGTCGCTCGAGCGGATGTCGGTTCCGGGCATGTCGAAGTTCATCGCGCGCCTGGAGCAGGCAGGGCTCGTGCAGCGAGCGCCGGTCGAGGGCGACCAGCGCCGCGTCGGCCTCTCCCTCACCGCCGGGGGCCACAAGGTCCTCCGCTCCGTGAAGTCGAAGCGGACGGCCTGGCTCTCCGCACGGCTGCGCCAGCTCGAGCCGGACCAGCTAGAGGCGATCGACGCCGCGATCGAGCCGCTCGTGCACCTGCTCGAAGCAGAGGGAGCCGCGTGACCGCGGCGATCCTCCGTGCCGGCGCGCGGACGTTCCTGAGCGTGCGCAAGCACCGCAACTACCGCCTCTTCTTCACGGGCCAGGTCATCTCCAACATCGGCACCTGGATGCAGCGCGTCGCCCAGGCGTGGCTCGTCCTCTCTCTGACCCACTCGCCGATCGCGGTCGGGATCCTGGCGCTCTGCCAGTTCCTGCCGTTCACCCTCTTCAGCCTCGTCGCAGGCGTCGTCGTCGACCGGCTCGACGCCTGGCGCACCGTGATCAGCACTCAGGTGACACAGATGGTGCTCGCGTCGACGATCGCCGCCGCCGCGCTGGCCGGCGTCGCGCAGGTGTGGCACGTCTACGTGATCGCAGCCCTGATGGGTGTCGTGCAGGTGCTGGACGCGCCGTCGCGCCAGTCGCTCACCTTCCGGATGGTCGGCCCGCTCGAGCTGCCGAACGCCATCAGCCTCAACTCCGGCGTCTTCAACGGCGCGCGCATCTTCGGCCCGGCGCTCGCCGGCGTCCTGATCGCCGCGGCGGGCGCAGGCGTCTGCTTCGCCGTCAACGCCGCGAGCTACATCGCAGTGCTCATCGGGCTGCTGATGATGCGGCCGCAGGAGTTCCATGCAGTCGAAAAGCGGGAACGGTCGCGAACGCTCTACACCGGGCTCAAAGAGGGAATCTCGTACGCGCGCCACGACGAGCAGATCTGGCTGATGCTCACCCTCGTCGCCGTGATGAGCACGTTCACGCTGAACTTCAACGTCCTGCTCCCCGTGCTCGCAAAGCAGACCCTGCACTCAGGCCCGCAGGTCTTCGGCATCCTGTCGGCCGTCTTCGGCGTGGGCGCGCTGATCGGCGCGCTGGTCTCCGCGCACGTCAGCCGCGCGACGATGGGAACGACCGCGATCGGCACGGCCGGCTTCGCACTGTGCGAGCTGCTGATCGCACCGCTGCGTTCGATCCCGCTGATCGCGGTGCTGCTGTTCATCGGTGGCATCTGCTTCACGACCTGGTCCTCGAACTCGAACTCCCTGATCCAGCTCGCGGCGCCCGATTACCTCCGGGGGCGGCTGATCGGCCTCTACTTCTTCGCCTTCGCCGGCACCGGCACCGCCGGCGGCATCCTCTCGGGCTGGCTCACCGCCGCCGGGGGAACGGAGCTCGCCTTCGCGGTCGCAGGGGTTGCAGGCCTGTCGGTCTCGTTCTACGTCTGGCTCCGCTCGCGCGCGGTCCCCCTCGTCGAAGAACAGCCGGCGCCTTCTTAACAGAACCCTTTCGCGGGCGACACCTCACCTACATCCCCGGCGGACATAACGGTCCGAGTCAGGCATTTTCCAGGGGGAGGCTCCAAATGAAAGGCAGAGCGGGACTGCTGATCGTGGCGGCGCTGGTGGTCGCTGCAGCCGGCGTCGTCGGGCTGCACAAACCAGGCGGCTCCGCCCAGGCCGCCGCGGCGCCGCCGCGCCCCAACATCGTCGTGCTGGAGACCGACGACCAGACGCTCGCCGAGATGGAGGTGCTGCCGAACGTGCGGCGCCTGATCGGCGCGGAGGGCGTCACGTTCGACAACAACTTCGACTCCTTCTCGCTCTGCTGCCCGTCACGGGCCTCGTTCCTGACGGGGCAGTACTCACACAACAACGGCGTGCGCGGGAATGCGCTGCCGCAGGGCGGCTTCGAGAAGCTCGACGGGACGAACACGCTCGCCGTCTGGCTGCAGCAGTCGGGCTACTACACCGCGCACCTCGGCAAGTACCTGAACGGGTACGGCCGGCGGAACCCGCTCGAGATTCCGCCGGGCTGGACCGAGTGGCACGGCTCGGTCGACCCGTCGACGTACCGCTACTACAACTACACGCTGAACGAGAACGGCGTGCTGACGACGTATTGCGCCGTGCCGCAGCCGTCCTGCTACCAGACCGACGTCTACCGCGACAAGGCGAACGAGATCATCCGGCGCCGCGCTGCGGAAGGGCCGTTCTTCCTCTGGGTCGCGTTCCTCGCCGACCACGCCGGGAATCCGCGCGAACCGGACGATCCGCCCAACCTCGCGACTCCGGTCCCGGCACCGCGGTACAAGGAACGCTTCGCGGCAACGCCGCTGCCGACGCCGCCGCGCTTCTCGCGGTTGACGACGCGGTGGCGTCGATCGTCGAGACGCTCCGGTCAACCGGCGAACTCGACAATACGCTGCTGATCTTCACAAGCGACAACGGCTTCTTCCACGGGGAGCACCGCGTCCGCAGCGGCAAGGTGCTGCTGTATGAGGAGTCGATCCACCTACCGCTCCTGATGCGCTGGACCGGAAACAAGTCACTGCCCCGCAACGTGCACCGCGGGCAGCTGGCCATGAACGTCGACGACGCGGAGACGATCCTCGACGCGGCGGGCAACACGGCGCGACCGGGCCGCATCGAGGACGGAGTCTCGTTGCTGCGCTACTGGCGTGACGGCGGGCTCGAGCTTGGGCGCGATCTGCTGGTCGACAACACACCGGGCGCCGGGCATTTCGACGCCATCCGCTCGCGCAACTTCCTCTACGCGGAGTACCTGAACGGCGACCGCGAGCTGTACGACCTCCAGAGGGATCCGTACGAGCTGCAAAGCCAGCATGCAAATCCGGCATACGACGGGATCAAGACGGCGCTGGCCGCCCGGCTGCACAACCTCGTCACCTGCGCCGGTGCGAGTTGCCGCGCGCGCCCGGCCGTCGCGTTCACCGCGGCGCGGCGCGGTCGCTGCGGCGCTGTGGCGTCGGCGGTCTCCGGATCGAACGTCTCATCCGTGACCTTCACGGTCAACGGCCGGCGAGCGGCAACGGACAGCCGCGCGCCGTTCCGCGCCAACCTTCGCTTCAAGGGCAAGTCGGTCGTCCGCGCACGCATCGCGACCGCGTTCGACCAGGTCGTGACGGCAGACCGAACCGTGCGCGCCTGCCGCTGACGATCTCTGCGAGAGCACGCGGAGCCCGCCGCCGCAGCGCGGGCTCCGCACCTTTCGCCGCTAGCGTGCGTGCGGCAAGGCTTGACGCTGAGGCGCGTCGTCGAGCGACCGGTGGGCGTACGCGAACGGGTGGCGATAGACCTCGGTCGCCTCGTCGCCGGTGACCGGAATCGCAACCTCCTCGTCCGTGCGATCGTCGCGCGCGAAGACGACGAGCGAGCTGTCTCTGCGATCCCAGATCAACGCGACTTCGATACCGCCGCCACGGCGGCTCGCCAGATCGACCAGGTTCCGCATACCTGAGACTCTTGCGCGCGGACGCGGTCGTGACGCTGGCCGACGGGCGAGGGTACGACTAGACCCTAGTCTCGGTTCCGCGCCGGAGCGAAATTCGATAATCAAGGAGTGGCGCTGAGCGTCCTCATCTCCGAGCCTGCGCTGCTGCCCGAGCTCGTCTCTGCGCTGGCGCACAGCGAATGCATCACGCAGCGAGTCGGCAGCAACGCCTGTCGGGTCGTTCACGTGTTCGCCGGCCATCCCGAAGAGGCGCTGACCGAGCTCGTGTTCTTCGTCCGCGCCTGGCAGCTCGCCCATCCCGGTGTCTCGGCGTTCGTCACCGGTTGACGACATTCAGCTCGACCGCTCCGCCGCCGCCAGCAACGGACTCTCGAGCAGGCCGCGCCGATACGCCGCGTTGACCGCCTCCGTCCGGCTGGACACCTCGAGCTTCCGGTAGAGATTCGTCAAGTGAAACTTGACTGTCTGTTCCGCGAGCCAGAGCTGCCGCGCGATCTGCTTGTTCGACTTCCCCTCGCCCAGCGCCGCCAAGATGTCGATCTCGCGGTCGCTCAGCCCGATGTCAGCGCCGGCGGCCGGCTCCGGCACGTCGTCCTCGCCGAAGATCGGTTGCGTGACCGAGCCGCTGACAGCCTGGCGAAGCGCCGACGGTAGATCCCGTGGATCGACGTGCTTCCGGATGAACGCGACCGCCCCCCGGCCGAACGCCGAGCGGATCACGTTCGGCTCGTCGACGCCTGACAGCACGACGGTCTTGATCTGTGGGTGCCGCTGCCGCAGGAGCTCCAGACACGTCAGGCCGTCCATGCCCGGCATCCGGAGATCGAGCAGCACGAGATCCGGCTGGGTACGCGCCGCCAGCGGGAGTACCTGCTGCCCGCGCGTCGTCTCCGCCACGATCTCGAACTCGTCGCTCGCCTCGGCAAGTGCGAGTCGCACTGCCGCAAGCATCAGCTCGTGGTCATCTGCCACGAGGACTTTCAGCCGCCGCATGGCTGTCCTCCCCCTGTTCCCCGGTTTCCTCGAACCCCGCGCTCATCATGCGCGATTGAGCTGATAGCTCCATCCCTCGAAAGAGCTATTCGCAACGAGTTGGGCGAAGACGAGCCGAAAGGCTAGGTCCCTCTACCCTCCAAGCCCGTGCAGGAACGAGTAGACGATCGGCCAGACCGCGACGATGAACATCGCCGGCAGGATGAGCAAGACGAGCGGGAAGATGATCTTCGTCGGCGCCTTCTGCGCACGCTCCTCTGCCGCCTGCCTTCGGCGCTTCCGCATGTCGATCGCAAGATCCCGCAGGATCTTCCCGATCGAGACGCCGAGCGTGTCGCCCTGGAGGATGGCCTGGACGAACACACGTAGCGCAGGACTGTTGGCGCGGGCGAGCATGTTCTTGAGCGCGTCCTGGATCGTGAGGCCGAGGCCTTGCTCGCTCAGTGCAACACGAAGCTCCTCCCCGAGCGGCCCTTCGACGCGCCTGGCGGTGATCTGAAGCGCCGACGCAAAGCCGACGCCTGCTTCCACCGTCGTGACGAGCAGGTCGACCAGCTCCGGAACCTCGCGATCGATCTGCTGCAAGCGATAAGTGGCACGGCGTCTCAAGATGAACATCGGCGCGAGCCAACCGAGCGCACCAAAGACCACGACGACGAGCAGCACGGCCGCACCGCCGCCGCCGGCCACCCCGAGCAGCCAGAGCAAGAAGAGCGCCGTGCCCACAGCCGCGAGGACGCGGTAGCCCAGGAAGGTCGCCACGCTCATCCGGTAGAGGCCCGCCGAGCGCAGGAGCTCGCGGATCTCACGTTCCCGGTCGGTTCGGGCATACCTGCTGTAGAGAGCGCCTACGGTGGTCGCGAGGGAGGCCAGCCGCTGACTGCCGCCCGAGCGTGTCGCCGCGGGTGCGGCGAGCTCGGCATTGAAGCCGTAGCCGTCTATGTGCTCGAGCGCCTGGCGCCGTCGCGGATCGGCCAGACCTCCGACCCGCAACACGAGCATGACGGAGAGACCGATGAGGCCGAGCGCGAGCAGAAGTACAAGGATCATGATCAGACCTCGATGTCGACGATTCGCTGGATGACGAAGGAGCCGGCGATCACCATCAGCCCGGCGACCGTCAGGGCAAGGAAGCCGGCCGACGTCGTGAAGAGAGGCCGCATCACGTCGGGCTGAATCAGCGTCAGCAACCCCGCGACGGCAACGGGCAGCGCCGTCAGAATCCAGCGCGCCATGCGCCCCTGCGCCGTCAGTGTCCGCAGCAGGCGCCGCACCTCTGCACGCTCTCGAATCGTCTCGACGACGGTGTCCAGCACCTCGGCTGCGTTGCCGCCGGACGTTCGTTGCAGCTCCGAGAGAAGAGCGACCTGATGCAGGTCACGGCTGGCCATGCGATCCGCCACACGACGCAGCGCTTCGTCTGCAGGAATGCCGAGCCGGTCGTCGTTGACGGCCCGGCGCAGCTCCGTGTCGGACGGAGCATCCGCGTTCTCGACCATGACAGCGAGCGCGCCGCTGAAGCTGTGCCCTGCGCGCAACGCGGAAGCGAGAACCTGCAGGTTCGGCGGAAGCTGATCGGCAAAGCCGTTTCGCACGATCTTGAGCTTGCGGTTCACGAAACCTCGTACCGACAGCGGCCCCAGCACGCCGAGCAGACACAGAATGGGCGACACGAGTGCCAGAAGGAAGACGAGCACCGCCGTACCGGCCGCCGTCAGGGCGACGAGGCGCGCGGCAGGCATGTCGATTCGGGCGATCTCCAGGTCGCGCTCGAGCTTCGCCAGACGGCCTTGAGCGCGTGGCGCGCCCGCGAGGGCCATACGAGCCTGCCGGCTCTTTGCCTTCAGTTGCTCTGCAGGCGTCCGCACCCCATGGAGAAACTCTTCGACCCGGCCGACGAGGCCGCTGCGACTGCGCGCGATCGTCAGGGCCAGCAAGCCCCCGATCAGAGCTGCGATCAGCAGGCTCAGGAGAACGGTCGCACCGCCGGAGAGGACGAAGCGCTTCAAGAGCGAGCGGTGGTATGGAGCTACCCCGGACGGCTTGGGCGCCGTGTAGTCGGCAGCCCCCGCGCCGACGCCGTCGATCGCCAGGCGAACGGTCACGTCCGAGCTCGGCAGCGCGTCTGAGCGGTAGCGGAGGATGTACTGGCTCGAGAGCCTTCGCCCGAGGGTCGTGTAGATGTCCGTCAACTCGACCGCCGACTTCGCTTCCGCGTACGAGCCGCCGGTCTCCTCGGCGAGTGTGCGCAGCGGCTCAGGGTCGTAGGACTTCGACCGGAGCCCGACGGTGAAGACTCGGACGCGCTGGGCCTGCGCTGCCGCGACGGCGTCCTCCAAACCCTCCACGCTGCCAACGTCAGCGCCGTCGGAGAGAACGATGATCGCGCCGGTTCGGGCCTGTGCAGCAGACAGCAAGTCGAGCGCAGTCGGCTCGCGCACGACGTGCACCTTGCTGTTGAATGCGACGACACCGATGCGCTCGGCGTTCGTCCGGCTTGCTGCGAATGCTCGAACGGCTGAGACGGCGGCGGTGTACGGGCGGCCGGCCATGCTGTCGCTCGCGTCGATCGCGAGCACGACGGCCGAGTCGAGCGGGCTCGCCGCAAGAGGCTGGATCGAGAAGCGACGAATCGCTGCACCGTTTTCGAACAGCCGCAGGTGGGCGCTACCGAGATCCGTGTCCCGGCCTACGTCCACGAGGAACGCACGCTGCGGGAACGACAGCCTCTTCACCGGGGTGAGCTGGACATCGGCCGTCGCCGCCGGCACAAGCGCAAGGCTGAGCGATGCGATCGCCGAGACAGCTAGGGCTCGGCGCGTCATCGTGACCCGTTCCCCAGCCCGAACACAGCGTTCTCGGCGTCACCGAAGACCTTCGGCGACAGCTTGATCCCGTGACGCTCGAACTTCCCCAGGAACGTCGGCCGGAGACCGGTCGGGTCGAGGTGTCCGACGACGGTGCCGTCCGACTCGATGCGCTCCAGCTTGAACACGAACAGCGGCTGCAACGTGATCACGTCCTCCTCCATTCGCTGCACCTCCGTGACCTGAGTCACGCGGCGCGAGCCGTCGTCGAGGCGGTCCAACTGGATGATCAGGTCGAGCGCAGCGCTCACATGCTGGCGGATCGCCTTGACGGGCAGGTCGTAGCCCGCCATCAGCACCATCGTCTCGAGCCTGTTCAGCGCGTCTCGCCCCGAGTTCGCATGAATCGTCGAGAGCGACCCTTCATGGCCCGTGTTCATGGCCTGGAGCATGTCGAGTGCCTCAGCGCCTCGAACCTCGCCGACGATGATGCGATCGGGCCGCATGCGCAGGGCGTTCCGCACGAGGTCGCGAATGCTCACTTCTCCTTCGCCTTCGATGTTCTTCGGCCGCGACTCGAGGCGCACCACATGCCGCTGCTTCAGCTGAAGCTCGGCCGCGTCCTCGATCGTGACGATCCGATCGGAGTCGGGCACAGCCGCTGAAAGCGCGTTCAGCATCGTCGTCTTCCCGGAACCCGTCCCGCCCGAGACCAGGATGTTGAGGTCGGCGCGTACGCAGCCGCACAGAAACTCGACGACCTCGGGCGTCACCGTCCCGAGCCGCGTCAACTCCTCGAGACCGAACCGCTCCTTGGCGAAGCGCCGGATCGTGAGCAGCGGTCCCGAAAGCGAAAGCGGCGGGATGACCGCATTGACACGGGAGCCGTCCGGCAGGCGGGCGTCG
>WNGI01011252.1_pt1 | contig 10352 bp, 7 predicted proteins | sample 5400621 | NCBI WGS metagenome assembly WNGI01 (sample SAMN13153374, study PRJNA577476) | soil metagenome | isolation source: 20 cm soil or saprolite under Garry oak tree replicate 1 | place: USA:California | collected 2016-06-15 | reverse complement strand
GGTGACCGACTTGGTTGTCTGCTGGGTGCGTCGCTTCTGCTCGGTATTATCAACGCTTTTATTCGCCCCGTGCTTTTGTTGCTGAGTCTGCCGCTGATCCTGGTCACGCTAGGCGTTTTCATTCTAATTATTAACGCGCTGATGTTGAAATTCGTTGGTGAGATCATGCCATGTTTTGAAGTTCCAGGGTTCTGGCGTGCATTTTTTGGTGCGATTGTCATCTCGATCGTCAGCTGGCTGTTAAGCGCGTTTTTCCGCGGCAGCGATGGACGGGTCCACGTCCTCACCCATCACAGCCAGATCAAGCGCGTTCGTGGCCGCGTGATCGAATGAAGGAGCGGTAATTGTAATTCGAGATTTGGGATTCGTAATTCGAAAGCCGCATCATCCATCGCGCATTAACGCGCCAAGCCGATTTAACGAATCACGCGGGCCTGCCCAGATACTTGCTGAGCCGGGAGCGTAGTTCGGTGCGCGCTCGAAAGAGAACGCTTTTCACGGCGGGAACCGAGAGATCGAGAACCTCGGCAATCTGCTCATAACTAAGCTGCTCATATCTCCGCAACACCAGCGCCATTCGCTGGGCTTCCGGAAGTTGGAGGATTGCGCCCTCGATCGTTCGCTGGAGCTCCCCTTCTAAAAGGGAAGCGTCTGGAGGGGACTGCGTCTCATCCTTCAGCGGGGGATCCTCTGCCCCCGGTTCCGCTTGGAGAGAAACATGCGCGTGGCGCTTGGCACGACGCAGTTCGTTGAAAACCAGATTACGGGTAATTTTCAACAGCCACGTTGTGAATTTAGCCCGCGGGACGTACCGGCGGGCACTTTTCCACACCCGAATGAACACCTGCTGTGCGATGTCTTCCACGTCGGAATTGCTGCCCAGCATGCGTGCCACCGTGCCCGCAACCAAAGCCTGGTGTTTCTCGATCAGTTCCTGGAGCGCAATGGTGTCGCCTCGACCGATAAGCCGCATCAGGCGTACGTCATCGGCGTCTTCTTCCGATCTCCCCTTGTTTCCATGATCGCTCCCAGACATCGGTTCATTTAGACGGCCGTCTGAGACAAAGCTTGCCAGAAAAACGACAACTAGCCAAAAGTCGCCCTTCGCCACATTCGTAGCCATGGTTTTTGTTGCAAGGCTGAAGCGGCCTGTGCAATGCTTGGTTGTCGAGGGTTTGGCCTCGCGTCCGCATGAATTACCAGCTTATTCCGAAAGAACTCAGGCCTATCGCAGAAAAAGTCGAGGCGTGGCAGCGGATTTCAGAGCCAGACGCTCTCGCTCTATATCGTGCGAACGATCTTAACGCCCTCGGAATGATTGCGAACGTGGTGCGCGAACGAAAGAACGGCAACTACGCAAGCTATATCCACAACCGCTACATCAATTATTCGAACGTTTGCATCTTATCCTGCCAGTTTTGCGCTTTTGCTGCCAAAAAACGCGATGCACACGCGTTTGAATATGCGATCGACGAAATTATCGAGGCAGTGCGAGATGCTCTTCACCTCGGAGTCACGGAGGTGCACATGGTGGGAGGATTGCATCCGACGCTGAAGAAAGAGTGGTATCTGGAGCTTTTGCAAAGACTGCGTGCTCTCAATCCTAACCTTCACATCAAGGCCTTTACTGCGATCGAAGCCCGCCATCTGGCGCAGCGAATTTTCCGGATGCCGATCCGTGACACACTGGAAACTCTGCGCGCGGTTGGCCTCGGCTCGATCACTGGTGGCGGCGCAGAGATTTTCGATCCTGCCGTCCGCGATAAAATCTGCCGCGGCAAAGAAACCGCTACTGAATGGCTTGACGTTCATCGGACGTGGCATTCAATGGGCGGCCGCAGCACTTGCACCATGCTATACGGGCACATCGAAACGCATCAGCAGCGGGTGGATCATTTGCGCCAGCTCCGGGAATTACAGGATGAGACGGGCGGATTTACGGGTTTCGTTCCTTTCGCTTTTGAACCGTCCCAATCTCATGGGATCCTCGCCCAGATCAAGCGCGCCTCCGCGTTTGAGCAGCTTCGCAATCTCGCGGTGAGTCGCATTTATCTGGACAATATCGATCACCTGACTGCCTATTGGGTTATCACATGGCCGGCGCAACCACTCCGCAGCAACAGACGGTGGCTGCTCTGGAACATGCAATCCGTGAAGCGGGTCGCGAACCGGTGCAGCGTGACAGTCACTACCGGCGGTTGAATGGCACGAGCGAAGCCGGCCCGCCTAACGAGCCAGAACTGGCTTGTGCGTAACCGATAGGGCGCGACCGCCGGAGAACGGAATGCTCCGCATCGGTTGCGTGAAATATCTCAACGCCCGCCCGCTCATCCACGGCGGGGAAGGCGGCGTGGACTTCGATCATCCATCGGCGCTGTGCAATAAACTTGCGGCCGGGAAACTCGATGTTGCGCTCGTCTCCAGCTTCGAATTTCTGCGTAACCCTATTTACCGGATCGTTGACGATGTTTCCATTGCTTCGGACGGGCCGGTTTACAGTGTTGTGGTCGCGCACCGCGGTCAGATCGACCAGATCGAAGAGGTCGAACTCGATCCTGCATCAGAAACTTCTGTTAATCTTTTGCGTTGTTTAATCGCGGAGCTCGGATTGCCTCCGCGACTGGTTCGGCGCAGCACGGCCGTATGGCCTGGCGCGGCGGAATTAAAAACAGGCCGTCGGGCGCGACTGCTCATCGGCGATCAAGCCGTTCGTTTCCGGCGACAGTACGCGAACGAATTTTCTTTCTGGGACCTCGGAGAACACTGGCAGAAATCCGTCGGACTTTCGTTTGTTTACGCCCTCTGGCTTATTCGCCCTGAAGTCGCCGATCCAAAACAAATCGCAGACCGCCTGCGCGTTTTGCGCGATCAAAATCTGTCCAATCTCGATCACATAATTTCAGATCTTGTAGCCGGGGCCGTCGACTCCGGTCCCCAAAGGAGGCTCAATCGTGAATTCCTTTCGCGTTATTATCGTGAAAATCTTCGATTTAGTTTTGGTGAAAAAGAAAAGGAGGGTCTGCGAATTTTCGCAAACTTGTGCATAAAACACGGTCTGCTTCCAAAGCGCGACATTGCGTTCTGTGTTGTTTAGCGAGGGATTTCGTTCTTTGAAGAACTATTGCTTTGCCTCCCCCGGACCAAGGTCGAGCTCGAAGAGCTTCCAGCCCAAAGCGGTGAAACGGAACCGAAGTTTGATTCCCTCTCGATCGACCACAAAAGTCCGCGGACCGGTGAAGAATGCGTGTTTTACTTTTGACCAGTCTTCAGTTTTGCCGGTAGGAAACCGGAACTCTTGCGGATGGCGGAGGTTCTTCAGAACTTCCGGATTAGATATTAGCATGGCGATGCCTTCCGGAGTTACGTAAGCATCAATGATCGTATCGATCAGTGTTGGTCCGAGGTTATTCCACCACTTGTGAGTTGCCGTTCCCTGAGCGAACCGCGCAACGAGTTGTTTCTTTAGCGATGCTCGAATAGCTGGAAAATCCATGCGCGAACTCAGCGCCGCGCTGTCACCAGACCGAAGCGCTGCCGTGAATCGCCAGAATGAAAAGTACGGCGAGACCCCATAGATCAGCAGAAGAAAAACGAAGATGGGCACTAACCAGCGGAATTTCATAAATCCTGTTATCTGTAATGCGGCCGGACTATCGGACGGAGTTCGGATGTATCTCTAACCGGAGGGCACCGGTCCAATTTTCTTCCAATATTGAAGAATCCATCCGCTTCCCGGAGCAGAGTTGAACGCTGTCGGGCGCGGGCCACCTGGCGTTCCCCAACAGGCGCGTTTATCGGTCGCATCCAGAATTTCGTAAATGCCGCGCGTTAATTGACCGGCGTGCGGTCCGCCCTCTGCAATGGAGTCCACCTGTTTAGGTTTCGTATCCGGATTCACAGTAAAATGCCGCTCGCCTTTGGAAACCGGAATGTGTTGTGATCGGTGATCAGTATTGTACTTCGCGCCACACTTGCAGGCACGGGTTTTCCGTTTACGACTCCGCGCGTTAGTTGCCATGTGCCCGACAATCGGTCGTAATCTCTCTGAGCGGCTGCCGACTGCGTGGTTGGAGCGCTTGACCCGCTGGTTGAGCAGCCGGCGGTCATTAGTACCATGGCGCTCATTATCAAAACCAGGGTCGCTTTCGTCATGAGGGCTTTTGCATCGGAAACCGTTCTTTGTCGAGTGTGACTGCGAGCTGGTCGCGGTAATTTCATTGCATCTTGTCAGAGAATTGTTCGCAAATAAAGTGATCGGTGCGAAGCAAGGTAGAGGAGAATCCTATCGTTACGCAGCAGCCTGGAAATTTTACGCGGCAAAGCCGATGGATTATTGCACCGCCTGAGGAGCTGAATGGCGGAGTGATTTCGTGGAGCGAAATTTGCGGTTCGGAGTGTATCGCGCGGCTGCTCTTACGAAAGGGTTTTCGCTGCGCCGAAGAGGTGAATTCGTTTCTACGGCCCCGCCTAAGTTCGCTGAGCGATCCGTTTTTACTGCCCCAAATGCACGCGGCTGTTTCTCGCATTCTCACGGCCTTAGATCGACGGGAACGCATCGTGCTTTTTGGTGATTACGACGTGGATGGTGTCACATCCCTGGCATTGCTTGCAGAAATGTTAGGTGCATACGGTGGCGCTCCGGAATTGTTTTTGCCATTACGTATGGAGGAGGGCTACGGTTTGAGCCCCGAAAGCGTCGAGCGTTGCGTCGGGCAATATCGACCCCAACTACTGATCGCCATCGATTGCGGGACCTCATCGGTAAAAGAGATAGCCGATCTCCGGAAACGCAGCGTGGACGTGATCGTCCTCGATCACCATGAGCCGAAGTCCGCGTTGCCCAGCTGCGTCGCAATCGTGAACCCCAAAACAGTGGACTCTCCCTTCGAATATCTTTGCAGCGTTGGGATTGTCTTCAAAGTATGCCATGCATTGCTGAAAACACGGCCACTGCCTGAGTTCGATTTGAAATCAAAGCTAGATCTTGTGGCACTTGGCACAGTCGCCGACATCGTGCCGCTTTGTGGGGAAAATCGCGTTTTGGTGCAACGCGGAGCGATTCAGATCGCGCAGACCTCACGTATCGGGCTGAGAAAATTAATGCAGGTTGCCGGAGTGCGGCCTCCAATCTTGCCTGAGGACATCGGTTATCGCCTTGGGCCACGATTAAACGCTGCGGGACGTTTGAGCACGGCGGAAAAATCTTTACGCCTGCTGCTCACTGAGGACGACGGCGAGGCAACGGCGCTTGCGGCAGAGCTCGATCATCAAAATCGCGAACGCCAGGAAGTGGAAAAACAAATTTTCGAGGCCGCGATAGAAAAGATAAAAGAGGATCGACTCGATTTGGCGTGCGACGCGGCCATCGTTGTCGGCGCACGCGGCTGGCATCCTGGCGTACTTGGAATTGTAGCGTCGCGGATCGCTCGAAGGTATCATCGACCAACCATCGTAATCGGCTTCGACGAGAACGGACTGGGCAAAGGAAGCGGACGAAGCATCGAAGGGTTGAATCTCGTAGAGGCGTTGAGCTGCTGTGCGGAGGGACTCGACAAATTCGGCGGGCACGAAATGGCGGCGGGTCTTGCACTGCGCGAGGAAAATTTCGACCTCTTTGCTGAAGGATTTCGCAAAGCTGCGCGTGAACTTCTTTCCGATGAAGCTCTACAACCTTGCGTGCGACTGGACCATGAGGTGGCCTTCACGGAGATCGATATGGATTTTCTGCAGTGGCACGAGATGCTGCAGCCGTTTGGAAATGGAAATCCCCAGCCGCTTTTACTTGCGCGCGGGGTCGAGCCGGTTGCTCCGCCACGAGTAGTTAATGAAAAGCATCTCATCCTCCGTCTGCGTCAGGGCAAACGCCATCGCCGTGCTGTTTATTTTGATGGCGTGACGAATTCGCTACCGCAAGCGCCGTGGGATATCGCATTTCGGATCCGCGCCGACGATTATGGGGGCGAAACCCTGATTGCTATGCAAATCGAGGCAGTGCGACAAGCAGAGCGCTGCGGATGAAAAGTGAACAACGCGAACTTATCTAACCGAACAGAGATCACCGATGATGGATCACCGGCCCCTCCGCGACCATTGCCCGGCAGCGTTGCGACTTTGCAGTTACTCGAAGAATTAAATTGGATCCCACGCCCGAAGCTTCTCGCGCTGCGGCGACTAGGCATCGAGACGGTGGAAGATTTGCTTACGCATTTTCCGCGTCGGCATGAAGATCGAACTGAGTTTCCGCAATTTCCACGCGAGGAGAGCGATGTTCCAATCTGTCTTTGCGGGGAAGTAGTCAAGACGTCGCTACGGCGTTTCGGTGGCTGGAAGAAAATTTTCGAAGCCACGTTGCAAGAATCCAACCCAAACGCTCTGAGCGAGCCGCTGGTGTGTCGATGGTTCAACCTTCATTACGTGCAGAAAATGATCGCCACCGGTCAACGCATGGTGGTCTTCGGGAAGCCGAGGCTGCGCGGAAAGCGAATTTGCATGGACCATCCGGAATTCGAAGTCATCGAGGCTGACGAGGAGATCTCGATCCATTTTCGCAGGATCACGCCGATCTACCCAGCGACGGAAGGTCTTTCGCAGCGCGTGTTGCGCAGCATGATTTACCGCCTGTTGAACGAACTTCCTGACGCGGATGCCGGATTGAAGACATGGGCGCCAAGCAATCTTGTTAAGGGCGAGAGTTCCGAAGCGATTCGTGCGATCCATTTCCCTGACACCTGGGACGCGCGTGACGCGGCGCACCAACATCTGGTGCTCAACGAATTCTTCGCCATGCAAATGCTCATTGTGTCGCGACGCGCAGATGCCTCCATCCGACAAGGCGAGAAGCACTGCGGGGCAGGGGCACTGCTCGATCGGTTTCTCAAGTCGTTGCCGTTCGAGTTAACTACTGCGCAATTCAAGGTGATCGGTGAAATTCGAAATGACCTGGCGATGACTCGCCCGATGAATCGTTTGTTACAGGGCGACGTGGGCTCGGGAAAAACCGTGGTCGCTATCGCAGGCATGTTACTCGCCGCCGAGGGTGGGTACCAAGCCGCGTTCATGGCGCCCACGCAAATCCTGGCGGAGCAACACTATGATGTGTTACGGCGCTGGCTCGAGCCGCTCAGCGTGCGCCTGGCGCTGCGGACTGCCGCCCGCCAGGAGGAAAGCGGGCCATTGCCATTGTTTGAGAGAGGGCAGGAATCCCTGTGCGAAGGAGGTCCGGGGAGCACAGGCTGCCAGCCTGTCGTGTCCGGCAGCCTGCCGGACACACGAGCGCGTACAATGTTGGGAAGCATGGATGGGCCGCGCTATCACCATCGCAATCTTCCACATTTCGAGCGGCCTTGGGCGAAGTACGCAATCACCTTCGCAACGCGAAATCACAGGCAATTGTCGGAGAAAGCGCGTGACATCGTGCTCGAATCAATAATGCGTTGGAAGGATCGGCGGTACGAACTGTACGCGGCCTGTGTGATGCCGGATCACGCGCATCTTCTAATCGAACCGATGGTTGAACGTGCTGGTAACTCCGGGAATCCTGTTTTTTTCTCACTGCCTAAGATTCTACACAGCATCAAGTCCTTCACCGCCACTCGAATTAACAAGATTGAGAAGCGGACCGAGGCTGTTTGGGAGACGGAATCGTTTGATAGAGTGATCCGGTCCGAAAGTGATCTGCAGGAGAAATTTCTCTATATCACGCGCAACCCTTGGGATGCGGGAGTCGCGAAGCCGGATCGAGATTATCGGTGGGTTTGGTATCTGGGGAGCCGCAACGCCCAAGGGTTCGCGGCAGGCTGCCGCGAACAACAGGCTAGCAGCCTGTGCTCCCCGGACGCGAATGTCATCCCACGCGACGAACCCCAGATCATCGTCGGAACGCATGCCCTGCTATACGACAAAGTCTCTTTTTCAAACTTGGGTCTCGTTGTGATTGATGAGCAGCATAAATTCGGAGTCGCACAACGCGCCCAATTAAGCGCGCGCGAACCGGCGCCCGATGTGCTCGTGATGACTGCCACTCCCATCCCGCGGACGCTAACGATGACCATCTACGGCGACCTCGATGTCTCGACGATTAATGAGATGCCTCGGAACCGTGGAAAAATCGTTACCGCTGTGCGCGACGGGTCGAAGCTCGGCGAGGTGCTTGCTTTTTTGCGAACACAATTGGAGGCCGGTCGCCAGGTTTATGTGATCTATCCGTTGATCGATGAAAGCGAAAAGCTCGATGTGAAAGCCGCCGCGGCCGAGTACGAATTGTGGAGGGAACGTTTGCGTCCGTTCCGCTGTGATCTGCTTCACGGTCGACTTCCGGCGCTGGAGAAACAGGAGATCATGGAACGTTTTCGCCGCGGCGAGACGAAAGCATTGATCAGCACCACCGTGCTCGAGGTTGGTGTAGATGTGCCCAATGCAACGGTGATGCTCATTGAAAACGCGGAGCGTTTTGGCCTTGCGCAACTGCATCAGCTTCGGGGACGAATCGGTCGCGGAGAGCACAAGTCGTATTGCATTTTGCTAACCTCGGCACAGACGAAAGAGGCTTCTGCAAAACTGGCTGTTTTAGAAAGAACACGTGACGGCTTTGAAGTGGCAGAGGCAGACTGGGAACTACGCGGACCAGGCGACCTGCTTGGTACAGCTCAGAGTGGCCTGCCTGCGCTCAAGATCGGTAACCTAAGGACAGACGCACATTTGATGCGACGCGCCCGCGCAGCTGCGGTATCGATCTTAGAAAGGGATCCACGTCTGGAATTGCCTGAGAATCAACGTTTCCGGCGTTTAATTGTCGAACAACAGGGACGAATCTTTTCTAACGTTAGTTAATGAAAAACTTTGCGAAATTTTTGCTTTTTGTCCTGCTGGTCAGCGCGGGAATTTCTTTGCTTTACGACTATCGCCTGAAGCACGGCGGGCTGAATCTGCCTTCTGTCCGGAAGCCGGAAAAGTACACGCTGGCATCGAATCCGAGCATGGATCCAAAACAAGTCCCGTCGCTGGAGGCGTTGAACCGGGAGCGACGCGCACTCGTCAAGAGCGTGATCCCGTCAGTCGTGGCCGTGAAAACGTCAAAGAAGGTTGCTGTCCAGCGTCAATCCGAGCTTGATCCATTCGAGTTTTTTTTCCGTAATCGGCGACAATTTCGTAATCCGCGCGATGAGACCCTCGTGCAAAACTCACTCGGCTCCGGTGTTATCGTAACAAACGAAGGCCATATCATCACAAACAGTCACGTGGTCACCGATAGAGAAGGGAATCAGGTTGATCAGATTGAAGTGCAACTGAGTGATGGGCAGACCAAGAAGGCGCGGTTGGTCGGCGCGGATTCAGAGGTTGATCTGGCTGTGCTCAAGATTGACGATCCGAACGTCAAGCCGCTCAAGCTTGCTGATTCGGACACAGTGCAGCCGGGGGATTTTGTTCTGGCAATCGGCAACCCGTTTGGATTCGAAGAAACGGTGACAGACGGAATCATTAGCTCGAAGGGACGACCGAACCGGACGGATTTCTTTGGAGATTTGATTCAGACCAATGCTGCGATCAATCCCGGAAACAGTGGCGGTCCGCTGATTAACCTCAGCGGCGAAGTGATTGGGATCAACACGGCGATCGCCTCGACCACAGGCGGTTCGCAGGGAATCGGTTTTGCCATTCCATCAAACACAGTGCGCACCGCGCTGGAGAGCCTGTTAAAGCAGGGGCGAATCATTCGCGGTTACCTCGGGATCCAAACCCGGGCGTTACAACCCGATGAAACCAGCTCGGATTCGGACGGAGTCCCGGTGGCTGATGTGATGCCTGGCTCGCCCGCAGCCCAGGCCGGCGTTCAGGCCGGTGATGTCATCCACAAATTCGACGGACGTGACGTGAAGAATTTCAACGCACTGCGAACGTTTGTGGCCCAGACGCCATTGAATAAAGAAGTGGACTTGGAAGTTCTGCGTAATGGAAAACCGCTTAAGGTGAAAACGCAGATTAAGGAGCAACCGATTGATTATCAAAGTTCGGGTGTCGCACCTCGACGAAACCAGCCACAGCCGCAACGCCCCGGGCAACCGGACGATCAAGAAGCCGCCGGCGGACCTCTCGCGTCAATTCATGTGGGAGAGCTGACTCCAGAAACAGCGCAGCAACTCGATCTGCCTGCCAATGTGCGAGGGGTTGTGGTCAATGGCGTCGATCCTGACAGTGGCGTCGCAGAATTGCGAAAAGGTGATGTGATCGAGGAAGTCAATCAACAACCGACCACGTCGGTGGCGGATTACAACAAGATCGTGGCCGCACTTGATCCCAGCAAGCCTCAGGTCTTGTCAGTGTGTCGGGGTAGGATGCGCTCGTTCCTCGTCCTG
>WNGI01014071.1_pt1 | contig 10353 bp, 5 predicted proteins | sample 5400621 | NCBI WGS metagenome assembly WNGI01 (sample SAMN13153374, study PRJNA577476) | soil metagenome | isolation source: 20 cm soil or saprolite under Garry oak tree replicate 1 | place: USA:California | collected 2016-06-15 | reverse complement strand
GCAATAGAGGCACAGGCGACCGCGCTTGATTCATTCTACGTCGATGGCATCCGCCATAACATTCCGTTCCTGTCAGCGCTGATGCATCATCCGCGCTGGCGCGAGGGTAAACTTTCCACCGGCTTCATATCGGAGGAATTTCCGAAAGGCTTTGCGGTTGGTGCGCCCGAAGGCGAGATCGCGCGCCGGCTCGCGGCAGTCGGGGCCGCGATCGATCATGTGCTCGGCGAGCGCAAGCGGCAGATTTCCGGCCAGATGAGCGGCCGGTTGGTCCAGCGCGAGGGCCGCCGCGCGGTTTGGCTGGAGCGCAACGAAATCGCGCTCGATATCGCGCGTGACGCCGACGGCATCGCGGTGCGCTTTATTGGTGCCGACGGCACATCAGGCAACCCGCATCATCTGGTCTCGCCCTGGACGCCGGGCGAAGCGGTGTGGCAGGGGACCATCGACGGCCATTTGGTGGCCGTGCAGGTGCGCCCGATCGCAAATGGCTTCCGCCTCGCGCATCAAGGCTTTGAAGTCGCGGTCCAAGTCTTCACCGAATCGGAGGCCGCGGCGGCACGGCTGATGCCGGTTACGACCGCGGCCGACAGCGGCAAGAAACTGCTGTGCCCGATGCCCGGGTTGGTGGTGTCGATCGCGGTTGCCGAGGGCCAGGAGGTCAAGGCCGGCGAAACGTTGGCCGTGGTGGAAGCGATGAAAATGCAGAACGTGCTGCGCGCCGAGCGGGACGGCACGGTCAAGAAGATACACGCCGCTCCCGGCGCGACGCTGGCGGTTGACGCGCTGATTCTCGAATTCGCGTAGCACCGTCATTCCTGGGCGATGCCAACCGCGCAAGGCGCGGCCCGATGACAGGCTCCGCATAAGGCCCGGAATCCAGGGATTCCCCGATGTGCAATTGCACATCCAAGGTTTGGTGCTAGCACCATCCTGGAATGACTGTCTTGGATTGCTTCGTTGCTTCGCTCCTCGCAATGACGGCAAATACGGCCTGGTTCCGTTGGCTGCATTTCGAGTGACACATTAGGGATTTCACGATGACCTTCCAAAAGCGCCGCGATGCCTTGCGTTTGATCCTGACCGGATCGAGGTGCATTCGCCCCGGCTCGGTCTATGACGCGATTTCGATCCGTATTGCCGAGGATCTCGGTTTCGAGGTCGGCATGTTCGGGGGATCGGTGGCTTCGCTCGCGGTGCTCGGCGATCCCGACGCTACCCTGATCACGCTGACCGAACTCGCCGAGCAGATGCGGCGGATGTCGCGCGCTTCATACTTGCCAGTGCTGGTCGATGCCGATCACGGCTACGGCAATGCGCTGAATGTCCGCCGCACGGTGGAGGAGCTGGAGAGCGCCGGTGCCGCCGGCCTCACCATCGAGGACACGTTGCTGCCGCAGGCCTATGGCGCGGAGGAGCCGCAGCTCATTTCGGTCGAGGAGAGCGTCGGCAAGATGAAGGCCGCGGTGGATGCGCGGACCGACCCGGCGCTGGTGATCATGGGCCGTACGGGAACGCGGGGCGGAGGCCCGTCACCCTCAAGTCTCGATGGCGCGATCGCGCGCGCGGTGGCCTATGAGGGCACAGGCGTCGATGCGTTGTTCTTCACCGGCATCAAATCCCGGGCCGAACTGGAAGCCGTTTCGGCTGCGACGAAACTGCCGATCGTGCTGGGCGGTTTCCCGGAGGAAATGATCGACCTGGACTATCTCGCCAACCAGCGGGTGCGGATTGCGTTGCAGGGACACGCGCCGTTCGCGGCCGCAACGCTAGCCGTCTACGAAACGCTGAAAGCGTTGCGCGCCGGCACCGCTGCGAAGAGCTTGAAGGGCCTTGCGTCCGCCGAGCTGATGGGCCGCCTCACGCGCGACGCGGACGTGAAGGCGCGCGGCGCCGAATTCCTTGGGCTAAGAAAATAGATGAGATCTCGTATCTAGGATGATTGCGTTATGCCGGCGCGGTCCCGCATCGGCGCGCGTCGATGCCGTCGAGGAAGAACCGGCCAATGCCGACGCGCTAAGACTGCGACGGCCGGGAGAGCGGTTTTCGGTGCTGCCGACGGTTTAGGGTCGCGCGCCCAACTTATTTCACCGGCCCTTACTGGCTTGCGCCGTTCTCTCACCATAATGAGCGCGCTGATCGCCGCGATACTCACCACGATAATCGTGCATCAATTCGGCATCGAGGCTCCAGCGGCCTGCTCCAGCAACGAAGAACAGCAGGAAGATGAAACAATAGAGGATTGCCGCATCGCCGCCGTTGACCAGCGGGAAGAAGCCCTTTGACGCATGACCCATGAAATATGCGACGGCCATATTGCCTGACAGGATGAACGCGACCGGCCGCGTGAAAAGACCCAGCGCCAGCAGCGCACCGCCGAACAACTCGATCAGCCCTTGAATCCACATCAGCGTCATGAACGCAGGTTCACCGTGCGGAGACGGCGGGAAGCCCAACAATTTCGCGCTGCCGTGCTCCAGGAACAGGAGCGCAATAACGATACGAACAACGCTCAGCATCTCCGGCGTATATTTTTCCACTCGATCCAGATTCATAGGCGGCTCCCGTGACAGTCAGATCGATAGAACAAACTTGTCCAAGGATTTGTGGTTGCCGGCAGGGATCAGCGATCACGGCGGTTTGAACCGGCGGGAACATAGGGCTGTGGTTCCAGTTCCACGCCGGTTCCAACATTCGCGTTTGTGCGGGCGAAGATGCGGGATCGAATTGCCACGAGGGGAGCCAAGCGGCGCGGATGTCGCCTGCAGTCAGTTCATCACCCGGCCCCGACTGCGGCCTGACTGCCATGCTCGGGCGACTTTGTGGCATTTCTCACTCCCCGCCCGGTCGCAACGTGGTAATCTTTGAGAATTGCACAAAGACTGCTCATTTGCCCATGCCGTCGACCAAGCCAATACTAAAACTGTTAGATCTCATCCAGTCGCATCGCGTCACTGCGGTGATTTATCTAGCGGCAAAATTAGGCATCGCCGAACTTTTGCGTGACGGACCGCAAACGCTTGATGAATTGGCGAAAGCCACAGGCGCGGACAAGGACGCATTGGGCCGCTTGCTTACCGCGCTTTCGACCGTAGGCATTTGTTCTCTCGTCGGCGAGGATCGTTACTTACTAACCGAACTAGGCGCAGGGCTGGATGGCGATGCTCAACATTCCTTCAAGCATTGGGCGATATTCGAAGGCGAGATGCTCTCCAAATCGTGGAATGGCATGCTCGAGTCGATCACCAGCGGCAAAACCGCCGCGGAAATCCAAAATGTCGCTAACAGCTTCGACCTGATGGCCCGCGTGCCGGAGAATATCAGTATATTCAATGCGGCGATGACAGATATGACGCGGCTGGTAACCCCCGATGTCCTGCGCGCCTACGATTTTGGCGGCATTTCGCATTTGATGGATGTAGGAGGCGGCTCCGGCGAACTGATTGGCGCCGTGGCAAAGAAGTACCCAAATATTCGGGGAACCGTTTTCGATCTTCCCAGATGCGCCGAGGTTGCCAACCATCATTTTGATCGCTTGGGAATCTCCGACCGTGCCGGCTTCCGCGCCGGAGATTTCTTTCAATCGATTCCGTCCGGGGCGGACGCCATCATCCTGAAAAGCGTGATCCACGATTGGAACGACGAGCGCAGTTGCATCATTCTGCGGAATTGCCGCCAGGCGTTGACAAAGGATGGGACACTGCTGCTGGTGGAGCGACTGATGCCGGCATCGCCTGGCGTCAGCGACGAGGACAGGGCGCATGTCATGAGCGACTTGAATATGCTTCGCGGCCCGGGCGGTCGAGAGCGTACCGAAAAGCAGTACCACCGCCTGCTGACGGAGAGCGGATTCCGCCCGACATCGCTTCATCCCGCGGGACGCTTCAATGTGATTGAATCGCGCGTCCGCTGAACCGGCATTTTCCACGCGCCGCCCGACAAGGGGGTGCTAGTGTCAGGCGTCCCGGCGGGGATGGACACCGGCTTGAACCTGTCCGTCCGAAGGACGACAGTTGGCTGCGATCTTCTGGGGACGCGACAGATGAGTGATTTCGAATTGCCTGTAACCCGTTACGCGCTGAGTGGAGACGTCAATATCGCCTATCAGACGATGGGAGACGGTCCCGTCGACATCATTCTAGTCCCTGGTTTTATGTCGCATATCGAGTTCATGCATGAACTGCCGGGGTATACCGCGTTTTTACGGCGCCTCTCGGGCTTCGCCCGTGTCGTGACCTTCGATAAACGAGGGCAGGGATTATCCGACAGAGTATCCGACGCACCTTCGCTCGAGCAGCGGATGGATGATGTTCGTGCCGTCATGGATGCGATTGGCTCGCAGCGCGCTGCGCTCTTTGGAAATTCCGAAGGCTGTGCGATGAGCGCTCTATTCGCAGCTACTTACCCGGAGCGAGTATCCAGACTCATTCTTTTTGGCGGATATGTGCACCGACGCGACATGTCCGGCAAGCAGGAGGAAAGAGCGCTGCAGCGTGCGAAGCTTTGGGGCACCGGAGCAATGATTAAGACCGTTGCCCCCAGCGCAGCTACAAACCCTGACGCCGTTGCTCGGTTCGGCAAGTTTGAACGTCTGTCGGCTAGCCCCGGAGCCGCCAAATCTTTTTCGCTGTTGAATACGGCGATCGACGTAAGTTCAATCCTTCCGACGGTGCGAGTTCCCACACTCGTGCTCCATCGTCAAGACGATGTCCAGGTCCCGGTTGGATTGGGCCGCGAGTTGGCATCGCTAATTCCTGATGCCGGATTTGTCGTATATCCCGGTAGTGACCACGCCCTCGCTCTCGGTGACGTTGACGCGCTGCTTGGCGATGTCGAAGAGTTCATCACCGGGCATCGCGACAATTCGTCGGATGGCCTTGAGCGTGTGCTTGCCACGGTTTTGTTTACCGACATCGTCGATTCAACGCGGAGTGCCGCTGCGAAAGGCGATCATGCATGGCGGCGATTGCTTGATAGTCACGATCAATTAGCGCTTCAGTTGGTGGAGAGGCATCGCGGGACTTTGATCAAGTCAACCGGAGACGGCATTCTAGCGACTTTCGATGGACCGGGCCGCGCCGTCCGCTGTGCTTTGGCGCTCGGAGCCGCCGCGAAGCAGATCGGATTGCCGCTACGCGCGGGCCTTCATACCGGCGAAATCGAAATCAGAGGCCGGGACATCGGGGGTATAGCCGTTCATGCTGCATCTCGCGTTATGACGCAGTCTCAGCCGGACGAAGTCCTTGTATCAAGAGTCGTAACCGATCTCGTCGCCGGCGCCGGCTTGAGTTTCGCCGAACGTGGGTCGTACGAGCTCAAGGGGCTTCCGGGACGATGGGATTTGTTCGCCGCCAACCATCAAGTCTGAATCCGGCAGATATCAGCTGAAGGGACCAACGCTTCCGACGCGGCTGTCGATTTCGCTGCGAAGTGCAGCAAAATCGATCGGTTTGGTCAGCAGCGCCTCCGCGCCGCCCTCCAGCGCTTTTCGCCTGGTATCGGCGTCGCCATAGGCGGTGATCATGATGACGGGGACGTCCGGTCGCGCGGCTTTCGCCTTCGGCAAAAGCTCAAGTCCGCTCATTCCGGGCATGTTGATGTCGGACAGGATCAGAATCAACGATGCGCCCTCGGCGTCGCGGATACATTGAAGGGCGCCATCTCCCGATTGGGCAAAATCCATCGTAAAGCGGCCGGCGCGGAGGTCGCGGCGAAATTGCTGGCGAAACAGATCCTCGACATCGGATTCGTCGTCAACGACAAGAACAAGGAAGCTCATCTATCTGCTCCGGCTTTGCTGTGGGCTGCTTTGCGCGGAAGAATGACCCTGAATTCCGTGAATTCGCCGGGCCTTGTGTCGACCTCGATCGATCCGGCATGTTGCTTGACGATAATGTCGTAACTGAGGGAGAGGCCAAGGCCGGTCCCCTCGCCGGGCGGTTTGGTCGTGAAGAATGGATTGAACATTTTGTCTTTCACTTCGGGAGGAATGCCACTGCCGTTATCGCGAATCCTGATCTCCACGCGGTCGCCCAGGTCTCTGGTCGCGGCGGTGAGGGCAGGCTCGTAGCTATCTCCCATCTGCGCCTTGCGTTTGGTCGCGGCGTAGAAGCCGTTCGAAATCAGGTTGAGAAATACCCGCGTAATCTCCTGCGGGAACAGATCGACTTGGCCAGTCGCCGGATCGAAGTCCTGGTCCAGCCTGATTTTGAATTCCTGGCTCTCAGCGCGCGCGCCATGATAGGCAAGATTGAGGCTCTCCGCGACGAGAGTGTTGAGATCGACCGGCCGCCGCTCGCCGGAACCCTCCCGCGAATGCAGCAGCATGTTCTTGACGATCGAGTCGGCGCGTTTACCGTGCTGGACAACCTTTTCGAGATTGCCTTTCAGCATGTGCGTCAACTCGTCGAGTTCCTCTCGCTTTTTGTCGTCAACAGCAACCGGTTTGAGAGCATCGCCAAGCTCATCGACCAACTCCTGCGAGAGCGTTGAGAAATTGTTGACGAAATTGAGCGGGTTCTTGATCTCGTGCGCGATGCCTGCGGTCAGTTGACCGAGCGAGGCGAGCTTCTGCGTCTGAACAAGGCGATCTTGTGCGGCGCGCAGCTCCTCCAGCGATTTGGCGAGTTCTTTGGTGCGCGCCTGAACCTGCTCGAACAGGCGGACATTACCGATGGCGATCACGGCCTGATCGGCGAAGGTCTGCAGCAGGGCAATTTGCTTGTCGCTGAAAGGATGCACTTCGGTGCGGCGAAGCATGATCGCCCCGATGCTCTCGCCCTCGCGCACCAAGGGTACGCTCAAAATAGTGCGGTGTCCCAGGCGGCGCGCCAGCTCTTGCGCTACCGGAAATTCGTCGCCTTCGGCGGAGAGCAGGTCATGCACATGCACCGGTTTTTTGTCGAGGACCGCGCGTCCTGCGGTCCAGTTGCGGTTGATCGGCCATTTGTCCGTATTTATCGGAATCGGGCCGTGATGTGCGCTAGCATGAAGGTCGTCACCAACCTTCAGGCGCACTATGGCGTCATAGGCATCGCAGAGTTCGCAGGCACTCTCGACAATGGCCTTGAGCACCGGCCCGATATCGGTCGGCGAGGAGGCGATCACGCTGAGGATGTTGCTGCTCCCGGTCTGATAAGTCAGCGCTTCCGAAAGGTCGCGGGTCTTCGCCTGGACCTCTTCGAACAATCTGACATTCTCGATGGCGATGGCTGCCTGATCGGCAAATGTCGTGACCAGTTCGATCTGCTTGTCGGTGAATGGCTGCACTTTGGATCGCGTCAAGCCAATTACGCCGATCGGCACACCTTCGCGCAACATCGGAACGGTAAGGATGGTACGGAAACCTCCCAATCGCTGCGCTTCGGTAAAGGTGTAGTCGGGGTCATCCTGCGCATCAGGAATGTGAACCACGATCCCTTCGAGCAGTGCCCGCCCAATGGCCGAGCCTCGATCCGGTACGATGGGCACGGTTCGGACGTAATCCATGAATTCGTTGGAATAGCCGAAACTCTCGGCGCGATAGAATTCTCCTTCCTTTTGTCGAGTGATAGTCGCCTTGTCCGCTTCGCAGAGGCGCGCTGCCGATTCGACCAGGGTTTGCAGCACGGTCTGCAAATCGAACGCCGAACGGCTGATAACCTTGAGCACGTCCGCAGTCGCGGTCTGTTGCCGGAGCGATTCACGTAAGTCCTCGGTACGCGCCTGCACCTCATCGAACAGGCGCACATTCTCAATGGCGATCACCGCCTGGTCGGCAAACGTCGAGACGAGTTCGATCTGCTTGTCCGTGAAGGGTTCGACGGTCTTGCGTGCCAGGAACAGCACCCCGATCGGTTGCCCCAGGCGAAGGAGGGGAACGCCAAGGAGGGTCCGGTATCCGGCCGCTTTTTGCAGGTCCGGATAAGCGTATTCGGGATCGGCCAGGACGTCTGCAATCTGCAACGCCTTGGTCGCCAACAGCACTCGTCCAATCACACTGCCGCGCTCCGGCTGCAGGGGATTCGGAGCGATCTTGACCCAATCGACAGGAAAATTGTAGCTCGTCGCATAGGAGAGCCCGCCGTCAGCATTCTGCCGGGTCATGGCGGCCATGTCAGCGTTACAAAGCCGAGCCGCCGACTCCGTCAGCGTGTCGAGCACCGTCTGCAGATCAAAGGTCGACCGGCTGATGACCTTCAGCACATCGGCTGTCGCGGTCTGCTGCTGCAGCGATTCGGAAAGATCGTCGGTACGTTGGCGCAATTCCTTGAGCAGCCGCGTATTCTCGATCGCAATCACGGCCTGCTTGGCGAAGTTGGCGACGAGATCAACTTGCTTGTCGGTGAACGGCCGAACCTCCTGACGGTAGATTGCGATCGAGCCGATCAGTTGGTTTTCCCTGAGCATCGGGACGATGACGACGGTGCGGGCCCCCGCAAGATCGGACAAGGCGACAACGGCTGGATTGCCCTCGAGGTACGGAGCTTGTGTCCGAACATCCTCGATGTGGACCACTTGGCGGGTCTGGGCAAGGATGCCGAGACCGCTTTTCGGGTGCGGACGGATCGGCTTATGCATCTGCGCCAAGGCGTAGGCGTCCGGTACGTTGTGAAGCGCAACGATATGAAAGCTGTCTCCGTCGTACAGATTCATGGTGCCAAAATTTGCACCACAGATACGCGTCGCATTCTTCAGCATGATCTGGAATACCGGCTCCAACTCGCCGGGCGTACTGCTGATGACCTGAAGGACTTCCGAGGTCGCCGTCTGCTGCTCTAGCGACTCCGCCAGATCACGCGTGCGCGTTTGAACCTCGTCGAACAGCCGCGCGTTCTCGATGGCGATCACGGCCTGGTTTGCAAAGGTGGTGGCGAGATCGACGTGCCGCTTGTGGAAAGGCTGCACTCTTTTGCGGGAAATGAGCAACATACCCGTCACGACGCCTTCGCGTATGAGAGGTACGCCCAACATGCTGCGTATGCCGGCGGCGCGCTGGAACGAACGAAAAGTGTATTCAGGGTCGCTCTCGGTATCTTCGATGAGCACGGGTGCATTCGCTAGAAGTACGCGCGCCCCAAGCGAGCCGCGACCAGGCTCGTGACTAATATTCAGGACCGCGCGGCGTTCCTCTTCGGGAAGCCCGACACTCGCCGCGCCGAGGAATTTCTCGCCAAAACGACGATGGATGACGACGATGTCGGCCTCGCATAAACGAGCTGCCGAAGCTGCAAGAGTGTCGAGAACCTTCTCCAAATCGAACGCCGATCGGCTGATGACCTGAAGAACCTCTGATGTCGCCGTCTGCTGCTCGAGTGACTCCGCCAGATCGCGCGTGCGCGCCTGGACTTCATCGAACAGCCGGACATTCTCGATGGCGATCACGGCCTGATCGGCGAAGGTGGTGAGCAAGGTCATCTGCTTGTCGCTGAAGGGGCGTACGGAACGACGCGACAGCCCGAACACGCCGATCGGGGTTCCCTCCCGCAACAGCGGGGCGCCGATCATGCTGCGATAGCCGCCGAGCCTCTGCGCTTTGCTCAGCTTGTATTCCGGATCGGTCTGCGCATCGAGGATCTGTACAGTTGTGCGCTCGAGCAGAGCTCGACCGGTCACACTCTCACGGCCCGGCTTGAAGGTTATCCGATCCAATTCCTCTTTGAGCTCCGCTGTAAAGCCGTAGTGCGCCTGGGTTTGAAAATAGCCCGCCTCGTTTGGACGAGCGATTTGTCCGATATCCGCTTCGCAAAGTCGGACGGCCGACTCTACCAGCGTGTCAAGCACTGTCTGCAGATCGAACGTTGATCGGCTGATGACCTTGAGCACGTCGGCAGTAGCGGTTTGTTGTTGGAGCGATTCGCGCAATTCCTTGAGCAGCCGCGTGTTCTCGATCGCAATCACGGCCTGCTTGGCGAAGTTGGCGACGAGCTCGACTTGTTTGTCGGCGAATGGCCGCACCTCCTGGCGGTAAATCGTGATTGCGCCGATCAACTCGTTTTCCTTCAGCATCGGCACGACGAAATATGTCCGGGCCCCGCCGTGATCGGCGATTGCAACAACGGAAGGATTGCCCTCCAGATAGGGCGGCAGGGTTCGAATATCTTCGATGTGGACCACTTGGTGGGTTCGGGCAACGGTGCCGAGACCGCTTTGCGGGTGCGGTTGGAACGGTGTGGGCGCCAGCGAGGCGGCGTAGACATCTGGCATATTGTAGAGCGCAACGCGACGGAAGCGCCCCTCCTCGTAAAGATTCATCTGGCCGAACTTGGCCCCGCAAACTCGCGTCGCGTTCTCCAGCAGGCTCTGGAACACCGGCTCGAGATCGCCGGGCGTGCTGCTGATGACCTGAAGAACCTCTGACGCAGCGGTTTGCCG
>WNGI01013336.1_pt1 | contig 10353 bp, 11 predicted proteins | sample 5400621 | NCBI WGS metagenome assembly WNGI01 (sample SAMN13153374, study PRJNA577476) | soil metagenome | isolation source: 20 cm soil or saprolite under Garry oak tree replicate 1 | place: USA:California | collected 2016-06-15 | reverse complement strand
TGTGTTATCTCGCCCGCACGTATCGGACTGCGCGCACGACCGTTTCGCGCAATCGACGTGGCTGTTAGCGTGCAGCTTTCATGGCAACTTCGGTTTGACCACGCCTGCCGCCGTCTCCGACCTCCATCGCCTCTAGACACTCGAAATTGCTTATGAAAATCGATCAAGTTACGGTGATGGTCGTACATCTCGCCGCGACCGGACAACTCATGTTCAAACGACAACAATGAACACCCGCCTTCACGCTTATCGTAAGCGCGCTGGGATCTGGCGCGCCATCGGGTGGGCGCTGTTCATCCTGCTTGCCATCGCCGGAGGGGCGGCGGCGCAAACCGCCGTCGATCTGCAGCTCGTGCTCGCTGTCGATGCGTCGGGCAGCGTCGATCAGGTCCGGTTCGAACTGCAAAAGCGCGGCTACGTCGCAGCCTTCCGGCATGCGCGCGTGCTGCAAGCCGTCCGCTCCGGACCCAACCGCGCAATTGCCGTTACGATGGTGCAATGGACGGGACCGATGCTGCAGGTTCAGGTGGTGGGATGGACACTGATCGGGGGCGAGGAAACCGCCGTCGCATTTTCCGATGCGATCGAGCGCGCGCCGCGCCAATTGTTCGGCGGCGGCACTTCCATCAGCGGCGCCATCGACTACGCGGCGACGCTGTTTGCGCAAAGTTCGTTTCGCGCCAACCGGCGCGTCATCGACGTCTCCGGCGACGGCTCCAACAATCGAGGTCGCCCGGTCACGCTCGCCCGCGACGAAGCGGTGGCAGCCGGCATCGGGATCAATGGCCTGCCGATTCTCGCGCTCGAGCCTGATCTCGATCGCTACTATTACGACAGCGTAATCGGCGGCCCCGGCGCCTTCGTGGTCGCCGCGCGGAATTACGAAACGTTCGCCGACGCCATCCTCAAGAAGCTCATCATCGAGATCGCCGCGAACAACCCGTAGCCAGCGAGGTCCAGTCAGGGCCGCAAAGCTTCGCGCCCCGCGGAACTTTCGCCGACCGGCGATGTTGTCTCAGCGGCCTTATTATTTAGGACGGAGGAGTGCGATGCGTTTACGCGCAAGTTCTGCCCGTTCTGCGCCTGCGATCACTTGTGGCACAAGGAGGATTCGAAGTTTTTGGCTCCAAGGCCCATGCTGCGCTCCCATATTCAACAAGCGAGCTAATCGCTCTCCGGGTCCTCCTCCCAAAGACGAAGTGCAAACCGTAGCGAGGAATGCTTCTCGACCTTATACCAGCGCCAAACGCTCAGGGTCACAACGCTATGTCTGATGACCAGTCCTTTGGTCTGGCGCCCGTCCCATCACGACGTCGGCAGATCGCTTAGATCGGCGGGTTCGGGACCGGGCTTTCCGATGTCGGCGAGTGCCGCACGTAGTTGCCCACCGGCGCGGTGGAGAACGTCTGTCGCCTCCTTCACGTCACACCCGTGCAGAAGCAGCACGGCAAGCTTTACGTTGCCGTTTGCACGATGCAATGCCTCGCGCGCCTGCTCGGTGCTGCTGCCAGTGAGTCGCGTGAGGATGCCTTCGCTGCGTCGTATGAGCTTCTGACTAACCGCCTGTAGGTCCACCATCAGTCCATCGTAGACCCGCCCCAGCAAGATCATGACCAAAGATGAGAAGACGTTGAGGGTGATACGCTGCGCCGTTCCCGCTTTCATTCTGGTGGATCCCGCAATCGGCTCCGCGCCGGTATCCAGCAGGACTGCATGATCGGCCTCTTTCAGGATCGGCGTATCGCGATTGTTTGCAACTCCAATTGTCAAAGCGCCCCGTCGCTTTGCTTCGGTTAGGCAGGACAAGGTGAACGGCGTGGTGCCGCTAGCAGCAACTGCGATGACCACGTCTGCAGAGCCGATTTCGTGTTGTTGGGTGAGCCGGGCAGCTTGATCGACCGCGTCCTCGGCGCCTTCCACCGACTGCAGCAACGCGTTCCGGCCGCCAGCTATAAAAAGTAACAGCCGCTCTTGCGGCCAGCTGAAGGTCGGAACGAGTTCAGCACCATCCTGGACGGCCAGTCGGCCAGAGGTTCCGGCGCCGACATAGACCAGCCGACCGCCGTTTCGTAGTCTTTCGGCGGCAGCAAGCGCAGCCTCCAAAAGTACGAAGCGGGCCGCTCTTACCGCGGCGACTGCGGTAAATTGACCCTCGATCATCGCCTCGACGATGTCCAAAGGCGCCCATACATCGAGATCAGAATATCGTGGGCTCGCGCGTTCGGTATCCATGGATCACGCAGAGTGTTGACACGCAGAAGAACGCTTTTCGCTCCTGATTGGTTCTCGCGCGTTAGGGGATTGACGGAGCATTGGAAATGAACGCCCTGGCGGACTTCCTTTTGCTCGGAATCGACGGCGGCGGCAGCCGCTGTCGCGCCCGCCTTTGCAATATCTCGGGTACGACGCTAAGTGAAGGGGTCGCAGGCGCGGCCAACCTTCGCCTTGGAGTGGAGCAAAGCTTTGCCTCGGTCCTCCAGGCCACGACCCAATGCATGAATGGGGCGGGATTGTCGTCGCGCGACTTCGAAAGGGTTGTGGCCTGCGTGGCGTTGGCGGGAGCCAGCGAACCCAGCCAGCTCGAGGCTGCGCGGCGGCACGAGCATCCCTATCGCATAGCGGTTTTCGTCACCGATGCCCAGGCGGCATGCGTCGGGGCACATGGCGGGCGCGACGGCGGCATCATCGTGATCGGCACCGGCAGCATTGGCTGGGCGGAGCTGAGTGGGCAACAGTATCAAGTCGGCGGGTGGGGTTGGCCGATTTCGGACGAAGGGAGCGGCGCTTGGCTCGGCTGCGAGGCGTTGCGCCGCACGCTGTGGGCCCATGATGGGCGCATGCCGTGGTCGGCGCTGCTGCGTTCGCTTTTTGCAAAATTCCGGTCGGATCCGCACGCGATCGTGCATTGGATGACGGGCGCATCGCCCAAGGATTTCGCCACCTTCGCGCCGGACATCGTTGAGCATGCTTTGGCCAATGACTCGGTGGCGGTTGAGCTCCTGCGGCTTGCCGGCGGGCATGTCGATGCGCTGGCGCAACGGCTCATCGACTTCGGGGTGGATCGCCTGTCGCTAGTCGGTGGCCTCGCGGCATCGATCGAGCCTTGGCTGACGGACTCCACGCGACATCATCTTGTTGCGCCTCGCGGCGACGCGGTCGCCGGCGCACTGCAACTGGCCCGCAAGGCGGCAGAATCCTTACACCGCGGCCTCACTGCCCCGGGGCGATCCCGGTGAGCGACAACCGCGTCAACATGGAAGCGGACTGGCAAAAAAGCCCCGACGCCGTGGGGCAGCAGCCGAAGGCGCTCGAAGCTCCGCTAGCTGAGCTCCTGCGTTGCCTCAAGCGCGAGCCGCCGAACTTTGTCCTTACCAGCGCGCGCGGGAGCTCGGCCCATGCGGCGACGTTCGGGAAGCATCTGATCGAGCGACATCTCGGCATCCCGGTCGGTGCTTTTGCGCCCAATGTCGCTACCATCTACAAGCAGCGCTTCAAGCTCAACGGTCAGCTCTTCCTCACGGTCTCGCAATCCGGAAGGAGCGACGACCTCATCGAGTCGGTCGAGATGGCCAATGCCGCAGGCGCGCTGACCGCAACCATCGTCAACGATACCGACAGCCCATTGGCGAAGTCCTCCGGCATTGTGCTCCCGATGGCCGCAGGGCCCGAGCTCAGCGTGGCAGCAACGAAGACATTCGTCACCAGCCTTTCCGCTTTGCTTCATGTTGTCGCGGGCTGGGCCGGCTTGGATGAATTGCGGGCGGCGATCGAGCGTCTGCCGGATCGTCTCGTGGCTGCCATGCAGCTCGACTGGAGCGCGGCCTTGAACGCGCTGTGCGAGGCGACGAGCCTCGTGAGCCTGGGACGAGGCCCCACGCTCGCGATCGCGCGTGAGGCCGCCTTGAAATTGAAGGAGACCTCAAATCTTCATGCCGAAGCCTTCAGCGGCGCTGAATTCCTCCATGGTCCGATTGCCCTCGTGGAGTCGTCATACCCTGCCCTCCTGTTTGTACCCACTGACCACGCCGCAGTCGGGCTGCGCGCGCTTGCTGCGGATCTTCGCCGCAAGAATGCCAGCGTATTCATGACGGACCACGGGGAGCAGCATGCGGGTACTTTGCCCACCCTCGCGCCGGATCACCCCGACACCGATGCGGTGTGCCTGATCCAGAGCTTCTATGCGCTCGCCATTCGCGTCGCCCAATGCCGTGGCATCAACGTCGATCTTCCGCGCCATTTGCAAAAGGTAACGCGGACCAGATGAATAGCTCAGGGGTGCACGCCATCGCCGCGGACCACGTTTTCGACGGCACCGTCGTGCACGAGCATACAGCTGTCGTCCTGGACGGTGCTCGCATCGTGGACCTCGTTCCGACGAGCGACCTGCCGCGCACCACGCCCATTCGCGAGCTGGCGGAAGATGCGTGGCTTGCGCCCGGATTCATCGACGTGCAGGCGAATGGCGGCGGAGACGTACTGTTCAACGATCAACCGACCGTGCAAGGCGTTCGCAGCATCGCGGCAGCGCATAGAAAATTTGGAACAACCGGTTTGCTGCCGACGCTCATAAGCGACAGCCCGCAGAAGATGCGGGTGGCATTGGATGCGGCCAACGCCGCCGCCAGCGAAGAACCTGGCATTCTCGGCATTCACCTCGAAGGCCCCTTTTTATCTTCCGAAAAACCCGGCGTGCACGACCCACGCCAGATCAGATCCCCGTCCGCGGACGAACTTACGATGCTGACGGCGCCGCGCAACGGCGTGCTGCTCGTGACCCTGGCGCCCGAAGTCGTGCCGCCGGGATTCATCGCCCAGCTCGTCGCAGCCGGCATTCGCGTATCGCTCGGTCATTCCATTGCATCTTACCGGCAGACCCGCGCTGCCATGGCGGAGGGGCTCACGGGCTTCACGCACCTCTTCAATGCCATGCGACCCTTGTCCAGCCGGGAAGGAGGACCAATCGCGCAGGCACTCGAATCACCTCACGCCTGGTATGGGCTTATCGTCGACGGCGTGCATGTCGACCCCGCCATGCTACGCCTGGCGCTGCGGGGCCTCGGCCATCCTATGCTCGTGACCGATGCGATGCCCCCCGTCGGCGGAAGCCGCGCCAATTTCAGCCTGCACGGGAAAAATATCACTGCGCGGGAGGGCTACTGCGTCACCGACGATGGGACGCTCGCGGGGACGGTTCTCGACATGGCGGCCGCCGTCAGGAATTGCATTCGCCTGCTCGGAGTTGCACTACCGGACGCGCTACGGTTTGCATCGGCGCATCCGGCCGCCTTCCTTGGCCTCGAGCAAACGCTCGGCAAGCTTGCGCCCGGATATCGCGCCGACCTCGTGGCCTTCGACCCGAACGAGATCACGGTTCTTGCGACGTGGGTTGCCGGACGTGACGATTGATTTCAGTCGCGTCAAAAACTCTTTCTAAAATTCGGCATTTTCGCCAGCATCGTCTGAAAAATTGTGGTGCCCAGGGGCGGGCTGGCACAATCGAAGAAAATCAATGACTTACGCGTTCGTGGGACACCGGAATCGTCCCACACGATCACTAGACTTTCTGCCGCAGGTGTCCAACCGTAAGACGGCGCAGACCGCAGGATTTTTTGGGGATCTCTCCTCACCTTCAGGCCCGCAACAATTCGATTCCGCTTTCGGGAATTGAACCACGGCCCGTTCAAGCCGTCTGGCCATCGCCACGGAGGGAAAAAGGGCCTGTTGGGGTAGCCGGGCATGGAGCGGCGGAACGCAGCGTTCGGACATACCTCAAGGAGCCCAATCTGCATCGGCTCCAGGGTCTGCGGACGAAATCAACGCTTCGGAATAGAAATTTTGGAATGAACAGCAAAGAGACGAACAGCGCCGACAAGCAAACGGCTTCATCCACGACACTTTGGGCTGTCAGGGGCATAACTGAGGCGACTTCGGAATAGCGGCATCAAAATCCAATTGGTTCCCGTTGTTTGTCAATGCGCATTCCGAAAAATAGCGGAAATTGGACCTCAAGCCGCTCAAAAGGTTAGCCGGTATTTCGGAATGCAGAATGGACATCGGGCTTCTTATGATGAGGTATCCCCTGCCCTCCGAAGGCAGAGGTCACAAGTTCGAATCTTGTCGGGCGCGCCAGATTTCGATGACTTAGCGAACGGTACTCGGTACGACCTGCTGTCGCGGAAGCAGTACGGAAGCATGCGATGAGAGGAAAGCGGGCAGTTTGTCGCACTCGCGTCTGTCTGGTGCAGCGTTGAGCGGAAGCGCTAGCGCACTGTTGGCCGTTGCGCGAGACGGACCAAGATTTGTCTCTCTGGACTTACACCGGCCGGGCCTCCTAACGTTGCCTGGAACGATCAAAAGATAGCGGCGCTGCGCTCTGTACGATCTGACGTATGGCTCCGACGGCGTTGACGACCGCCGTTCCTGCGGAGCCGGCTAAGCGAGCGAGTTCGCGGAACTCGATGACTGGACAACACCGATGCTTCGGCGCGCTGCGTCTTAACGCAAATGGCATGAAGCCGTCACCTACATGAAACTTACGAGCGCATCCTCCTTTACGTCCGACAAGCTCACCTGCCCCACTCGCTGCAACTGAACGCTCATGGCTTAGCTCGCTCACGCTACCATCAGATGGTACGTCATCGCGATCATGATCGGGATGGTGGCGAACGCGAGGACCCTGGTCGCGAGAATCCCGGTCGAGGAAGCAGGCATGGGCACTGCCCATTTCGGCCCATACCCCCTAGTCGCCCGCCTGGCACGGGAGCAACCGGTCTATTCGTGCCCGGGGGGCGCTGCGTTGGCTTCCGGAGTCAAAGGGGGCGCCAAAACGCCGTCAGTGCGGCCACGAACAAGCCCGAGAGCAAAGCTCGTGGTAGAAATCCTAGCCCCTTGGCAACAGCTCAACGTGCTTCGCCGGCAGGTATCGAAGCGAAGACAACTCAGCAGTACCGATCGCTTTCTGTTCGTTTGGCTCGCAAGGCTAGGCTCCCTCCGATTTCTATATAAAATTGCACTAGTCTGCTTGCCGCCGCCCAGTCAGGAGTCAAATCTTTGCACGATGAACTCCGCAGCGACGGGCCTACGTCGGAACGCCCGCCCAGCGCAGGCCTGGATGACCTGGTCATCGTACCGTTGGTTCTGGTCGCGGTAGCTGGCAGCAAGCTGCTGAAGGCCGTCTTTTCCATTCTGATTTACGTTCTGGATTACGCCTTTCCCATTCTGCTGCAATTGATGCGAATCCCGCTACTTACCGCCGGGTTGGTCGGCGACGGCATGGAGTTGTTTTTGGAGGGGGGGCCTCCAGTGCCTCCCCGTGTCCAGCGCGAAGCGCGACGCATGGCGGGCGCGAGTGCGCCAGCAGTGGATCTGGCTCCGGCGCAACATCAGTTATCAAGCCTTCGAACAAGCACTCCACCACGCCTTTGAAGCCGGAATGGCGTGGGTGTTCAGAAAATGCCGGAGGCTGACGCCCAGTGCCGCGTTGCTTGTCCTCGCCCTGGCATTCCTCTGGCTGCCTATATCCTTTGGCACAAGCGACGGCGCTGCACGCCATCCTCATTGCGCGCGCGAACTCGTTACCGGCTTGGATGCAACTGCTGCACCCCTTCGCAACCCGTCATCGCTAAGAGCAAACTGCTCGTATTGCCGGTCTACCCGGCTGCTTGGCTGCAGGCAAAAAAACATCCAATTGTGCAGAGGTTCTTCCAGTTCCTGTAGCTATTGCATGAATCTCGATACCCTCCGAAAGGTGCGATATCGATACCAGCAGACGGAACGCGGCGCCGTCGTGGTCGCCAATAGCGTGGGGAGCACGGCTGCCCGCATCGGTCTGGCGGGTTGGTTCAAAGCCATGTGGGTTCCTCTTACTGACATGCTCGCATGGATGCGCAAGCCCTGGCCCGACGTGATGTTGCGACTGCTCGAAGCGTTTTCCGGAGCGCCGCTCGTCGGCTCGATCATGGACCGCTACTTCGCACGAAATGGAAGCGTGTACTCGACGCGACCGAGCGAGCAGGTGCGCGGATTGTTTGAACGGTGGTCGATCAAGTTTTCGGCCGACTACTATGGGGCAAAGGACCGGGAGGAAGGTCGAAAAGGCTCGCATTGAAATCGTTTGATCCTGCGTTCACCATTGCGGACGTGTTTCTTTGCGCGGAGGACTCTACGTTTGGGAAGCGGATCGATCATCGCACGATCAGCGTGCCACGCGTGGCGTCACTCTCGAATTCTGTCGACCGGGCAAGCTCACTGATAACGGCTATATCGAGGCGGAATGTTTGAACGCGCATTGGTTCATGAGCCTCGACGACGCACGAGGAAAATGCGAGGCTTGGCGTAGGGAAACGAGGAGCGACCTCACAGCGCGATTGGCAACAAAGCCTCGGTCGAGCACATTGATCGGTCAGCGGCACACACACGGGCCGCGCTGACCGGAACTGGCTGGAAAAGGTCAGCAGCCCGGTCCAAGGATGGGAAGCAGGTTCATGCCGGAAAGCTCCCGATTTAAAACCGTCACAGAACGGGGTAGCGCGTGAGACGGATCATCATAGCGGGGCTTATGATTTGGTTTTATTTCGGTTCGTTCTCTGCGATCGCCGAGCAGAGCCACGGCATGGGTCCGGTTCACCTGAGTGTGCCCCGCGTGCAGACCCCGGCTCCAATGATCAAGCCGAAACAGGAGTACCCGGGAAACGTGGGCGCGGGTCAGGGCGCGCCGCAACAGCAGTCGCAAACCGGCCGCCTTCCTCTCAGGAGCGTAGAGCATCCGCCCAGCAGTGGCGTCCAACAGGTGCGCCCACGAGCCGTGTACCGGGGAGTCGGCCGGCGCATCAATGTCGCGGGCGGCGTTCTTGTGCTGCCGGTGGTCGCATACTACGGGGTCCCCGTTATCCTTGATGTGCCAGAGCTGGGTTTGGTCGACGTGCCCGAGGAGGAGTATGCTCGGCTTTATGAACAATTGTCATCGTCGGATTCCGAGCAAGTCCAGGAAGCTATGTCGTTGTTACGAAAACTGAAGGAACTGGAGGAGGCGGAAGTTGAGGCCTCGCAGCGCGGGCCCGAAAGAGCGGAATCCGCCGACACACGGGATTTGAGCGAACCCATTTCTTTCGATGCACGCTCGAGGGCGGAAACTCGTCGGAGGCGGCCCTATTGAATCGGATACGAGCCTGAACATGGCCGCTTGCCTGCGGTCGGCCGTGCGCAGAACAACGGGTGCCGAGACTTCTCCCGCTGCGAGCTTCAGCGTTTCACTCGAGTATCACGACACGTCCGTTCAACGGGGCTATGCGCACCTGCGCTTTCGAAGGCGCGTCGACCGACACTGCCAGGGTCTGCGGTCGATTCTCGCGGCCATAGCTCGCGCGCCATTTCTGGTTCCAACAGACCGCAAATCGATCTAATATGTCTAGATTGCGAATCGAATATGCCTAGATAGCGAATCGGGAGGGTGAGGTGCAGCGGCTATGCCTAGATAGCGAATCGGGAGGGTGAGGTGCAGCGGCTTGCTCTGGCTCTGGCTGTGACTGCGACAATGCTATCTTGCGGATCGGCGGCCCGCGCACAAGCCTATCCGGGGGCGTTTACGGTCTGCGAGCCGCTTCCCCCTTGGTATCCGCGTGGTTGGGAATTGATGCTGCGTCGTCCATGCGTGTCTTATGTTTATGGATCTTCCTACTATCCAGCAGCAGCTTACTATCCTTATCCGGCAGCCTATCCGTACCGGCGAGTGGCGACCTATCGTGTACACCATCGTCGGCCATATCTGCGTCCCGGCTGGTGGTGGTGAAGCTGGGGCCGTGCCTTCGTCGCGGGCGCTTTCGGCGAGCTTGCGATGCCGAAAGAGCAAAAGTCCGTACCGACTCTGATCCGCCTCGTTGCCATTCTGGCGGCCCTGCTTGCCCGGCCCGATTCTGGGCGGCCTATTGCCATGCTTCCTCGGGTGGTACCGACAAAGCCGTAACAGCGGCGCGGTCATCAACATTATCATCGGTATTCCAACAGACCGCTCACGTTTCGTTCGGCAGCGAGGCATTGAGCAACGCACAGAGCGCGATCATGTTCTCGGTTGCGCCGCTGACGTCGTTATCGGCGATGAGACGCCGGTTGATCCTGATCCGGTTGCGAGCTTCCGCCAACTCATTGCTCTGCCGCCCGATACCACTCGTGAAGCGCCTCGCATTGATCCGCGCAGGATGCGCACGATCGTCGATCGCGGTGTCGTCGGGCGAAAACCGATGGAGAACGGGCAAGAGGCGCGGGCTTGATCCAAGCTGCCGCGTTGGTGGCTACCCTCCAGCGCGCGACTTACTCGCGCGCAACTACCCGCAATCTGAAGCGGTGCGTTCGGTCGTT
>WNGI01006910.1_pt2 | contig 10353 bp, 12 predicted proteins | sample 5400621 | NCBI WGS metagenome assembly WNGI01 (sample SAMN13153374, study PRJNA577476) | soil metagenome | isolation source: 20 cm soil or saprolite under Garry oak tree replicate 1 | place: USA:California | collected 2016-06-15 | reverse complement strand
CCAATTGCGAAATCCCGCCAATCTATCGATTTCATGGAATATCAGGTGTTCTGGGGAGACGCGCCCATATTCATTCTGGAGATCAGGACAGGGCCTAAGCTTGGCCTGTTGTCTGCTCGAGAAGACGCCGATCTTCAAATTCGTAGACGTTTAACGGATTTAGTTGGTATTTGCCCACTTCCCAAACTTCATGCCGTCAGCGCAATGGGCACCAAATTGTGTTTCTACACCGCTTACAATCACGCCATCACTCCGCCCAGGATTGTTGGAGACGACCAATTAACTGTTGACACTGCACCACGAGAACGTTGGGATTGCGATGTAGTGGAGGCAGAGGGAGCAGCTCGTCTTAAGGCTGTCGTTCACGAGATGCAACATGCGTGCGATCAGCTTGACCCTGGTGAGCACTTGAATTCCTTCGAGATGTCCCTGACAGAACATGTCACCAAGGAGTAAAACGGTTGTCCCTTGATTTTCACACCGTATTTGCTTGTGCAACTTTTGCGTTTTTTTTTTCCGTGTATTACTTATCTATATAAGTTCCTACAAATCCATCACTCTCACTCCGGGGGTAGAATGAACAGCACATATTCGCGGCTTCGAGGCCAAGCCGGGCTGGAACAGCACTAAAGATGACGTGCCAACCGAACTCGACACGATCGTGGTCCAGCGGCAAAGACGGAAGGCGGAAAAGAGGGCACAGCGTGGGGAACGGACGGGTACTATTGTACCCCTCAGGCTTGATAAAGCGAGTCTCGACTTCGAATTCGCATACCACATCCTGTCTCCCCCCGACATGCTCATTCTTCACCACTTCCTGAACGCCTTTGATGACAATGATGCCCACTCCCAACATGCTACGCCCGGGGCGTCCGATCCTCATCAAGTTTCTCGGAACAAAGTTATCCACTTGGAGTCCCTTCGGCGACATGAGCGTCTGCTCACCGTAACCGCTCGTGGTCACCTTCCTATCGTCGCTCCCGTTCCCCTTCTTATTCCCCTTCTCACAGGCGCCATCGCTCCTCGTCACAGCCTGCTGGCGCCTCTTCCTCTCGCTCTGCCTGTAATCAAGATGCTCTCGATGTTGGACGGAGTCGTCGACTTCGCTCTCAGCGAGTTTAGCTTCTCTCGTAGTTTAGCTTCTTACTCGGACCACCTGCACCCATAATCAAGACACTCTTGTTATTGATCATCGACTTCGCTCTCGGCATGTTTAACTCGCTCGCAGTCTCGCTTCTTGCTCGCCTCGTCCCCCTGCTCGGTCCCATCGTCTCGCGGAATGCTACATTCAATGATCTTGTCTCGCCGAGTCTACTTCGCGTAATCTTCCTGTCTTCTATAGCTCCTCGCTGAACCTCAGAGCTGGTCTCTACATACTTCCAAGTCCAGAGGATTCCATAACCGATAAGTACGTAGACGACGAAGCTGCTATTGGAATGAAGACACCTGTTGTGCCTGTATTGATGACGACCGCGGAAGGGGGAGAGGCCTCGTCACAGTCGAGCGCGAAACAGAGGCTTCTCTTCGGCTGGAGAGGAGCACGGGTGGCGGGTAGGGTACCACGCGGGTACAGGTGCGGGTCTACATGCTCGGCACTCTGACCCTTACCTGTACCCTCGACAAGGGTAGTGAGTTGAGCGCGTCTTATGTGAATACGATGGACTTGCGCGGCTGAGAAGTTGAGACTGATGGTGGCGCTATAGCCCACGCGTGCCGCAGCCGAAACGTGTTCGACTCCGAGAGGTCATTTAACGAACTTGCAGATTGATGGTGGTTACTGCTTGGCTTGGCGCGCCGTAGCAGAAAAGAAATTTCTGTTTGTCGATGGACTGCAATCGGGTAGGAAATGGCGTCGAGGGTGGATGTTTTGTAGGACCCTCGGGTAAACCCCGGGTACGCCGGATAGCCGAATTGAATATTTGGCCAAGTTTGGCTCGATGACAAAAATGGGCGCGAGACGCTTTACTGCTACACCGGTTCTTTTTATAATAGAAGCGTCACCTGCGTCGTAATCGAAGATGCGTTACAATGACTCCTTCCGGATGCGATACGGCATATGGTCCCACAGCCATCGTTTAAAAGGGTACCGAGCTCGTCGATTCATGCTTAATGACCCGATTTCTCCACGCATTTCTCCAGTTATCTGGCCTACTTTCCCTATCTGCCATATCCGCTCAACCATTACAGGAAGGGCTTGGGCTCGAGGCAAGATCTACTAATGTCCCGATTGTCGACCTTGGCTATGCACAATATGCTGGCGAAATCAACTCCACAACTGGAAACACAAAATTCCTAGGGATGCGCTATGCCGCACCGCCGACAGGTACGGTGCCATCACCTCTGTTGTCATGCTGACAAGTGTTACGTTAGAAAGTTTGCGCTGGCGCGCCCCACAGCCACCAGCGTCAACGTCGGGCGTCCAATTTGCTAATGCTGAGCCTCCAATCTGCTACAACATACAGTCCGGCTTCGGGCTGGCGCCAACCAATCCATATATAAATAAATCATCTCAAGTAACGACTGGGAATGTCAACTGCCGCCTTGACGAGCGCAGTGCACAACTTCAGTCGTCCGAAGATTGCCTGTTCCTCAAGTACAGTCAACTATTCTTTGATTTAATATTATGAAAGCTCATATATGCTTAACAGTGTATTTACGCCCAGCGTCAATCAGACCGAGTTGTTACCCGTCCTTGTTTACATTCACGGGTGCGTTGCATTCTACATTGCTATATGAATCGTCTAGTGATTTTGGCCTTGCACCAGTGGTGGATATGAGACTGGGTATGCCGCTCCCTACGACGGAAATCATCTCATTGAGGAATCGGGTAAACGGGTCGTTATTGTCGTCCTTCAGTATCGCCTAGGACTTTTTGGGTTCCTGCCCGGAAACGCCGTGAAACAAGGTGGTGACCTGAACACTGGTCTATGTACGTAACAATCTGTTTAATTTACGACCGCAGCCCCTGATTATATAACTCAGTGGATCAACATTTTGCATTGCAATGGGTGCAACAACACGTTCGTTCTCGCATCTGTCCTTCTGAATTGCCGTTAGACTCTTTAGATAGATTAGTAAATTTGGTGGAAGCCCCAACAAGGTAACGATATGGGGGCTTTCCGCAGGTAATTCGTATTGATCGCGTGGGTTTTGGATGAAGAATAATGACATACTGTACAGGTGCTGGCTCCGTTCTACAACACGTCGTCGCTCAGGACGGGAATACTCAACCACCCTTGTTCCGAGGTGCGATCACTAGTTCGACCTTCCTACCTTCCCAATATCCGTACAATGGTGCTGTCTCTGAGGCATGTTGACCACAACCTATTTTGCGCAATACATCACTCAATGTTTGGTATAGGCTGTATACAACGAGGTCGTTTCCCAGGCAGGGTAAACCGGGCGCTACCATGACGGACTGGTGACGCTGATTCTACTTAATTACAGATGCTCATCCTCCCAGGATACTCTTCAGTGCCTTCGAAACACGGATATAGGATTACTTGACTCTGCGAATTCCAAGATAGCCGCGAGTGCCTTCTTTGGGACTTTTGTTTTCGTTCCAGTGGTTGATGGTACGTTCATTACAGAGCGTCCAACAGAGGCTCTAAAGAAGGGAAAAGTCAACGGGGTATGTTCGCTAAGTTATGAGTACCTTGCTCAGTGATTATATTTCCACGGTTATAGGAAATGCTGCTGAGCTTCACCAGCTCGAACGAAGGCTTCATATTCATAAACAAGAATAATAATTTAAGCGTTTCCGATTACGTCGCACAGTTGTTCCCTCTATTTGGTCAAAAAGAGATTGATGCCACCGCCGCGCATTATGCGAGACTTGGTACACCTCGTGAACAAGTGACTGCTATCGTGGGGGAAGGTATTTGCGACAGTGACATCTTGCGCAGGACCTGATGTTTGTGTCCACATTACAGCTATTTTTGTCTGTCCTACGTATGTTCTGCAGCGTGGATTCAGGGGAAGATCATTCAAGGTATATCACACCCTCTCGGACAACTTGACCCTACTCACCCAGATCTCTTCGCACATAGGGAGAGTTTGCGATTCCTCCTGGCTACCACGGGAGCGATGCTCCCTACTACTTCCCTCCGTAAGTCCGTAGTATCAGGTCGCCAGCTTTTAATTGATTTTAAAACAGTGGTCCACCACCATACAATAACCAAGCGTTTATAGATGCCTTTGGACAGGCCTTCACAGACTTCATTGTCGCACTGGACCCAAACTTTAAGCCTGACCCGACGAACATTACACCCAAGTGGAACAGATGGAGCAAACAGTCTGGAAAATACGAAATGTTGTTCAATAGGACTGAAGCAGGTGCACCCTTTATAAAGGAATTTGAGACGTCGGCTGCACTACTCCAGCGTTGCGAGTAAGTTATCACAGCTGCCCTGTTTGCGAAGGAATAACCGGCTTGCTTTAGATTCTGGGAAAGTGTTAGCGATCTGGCAGGTCAGTAGGAAGCGAGGGACTGGGCAGCTATAAGATTTTGAGGGTCTACGTATCTTTTCGTTTTCGATATATAACGAGCTCAACAGTAAACGTGATGGGTCTTTCCTCAGAAAGGAATATCAAATGGTGCTTAAGGGATTATTACTTGTAGTACAATTTTAGGCTCTTGGCACAGTTTTCCGCTTGTTTTTCTTCCAATGTATGATGGGGTCGACGGGCATGAATTGACGAGATCTCAAATTGCTAGGAGTTGCCAGATTTCGGATCTTGCAAGCATAGGCGCCAATTCCTACTGACTAGATCTCTTTACCCCGAGCTGGCTGAACACCGAGACGCATAGCGCAACTCGTCGACGTTGCATCCACGAACATACTAAAGCTTCACACCGACCGAGATGAAACCTGATAGCTAAACATCATGCAAATGACAGGTCATCACGATAGCACTGGTTACACCGAGACGCCGCTTGAATCCGGATGGTCAGTTAACATTCTTCTTGGGACCTCCTTCACTTGCGTCGCCTTCTTCTTGCGAGCCAGGGAACCGAACCTTCTTCCTGGCTGGCTCCGAATCTTCAATCATCAGCGTCCAAGGTCCCCAGTTTCCTATTACTAGTATGCTGGTGCGCCTGATCTGGAACCGCATTTTGCAAAAGCGCCTGTCGCTCTTCTAGCAGCTTCTTTCGCGGTTCTCGAATCTTCGTGGTACAGGAAGAGAGTTTCTCTTGTTTTCTTCAATTGCTCATCGAGAAGCCCTTGAATGTAGGTATGAATGTGATCCTCTTCGTCCGAGTTAAATCTTTCGAGCGTGGCGTACAGTCTTCTTTGAATATTATACCACTTCTGCACCATACCTTTAAGAGGATCGAAGTACGGGTGGAATCTATCAATGGTCATTTCTTTGAATAGTTTCGGAGTCTTCATCAGGTTGTCCTTCGCCCGACACAGATCTTTTAAGTCGCTGAAGAAATTTTCGTGCCTTACTCTGTAAAGTTCCGTGTCTTCTGACTCTAGCTCTTGGCGACATTCGCGCCCAGGTCCATAATAATACATGCAAATAAAGACGACGAGCCAGATAAATGACTCCGTGTCATCCCCAACACGATGGATCCATGGTCCTCCACCCAGCGGCAAATTAGCAATACGTGCGCTCAGGAAGTAAGATGTACCCTTCAATAATATAGTTAAAACTGGAGAGATGCGATTATAAACGCAACACATACAACGATGTCCATATGGTCGTCAAACCCCGGCACGTAAAAACTTTTGATGCTAGTGAGTACGTCAAGTCAAACTATCTCATTCTTCACTTGTTGCTTACCTGTACTATTTCCCATCCCAATTTCTTATAGCAATAGCGGGCAAATCGTCCTCGTCGTGATCCTCTGCCATACTCAGAGTAATGCAGCATCTCCAGGAAGTGTTTTGTAGTATTCGTGTTTACCTGAGCCTGCCAAGCATGTGTGAGAACTTCGCGATCAAACTTGACATACCAATAACAGATTATATAAGCTGACTGTATTTTCCTTATGTAATAAGCTCGAGCCTTCTTGCGATACCCATTCGCATACCCATTGCATTCCACCCCTCCACAGGGCGACTCGAGGAAACTTTCGTCTCCAGCCTTGTAAACACGCTCTGTAACAGATTCAACGGAACTGGCAGCCTTGCCCACACGCTCTTCAGCCTTGCCGACACACTCTCCAGCCTTGCCGACCAACACCTTGCCGACGTAATCTACACCCCTTACTGACACTCCAGCCTTGGCAAACACGCTTTCCGGCTTTGTCCCATGCGGAAAAACCATCAACACCTGAAAAAACCCACAAGTGATTCCGGTGCAGACTTCAAAGTGGTCGATATCACGTGGACATATCTTCGATTGTATTGTCAACGCTCAGAGATGGATGCAAAATTGCTGTTCCATTATTATCCACTGCTGCCGGGATTGCGGTAGACATCGTCGAAGCCACGCAGGTTAGTTGCAGATGCCCATAATCAGTAACCGAACTTACATTGAATACAGAAAGCAAGACGCAATAAAAATGGATTGAAAACACTAGCAAATGATGCGTGCGAGCTCGTGTATGTGGTCATCCGCAATATTTCGAGTGCGGAAGACATGCCAAGGGATCTGACCAAAAATCTCGACCAACTTGTCGGGTACGAGGTCGTTTCATCGTCATGCTTTCTGAACTAAACATTGTCATTCATAGAACCTTGATCTCGATCCAAATATTTGCGAAAACATGTGCATCCCGAAATTTCTTGACTTCCATGTTGCGTTCTGGTGTAGATGCAGAAGGGATACAGGAGTACAGGGAGAAGTTGCGACAGTCTATGCGGGTTTTTGGTGTTAGTACCTTTCATCATATAAACAAATGTGCCGTGACAAAGAGTGTATCTGCCACAGCTTCAATCTCCGGGAAACCGTCGCGAAGCTTGCATCTCGCCAGGTCGAGATGATGAACGAACTCAAAACTAGAGCAACTCCGGGTCCTAGCGGTCCGAATGGAAGCGCACACGTGCCTTCCACGACAATATCCCCTTCCGGTTCTTCAACGCATCCCGGACCCGAGGTGCCTGAAGTAACTCCGAGGGATGCGAAATTAGGAAAGGCGTCCATGACGACGGTCAATACCACAGCCGATAATGAGCCATCGAATACAGGGAATTCTGTTCAAACGTACGGAGGTATGGTTAAAATAGGGATTGCTGGAGTTTGTATTGGGATTACGATGTTTGTTATGCATAGATTTTTTCGGAGGCTATGATACCGATCTTTGGACGATTAACTGATGATTTCTCTGCACATGTGTTGGTATATTGTACAGTTATAGACCTGGTTCGAGGTTTCACGTTGTTCTGTTGAGTAAACGAAGGAACATGACCGACTTTGCTACCGGAAGGGAAATGAATGCGCACGACATTCTGGCCTCGCAGGTATTCTATCGTTGCATATAGCACGAGTTTTATGAAGTCTATCCGGATTCTGCAAACAAACGAGCTAGTCAGTCACTCTTCCACCAGATTCGAGCGGGGTTCTAACCGAATCTTGGTCGTAGAACACAACGGTATCAGCAACGGTGAAGTTGGTTCCTAGCCCATGGCGCATGACACAACGGCCTGGCAGATGTTCTATCGTTGCATATAGCATGAATTCTACGGATTCTACAAACAAACGAGTCAGTCAACCACTCTTCCGCCGGATTCGAACAGAGTGCGAATCCTGGTCGTAGGACACAACGGTATCAACTGCGGTCAAGTTGATTCCTAGCCAGGATCCCGCACGTGTGCTCCACAAAAACATGGAAAGGATTCTTACTCTGAAATCATTTCTGCTCATCTCTCTTCTGGAAAGGTGGAGCCGTTCCACATCCGTCCCAGCTCGTGCAGTTTGTCAGAATTCATTAGGAGTAGGAGAATGCGTTGATCCAGACTGCGGATTGCACAAGAGTAGACGAAGTAAAGAGAAGAGGGCACGCAGGCGGGGCCTAAAGGTGGGGCTCGAAGGTCTCGACCGGGATACCCGACTTTCTCGACAGGTTTCTCACGGGACATGGTTTCTCGACAAGTTTCTCACGGGACATGACTGACTTTCTCGACAGGTTTCTCACGGGAGCATTCGTGTTATAGGATCACTACTACTACTAGTACTATCAACTTTCCCACCGGATTGGCCCTGCTGCCTTATACTTGCGACCTGAAGTTTGTTTATAAAAGCGCCCCCCCACGACAGAGGCATTACCCCATGCACAATTTACTGTAACTCACTCTCCAGCCTTGTTTCTTCCTCTCCCATGCGGAAAACTCGGCAACGCCTTGAAAAGCCCATAAGTGATTCCGGTCCAGACTTCAAAGTGGATATCACGTTGGACATATCCTTGATTGTATTATCAGCACTCAGAGACGCATCCAAAATTCCTGTTCCATTATTATCCACTGCTGCCAGGATTGCAATAAACATCGTCGCAGCCGCGCAGGTTAGTTACAGTTGTCGTTATTCAGTAACAAAAGTAAAGTGAATACAGAAGGCAAGACGCAATAAAAATGGATTGAAAGCACTCGCAAATGATTCGTGCGAGCTCGTTTATGTGATCATCCGCGCCAAGGGATCTGACCGAAAATCTCCACCAACTTGTCGGGTACGAGGTCATTTCATCGTCATGCTTTCTGAACTGAACACTGTCATTCATAGAACCTTAACCTCGATTCAAATGTTTGCGGAAACAGACGCATCTCGAAATTTTTTGACCTCCATGTTCCATTCTGGTGTCGATGCAGAAAGGATACAGGAGTACAGGGAGAAGTTGCGACAGTCTATGTGGGTTTTTGGTGTTAGTACCTTCCGTCATATAATCGAACGTGTCGTGATAAAGGTTGTATCTGCCACAGCATCATCCTCCGGGAAACCGTCGCGAAGCTTGCATCTCGCCAGGTCGAGATGATGAATGAACTCAAAGCTAGAGCAACTCCGGATCCTAGAGGTCCGAATGGAAGTGCACAGGTGTCTTCCTCAACATCAATCCCTTCCAGTTCTTCAATGCATCCCAGACCTCAGGCACCTGTAGGAACTCTAAGTGATGCGAAATTAGGAAAGGCGTCCACGACGACGATCAATACCAAGGTGGATAGTGAGCCATCGGATACAGGGAATTCTGTTCAGACGTCCGGAGGTATGGTTACAATAGGGATTGCTGGCGCTTGTATCGGGATTACGATGTTTGTTACGCATAGAGTTTTTCGGAGGTTATGGTATCGATCTTTGGATGATTTGTAGGTGAAGATTTCTCTGCACATGCGTTGGTATATTGTATAGTTATAGATCTGGTTCAAGGTTTCACGTTGTTACACTGAGTAAACGAGGGGACTTGCTACTAGAGGGAAAACGAATGCGCACGAGATTCCGGTGCATGAAACGACGGCCTGGCAACATGTTCTATCGTTGCATATAGCACGAATGTTATGGGGTCTGTCCAGATTCTGCAAACAAACGAGCTCGTCAGCCACTCTTCCACCAGATTCGAACGGAGTGCTAACACAATCTCGGTCATAAAACACAACGGTATCAGCCGCGGTCAAGCTGATTATTCCCCCGCGCGTGCACAACAAAAAAACAGAAGGACCATTCTTATTCTGAAGGAGCCGTCTATTCTACACCCGCCCCAGTGCATACAGTCTGTCGCTCAAGCCAGGATCATTAGGAGCAGGAGTAGCAGAATACACTGCATACCTCAATAATGTCCAACATGGTCGTGAACTGACACAATACCAAGACCTTGGAACCACGCAAGAGCTGAATCAACAGCATCATCTTCCCGCTGGCATCGACTAACTCCCGTCCCAAAGCCGGTTCAGGATCCAGCGGCCAGTCGAATAAGGATGAGAACATATTTTGCGCAGTTGTGCATGACAGTGTTTTGTAATCGCAAATTGTGGACTTGTTTCACTGCGCGGAAAAATCCATCAATACCTCTGTCAGGAATCAGGAATCAGGAATCAGGAATCAGGAATCGAACATGTACAAATAGTCTTTCCCCAACTTTACCACAGTCGCATCACGCTCGTCCAACTCCCAACATTTCGAAATAATCAACAAAGGCGGCTGTAACGATTGAGGGGATCCAGGCTGCGGAAAGCCGAGACAAGAGCTCCAGAAAGAGACGAAGCAAAGAGTGGCTTTTCCAAGTCTATGGGCGCTACGAGCTCTTCGATTTAAAAATGCATGCGGTCCTTTGCTTGAAGTTGGACGAGTTTGTCACGGGACTTTCCGGAAATCGACATTTCAACCAGACATGCCGCGCTGATGAAATTATTGGTTTGAACTTCCCTTTGTATTCTGAGCAATAGGGACCGGAACAGGTATGTTAGCTTATGACTCTGC